>Ga0065720_1003300_pt1 | contig 24550 bp, 24 predicted proteins | sample Thericmetagenome_FD_59107 | JGI IMG/M metagenome (GOLD analysis project Ga0065720, IMG submission 59107) | Thermophilic microbial communities from the Joint Bioenergy Institute, California, USA of rice/straw/compost enrichment - eDNA_2 v2... | ecosystem: Engineered > Solid waste > Grass >... | reverse complement strand
GACGGCACCGGCCACATCACCGCCGAAGGCCTCTCGGCCGAGCAGATCGCCGCCTCCTGCGACCGGCTCGACGCCATCGGCTGGTACCTGAAACGGGCGGGGTATCCCGGCAAGCTCGACCACATCCGCGCCGACGTCTTCGCCGGCCTGCTCACCGGCGAATACGCCGGACTCACCGACGAAGAGTTGATCGAAAAACTCCTCGCCACCATCCCACCCAACCCCGACCCCGATCCATCCACATCAGACACCCAAGCCGGTCCTGATGACAGCGGCAGCACCGGCGACACCGGCGGTGCGCACGACCCTGACATTGACCGGCGCGACCACACGGGCAGCCAGACCGCGGTCGACGAACCCACCCCCACCGACCACGCGCACGACGACACACCCGCCGACTACGAGGGCGACACCGTCCCCGCGGGCGAGACGGAACCGGGCGGCCCAGGTCATGAGACCGGTAACGACGAACCCACCCCGACCGATCACGAATGCACAGACGCGCCCACCGACGAGATGGAGCTGGCCGTTCGACGCGGCCAGGGCGGTAACGACGAGGCCACGCCGGATGTAGGCCGCGGCGCCGACGAGGACGACGGCGCTCCGAAGGATGAAGACGGTGGTTCGACGGACGATCAGGACGGTGAGCCGCCGGACGACGGTTCGGGTGGTGGCCCGGGTCGAGGACCGGGGCCGGTCGGCGGTCGACCGTCCGGGCCGGGTGACGGGGGCGCGACTCCGGATGATCGCTCCCCTGTAGACGGTCGTGGGTCAGGTAGCGGGCCCACGACGACAGTCGATCGTTCCCCTGTGGATAGCCAGGGGTTGGGTCCGCAGTCGGTAAACCCAACCGGAGACTGCCCACCCACGAGCCCGCCCGGGGGCTCTCCACCGGTGACCTCGCGTTCCCCAGCCGGTCCAGGACACGGGCCACCGCAGCAGACTCCGCCCGAAGGCTCCCCACCAAGCTCGCAGCACGAGCCGCCAGGCACGGGCGGCCACGACCATCACCACAACCGCGACCATCACCACAACCGCGACCATCACCACAACCGCGACCAGGACCACGACCGTGACTGCGGTGGTGGCCGGGTGCGGCTGCACCGGCGTGGGTTGCGGCTGTGGGTCGGGCTGGGCACGATCGCCGGCCGGGACCGTCGCCCCGGCGAACTGTTGGGCTGGACGCTGCGTCACGCCGAACTGGCCCGGCCACTGACCGCGGCGCCGGGAGCATCGTGGTGGTACGTGCTCTGCGACGACTCCGGTCAGCCATCCCATGTCGGCCCGATCCGCCGCCGCCCCACCCAGCCCTGGTGGACCGGCCCGGCCGCCACCTGCCAAGGGATCGAGGTGTGGCTGCAGGTCACCGCCACCGAACTAGCCGCACTCCTGGCCGACCCACCGCCCGGGTGGGCGCACGTCATCGCCGACATCACCCACCGGGTCACCAACACTCCCGCTGGCGCGCCGAATGGGGATCCGACCGACCGGTTCCCCAACGCCGGGCTGCGCCGCTTCCTGGCCATCCGAGACCGCCGCTGCGGCTTCCCCGGCTGCCGGGTGCCCAGCCACCGCACGGACGTCGACCACACCATCGACCACGCCAAAGGCGGCCTGACCGTCGACACCAACCTCATCCACCTGTGCCGACCCGACCACGACCTGAAAACCAAGCACGGCTGGCGCGCCGTGATGATCGCCCCCGGCCAGCTGCGCTGGACCAGCCCTCTCGGGCACGTCTATCAGCGGCCCGCACCCCGCGGCCCCGCTGGCGCCCACCCGCCCATGCCCAACCCACCCGGCCCCGAGCACGACTGGTTTCGCCCCCTGACCGACGACGAGTACAAGACCCTGTTCGGCATCAAGCCGCCGGAGAGCCGACCCAACCTGCCCGACGACGACGCCGACTCACCCACCGCCTGCCTGACCAGCGACCTACGCCCCAGGCCGGGTGACCCACCCAGCCAACCGGCCGAACCAGCACCGCGACCAGAGACCGGATCGACATCGACGACCAGGCCGGAATCGAAACGGACGACGGCATCCCCCGCACCCCATGCCGAGGACGACCCCATTCCCTTCTAGCCAGGAGACGCCACTCTGGGCTAGGACGGCCGAAGCGGAGCGGGCAGCGGCGCGCGATGGAGCACGACCAGGGTGGCGACGGCCCGGGTCAGCACCACGTACAGCCGGCTGTACCCCCGGGGCTCGGCGGCGACGATGTCCGCGGGCTCGACCACGATCACCTGGTCGTACTCCAGGCCCTTCGCCATGCTCGCCGGTAACACGGTCACGCCGGCCCGGTCGACCAGCGGGGCCAGGTCGTCGATCGCGCGGTCGGCAGCGATGATTGCGATCGATGCATTGGGCGTCGCCTCCCGCACCGCGTCCTGCACCGCGGCCCGGATGTCGTCCACGCGGCGCACCACGAGGGTGCCTCCGGATTGGTAGGAGCGCGTGGCCGGGATCTCGGGCGAGAGATACCGGGCGGCGTAGTCGGCGATGACCTGGGGCACCCGGTAGCCGGTGCGCAGCTCGTACGTGCGGAAGTCTCGGCGCCCGAGGCGGGCCAGAAGCTCCGGCCACGAGCCGGCCGCGAGAGGGTGGGTCGCCTGGCCGAGGTCGCCGACGATTGTCATCGACGCGTGCTCGGCCCGTCGGGCGATCATGCGGCACTCCATCGGCGACAGGTCCTGCGCCTCGTCAAGGATGATGTGCGCGTAGTCGTCGTCAACGGTGGCGCTCGGCTCCTCCGGTTCGGCGACCGGCAGCGGCTCGGCGAGGAGCGGCACGTAGGCGTCCTCGCCGTACGGGTCGTACCCGTCCGTCCAGCCCACCACGCGGTGCCCTTCCCGGAGAATGACCATCTCCGCCCAGCGTTGTGCGGCGGCGACCGCGTCGTTGTCGATGGTGGGCCCGGCGATGGCGATCGGGGTCGGGTGCCCCGGCGCGTAGAGGCTCCATCCATCGTGGAGGCCACAGCTGAGGGCGAACGTGTCGATGCGTCGGGGGCCGATGGTGAGCTCGCGGAGCCGGGTGGCTGGTTCGGTCGCGACCCGGGCGGCCGGCGCCGGGGGCTGGCCGAGCAGCTCGGCCAGCTCGTCCAGGAGCGGTACGTCGTCTATCGACCAGCCTTCCTGTTGTTGGTATGTGGTGGCCAGTATCTGCGCCTCGGCTGGGTCGAGGAGGGGCACGCGCGACGGGTCGGCCAGCCAGGAGAGGACGTCCGCCGGGGTGAGCCGGGGCCACCACGCGGCCAGGAACCGCTGAAACTCGGGGCGATCGCCGACCTCATCGAGGAACAGCTCACGGTCGAAGCCAACGGTGTCTAATGTGGACCACAGGGCCTGCCGGAGGACGGTCGCCGCGATGGGGCGGGCCTGGTTCGGTGGCGTGGTTGTGGCCTGAGCCCGGGCTCGGACCTCGGCGCGCGCCCGCGCCAGGTCGGCGGCCGTCAGGGTCAGCACCTGCCCGGCGTACACCAGCCGCAACCGGTCGGGCGCGGTCGGCGGCGTCTGCCAGATGAGTTCGACCAGCACCTCCCGCATGCGCTCGCTGCCCTTGAGCGCGGCCACCGGCGCGGAGTCTCGCCGGGTGGCGGCCACCCCCGCCACGAGCTCACCGAGCGAGCGCAGGTGCACGCTCTCCTCACCAAGGGACGGCAGCACCCGGCTGATGTAGGTGGTGAACACGGTCGACGGGCCGATCACCAGGATCCGGCCGTCGGTGAACCGGTTCCGGTCGGTGTAGAGCAGGTATGCGGCGCGGTGCAGCGCGACCTGGGTCTTGCCGGTGCCCGGACCGCCGGTAATGAGCGTGACGCCTCGGGCCGGTGCTCGGATGGCCTCATCCTGCTCGCGCTGGATCGTGGTCACGATGTCACGCATGTGTGGACCTCGGGACCGTCGCAGCGCGGCGAGCAGCGCCCCCTCGCCGAGGACCGGCAGATCGCCGACCTGGTCCGGAGACAGCACGTCGTCGTCGAGGTCGACCACCTCGGGTCCCCGGCAGATGATCACCCGACGCCGCACCACACCCATCGGATCCCGCGGCGTGGCCCGGTAGAACGCTGCGGCGGCGGGCGCTCGCCAGTCGATGAGCAGTGGCTCGCGATTCTCGTCACGGACGCCCAACCGGCCAATGTGGTACGTCTCGCCGTCGTCGAAGTCGAGCCGCCCGAACACGAGTCCCTCCGCCTCGGCGTCGAGCGCCCGCAGTTGCCCGGCGGCCCGGTGGACCATCGCGTCGCGTTCGACCAGACCGCTCGCCGGACCGGCAGCGGCGCGTCCGTAACCCTCGCGTTCCAAAGCCTTCGACTCGGCGCGCATCGCCTCGACCCGCGCGTAGACCCGGTCGACAAACCGTTGCTCGCTGGCGATCTCCTGCGTTCGCTGATCCACGAAGGGGCACTCCAACCAGGGACGGGAACTGCGGCCTCGGCGAGCCTACGCGTCGAAGGCGGGGAAGAAATCAGCATTTGGGGCGATTCGGTCGGCCGGTGATCGCCGGTATACTGAGGGCGGCGGAGAACGGTGGCTCGGGTATTCCTCTGTGGACGGCAGCGACCGGTGAAACCTGTTATCGGGGATTGTCGATGGTCGTCGACGATGTGGGGACACCGTTGGCATCCCCACGCGCCCCACGCCGGGTGGTTTCGCTGGTCCCGTCGCTGACCGAGGCGGTCGCGGTGACGGCGCCGGAGCTGCTCGTGGGCGCCACGAAGTACTGCACCCACCCGGCCGACCTTGAGGTGGCCCGCGTCGGGGGATCGAAGTATCCGTCGGTGGACGAGATCCTCGCCCTGCGACCGGATCTGGTGCTGGCCAATGCGGAGGAGAACCGCCGCGAGGACGCGCAGGCCCTGCGGGATGCCGGGGTGAGCGTGTGGGTCACCTTTCCCCGTACGGTCGCTGGTGCGGTGGACAGCCTGGGCCGCATGTTCGACGCGCTGCAGGTGCCCCGCCCGGACTGGCTCGCCGAGGCGCAGCGGGTCTGGTCCGCGCCTCCGCCGGAGCCGCGCGGCACGCACGTCACGGTGGTGTGGCGCCGCCCGTGGGTCACGGTCGGCCCGGACACGTTCGCCAGCGACGTGCTGCGCCGGTTGGGCTGGGTCAACGCGTTCACCGATCCCGACGCGCGGTACCCGCGACCGACCGTGGCCGAGATCCGGGCGCTGGCGCCCGATCTCGTCGTGCTGCCCGACGAGCCGTACGCGTTCACCGCCGACGACGGACCCGAATCGTTTCCGGGCGTGCCGTGCGCGCTCGTCTCCGGCCGCCACCTGACCTGGTACGGTCCGTCGCTGGTGGAGGCGCGGGCCGTCCTGGAGCGCCAACTCCCGTCCGCCGCGCCGGGGTGACGGGAGCAGGCCCAGCCGGGGTCATGTCTCGGCGATGGTCACGATGCCGGAAGGGTGTTGGATGAGCGGGGGAGTAGCTCGGGCTGCCTCATCAATGTGGATGCGTGGATGAAAAGGCTTGTCGTCCTCGTAGTAGGTGCCGGGTCCGTAGAACTGTCCGTATCGGACCACCACGCCGCCGGCTTGAAGGACGGCTCCCTCGTGATCGTCGATGACCGCGGTCCGGCCAGCCGGGCGCCACGCGATGCTCTGCGCCAGGAAGCGGGAAGCGCCGGCCTCCTGCGCTGCGTGGAGCAGGTTCCGCGTCCCCTCGGTGCGGATGCGGTCGTTTCGCGACGCGTAGCTACCGATGTCCTCGAGCCGGTCGGGTAGGTCGGTGAGTTGGTGGATCACGGCGTCGGGTTTGAACGAGGTGACCGCCCGCACCAGCGCTTCGACGTCGAACACGTCGCACAGCACGGGATGGGCGCCCAGCTCACGGAGTTGGTCGGTCTTCGCGACGGAACGCGTCATGCCCGCGACGGCGTGACCATCGGCGATGAGTAGAGGGATGAGCCGGATCCCGATCACACCGGTGGCCCCGGCCAGAAAGACGCGCATCGTTCTCTCCCCGTGACGGCACAGTACGTCGTGATTCTACTGTCGCGCGGCGCACCTGCTTGGACGGCTGTGGGCGGGGTCACGGACCCGCAGGTACGGCCCCGCCCCGTGGCCGTCTGCCTGTAGCTGCTCTCTGGATATCGAGGGGCGAACATGCAGACGTTCGTCGATGTTTCGTGTCAGCCCCTACACCAACCACTTCCCGTCGTTCATCAGCAGGCGCCCAGTCAGTTCGTTGGCTTCACGCCAGGCTTGGATGCGGCGCGGGCGGACGCGGAACCAGCGGTAGGGCGTGGACAGGGTGCGAGGGTCGAAACCGGTACGGGCGGCGAAGCGGTCGCCCACCTCCGGCGGGAGTTGGTCGATCTCGAGGACATCGACGTCTCCGTCGATCATGGTGACGTCCCGAGTGGGGCCCAAGCCCAGGCGTACGGTTCGGGTGGCGGCCAGGTTCCGGCCGGTCGGGCTGTCGGCCACCGTGGCCAGCAGGAGAGTTTCGCCGTCCCAGTCGAACGACAGCGGAACCAGGTAGGGCACGCCGTCGGCGGATGCGCTCGCCACCCAGATGTCGACGTCATGGGCGAGCCGGTGCAGGGTGTCCTGACGGCTTACGGCAGCGGGGCGGGGTTCGGCAGGACTGTCCATGCTCGCCAGGTTAGAGGAGCGCAGCCCGGGGTCCTTCTCGAATCCTGAGGAATTCGGTGTGGTCCTGAGAAACCCCTGTGTGGTCCCATGAGCCTCTGGGTGGGAAGCCGTCACCGGGACGCGTGGACCGTCCATCTCGTCATGTGCCTGAAGGGCGAACAGTGCCCGTGCGGCCGATGATGTCGGCGATGATTCCCAGGCCTCGGGCAAGGTCGTCGTAGGAAGGCGCACCGAGGCATAGGCGAATACCACTTTGTTGACTGTTCGGGTCGGCCATCATCGAGGCCGGCTCGGTCAGGTCGACTCCCCGCGTCGCCGCGGCGAGGACGACAGCCTCGGCGACGGTGCGTGGAAGAGGAAGGAAGGCGTGGTATCCGGTGTCCGCCGTCATGAGGGCAGGGCCGATCATCTCGCGGGCCAGTGCCGTGCGGCGCGTGCCTTCGTGCCGGATTGCCATGGCGATCTCGCGGGCTACTCCGGCCCGGGTCAGTTCAGCCAGGAGTTCGCATTGCAGGGGTGACACGGGCTGCGCGAGCGCCCGGACCGCGGCCACCGTCCGCTCCCACACCGCCCGCGGAGGCCGGACCGCCCCGACGCGCACAGCCGGGCTGAGCGCCTTGGACGCACTGGTGACGTAGAACGTGCGCTCCGGGGCGAGCGAGGCGAATGAGGCCGCGTCGCGATCCTGGCTGAGGGCGTAGACGTCGTCCTCCACGATCGCGGCGTCGTGAGTACGCGCAACCCGAACGATGTCGCGTCGTCGTCGCCGTCCCATCGTCGCGGTCGTCGGGTTGTGCAGGGTCGGCGTGATGTAGATCAGCGCCTGGGCAGTGGGCGGCCTTCGCTGGGAAAGCGCACGGTCCAGGGCGGTCGGATGAATCCCTTCCTCGTCGAACGGCACGCCATGCACTCGATGACCGTTCAGTGACGCGTACCGGAGAAATCCCGGAAATGTCATGGCCTCGGTGTACACCGCCGCCCTCACGCCGTTCGGCGAGGCCGCGAGCAGCGCCGCCGCGAGCCCCTGCTGCGCGCCATTGCACAGGATCAGCTCGTCGGGCGGAAGGTCCAGTCCACTGAGCGCGATCCACGCGGCAACCGCCCGGCGGTGCTCCAGAAACCCACCCGGCGGTCCGTAGGCAGCAAGGCCCGACGCGTCGACGCGCCGACTGACCGCGGCGAGCGCGGCGGCGAGTGCGTGGTCGCCGAGCATCCGCGGCGGTGCGTTACTGGCGAGATCGATGGACCCCACCTCGTCCCGGGCCTGGTAGGTGACGAACGTTGCGCGACCCGGCTCACCGCGCACCAATCCACGGCGTTCGAGCGCAGCGTACGCCTTCGTCACGGTGCCCACGCTGACCCCGAGGGCGCGCGCGAGTGCGCGATGGGCCGGCAGCCGGGTGCCCGCAGGCAGACCGCCGGCGCCCGATCGGCCGATGATGTCCTCGGCCAGCGCAGCGACCAGCCGCTCGTGCGGCGAGCCAGGTCCGTCCGCCAGCCGCGGGGTCCAGGGCGAGGCGGCCCGCATCCGTCCTCCCGAAGCGTCTTAGGACACTTTGTCACTGGGAGCAGAGTGTCTCATTCTGGGCCAGTGGACAGACGGAAGACCCCGAGCGCACGGAGGACAGCAGGGGTGGCGCCGTGGTGACCGGTAGCGCCGTCGCCGGCATCTCGGTGGTGGCACTCGGCATGGTGCTGACGCCCGGTCCCAACATGATCTACCTGGTGTCTCGCAGCCTCTCGCAGGGCTGGGGGGCTGGCTTTGTCTCGCTTCTGGGTACCGCGACCGGGTTCGTCGTCTACATGGCCATGGCCAACCTCGGTCTGGCCTTCGTCTTCGTCGCCCTGCCCTGGATCTATGTCGCGGTCAAGCTCGCCGGTGCGGCCTACCTGCTCTACCTGGCGTGGCAGGTGCTGCGCCCGGGCGGCGTGTCGTTGTTCGAAGCTCGGCCGCTGCCCCGCGACGCTCCCGTCCGGCTGTTCCGGATGGGTCTGCTGACCAACCTGCTCAACCCGAAGGCGGCGATCATGTACCTTGCCCTGATCCCGCAGTTCATCTCGCCGGAACGCGGACACGTACTGGTCCAGGGGTTCATTCTCGGCGGCATTCAGATCGGCATCAGTTTCGTGGTCAACGCGCTCATCATCATGGCCGCCGCGGCCATCGCCACGTTTCTGGCGACGCGGCCGGCGTGGCTTCGGTGGCAGCGCCGCATCACCGGGGGCCTGCTTGGCGCGGTCGGGATCCATTTGGCGCTCGATACCCATGCGCCAACCGCCCCATGACTCGGCACAAGGGTTCGGGCCGCAATCCCGAGGGATTACTCGGCGCCCACGTGCGGCAGCGCCTCTCGTTCCCCCTTCGGAGAACCGAGCGAGTTCGAGCAGTTCGGCCCGAAGGAGTACACCGCGTTGGCGCACCTGCAGTCCATCGGCCGGGCGGTCGCCCCCGAGCAGGGCCGCCGCCCGGCCGATCATGCATTCGGCCACGGATCGTACGTCGGTCACCGCCCGAGGGCCGAGGCCAGCTCCTCGTACGTGGGGGCGAGCGTGCGCAGGGTGTTGGCGGCGGCCTCGTTCTCTCCTACCACCAGGTCGTACTGGAGGCTGCCGACGAGCTTGGCCTGACGGGTCAGGATGGTGGCGGCCTGGTGGCGCCCGATGCTGGCCATGGCCACAGCGGCGTCGGTGAGCCGCCGGGCGCCGAGGCGGACCGCGAAGTACAGCAAGTGGTTGCGGACGTCGGGCGCGAGCCCGATGGCCACCTGGTCGGCGAAGGCGTTCGCGGCCGCGGCGCCGCCGAGAGTACCCGGGGGCACCGGGGCGTCGATGCCGCGTAGCCAGGCGAGCGCGGTCGGCAGGAGCTTGCGCAGCGCTGCGTCGGGCGTGACCCACCGAACCCGCCGGAAGTCCGTGCGCAGGGTGTAGGGCTGGTGCGGGTAGGCGATCGTGTCGGCCCGCCAGGCGGCGAGGAAGGTCGACGGCGGCAGGGACGCGTAGGGGTGGCCCTGCGGGTCATGGAAGCGCACCACATCGTCGGTCACCTCGAGCACCTGAACGAAATGATCGGCCCCGATGGGTCCGGACATCTCGGGTTGGTGCCGCAGCAGACCGATCTCCAGTGGCCCGGCCAGGACTGGTCCGCGGCGGACCGCGTTCCGCAGTGTCGCCAGCGCGCTCGCGTCGTCGGGCGCGGCCTCCGTTCGGCAGGCCCAGCCAAGCGCGGCGACCGCGTCGTCGAGTCCGCGTTCGGTGTACCAGCCATACGGGGTGAAATGAGGTACCCGTCCAGCGAGCAGTTGAAAGCCGAACGGTGAGGCGGTCAGCACCTCGATGAGTGACGGCGGGGGCGCCGCGGGACCGAGCATCATCGCCAGCGAGTTGGCGTAGCAGTAGGGGCCTGAACCGATGTAGGGATGTACGCTGGCGCCACCGAAAGTCGCCCCGGAGCCGGTTGGCGCACCGGAGGCGGTCACCGTCGACGCGACGGCTTCGCTCCCCGCACCGGCCACCGCTCCGGCGGCGATTGCAGCGGCCGCAGCCGCACCGGTCTTCAACGCCATTCGACGGGTCGCCATGACAACTCCTCGATCGGATGCCAGTAGGGGTCGGAAGTATAGAGCTTCTTAGCCCTGGGAATCCGTCGATGGCAGACAGAGCCGGACAGCGCCGGACACAGCCGGTGTGGCACGGCTCTCGGCCAGCCCGGCCAACATACCCGGTCAATCCGGGCCGGGTGCGGCACTCCGGTCGTCGATCGGCCACGGCCAGTCATCGGCGTCGCGGTAGCCGCCGGCGACGGCGAACGCGGTCCGGATCTGGTCGCGCGATGCCTGGGCGGCCAGCAGGCAGCGCAGAAGGACGCGGGCCTTGAGCGGGTCGAGGCGGCCGGCGGGGTCGAGGCCGTGGGCGATGAGGTCGCGTTCCGAGCCGGCGAAGCCGTACGTGTCGCGGAGAACGCTGCCGGCGCCCGTGCGGGACGTCAGGATGACGGGCATCCTGGCCGCTGCCTTCGTCAGCGGTTCGACGAGAGCTGCGGGGACGTGCCCGGCGCCCATCGCGGCGACCACCAGTCCGTCCACGGCGGCGATCATGGCGGCCAGGACGGCGGGGTCGTCGTCGAGTACGACCGGGTAGACGCCGACTCGCGGATAGGTGCCTGACGCCGGCGCCGGAACGGTGAGCCGGGGCGGTGGGGGACCGACGAAGCGTACGCGGCCCTCGACCACCCACCCGGCCGGCCCGGCATCCGGCGACCGGAATGTGTCCAGCGCGGTGGTATGGGTCTTGCGGACCTGGTGGGCGGTGTGGATCTCATCGTTGAAGACCACGAGCACCCCTCGGTTGCGGGCCCGGGGATCAGCCGCCGTGACGACCGCGGCGAGGAGGTTCGCCGGTCCATCGGCCCCGGCCATGGTCGGGTTGCGCATGGCGCCGGTCACGATCAGGGGTGCGTCCCGTCGATGACGCAGATCGAGCAGGTACGCCGTCTCCTCGATGGTGTCGGTGCCCTGGACGACCACGACACCGGTCGCCCCGCGGTCGAGCCTCTCGTCGATGGCGGCGGACAGTTCGTCGAGGGTGGCAAAGTCGAGGGACGCGCTGGGCAGTCGGCGAAAGTCGACCACGTCGACGGCGATGCCGGTGTCCGCCAGGCCGGGCACGGCCGCCACGAGGTCGTGGGCGGACAGGCTCGGGGTGACGCCACCGTGGGCTGAACCAGCCATGGCGATGGTGCCACCGAGGCCGAACACGGCCACCGTCCGTTGCGCAGACCCGCCCATCACGTCCATCCCTGAGACTGTCATCAACCCATGATCGTTACTCGCAGCCTAACTCTTCGGTCCGGGCAGTCCGGCTCGCCATCGACGGAGGAGTTGCGGATTGACCAGGGGAGGTGAAGAGTGTCTAGCGTGGACGGACGTCACTCGACCTGAGGACCGCTCGACGCGGTGAGGTGGGTCAGCAGTTGGGCGGTGACGGTGCTGAGCCGACGGGCGGCTGCCGGGTCGAGGGTAGGGATGGTCAGGGGCACGGGCCGACCCCGGTCGTTGGCGGTCAACGCGGCGCTCGGCGGGTGGTCGATCCACTCGACGATCGGGGCAACGGACCTCTCGACCGGTCGTGCGAACACGGCGGCTGCTCGGATCGCGATCCGCATCGGTGCCGGCAGCCGCGTCAGGTCGCCGCTCCTGGTGAAGCCCGGATGGTAGAGCACGTATCGGGCTCGGGAGCCGGAGTTCGCGGCAAAGTCCACGCCGAGCAGATCGTTGGCCCGACCTGCCTGGAGCTGGGCGTCGATGATCCGGTACCGCGACCGGAGTTGCAGGTCGTCCCAGTGGATCGTGCCCTTGGTTATGCCGACGCCAGCGACGTTGATGATCACGGGATGCTCGGCACGGTCCAGGGCTTCGCGCAGCCCGTGGCAGAGCAGGTACCGACTCAGGTAATAGAGCGCGAAGGTCTGTTCCAGACCTTCGCGCGTCTCGACTCGCCGCGGGGCCGGTCGGTTGGCGAACAGAGCCAACGCGTCGATCACCGGCCAGCGTTCCTTGATGATCTCGATGGCTGACCGGGTTGCCGCCACGGAGCTGAGATCGACCTGAAGGAATTGAACCCGGTCCGACAGAGCCTGGATCGCCCGGCCCTTCTCAGGGTTGCTACCGATGGCGACGATGTCGTCGCCGCGGGCGAGGCGGGCCTGCAGCAACGCCCGGCCCATCCCATCGGTACCGCCGCTGATGACCGTGACGGTCACTCGACCTCCTTGCGCTTGCGATACTGGCGCAGTCACGCCTGCGCCGAGCGACCATGACCATCATCGACCGGGCGCGGACCCGGGGGAAGAAGGCAGTTGTATGTCACCTGCGAACACGGATGTTCCTTCCTTGGTGAGCAGTTTCCTGCCGACTCCGGTCCCCATCGACGACTACGACCGATGCCCGGTCACCGACATCCTGAGGCTGCTGGGTGATCGGTGGTCGCTCGTCACTCTGGTGCTGTTGAGCCGCAAGACGTACCGCTTCAACGAGCTGCACCGCAGCATCGAGGGCATCAGCCAGCGGATGCTGACCCGTACGCTACGCAATCTGGAAGCGGGTGGACTGGTCCTGCGGACGGTGTACGGCACTACGCCACCGACCGTCGAGTACCGTCTCACGCCGCTGGGGGCGAGCCTGCTGCCGCCGCTGTCCGCCCTCGCTGACTGGGCCGTGCGCTACGGGCCGGAGCTGACGGCGGCCCGCCAGGCTTATGCTCGGCCGCCCGCTGGCGACGGTGACATCTGACTTACGCGACCGTCGGCGTACCACCACTGGACCCTGGCGCCGGCACCGCGACGCCCGCTAATCGGGCAGGAGGAGCACGAGGCGGGTGCCGTCCGGTGTCAGCGCCACCGGCACGGACTCGGCATCGGTGACGACCAGGAACACCTCGCCGATCGCCGCCGCCTGGGTGCCGAGCTCGGTCAGTCGCGCGAGCTGTGTCGCGGTGGGGCCGGCGGGCAAGGGTGGTACGCGCAGTTGCGCCAGGATGGACGCAGCGGTCGCTGGGTCGGCGCGCTCGATCCGCTGAGCGCGGGCGAGCCGGGGAGCCACGTCGCGCAGCACGTCGACGACGACGGAGATGTTGCTGGATGCGGAGTCGAGCTCGGCCAGGCCGGCGGCCAACACGCTGGCCCGGTCGCGTTCCAGCACGCCGGACAGTGACCGGGCGATGCCGCCGACGCCGGTCAACGGCCAGTCGATGAGGCCGTGCAAGGTAGCGAGATCACCGGCGCGGGCGGCGGCGATCGCGGCGGTCAGCGGGGCGACCTCCGCGCTGTTGGCCGGAGCGGAACCTGCGCGTGAATCCATCATCCGTCCCAGTGCCGGTTGCTGATCACGGCGTCGTCGATGGTCACCCGGCCGTGCAGCCGCAGGGAGTCGGGCGTGAGCCGCACCTGGACGTGTACGACCACGGCCTCGCCGGTGCCGAGGGTGGCCGTGGTCCGCGCCTCCCCCTGCACGTCGGCCGATCCACCATAGTGGACAGTGTTGGTGGTGGCGAGGTGGGAGCAGGGTGGCGGAGTATCCGGGCGGAACAGGTCGGCCGCCAGGGTCGCCCCGCCCCCGGTCGGTATCCGGATCACCACGGGTGCCCGCATGACGCTCCTATGCGGAATCACGAACGACCAACTCCAGGCCGAGCACGATCCGCTGCACGGCGGTGGCAGCGCCGCTGATCAGGTCACCGAGCAGCCGCGCGGCGAGACGCTCACCGCGGCCGACTCGTGGTCGTAGACGACGACGTCCCGGTTGGTGCCGTCCGACTCGGCGAGGACCCCCATGAGCCGGCGCCGGAACGAGTCGTAGGAGGTGAAGGGCGCCAGTACGCCGATGCGTCCCACGCCCCGCCGGGCGTGGCTGACCGCTTGGGCCTTCGGCATGTACTGCAGTTCCTCGATCGCCTTCAAGACCCGCTCGCGAGTCTTCGGGTTGACCCGGTTGGGGCGGTTGAGGGTCTGCGACACCGTGGAGATGCTGACCCCGGCATAGGCGGCCACGTCGTAGATGGTGACCTGGCCCGTCACACGCGCACTCCCTCTCAACGACCGCTCGTCGCTTCGGTTGAGGCTGGCCGGCCGGACCAGGCGACCCGGACGGCGCGACCCCGCTCAGCAGCCTACGCCGTCGCTGCTGCCGCTGCCGCTGTTGGACTACGCCCGGCACGGCCCCGACGATCCACTGTGGCGGAACGCGGTGATACCCGGCGGCGCGATCACGGTGCCCGCGTTGCTCATCGGTGGGTAGCGCGACTCGTTCGCCCGCGGGATGGTCGAGGCATACTAATGGCTCGCCGGGCCGAAACGCCTCATCGTGGGCCGTGGGGACACCTTCTGCCGCACGAGTCCGGCCACGGGCCGGTCGACGTCCTCGCCGTCGCCCTGTAGTGGTGGAACCAGTGGTTGCGGGGCGAACCGCCGGCGGGGGACCCGTGCGCGGCCCCGGTCCTGCTGAGCGTCGGCGAAACCGAGTGGCGCGCGTACGACGCCTGGCCGCCGACGCCGCCGCCTTCGACCGTACGCGAAGCGATGCGCCGTGCTCGGGCCCTGCAGGGCGAAGGCCGTTTCGCTACACTCCGGCGCGTGGCGGGTGGCAGGCATCGCGTTGCGAGCGGCGGAGGTGACGCCGGCCCGGACCGGCGGACGTGGCCGAGTCGATGGTCTCCCCAGCGCGTGGCGCTCGTGTTGGTGATCGTGGCCGCCCTCGCCATCGTTCCCTTCGGGGGATGGTCCGCGGCCGTCGACGGTCCCACCGGTCCCTTGCCGCGCCAGGCACTGGACGAGGTCAGCGAGGGCTTGCCGTGGAACGTCACCATCACCGGTGGGCGCCTTCTCGATGACCAGCCGCCCCTGCTGCGCGCGACCACCCCCGGCAACCGGTGGGTGATCATTCTGGCCACGGTGGAGGTCACCGCGGACACCAGCCGCAGCGACACCGCCGACATCCTGCGCATATCCGGCGCCGAGGGCCTGGTCACCGAGGCGCCCGACACGGTGGCCATCGTCAGCGACCTCACCACGCACCCGTACCTGCATCCCGGGCTGCCCGAGTCGGTGCTCTTCGCCTGGGAGCAGTCGGCGTCGGCACCCGTGCCGACGGAGGTGGAGGTCACCATCTTCAGCAAGACGTTCCGGCCGGACACCCTCTCGGGTATGCGGCAGTGGTTGGACTGGACACCGCGGGCCGTGGTGCGGGTGCCCATCGTCGATCGGCGGGGCCTGTGAGCGGGCGGTCGGTGCGGACGGTGCTGGGCCGGATCGCCTACGGTCTGGTGGCGGTCGTCGTCCTGCTGGGCACGGTCAGTCTGGGCATCCGGCTGAAGACGTACGCCGATGACGTCGACGCTGCGCAGCGGCCGTTCGCCGTGCAGGCCGATCCCGGGGAACCGGCGTACGGGCGCACGTTCGTCGCGACCGCCCTGGAGGTACGGGGTGCGGGGGCCATCCGCGACTCGGGCGTCGACCACACGACGAACGGCGTGTGGCTCATCGTGAAAGTGCGCCTGGCCGCGCTCGACGAGCCGGTCGGCGTCGGCTACGTGGCCCTGCGGGATGCCGCTGGTCGGGTCTACCTCGCCAGCAACCGCATCGACCAGCCGCTGGTCCGCTACCGCACCCTGCAACCCAACCTTCCGGTGGTGGGTGAGTTCGCCTTCGAGGTACCGCGCGACGTGGCCGGCTCGCCGACGGTGCTGCTCGCGGAGAGCGTCGAGTTGCGGATGGACACCATGCTGGAGCTCCGGCTGGAACCCCTCAGCCCGGAGACCGTCAAGAAGTGGGCCGACGATCCGCAGCCGGCGAGGTTGATGGCAACGGAGTTAGCGGCATGAATCCAGCGCCCCCACCCGGTTACCCGCCCCCACCCGGTTACCCACCTGCGCCCGGGTATCCACCTCCCCCGGGTTATCCGCCCCCGCCGGGATATCCGCCACCCGCCGGCTACCCACCGCCTCCCGCGTACCCGCCCGCCTACCCGCCGTCCGGCTACCCGCCAGCACCGCCGCCGGGCTATCCCGCGCCGCCGGGCTATCCCGCGCCGCCTGGATATTCCGCGCCGCCCGGTTACCCGACGCCGCCGCTACCGAGCCACCCCACGCCTCCGCCGGAGCCACCGCCGCCCGCGGCACCACCGCCGGTCTCGGCCTCGCCCGCGCCGGGTCCGTCGCGCGGCCCGGGGTGGTGGCGGCGGAACTGGTGGGCGCTGCTGGTCCTGCCGCCGCTGCTCGTGGGAGCGGTGGGATACAACATTGTTGATGGATATGAGAAGTGGGCCAAGCTGACACCGACGCAGGCGGTGAGCGGCCAGCCCGGGGCGTGGGTGGACTTCGCCGACGCGCGGCTCCGGCTGCGGTCGCTCGAGGAAGTGGACGGCCTGACCGACTGGACGGGGCGACCGCTCGACCTGCCGCCGACCGTGCGGGTCTGGCAGGCCGTCATCGAGATCGATGCGCCGAGCGGTGCCCGCATTGAGGCGTGTGACGTCGTGCTGCAGGACGTCACGGGCGACACCTACGAGGCGGACCCGGACGAGCTCGACGACGCGGACATCGAGCCGTTCTACGGTTGCCTGCGCCCGTCCAGCGGGCCGGCGACGGGGCCCTACACGGTCACGCCGAGCTTCATCACGCCGGCGGTCGAGGTCGTCGGCGTCCGGGTCACGCTGGGAACCGAGCTGCCGCGTTACGCCTGGCTCACGCCGCCTGACTGAGCCGCCGTCGGTGCCGGCGCGGCCGTCGTCGGGGACGGCGTGGTTGCCGCGGGGATCGTCAGCGTCGTTTCGGTCGGGGATGGCGCGGGCGTCGCTTCGCTCGGGGATGGCGCGGGCGTCGGCTCACTCGAAGACGTCGTGGGCGACAGCTCGATGCCACGGCGGCCGATGCGTTCGACCATCGCGGCGACCACACAGGTGACGGCGACGATCGCGACGGCGTTGTTGAACGGCGACAGCCAGTAGGACAGTGGGGCCCAGCGCGTCCACAGGTCCCGGGGGCCGATGATGAGCCGTTCGACCTCCCACAGCCACCGGTAACCGGCCAGCATGGCGGGGACCAGCACGCACAGCAGGGCCATGGGGATCAGGCCCACCCGGACGATGAGTCGGATCCCGTTGACCAACGGGCCGAACCGGGTCCGCAGGTCCTTGCGGATGCCGTCGGCGAGCCACCGGACGGGCCCGGGCAGCCGGGCGAGCCAGCTCGGCGGCGGCGCGTCCGATGAATCGTCCAGGGAAACGCTGGACGCTCGCCGGGAGATCACCAGTCCGAGCAGCAGCCACGCCACGGGGGCCAGCAGCACACTCTCCGCGTTGGACAGTTGCTCACCGATCCACGTCACCACGTCGTGGGCCGGGCCGGCGGCGTCGGCCAGCCACGCCCATGCGGCCTTGAGCCAGGCGAACACCTGGCGGTCCTCCAGCCAGGCACCGCCCAGGCCGACCTGTCGGGCCAGACCACCGACCCACAGCAATTCGAGGTACGCCGAGATCACCGCGATGATCAGCCACGCCCGGCTGTGCTGCCAGCGCGGCACCAGCCAGCGCAGCACGACCAGGATGACCAGCGCGCTGATCAGGGCCGTGCGGCCGGCGAAGGGAAGCCGGTTGGTTATGTCGACGCGCTCGGGAGCGATGAACACGTCAGGATTGGCGAGGACCTCGGCGACGAAGACCTGGTAGTAGTACTCGGAGAAGTCGTCGCGCAGCATGCCCAGCGCGGCGTATACGCCGAGGAACGGGATGAGCAGGCTCGTGAGCTGACGGAGATGGTCGGCCATGGTGGCCCGCTTCGTGAGGTCGGCCGGCGAGGCGCGCCGGGCCACCGTCAGCATGAGAACCAGGCACACCAACATCATCAAGGGGCCGGTGAGGAACACCAGCAGGCCAAGCGTGGCGTCGAACTCGCTGACCCACACACCGGCCTGGAGCAGCCACTGTTTGGCGGCAATGCCGAAGAGGCAGAGCGCGAACAGTACCGGCCAGTGCCGCCACCACAGCCGGGCCGCGGTGGCGAGCAGGGCACCAGCTTCCACAATGGACCGCAGCGGCTCGCGCCGCGGCCGGTCCGCCGCCGTGGTCGGTTGTGTCGGCTCGGCCGGCTGCGCGGGCTGGGCCGGTGGCTGCGCCGCGGGCGGGGCGGGTGTCTCGGGAACAGCCGGCGCGGCCGGCGCCGGATACCACGCCGGACCGGCGGGGGCTCCTTCCGGTTGCGGCAGCATGAGGGACACCTTAGTGGAGCCGCGCGATCCCGGCATGCCCGTGGCGGCCGCCCCAGACCGGCCCGACCGATTGAGGATGGACTACGCCGGTCCAGATGCCGAGGTGGCCGACCGGCTCGGGTTGGCCGCCGTGGAGGGCTTGCTGGCAGTGTACGAAGTCCTCCGCGGTCGCGACGACATTGCCGCTGTCCCGGTCGAGGCTCAGCACGGGCCCGGCTGAACTCATGGTCGCCGATCCAGCCCGGCGCGACGCTCAGCGTGGTGAGGCCCACCGGCGCGACGGCGGCGGTCTACCGTTGCCGGTGCCCGGGCGGCGGTGCGGCTCGGCCGGCCCGGTCGGATCGCGACGACCGCCAGAGGTTGGCCATGCGGCTGACCACGGCCTCGATGGCGAGCGTGACCGCGCAGAGGACGGCGATTGAGCCGGGGATGAAGACCAGCAGATTGTCGATGCGTTCCCAGGCGGCCGGGTTCCAGAGCGCCACCCACGTCAGCACGAGGGCGATGGCGGTGGACGCCTCGCCGACCAGGCTCGTCAGGGTGAACACGAGCGCTCGCGCGTGGTGGCGCTCCGCCTCTTTGCGGGCCACGTGGAAGTCGACGCCGAAGGCGATCAGGAGGAGCGCGAACACCGACAGCAGCAGCCCCAGGTCGCCGCTCGTGAGCTCACGCACAGTGGGCGTCCTCCTCGCTTGCACGGGCAGTGCCCGGACTTCTTCATCCTAGGGCCACCCGGCGTGGCCAGCGTCCGATTCTTGTGGTCACGGCCTTCCTGTGGTCACGGCCTTCTTGTGGTCGCGGCCTTCTTGTGGTTACGGCCTTCTTGTGCTCACGACCAGTGGACGCGTTGCCCGGCGCGCGGGCCGATTCGCCGTCGTTACGATCGCTGGTTGTGGACGAGTTGGTGGCGCTGTACGCGGAGGGCGACCTGGCGGGACGGGTCGTGGGGGCGGCGCCCCGCAGCGAGGTACGCGCCCACAACCTGCCACATGCGGCGACGGCGGTGCTGCTGCGCGACGGTTCGGGCCGGGTCTACGTGCATCGACGCACGCAAACCAAGGACATTTATCCCGGCTGCCACGACGTCTGGGCGGGCGGCGTGGTCCTCGCTGGCGAGGACCCGGACGAGGCGGCTCAGCGGGAGCTCGCCGAGGAACTCGGTGTGCGCGGCTGCCCGCTGACACCGGTGCTGCGGTACTGGTACGCCGACGCGGCGACGAGCTACCTCGCCTTCGTCTACGAGGCCCGGTACGACCCCGACCGCCACGGACCGATCGTGCACCAGCCGACGGAGGTCGCGGCTGGCTGGTGGCTCGAGTGGGACGACCTGCTTGCCCGCCTCGCCGATCCGACCTGGCCGTTCGTGCCCGACGGCCGCGCCACCCTGGACCGGTACCTGGCCCTCGACCGCCCGCGCTGACTCGTCGGCCGACCCGAACTGCGGGGCGAGCGGGGCCGAACCCGCTCGCCCCGACCGTCCGTCAGGGGTATGGCCAGCCGAGCAGGTTCCACTGCCCCACGAACCAGGCGAAGGCCGCCAGGCCGACCAGGACGCCGATTTGGTGCCCGCGGGCGAGCCGGCCCGCACCGGACCCGCGCCAGCTCATCACCGTCAGCCCGACGGCCGCCAGCCCGGTGGCGAGGACGACGATCGGCAGGACAAGCAACAGATCGAAATGCCACGGCACGCCGTAGCTGAATTCACTGGTGTCGCCGAGGAGCACGACCAGCAGCCGGCCCAGGAACAGCAACGCCCCCACGGCCGCGCCGACGCCGAGGCCCCGGGCGATCCGCCAGCCGGCGGTGGTGCTCCGTGCCGGCCGGCCCCGCAGGCGACGGATCGCCCACCCCACGGGCCGCGCCGCCGTGGCCAGCGCCGGCAGCACGATGACGAGCAGCACGGCCAGGTTGACGGGCAGGGTCTCGCTGCTGGGCAGCAACTCGTAGGCGGTGCGGTCGGTGACGACGTACCGGCGGCCGTCCGGGCCGACCAGGAAGGCCAGCCGCTCGCGGCTGTCGCTGGAGTGGTAGAGGCCGTCGGGCTGCGGAGTCCAGTGCTGGCCCCGGAACCGGACGGTGCCGTCGGCGGCCACGGAGAGCGAGAGCGAACCGAGCAGGGTGACGAGCTTCTCGATCGTCGACTCGTTCTGCCGGGTGGAGTGGTAGAACCCGGCGAGCGGCTCGGCGGGCGTCAGCGTCGACTCCGGCCGGGATTCGCTCGCCTCGGGCGTCGCCGGCGCTGGCGCGAACCGGTCGAGGAACTTCAACAGGATCTCATATCCAGCAATGCCTCCGGTGGATCCGTTGAACGAGAGGAACAGGCCGAGGCCGCAGCCGGGGACCAGCACCAGGCCGCTGCGGAACCCTTCCCAACCGCCGTCGTGCATGAGCGTCCGTCGGCCGTTGACCGTGAGCTCCTTGAATCCGTGGGCGTAGCCGTCCAGCCCTGGGTGTGCCGCGAAGGATCGCGCGTGCATCCGGGCGACGGTCGCCGGCTCGAGGATGGACGCGTCACCGAACCGGCCTTCGTTCAGATGGGCGATCATGAAGTTGGCCATGTCTGTGGCGGTGGCGCTCAGCGAGCCATCGGGTGCCTGCGGCACGAACGTGAACGGGATCGGTTGTGGGGGAAGGGTTTCCGTGTCGTAGCTGCGCGCGAGGTCGTCCCGCAACGACACCGGCACCGGCTCGGCCGCCGTGCTGTGCGCCATCGCCAGCGGTTCCAGCAGGTGGCGGCGGATGTAGACGTCGTACGGCTCGCCGGTGACCACCGACACGATGTAGCCGGCGAGCGCGGCGCCGTAGTTCGAGTAGGCCGACACCTGGCCGGGCGGGCGGATCCGCGCGGGTAGGTGGGCGGCGAGGTATTCCCCGAGCGGCGGCAGATCGGCGGCGTCGGCCACCTGGGTGCCGATGCTGAAGTCCTCGAAGCCGGCCGTGTGGTTCATCAGGTGCCGCAGCGTCACCGGCTGCGGGTACGTGGCCGGGATCTGGAAGTCGGGCAGGTACTGGTTGACGTCCGCGTCGAGGTCGAGCCGGCCCGTCTCGACCTGCTGCATCACCGCGGTCCAGGTGAACAGCTTGGTGATGGAGCCGATGCGGACGAGCGAACGCGACGGGTGGAAGGCAACGCCGCCCTCGACGTCGGCCAGGCCGTACCCGTCGGCGAAGACGAGGCTCGGGCCGGAGACGACCGAGACCACCGCCCCCGGCACCCCGGTCTGCCGCAGCGTCTCGGGAATCGTGCGATCGAAGAAGTCGGCCAGCGCCGCAGTGGTCGCCTCCGGGCAGGCGCGGGGAGGCGGCGCGGCCGCCGGTGCCGCGGCCGAGGTGGGCGCCCCGGCCGGGGCGTAGGCTTTTATCGAAGAATCGTCAACCATGACCAGCGGGCTCACGCCGAGCACTCCCGCCAGGATCGGGCCGGCCAGTCGCCAGGGTGGGAACACGGATCTCTCCTTGTCCGGTCAAGGGTTTCGTGACGCCGCCAGCCTGCCGGCCGGCCCGGGCCGTCCACATCGCCGCGTGGTCGTCGCGTCGGTCCGACGAAAGTCGTAGAGCGATGGAGGGAATGCTCGACGGAAGTGCGATCAATGAATGGTTGGCCAGCCCATAAGCTGGCCGTGTGGTCAACCGGGACGACGCGTGGTGGCACCGCCTGATCGAGGACCGTCGGGTGATCGACGGTGCGCTGGTGGTCGTGGGCCTGGGGCTGACCGTCCTGGCCGTGCACGGTCGGTGGTCGGTGTTACCCGCGTGGGTCGTTGGCGTGGCCGGCGCCCTCGGCAGCCTCGCCCAGTGGCCGCGCCGCCAATGGCCGTCCGTCGCCCTCGTGGCCGGGGCGGCCGGGACCGCCCTCTCCGGCAACCCGCTGCTGGTCTTCGCCGGCCTGTACGCGGCAGCGGTGTACGCCCCCCGCCGTCAGGTGTGGGCCTACCCGGTGGTGGCCTGGGTCGGTTGTCTCGGTTACTCCTGGCTCGACGGCGCGGTCGACGTGGTGGAGGCCGTGGGCTGGGCGTTGCTGGTCGGTCTGGTGACGGCCGTGGGGGCGTACGTGGCGGCCCGCCGGTCGCTGGTGGCCTCGTTGCGCGATCGGGCCGCGCGGGCCGAGACCGAGCGGCATCTGCGCGACGAGCAGGCTCGCGCGGCCGAGCGCGCCCGTATCGCCCGCGAGATGCATGACGTGCTCGCTCACAAGGTCTCGCTGATCGCCTTGCACGCCGGCGCACTGGAGTTGCAGGCCGCCGCCGATGACCGGCTGCGGCGCAGCGCCGCCCTGATCCGATTGACCGCGCGCGAGGCGCTGCAGGAACTTCGTACGGTCCTCGGCATGCTGCGCACCGAGGAACCCGGGCCACCGGAGACGTCCGCCCTCGATCTGACTTCGCTCGTGCGCACCTGTGTCGAGGCCGGCCAACCGGTGCAGTTGCGGGATGCCGCCGGACCGATGCCCCCGGCGACCGCCCGGGTGGTGAACCGGATTGTCCAGGAAGGACTGACGAACGCCCGCAAACACGCGCCCGGCGCGGCGACGACCGTTACCGTGGACCGCGACGATTCGGGGGCCGTGACGGTACTCGTCCGGAACGACCTCGTCCAGGCCGTGCCCATGGACCTGCCCGGCTCGGGTTCGGGCCTGGTCGGCCTGGCCGAGCGGGTCCGGCTGGTGGGCGGGACGGTGTCGGGTGGCCCGGTCGGGGGGCCGGGCGAGCGCGGGTGGGAGCTGCGGGCGGTCGTGCCCTGGCTTGAGCCGCCGCCCGTCGAGCCGCCGTCGGGGGATGTATCGAATGAGGTAGCGACTCCGTGATCTCGGTACTGCTCGTCGACGATGAAGCCCTGGTGCGGGCGGGCCTCCGCATGATCCTGGAAACCGCCGATGACCTGACTGTCGTCGGCGAGGCCGAGGACGGTCGCGACGCGATCGACGCGGTGCACCGCCACCGACCCGACGTCGTGCTCATGGACATCCGTATGCCCAATGTGGATGGACTGGCGGCGACGGCCGCGATCCGGGCGCGGGTCGATCCACCCGCGGTGCTCGTGCTGACCACCTTTGACAGTGACGACGAGGTGTTCCGGGCGCTGCAGGCGGGCGCGTCGGGATTCCTGCTCAAGGACACGCCGCCGACCGAGTTGATCCGGGCGGTGCGCCTGGCCGCCGCCGGCGACGCCATGCTGTCCCCGCGCATCACCCGCCGCGTCATCGCGCGCTTCACCGCCGAGGACCGCTCGCAGCGGCGGCGGGAGGCGCAGCAACGACTTGAGCCGCTCACCGACCGGGAGCGCCAGGTGCTCGTCGAGATCGGGCGCGGTCGGTCGAATGCCGAGATCGCCGCCCGCCTGCACATGAGCGAGGCCACGGTGAAGACCCACGTCACGCACTTGTTCGAGAAGCTGTCGGCCACCAACCGCGTGCAGCTCGCCATCGCCGCGTTCCGCGCCGGCCTGGTCGACTGAGTCTCAGGTGGTCGCCTCGGCTGTCGATCGAGTCCGGGGCGGTGGCGGCCACGCGCGCATGGCGGCCTCGGCGACGGCTTCGAGTTGGGCTCGGGTGGCGCCGTCGCGAGCCTGTTGGGACATGCCCTGCAGGACCGCCGCCGTGTACGTCGCCAGCGCCTTCGGGTCGGTGTCGGACGGGAGCTCTCCGGCCTTGATGTCAGCCCGGATGCGCCGTTCGAGCTCGCGCACGTTGGCGTTGCGCAGGCGCCGAAGAAGATCTTCGATATCGATCGAGTCCGGCCCGCAGTTGGTCGCGGCGCTGATGACCAGGCAGCCGCGCGGGTGCCGCGAGTCGGTGTATTCGGTGGCGGCCTCGCGCAGCAGGCGGGCCACGCCTTGGCGGGCGGTGGGTTCCTCGGCCAACGCCCGCATGGCGAACGCGCCGTAGGTGCGCTGGTACGCCTCCACGACCTCGCGGAACAGCGTCTTCTTGTCCCCGAAGGCGGCGTAGAGACTGGGCGCGCCGATGCCCATCGCCTTGGTCAGCTCGGCGATCGACGTCGCCTCGAAGCCGTGCTCCCAGAACGCCTGCATGGCGACGTCGAGCGCCCGATCCCGGTCGAACGCCCGGGGCCGCCCGCGCCGGGGTGTTGCCGTGGTCACGTCGCCATTGTATAGCGCTCGCTAGAGAAGTCGGCTAACTTTCTGTAGCGTTCGCTAGAGAAAGGCATGTGCATGATGGGTACGCTCACCGG
>Ga0065720_1019518_pt1 | contig 24552 bp, 30 predicted proteins | sample Thericmetagenome_FD_59107 | JGI IMG/M metagenome (GOLD analysis project Ga0065720, IMG submission 59107) | Thermophilic microbial communities from the Joint Bioenergy Institute, California, USA of rice/straw/compost enrichment - eDNA_2 v2... | ecosystem: Engineered > Solid waste > Grass >... | reverse complement strand
GATGCCGAACTCCTCCAGCAGGCGCGTGTAGGTGGCATCGTCCTTCTCGCTGACGATCTCGATGCGCCGGAACAGGTGTGCCATGCCCGAGTCGCGCACCTTGGCCTCCTGGTGGCAAATAGGTGTCTCGTAAGTGCTTGACATTGCAGATGTTTTTTATGGCAAAATCACAATTGAGACAAAACCGATGTGGAAATCATGGCTCGGCCCACCAATGCAGTGCTGGCTGCTCGCGCCAAATCCAAGGCTCTACTGTCCCAGGAATGGAAGTCCGACGTTCCCGGAGTGTCCTTTATAGCCTCAGGTGAGCCGCGGTGGGTCGTCAGGATCCGCTGGCGGCACGAGGGTGTGAACAACTCTTACCGGCTGCGGGTGTGGAAGCTCAAGATCGATCCGAAGACAGGGACGTACACCGCAGCCGATCTGCGCCACTGGAAGCGGCAAGCGGAAGCTTGGGCCGAAGCCGAGTGGCTCGCGCTGGACAAGTCCGGGCGGGAGTACTCCCGCAGTTCCCAGGCGTCGGCCTGGACCTTGCGCACGCTGTTGGAGCGCTATCTGGAAGGGCTGGACGACGGCTCGATCAAGTACCGTTCCTGCGTGTCGGACAGGTCCCGGATCAGGGTGTTGTTGGGCATTGCCGAGAAGGGGGCCAACGCCGGCAACACAGCTTTTGGCTGGGTGCTGGACAAGCCTATGGACACCTTGCGGCCTACGGACTTCTACACCGAAACACCGAAGACCCACCCCCACGCTCTGCTGCTTCACTACAAAGGGCGCAACGGTGGACCACCAAAGAACAACGCCGCCATCAAGCTCATCCAGACGATCAGGACAGTGATGGGGCACGCCATTCGGGAGTGGGGCCTTGATCTGGACCTGTCCAGGGTTCCCCTGCCCCCGATTACGAAAGACCCAGGCCGAGAGGAAGTCCTGACGGAGGAGGAGTACGGCTGGATCGTCGAAGAGATGGCCGAATGCGATCCAGCAACGCGGGATGTGGTGCTCATGACCCGCTACTCGGCCATGCGCCGAAGCGAGGCGGTCAAGCTCAACTGGGAAGACGTCTCCGCGGACTTCATGTCCGCCAAGCTCAACAACACCAAGAGCCGGCGCGTCAAGGGCAAAGACATCGTCAAGTCGCGCGTAGTCCCGCTGGCTCCCCCCATCGCCGAAATGCTCGCCCGTCGTCGCAAAGACAGCCCCACTGGTCAAGGTCCCATCTTTACCACCAAAGCGGGGAAGAGGATCTGGGCAGACGCGATCACCAAGGCGTGGGACAGGGCCAGGAAGAGGGCTGCGAAGAAACACAACGCTCCGGAGCTTCTGAACAAGCGGCTCCACGATCTCCGCCACACCCGAATTACCGAACTGGGCGCGGATGTACCCGTGGCCATGATTGCCAAGATGTCCGGCCATGACGACCTGGCCAGCTTCATGCGCTACTTCAATCCCCGCGCCGAGCACATCCTGGAGAAGATGATCCTGGCTGACCAGCGCCGGATGGCAAAGAAGGGGATCACGACCTCAGAGGACAAGATCGAGATGGCTGTGCAGGTCATGTCCCAGCTCTCGCAGGAAGAAATGGCTCTGGTCATGGGTAAGCTGCTGGGAATGCGGGCGGCAGCCTGATCGACGGCCAGCTGACAACGAGTCTTGACTCCGGACAACACCACCACATGCTGAGGTAGCGCCGGGTTTCCCTCGCTCCTGGCGCTGGGCTCTATGCGCCCCACCCCCGCACCTCTGGTCGGGGGTGTTTTTGTGCGAACGAGCCGACATGTTCGACCTTGCCAAATCCAGGTCTTTTCATAACCTGGGTCAATGCCTAGATACTTCAAAATCCCGCACAGCGAGCGCCAACAGGCCAAGGAACTTGGTGCGCGTTGGGCCAAAGATGTGGAGCTGTGGTACGCCCCGGACGGCAGCGATGAGGTCGCAGAGAAGCTCGCCCGGCAGTGGCGGGAAGTTCAGCCACTCGTGCCGATACACGTACTGCCAGGTGAGGATCTAGCCTTCGCCAGCAGTCCAAGATTGAGCGTTGAGCTCGTGCCGTCGACCTGCTGGCTGACTGGCCTGCGCGATTGTCTGAGCCCGGACGACTTCAAGCGGCTGAGGATGGGCATTCGCCAGCGGTCCGGAAAGCGGTGTGATCTGTGCGACGGGTTGGAGGATCCTGACAACGAGATTTACCTGGACGCCGTGGGCCGGTTCGACTACGTCGAAGGCAAGCAGGTCCTGCGCAAACTTTCGTGCGTGTGTACCCGCTGCCGTAATGTCCAGGAGTTTGGCCAGTCGCAGCTGCGCGGCCTGCGGACTGACGCCTTCGCTCACCTGATGTCGGTCAATGGCTGGACGAAAATCCAGACCATGGAACACGTCTACGATGCCTTCGCTGTTTGGTCGACCCGCTCTCGCCAGAGCTGGGAGCCAGACCTGTCATTGCTCGTGGGTGCTGGGCTTGCGATCCAGACCCCCCAGCAGGAGGAGCAGGCCCGCCGCCAGGTCAATCTGAACGACATACGTCCCGTGGACATGAGTGTTGAGGACTTCCTGGCCACGCTGCCCACTGTCAGCCGCCGGATACAGTGAGCCGGGTACGACGCAGCCATTTTCACAACAAGAAGCGATGGATCTACGCTCTGGTGTTCGACTCTGAGCGTGCCGTATACATCGGTCAGAGTACCGACCCGAAACGCAGGCTGTCCCAGCACCGCTCTGCCTCGGGAGGCTGGCTGCGCCCCTGCCGCATGGTCATCCTCGAGGAGTTCGAGGGGACCTATGCCCAGGCAGAGGCGCGGGAGTACGTCTGGCGCTGGATCGCCCATATCCTGTGGTGGAAGGTGTACGTCCTGCCGCCCAACGTGGTGGTCCGGCTTGGCCGGCGCATGAGCCTGTGGCGCAGGATCCAGGCCTGGTACACGCTGCTGACAGCTGGGTGGCCGGTCAGACGGGAGAAACGGGGCTGAAAGAGCCCTCAACGCTGGAGTCCTGGGTTTTGCCGCCTTTGCCGCAGGACCTTGTCGAAATCCTGCTCCAGGGTCGGTGCCGGCTTCGGCTTCTGGATCCGATCCCGCAGCAGGCCTTCCTGGGTGGCGTTCTGCTTGAGGCGATCGGCGCCAAGACGGTTCTTGACCTGCTCGAGTTCAACCTCGGCGCCGTACATACGGTAGCGGTCTGACGTCAGGCGAGTGAAGGCAACCAATCCGCTCTGGTTGTCCATCATCTTGGCGTTGGCGAAGTGAAACACGGCCGCCCGGCCCTGTCCTTGGGCGTCGTGGATCGTGCGGCAGTAGCCTGCCTGGAGGTGGTTGAACTCACTGGTGTCCACTGCCAGGGCAAATGACGGCTTGCCATGCCGGCCTTCAACTCGCAAGTTCAGGACCAAGGAGCCGGTAGGTGTCTGGGTGATCTCTTCGACCACGGCCATGTCGCCGTTCTCCACACCCAGCTTGTTATCGTTCTTGGTGATCCGCACCTGGTCGCCTACAGCAACCGCCATGTCGTACATCCGCTGGTCCCTCCGTCCCCGGAAGGTGTAATCCTGTCCAGACAGCACCCCACGCTCCCGCAAGCCATCCCGGATCTTGTCGGTCAGCATTTTTGCGTCGGCATGGTCATGGACCAGTAGCAGGCGGTTGTCGATGTTATGAGGACAATCCAGCCACTCCTTGACGCAGGCGTCGGCTGCTTCTTCCCGGGTGTTGTATGCGTCGATCGCACCCCTGGCTTCGAGTTTCTTCCACAGCGCTGCTCCCTTCTGCGCCACCTCGCTGCGAGCCTTGGGGCCCCGGTTGTCCAGGACAATCCGGCCCTGCTCATCCCGGTCGTAGAAGGTGATGGCGATGTCCCGATCTTCGGCGTTCTTCTGTCGGCGGATCTCTGTCAGCGGCGCATGGCCCAGCTGCTGGGATACCAAGGCCATGCCGGCGCCGGCCCCGATGGGCTGGAGCTGCCTCATGTCTCCCTGGAGGATCAGTTTGGCTCCGGCCGCGTCGACATGGCGCATGAGACGGCGCACGGCTTCTGTGTCGACCATGCCAGCCTCGTCCAGAACCACTACAGACTTCTCGGTCAGGCGGGGAATGTCTTTGGTCAGTGGACGGCCTTTGTCCAGCCTGCTCAAGATCCTGGTGATCGACATGGCCTCCATGCCGCTCTCTTCGGCGAGCTTGCCGGCGGCCTTTCGCGAAACACACGCACCAATGAGGTGCTGGCCGTTGGCCTCGAATGCCTGTTTGTACAGCTCAGCCACGGTGGTCTTGCCGGCGCCGGCAACCCCGGCCATGACCGCATGGCCACCGGACTGTACGCACAGATGGTTCAACGCTTGGCGCTGCTCATCCGACAGAGTAAAGCCCCTCTCCTTCTCGAAGCGCTGGACCACCCTGTCCATGGTTTGCTGCGGTACACGGACAGAAGCGTCTTCCTTCCTTGCAGCAGCTCGCTGGAGTACTTCCTGCTCCCAGTCCACAATCTTCCGGTCCGCATAACGTGTCTCGGTGTAGCGCCGGGAGACGCTGAGGCCCTGGTCCATGGCATGCTGCCGCTCGGGGGCGATCTCCACCATCTGTGATTTGAGGCGGGCGAGATCCTCGGCCAGCTGCTCCGGGCCCAGGCCCGCTCTGGACCGGTATAGCGTCCACATCATTTCAGCTTCGTTGACAATCGCTGAACTGGCATGGAAAGCCTGGAGGACATCCTCGTCGCTGCGCTGGGGCGCCAGCACATCCGGTAGCTCTTTGAGCTTGGCGATGTCGACTTCCTGTCCTAGAGCTGGAATTGCCTTCTCCCAGGTAGCGAAAAGCTCTTGGGGAGAAGGTTCGTCCTTATGTGCTCGAGTCTGTGCCCAGGCCTGATGGTGGGAGATACCCTCTTCCATTGCGTCGAGGATTTCACTCTTGCGAGTGGAGAAGGCGTCGATGGTGGCCTGGTCGATACCGGCGACTTCCCATGTCCGAAACCCAGTGTCTTCCCCATCTGCTTCTGTAAGGATTGCCTTCTGCTCAATTCCGTAGCCAAGTTTGCGCAGGTTCTCAGCCAGGTTGGTCATGTACACCACATCGGCTGCCTTCTGGTGGCGGAACAGCTCGGAGGACTCCCAGGTTGACCACTTTCCGTCGCTGCCGTACGCGACACCATAGATGAGGTTGTGGGTGTGGAGGTGCGGTTCGAGTTTGCGGTTGGCCAGATGGTCGCAGGAGGTAATGACTAAGCCGGCGACAGGGATGACGTCTTTGCCCGCTTTACCTCGGCGCGTTTCCACCTTGTCTTCAATGAACTCTAGTGCCTTGTCTACCGCTGCCCTGTGAGCGGCCAGGATGGCTCCACGCTCCTCAGGTGGAGCCATGGCAAACAGCAGGGAGACGGACTTAGGGGCGTTGAACACACAGTCATAGCCAACCTGGTGCCCACCTTTCCACACGAACTGCTGCTTCCCATTGGCGTCCAGCTTCGGGCTTCCATCGCGATTGAGTTTGAGTTTCTTGGTGGGCAAGACACCCGCGTTCTGGCACAGCTTCTCTTTCTTACCATCAGGTGAGTATCCAGCGGCAAGCTCTATCATCTGCTCTTTGAGAACCGGACCCTCCAATCCCAGTACAGCCGCACCGTGGCCTCGGTGGCGCATGGTGTCTTCCTCCACCCCTTGGGCACCGACGTAGTAAGCAGCCAACTTCTCGGTGGCAGTCAGGTAGTCAATGACGTTGTCGCCGCGTGCGTTGTTTCCTGTGGCTGTTAGAGGAGTAAGGGTCAGCATGCTTTCATTCTCGAAGAGTCTGGCGATATGGCAATCACATCGCGGGCCTGATCTGTGTATCGGCGCGCGGAACCCTGACAACCCTGGCGGCCAATCTCTGACGATCGAACTCACTGAGCACGACAAGGTTGGCCAGCAGATTCCGCCTGAGCTTCGGAGAAGCCGGCAGGGTCAGATGGTGGTTGACGATGTCCACAGGACGCAGGCCATCGGTTGTCCTGGCCCAGGTGTCGGCGCCTCTGGCCAGCAACATACGGACGACACTGGTGTAGCCGCCTCCTGCTGCGACATGGAGCGCTGTCATTCCCCGCTCGTCGGCGAGGGTGGCGTCGGCTCCCATGACCAGCAGCAGGCGGACCTTGTCCTCCAGTTCCTTGGATCCGTCGGAACCGGTTTGGACCATGAGGCATTCCCGCAGGGGCGTGCGACCGCGGCAGTTGATGGCGTTGGGATCAGATCCGGCCGAGAGCAGCAGGATCAGAGACTGGCTGGTTGCGGCCAGGCAGGCGTAGTGCAGCGGAGTGTTGAGGTAGGTGTCGCGGGCCAGGGGTGAGAAGCCGGCGTCAAGGAGAAGATTTACGGCAGCTGCGTTGTCGACCATGGCAGCTGCGTGTAATGCCGTTCTGCCCTCGTAGTCGGCAGTGTGGCGAGACAGCCTGCGATCGGCCAGCAGGATCCTCAGCTGTGGCAGCAAGGCAGGGTCTTGTGAGGCTTCCAGGATGGCTGATTTGGCCACAAGCTCATCGCTGTGCCGGGGACAGTAGATCTCGTTGGGATCGGCTCCATTGTCCAACATTGCCCGGAGCTGGTCAGGCGGAAGCAAGAAGCCGTCTGGGGTGAATATCGACATAGGAATGACCTGTGGATGTGGTCATTCCAGAGTGAAAGATAATTTCGCTTTGGCAAGGTCTCGCGCGCTATCTTGCGAAGAACGCGTCAATCTCTTCAGCGCTGAAAGACTGGCCAATTTGTTTGCCAGCAACTGCAGACTCAATGGTCTTGGTGGCCCGGGCTGGCTCGAACCCGGCCGGCTTGGTGGTCCACTCCGCGGCGACTTGGCCCTTACGCTTGTCAGGTAGTGGCTGGCCGGGGAAATCCAGCAACAGCAGGTCTCCGCCCTGCTGGACGATGGCCCGGATGGCGAAGCCCGGATCGGTCTTGTGCTTCTTGGGGACCTTGCGGAAGCCCAGCATGTCGGTGAGCTGGTTGGGGTACACCACTGGCTGGCCCTCGTTGTGGAGCTTCGACCCAGGGGCATAGTCCATCCGCGCAACTTTGTTCGTCCCCAGGAGCTTGGAGAGCTCCTCGCGAGTCTCCGACATCTGGATCTGGCAGATGATGTGCGTGCCGACCATGCCAGCCAGCGCCTTGACCGAGTTATCCCCGTAGATCTCTCGCAGCTGCGCCAGGTCCTGGACACCTGCCACCACCACCACACCCTTGGATCGCCCCTTGTCTACCAGAGGAGCGAAATTGATCTTGCCGATGGAGGAAAGCTCGTCGAAGAAGAAGCCCAGGAAGCGGCCCTCTTCGTTGTCAGGCAGACGCGGGGAGACGATGGTGGGCACCACCACGTTGATCATCGCGGAGATGTACGCTGAGGCTAACCCGGCGTCAGGCCCAGACTGGACGATGAACTTCTTCGGGCCGTCGTAGTCGTCGGAGGCCCAGTCGGTGATGGAGAAAGTGCGGCGCTTGCCCTTGGAGTCGTAGATTTCGTAGTCGGGCCACGCGCGTGCCAAGTCGTCAATGAACTTCGTGTAGCCGTTCAATGTTGCCAGGACGTTGAAGGCAGTCTGGCCCTCGGTGTTGGAGATCAGTCCGTAGGCTTTGCGATAGTTCTGCTCGAGGATGGGAGCCATCTCCTCGGCACGCATAGACACTCGCTGTGCCAGGTCCGTCCAGGTCCAGGCCTCAGGCTTCTCGTTCTGAAGGGAGCGAACCACGCCGAGCAGGATCTGGCGTGCGGCTTGCGTCCAGAACTTGCCCGATCCACTGTCTTCCGGGATCAGGCTGTCGGCGAATGCGGCGGCTTGGGTGGCGGTGCGGACGTCCCGAGCCACATGCCAGACCCGGCTGCGCTTATCGAAGGGAGAGACGATGGTGGCGGAGGGGAACTTCGCCGTCATGTCGCCCTTGACGTCGTACAGGCATAGTTTCGCGTCGGCCTTAGTGAAGACCTGTTTGAGCAGAGCCAGCAGGATCTGGGTCTTGCCCGAGCCCACCGAGCCGTAGATGAGGATGTGGCGCGACAGGATCTTCTTGGACAGCCATAGGTCCGGGTGGATGGCCAGGCCGAAGCGATCCGCGGGCCTGTGTTTGACCGGGGTGGAGCGCTTTCTGGCTGACTGGATGGCTTGTTTGCCTTCCAGCAGGCGAGGCCCGGCGACAACCCACTGCTGGGAGCGTGGGATCAACCCTGCCCAACCCAGGGCCGCTCCTGCCAGCAGGCCTGCACAGCTAGCCGCGGCTAGCCAGGCCATGTCAGGGAAGAAGGTGTAGTTGTCGATCCGGGAGTAGAACGACGGATCCAGGCTCAGGGCGCGGAGTGTGTCGCGGACGCCTAGCGTGGCCAGCGCCAGTGGAGTGAAGGCCAATCCGAAGCCCAGGGCGGCGTAGGCCAAGCCCAGGTCCCAGCGCCGCACCGGGATTGACGCGTCGATATGCGGGCCGGGTCGGCCGAAGCTGTCGTAAACCTTTGTCCTCATCCCTCCAGCATGTGGAGGGATCGCGGCGTGTCTAGCCTTCGCGGGCTACATCCGGAAAGTCCAGCTCGGGCCCACTACCTGAGTGAACACGGGAGCGTCCATCCACCACTGGCGGCGGCCTTCCACGAGGTTCAGACACATGCCGGCCTCGATGTCAAAGGTGGGGTCGGAGGCGTCAGGCTCCCAGACCGGAACCTTGGGAAGCTTGGGCTGCCAGGGCCAGCGAAAGCGTTGGCGGATCTTCGAGCCAGAGCACTCGGCGATGGCCTCGGCCAAGCCCTCCTGATCTCCCTCGATCCAGAGAATGGCATTGTCCAGGCCGTAGGCATTGAGCTGGTCCAGCGCGGCGTAAGACACAGCCGGGCAGCCCTCTGACCGGCCTGCCCAGCCATCGCGGACGTAGTTTGCCGGGTGGAGGACAACTGCCCGCTCCCTGGCTGTGTCGTTGAACCCGACCATCAGGCCATCCAGCCGGCGGCGCCGGGAGTTGTCGGTGGTGTTGACGTACTCCTCGGAGACTGCGTACAGCCCCACGGAGGTCATCAGGCTGCCGGGCTCGTTGGAGAACACCCGGGCGCGGCCGACGTTGGACGGGTCAGAACCACGGCCGTGGGCTACCTCGGTGCGCAGTACAACCTCCCCTGTCCTGGGATTGATGGCCCACAACCGCTTGGCAGAGGACGGCAGGCGCATGTCGGCCACGATGAGCAGGTCAGGGTCCCGCCCAAGGCGCTTGGAGCAGTCCAGCGCCTGTTGCGCATGGGCCCGGGTGATCCGGGACATGCCTTCGATATTCTTGGGCACGTTTGCCCAGGAGGTGCCGGACACCGCAAGCGCTAGAAGAAGAGCCCCCGCTGACTTCTTCATTGCACCTGCCCCCTCGTACGCTGGCGCACTTCGGACAGCTCCATCTCTTGAACACGTACCTGGGTTCGAGCCCGCTGATAATTGGCGATTGCCTCATGCTTTGCCACACCTTCGGCAACCGTACCCTGGCCCAGGGACTGGTGGGCGGCCTCGGCTCTTTGCTTGACCTGACCCAGCTGGTCAATGGACATGCCCTCCATCTCCTTGGCGATGGGACCGATCTCGAAGTTCGCAACGGAAATTCTGCTCCTGGGCGTTGTCTGCGTCGGTGCCTGGGCCTGGTCAGCCTGGCTAGCCATGGCTTGCTGGCTGGTGTGGGTGCGCTGAGCTTGCCGTGCCCGGGAGGCGATAGATTGCTCGTATGCCACTGCAGTCAGGCCAGCTACATACGTCTCCTTTGAGACAGCGTTCTTTCCTGCGGTCTTAGCCCACTGGTCGTAGCCTGCGCCATACTTTGCCTCGGCCTTCTCGAACCAGCGTTGGGCTTGTTCTGAGAATCGCTTCTCAGGGCTCATGTCCAACCATTTGTTGTACGCCAGCGGATGGTGGGACATGAGCTGATCTCGGCGATCTCGGCTGACCCACCAACCGTTCTTGGCATTGGCCTCCCACATGGCCTTCTCTTTATCCGTTGGCTTGAACAAAGGGTCGTTGTTGGAGCGCCAGGCGTCGTATGCGTCTTTGTCGTTGCCCCGGAATACCTCCAGGCGCTTCCACTGGACGCTATCGGGCGGAGCCATCTCGTCGAAGCGACGATTTTCTGGGTTTGGGTCAGCCGCAAAGGTAGCGTTGTACTCGTGTTGGTACCTTCTGTATCGGCGGCCTGGGGAAAGAATGTCCTCGTAGTTTTTCGACATGGCTGTTCTCGGTTAGGCGGCTAGTGGCTGTTCTGTTTTTCGCTTTCTGATCTCTTCGAGCTTCTGGACGAAAGCCTTAGGAGTGATATGGGGCAGTTTTGCGAAGTCGATCCTGCGATGGCCGGCACGGTTGAGGACCACCAGAGCCTTACCCTCGATCATCAGGTTGGCGGTCATCTCGTGGAGCTCGAGGATCGGACCCTCGACGTACTCGCCACCGGCGTGAACCTCAATATAGTTCCGTCCCTCAACCTCTTCGATGGGAACCTTCCTGGACAAGCCCATGTAGTGCTTCATGCCACGCACAACGACCTGGAAGCGGGCCGCACCGCGACGATCCAGATCGCGCAAGGCTACGGAATTGGGATGGTTCGGATCCTTGAAGATGGAGTTCCTGTAAACCTCGATCGCACGCGTCGTGTCGATGGTTGCCTCCACGGCAATCGGGATCTTCTTCTTCTCAGCCTTACCCACAGCACCTTGAACGAACTCGTAGGTCTTCTCCGAGCACTCGAACAGCACTATGGATCTGAAGTTGGAGAGGAACCTGCTCTTGTCGTCCTGTGTCGGAAGAACTGGGTTCAAAGACTCGATGGTCTGGGTAGCGCACACAAACGACAGACCCATGGACCTGGCCTGCGCGATAAGCTTGTCTTCAATGGGCGAGATCAAGTCTTGGCATTCGTCGTAGATCGCGTACACCAAGGTCTGGCCGGTCTTCTCCATCCAGTCGTCGCCATAGGTCTCTTGACGCTGACGAATGGCGTTGTACAGCCTCATCTTGATGAGCTGGTAGATGACTCGACCCGTCTTTCCGTATTTATTTGACAGGTTGATACCGACCTTCTTCCCATGGAGAGCCTGGAGCACATCCACGCCATGCTCGGTGTTGGACCAGGCCTCATCACCGTGATCAACGCCGTCGATCAGCGAGCCACGAAGCTCGTCGTTCTGGAAGAAGCCCAGGATATCCTCGTCCACGTTCAGGGAGTAGGACGACAGGTGCTGCTCTTCCATGGAAGGAACCACGCGAAGGAAATAGTCCAACGCCTGCGACAGCACACGGGTAGGGTCATGGAGGTGCGGGTGAACTGCGGCCGGATCCAAAGCCAGGACATTCTTGTCCACTCGGATCTCCTGATCGGTCAGATCTCCGGCACGATAGGCTGATGAGTCGTACCCCAGGTACTCGAACAGCTGGATCGTCTTTTCGTTTGCACGTTTGACGCCGCCTTTGCCCATGACCACTTGGCACAAGATGTTCTTGAGTTTGGCGTAAGAAGCAGGTGTCCAGCGGTAGACGGGTGGCGCTTCGACTTCCTTCTTCGTTGTCAACGCCAAGCCATGGAGAGTGGAGATCTGAGCGTCGATCTCGAAGACGTCCGCGCCGGCACGCTTCTTGAGCTCACGGTCGGCCAACAGGTACTCCAACTCGTGGGCGATGTACTCCAGGCGGTTCTCCAGCGCCTTCTTGTAATTGCGCTGGTGCTCAACCAACGCTTCAAGGACGGCCAAGGCATTGCGGTGTAGTGTTCCCGCGCCCTTGACCCAGATGGAGTTCTTGTCATCCATGCTCTCGTTGTTCGCCTCAGCGAACGCCTCGGCAACTTGGAGAGAGTTCATGCCCTGGAACGGTCCGAACTTCACGCCTGGCTCGATGATGATGTCCCACCACGGCCTGGTGTCCCCAATCAGTGAACCCTTACCGTCAGCTCCGATTGCGCCAATGGGCACAGAGACCTTCGAGAGGTTGAGCATGTACGGACGAAGACCCTTGGCAGTCTTACCCTTACCAGTCAGTCCCAGAAATATCGTGTGGGTTCTGGAGTCTTCCAGCGTGTATCCGATCTCCTGACCAGGCTCAGGGGCAATAGCCAAGTTGTACTTCGCCATTTCACCATCAGCCACGCCAATAGGCATGAATGGAGAGCTATCTCGCGCCGCGGAGATGATCTGCTGCCTGCGTATCGGTGCTGTTGGCCCTAGGATCGAAGACCGGGATTGCTGCTTGCCGGCCAGGGCAATGCTCTGGTTCTTCAGTAAAGCAGCACGATCGAGGTAGTTCTGCTTGGTGTAGTACAGGGGGTAGGCGCAGGCGATGATAAAAACGCCAATTGGCTTGAAGATGTCCAGCGAGGACGGCAACAGCGCCAGTGCATAGTTGAATGCTGCAACTGCGGCCAGCGCCAGGACGGTATCTCGCAGACGTGTGAAGAAGGACTGGGTCTGGTTCTTATCTTCGGTCTTGAACAGCATGGCCAGCACGACCACACCAACGGCAATTCCGATGGCCTTCATCGTGGTCATGCCAGAGAGATTGAGCACACCACCTTGCGTCAGGTCCGTGCCGAACATCAGGAACGGCACCCCTCCGGAAAGAGCAACCACACGAGCAACCGTTCCAGCGTCTTCTGCCTGCCACAACGTAATGATATGAAGCGCGATCAACGGCACGCAGATTGTCATAACGAGAATTGGCCCGATGTACGGTATACCCCACAGGACCATGGACAAGGCGAACAACACCGGGAAAGCCGCCATCACGAGACTTGTCGCTGTCGAGTCCCCGCCGGTTACTTCATCGACGGGTAGTATGTAGCCGTTAGTCGAACGCCCATCGGCTGTCAACTTCATCGTGGAACCAGACACTTCAAGGTCTTTCGGAGCTCGTGGAAACCACTTCTTGAATTTCCACTTGGACTGTTCATTCTTAGTGATTGGCATGAACCAGGTACCGTCGCGCTCCACCGCCCCCAGGGCCCGCAGTTCGACTTCGTCGCCGGGCTGCACGTTGTGGAGTGGCTCACCTGCCCCTAATGGCGCGAGGTTGACCATGTCCTCATTAGGAACCAGGTAGTCGAATCGCTGTTTGGCCAACGCGTACACACCCTCACGCGTTCCGACCGATGTCATATCGAACGAACTGCGAGTCAGGATTGAGGTGATTCTCTTCCCGAGGATGTCCATGTACCCTATCAGGTCATAAATGCTGGGAATGCGCATGGAGATCTTCTCTGCCAGGGAGGTCGATGTGGGGTTCTGGGCGCTCATTTGGACTCCTTCGAAAGCATTTCAGTGATTTCAGTTCTGAAGCGACTGCCGCAGACAGGGGCGATGATGTTGTCGACCCACGTGGCCTTACCTCTGCCGTTGTCAATCTCATTGACCATGTCTCGCGCATACGAAATGCACTTGCTCTGGGACATTGATTGAGCGATACCTTCAATCTGTTCCACACGGGAAGCGCAAGCCTTCTGGAGTACTGAGTAGCGGTCAGCTGCTTCCTGCTTTTCCCGGACCCTGAGTTCTGATACTTCGTCGATACAACGCTGGGCGCTGTATCCAGAGGCTTCCTTCTCCCATTTGGACAAGAGCTCCGCCCTTTTCTCCTGGTACTTGGCAGCTTCCCTTGCCTCAGCCGCCGCCTTGCGTTGTTCTACCCAGGATCCAACACTTGACAGCGTGTCATGAACGAGTGTTCCGGAGGCAAAGATGGCGGTACAAAGAACCGCGGAGAAGATGAACGCAGCTCGAGCAACGTGGGGTTCCTCGCTTATCCGAAGCTGCGTCGCCCAGAGCTGTCCAATGTTCCAGTGGTCCATCTCCTCCGAAGGGAAGCGATCAACAGGCAGGTCAAAGTAGGTCCGAGCTACCCGCTCCTGGACGTCCGGGCCAACCTGCTTGGGGACATCCTCAGGCCTTGGCCCCTTGATGAATGTCCTGCCGTACCAGGACAGAACACGCGAAGCGAGATAGCGGCGGTGTCCCGGCTTACGAAGTTGGATGAAAATCTTGTCGAGGATCATGTGGAGGGTTCTGTTTGGTATTACTTCAAACTAGTAAGCAAATGCGATTTGGCAAGGTCTGCTTTTGCGAACTCACAAGCTTTTTTCGAAAGCGTCTAGTGCATTTAGAGCTTCGTCCTGCCACTTGGTGCCTTGCTCTTCCGCTTTCTGTGGCGCTGGCTTCTTGGCTGGCGCGGGAGCAGAGGCAGGCTTTGCCACTACAGCTGCGGGCTTGGCCGCAGGAGTTGGCGTGGGTGTCGGAGCAGGCTCGGACTTCACCGTAGGCGCGGTTGCCTGAACTGCTGGGGTCGGCTCCACGGGAGCAGAGGGTTGGACAACCTTCTCGGGAGTGGGCTCGACCTGGGGCTGATCCGAGAGGACATCACTGACCAAGTCAGCCGGGGTGAACTCGCGTTCTGGCTCGACCGTTGGTGCGGGTGTGGAAGGGTCTGCCGCAGGACTGCTGGGCGCGGACGCGCTGGCTTGTACTGGAGCCTGAGGTTCGGCACTGGGCCAGAAAACGAAGGCACCGATACCGATGGCCAGAACAGCTGCTACCGCTCCACCGATGATCAGCGGCTTGCGGGACCGGACTGGGCTGTGAGCCTGCTCGGGATCCTGGACGAACGCCGCGTCGGGCTGAGCCTGGCTCGGATCTTCTACTACGACTGGAACCTCATCCGCTGGCTCGTCGCTCGGCGGCTGCTCAGCCTGGGAAGCTGGTTCGAACTCGGCGATCTCGGACAAGGTCTCTTCTTCGGTGGCCAGACTGACCGGCGGGACAGGGGGAACTACGTCTTCCAGAACAGCGTCGGCATGCCGCTCTTCCTCGGAGATCTCCGGTTCCATGGACTGCTCAGGCACTGGCTGTGATCCTTCCTCCTGCTCAGGCTCTATAGAAGGAGTGGGTTCGACAGGAGCGATCTCCGGTTCCACGCCAGGCTCAGCCTCGGCCACTGGAACCGCTTCATCTGACTCCGGCTGAGCACTCTCTATAGAAGGAGTGGCGGATACCTCGGGCAGATCCAGATCCACGGGCTCAGGCAGGTCCATCCCCTCGTCATCTTTCGCCTGGGCAACGGCGTCTGGCTCCTGAAGGTTGTGAGGAACAGAACCGCCGTCGTCCTCGAGGAGAGGAAGATCGGGGAGGTCGTCGAAGTCGAAGTCGAAGTCGTCGGTGGGGTTGGTCGGGGTCATGGCGAGGAAATTGGGTTCAGGCCCAGCTTGGCCGCAGCCTCGTTGAGTAGTTGGAGAGCAATCTCAAATTCAGCCATAGCCGCGGCTTGCGGATCTTTCTTGGACTGAACGAAGCCATCGCTGGCGACAGTCCACCCTCGATCAATAGCAATGCCGGCCCCGTTGAGCAGAGTGCGGACGTACCCGTTGGAGATACCGAACTCCATCTCGAGGTCAGATAACTTGACGTTGCCCATTGCGGCTTTTCTTATCAGGCGCTCCTTGCATGCGGGACTTAGAGACGTGCGAGTTTTTCTGGCTTTCATGTTCTCGTTCTCGGTAAGTGGCCGGCCCCGGGGTTGAGGCCGGCGTGGTGGGTCAGGTCAGGTCGGGCACGGGGGAGATCAGGATCCGGGGCTGGCCCTGGCCGCATTTATCCACGGCAATGGCCGGGGGGAACGTGCCCCGGACGTGGAGCTCAGCCAGAGGGATCTGGCAGGCGCGGGCGTCGCTGCCTTCCACGGTGATGGTCAGGGGGGTGTTGGACTTCTTCGCCAGTGCAGAGATCCGGTCGTAGACCTGGGCGGTGCTCTGATCGCGTCCCGAGACCGTGGCCGGGTCGTAGGCGATGGCCACCTGGGACAAGGACTGAACCTTCTGCCCTTCGGCTTCCACTTCTTGAGTATGGACCTGTGCGGTCATGCCAGCGGCGCGGGCCTGCTCGGCAAGCTCCTTGGCCTCATCGAGCTGCTTGCGGTACGACATGATCGAACCTGCGGCGGCACCGACAACGCAGCCGGCCAGTGCCTTGTCGCGCTTGCCAGACAGGAAGGCGACGGCTCCGCCTGCCAGGCAGCCCACGCCGCCAGCCTTGAACAAGCGCTTGCGATCGGTCTTGGGCTTTTCAGCTGGCTGCTCTGCTGTACCGACGGGCGAACCGTCGTGGCTGGTGGTTCCAACGGTGTTCTGACCCAGTGCGGGGCCAGCGGCGAGTACTGCGGTCAGAGAGAGGGTCAGGATGGTTGCTTTCATGATTGGGTACCTGTTGTGGGGTTAGAACAAAGAAGGGGTTGAACGTGGTGGGGGGATATCTGAAGGTGGCAGTCGGCCCGATGTCGTTGACTGTTGCCCGACGGCAACAGCTTTCTTGACTACATCGACCTGTTGCTCGAACAGCTCGTTGAGGAAAGCCTGGTGGTTGGCGCGGTCGTTCTCTGAGGCCAGAGCTGCTGCTTCAGCGAAGCGGCCAATGGACTTGGCGATATCAGCTCGCAGATCAGCTGCCAGTTCTTTGAACTGTGCGGAGACGTCAGGTCCGGTGATGACTTCATCAGCACAGGCTTTGAGGAACGTGGAGATCGACATCCCGCGCCTGGCAGCTGCTGCGTCGAAGCGTGCGAGCTCTTTGCTGTTGAGCCATACCGATATCACTTTGCCTGTCATTGGTAATTTCCGTTTCTTTTTCCGTCGTGTGTTTTGACGTTACGAGGAAACGGACATTTGGCAAGAGCGCTCTCATATATCTGCGAACCGCCAAGCAATGCGGGCGGAGGGCAGATTTGGCCTTTCGGTTCTCATAGGAGCCCTAATAGGTGCGGTGGTCCGCACCAGGACAGGCCCGGCGGTGCTTTTGCAGGGGGCCGCCTCATAGGGGCGGCAAAACACCAAAGGTGCGTGTTGTCCATGCTCCCGACTTGCTCTGCGCTACGACGTGGCTCCACCTCGTCAGGTATCGCACGCAATGTCGCCCGGTTCGCTTTCCGATGACTCGCCAGGCTCGCGCTCTTCCGCCAAGGCTGTCGGTCAGCGCTTCATCGGCCGCAGCCTTGGTGCCGCCCACCCTCACCCAAACGCCACAGCTGACCTTGCCAAATGTCGGCCTCACTACACACTGGTTCAAACGCCACACGCCAATTCCAATGACGCCAGCCCAACACTCCATCACATCGGCCGACTTCATCACCTCGGTTCGCCAACTCGACAAACCCCTGTCGCTATCGCCGCCTATCTATGTGCGCCGCACATTGCTGGCCGCCCCAGGTTCGTTTTGCGCGTTATGCGACAAACCCTTCGACATGTCCCAGCCCCGCGGCTTCAACTATCCAGTCCTGGCTACCTGCGTTCACCCTTCACTCGGCGGTCCGCTCATCGTCGACAACTTTTTCGTCTGCTGCCGTCGCTGCCAGCAGTCCCGCCGCTCCACTGACTTGTTGGTCTACCCCAACCTCCCCGACCACCTGGCCGCTCAGCGCTCCTCCGTCCTGCTGCTCTCCGACAACCACCTCGTCGATTGCCCGCGCTCTGCCCAGCTGTCCGATATCCGTTCTGCCTTGGCGGCCAGGCACGCCCTGCCCCGCTCCCGTGTCTACGCCGCCCAGGCCGACGACGGCACCTGTTTCGTTGGTGTTGCAACGCGGTATGGCGACGGCCAGAGCAAGGGCCTGGCGCACTTCCTGTCCAAGTTGGCCGGTTGTCTGGTCCACCAGGACAAGCAGCTGCAGGTCTACCAGCTGCCCGATGACGCGTTCAGGCGCACGGTGTGGGACCTGATCGAGGCCAACGCCTTGGTGGTCGGTGTCGCTCGCCGGCACGATCTTCGGGACATGCGCGACTACTGGTGGCTGACCTCAGCCAGCGTGGGACAGCTCAAGGCCCGGCGCGTTGGCCTCGTCCAGGTGCCGTTCGACGAGCCCAGGAAAGAGGTTGGGGCGCGAGCGCTACGAGCCAGGCGCTTGGCTGCCCGCCGTCGGCAGGAACGTGAACTTGAACAGGCTCAGGCTCGCCTGGCGGAGATCGAAGCGCAGTCGGATCGACTCGTTGCGGCCAGGTCCAACGATATGGCGTTCCCCACTGACCCGCGGGAGGGGTTGGAAATACTACGGCAGTACGGGCTGGCCCAGGAGCTGGTAAGCCAGCTCAGGGACAAGCTTGCTCAGGCAACGATACGCTGATCGAAGCGGTTGTAGATCTCCGAGTTCGTCTCGGCGATGTACTTCTGAATGGTCGGTGGCAGGTTGGCCTGGCCCAGCGCTTCCACGATGTTCTTGCCGCCGGTCCGGCCATACACCGGCCTGCCGTTTCTCGTACCGACTCTCTCCCACCTCCGGCAACCCTGGGCCCAGACGGTCGCGCCCTGCTCCACCAGCCATCCGCAAATCTGGTCCAGTGCCCGGCAGGCCATCCGATCGTTGGCTTTGGCCTTGGTGTAGTACAGCAGGCAGGCGTACATCAACACGGTCAGGTCATTCTCATCGCGGGACTCGATGACGCTGTGGGTGTGGAGCTTCACGCACGAGCTCAACCGGCTTTCGTGTGTGGACAGCTCGCCCTCTTCCTTGGCCTTCTGGGCGCAGTGGGCTCGGCACCGCTCAACGGTGGAAACAACTTGGCTCAGGCTCAGGCTCTGGATGGCGTCCCGTATGGGATGGAAATAAATCTCAGTCTTCATAGTTTGTTCCTCGGCTGGATGTGGCCTGCCACTTCATGTCCTGATAGCCGGCGGGCCAGTGTGTGGAGTTCTTCAATGCTCTTCTGGGCCCACTGGGTGTCCTCATAGCCCTGCTGGACGTCGAAGCATTTGATGATCGTGATCCCCGGAGTCTTCGACACCGACCGCAGCATGTTGGCCTGCCTGACCCAGTGGGGGTTCTCCGAGTGGATCAAGCGGAAGCGGATTGCTTTCCTGCCAGCTAAGCCACCAGCGATGGGGTTGGCGATGACCGCGTAGGTTCCGGCCTGGCCAAGATCTGGGTAGTGGGCGTCAATTCGCATACCCGCTCACCTCAGACCTTCGGCTTGCTGGCGAGCCAGCAGCTCAGCCCTCTGGGCTTCCAGCTCAGCCATTTCGGCCAATACAACAGACTGCGTCTTTTCCTCGGGCATGCTGTACACGGTGTCGGTGAAACCCTCGACCTCGTCGAAAGCCTTGCTTCCCAGCCAGATGATTGACCCGCCGATGGCAACGACGATGGTTCCGATGATTGCTTGTTCTGTCATGTTCATGTGGATGTCTCCTTTGTGGGTGAGTCAGGCCAGGATGTTCGGCAGCACGATTGCTGTCAGAGCCACCAGGCCAATGAGTGCCAGGACCACCGGGGCGGTGGAACGCAAGGCAATGAAGCTGTGTTCGCGTGAGTAGAGGATTCGATCGATGATGGTCATGGTGTTCTCCGGTTGACAAAGCATGTTGTGTTGACTGTTTGACTGCTTGGGAAACCTCTTGCTTTCTGTTGTTTCCCTATAACTCCAGTATGTGGAGGAATTTCGCTTTGGCAAATTTTTAGAGCGTGTTTTCTGCGTGTTGGTACGCAATCTGGTAAAAAAAAACGCCCCGATGTGCGGAGCGTTGGTCAAAGTTTGTCTCTGTGTTGGTCGTAGGCCCGAAGCGCGTCGTGGGCATGAATGTCGTTGCCGACCAGGAAGAAGATGACCTCCTGACCCCAACCCTTCCGGGTTTTCTCTCGAAGGCGAACCTCCCAGCCGTCGAGCTCTCTGTGGTAGCTGACAGCCCAGCGCGCCTTGGGATCCCCAGGGTTCACCGTCTTACGAAAACTATCAAAATAGATAGTCATGGTAGGACGACCCCCAACAGATCCAGGGCGGAGCCGGCCGCCTGCGGCCCAGTCAGAAGTTCCAGATCCATGTTCTTAGGTTCCGTCGGTCTTGCCGACGACGCGCCAGGTCTGAGCGCCACCCTCGAGGGTATCGAGCGCCTCTTCGATGATCGCCACCAGTGCTGAGCTGACGTTGCCCTCCCCGGCCACAACCTTGCTGATCCGGTCGTGGAGTTCAGGCTCAAGCCGCAGGTAGACGACCTTGCTTCCCCGAGGCACCCTCTTCTCCACCACGATGACCGGCTCTCCGGACTGGCGGATGATCCGCACGCCCTTCTTCTCCGGGTACGACAGCTTGGCCAGCTCGTTGGGGTCGATGTCGTGCCAGCTCATGGGCCCACCTCCAGCGCGTCGATCGCTCGGCGGACAGCCTCGATTTCAGCTTGGGCCCGGTCCATATAGGGAACTCCGGGCGTGTCGAATACAGTCTTGCCTTCCCCGTACCGGTTCGAGTACAGCGTCCGATCGCACACCACAGGGCAGTGGGCGTACTTGTCCTGCCTGAGCTTGCGTGGTTGTGCCCGGTCTGCCCGGTAGCGGGAGACCACTTCGACGATCCTGTAGCCCCGCTGGGCCAAGACATGTCGGCCGCGGAGGTGGACTGATCCCGAGGGAGCGTCGAGTACCACGGGCATGACCAGGACAGTGCCGGGATAACGCTCCAGGATCCCGGGGGCGAAGTCGTGGATGTACAGGTCGAACCCTGAGACCCTGGCGTTGGTGGGCACGAATGAAAGTTCTCGCCCGGCCCTGCGGGCCAGCCCACCGAAGATCATGGAGCCTCCCTGGGGGTCGTGATCGACCAGGCATACACGAAGCCCATCTCGGGCGTAGCAGCCTGCCAGGTTGGTGGCCAGAATAGTCTTGCCGACTCCGCCTTTGGGTGAAGTGATACAGATATGTCTCATCTTCCGAAAGCGTTGATAACGAAGGCCTCGGACCTCTGTATCTGCTTTTCCATGGCCATAGAGGTGAGCTTGTTCAGGTCAACGAAAGAGGCGACGCAGAACAACATTCCGAGGAACGAGTACAGGAACAGATTGCGGGTTGAGTTGAGCTTTTTCATGTGGATGTCCTTGTGGATGTGGATGGGCTTAGCTATCAGGTCAAGCAAACAGGATCAGGTAGTACAGAACTGCGAACCCGACAGCGCCTGTGGCCAGGGCTACGTCGGAGATCAGCTATTGCCAGCGAAGTACCCTTTCTCGACGTGAGATCGTGTTCCCGATGACGGCTTGTGTATGCATGATCTGTTCCTCCCGTTCTGTGTTGGCTAGCCATGGCTAGCCATACATTCAAGCTAGGAAAGAAATGCGATTTGGCAACCTCATATGTAGCGAACGGATACGAAAAAGCCGCCACGAGGGCGGCTGTTTTCCGGCACAATCACTAGGTGCTTGGTGTCGCGCGAATGCCACCTCAAACGCCACAGGCTCCACCACTGCGGAAAGGTCAGTTCCCACCCAGGGATCTCGCGATAGCGTTTGCGGTGGATCTTGTATAGCCTGGCGGGGGAGTTGGGCGCGGAGAGCGATACGCCCGTAAGCTTCCCCGATCCGCAGACACCCCATAAGTAGAACTTTCTGGCATGTTTTTGCCGGCCAGGAGGTTCCATGAAGAAGTCCCGTTTCACCGAGACCCAGATCGTCTCGATCCTCAAGCAGGCCGCCGCCGGAACTGCCGCCCAGACGGCAGGTAACGCGGAGGACAAGGCGTCGCGCGGCTTGTCTGACGCTGACCGTAGCGCCTCTGAGTTGGATCCAGAATCGCCTAATTTCGAGCAGGACTGGTGCGAGTGCTGAAAATGACCCTGCCAAGGCCAGGGCATGGTTGGCTAGCAACGCTGGTAATTTCTCTGACAGCAAGTTCGGCAGCCAGATCAATGCCGCCGCCGGTGGCCTGTCCAGAGTAGACGCCAAGCTGGCAAGTGCCCGACAGGCTTATCAACAAAACGCCTTGGCTGCTTCACAGACTCAGGCCCTAAGCTCGGTCAGCGGCATCCACGCCAGCGCGATGGACATCATTCAAAGGGCTGGCGAAGCCTCGCCAGGCGACCCCAATGCTCCGACCCAGGATCAGGTTTCTGACGCTGTGAGTATCCGCGCTTCCATTGAAAGTTCTGGCGCCCTGGAATCCGGTGCTGCTGCCCAGAACTGGCTAAAAAATGAAGCCGCCCAGTTCTCCAACAGCACATTGGGCGAAGATGTTTCCTCGGCTATCAGCCGCGCTGCCAACCCCAAAGGCAGTCAAAATGAGGAAGACATGAACGGATAATCCGATCAATGGGTTAGCGCTTGACACAACACCCCACACTGGAGCACAGTGTGGGGTGTTGTATACTGATAAAAAACATCGGGCCCTTTTATGATACACCTCTGGAACCTGCTCAATCCATACGACTCTGGCGATGACCCGTCATTTCATGATGATGGCGATGTGCCCAGGAGGATCGCCAATCAACGCCTGGATACTATTCGTCGCAATGCCAATATGGATTTTTTTGACCAACAGGAAGAGGAAATCCAAAAGGCTGTTGCTGACGCCAAGCGTACACGTAAGGCCGCAACCTTCGTCGCTTCTGATCGCCTGGCCCTTCACCGGACCCTGGCTTTCGTGGAGAAAAGGTGGAAAGAGGGTGCAAGTGTGGAACAGGCCTTTGCTGAAGCTGAGCGGGTGCGCGCCCAGGAGTTCGATAATATCGTAGCTGACAAGGCGCTGCAGGAACGTATTGAAAATGCCTTCAAGGTTATGTCTCCTGACCCGGCCCGAGCCCGAAGCCTACTGGTAGATGAGCTTCCCGTACGCAAGGGCCGCGCGCCCGGCCCCGGTTCCCGATGACGGCTTGTGTATGCATGATCTGTTCCTCCTGTTCTGTGTTGGCTAGCCGTGGCTAGCCATACATCCAGGCTATGAATGAAGTCGCGAGTAGTCGCGTAGTCGCCGTCCAGGTGCTCATAGCGCCCCAGCGTATGGTTGGAGGACAGACCAGACCAGTATTGACAACCTGGATCCGACCCAGAGAAGGATGAACAATCCGGACATAGCAAGCAGCGCCTGGCCTCCGAGTTGCGCAGTACCAGCCACAGTGCGCGCCAGGCGAGTCAGGAACGGGAGTTCTCTATTCTCGTAGAACAGAACGGCTAGGGCGGCCAACGTGATGACAGTGGTCATGGATACTGTCATGGACACCGGGAATGGAACGTCAGCGATAGATGTAATCATGATCTTTCTCCTGTGGATGTTGAGGTCGGCTAGCCATGGCTAGCCATATATCCAGGCTATGAATGAAATGGGATTTGGCAACCTCATCTGAAGCGAACGGGTACGAAAAAGCCGCCACGAGGGCGGCTGTTTTCAAGTAGAGAAGAGATCCAGCTACTTGGCCTTCCTGCCCTTCCAATGCCTAGTCATCAGCTCTTTGCGTGTGATGATCTCGGCGTTGTTCACGGACACTGGGCTGTCATGGTCTACCGGCACCATCACCAGGTGCTTGGTGTCGCGCGAATGCCACCGCAAACGCCACAGGCTCCACCACTGCGGAAAGGTCAGTTCCCACCCCGGGTTCTCGCGGTAGCGTTTGCGATGGATCTTGTACAGCCTGGCGGGGGAGTTGGGCGCGGAGAGCGATACGCCGTCTTGAATTTCTCGAACCTCTTCAAGCGAGCAGCCGTAGATCTTCTGAACTCTCTCCGGATCCAGTTCGTAGTCAGTGCGAACCTTCTTCGTGCGCTTGTTGTTGGTCAGGCGCCGAGTGTCTATGTCATTGGCTTGAAGGATCTGCCGCACTCGCTCATGGGAGATCCCACAGCGGGCGGCAATGCTGCGCATAGTCAGCTTTTCGTTGACACGGAGATCAATGATTGTTTCAGGGGCAGCCATAGTAGTGTTTTCGCATGTACTCGCTCATGGCCTCCAGACCCTCGGGTAGCATTTGCTTGGCAAGATCGAACTCCGTGGCACTACAGTAGTTGCCTTCCTCATCCAGGAGTTTGTGCAGGGCCTCCAGATCCCGGGCGCGAATTGCTTCACGCAGCTGGGCTCTCTTCTCGGGATCGTGGTCTTGGCTGAAAGTAATGCTTCTGTGGCTCATGTCGGCGGGGTTTGAGTGGATGTCCCTACCAACTTATGTGTAATGGCGGATTTGGCAATGTCGTGCCTGCGAACCAGTACGAACAGCTGACTCAGCGGGAGCTGCAGCCTACAGATCCAGCCAGATCTCCCACGCCACAGGTTGCCGGCTCTACTCGAACAACACGAGTGTTCTGTCCTGTGCCCACTAGCGCTACGGTGTCGCCGGCCCTCACCTCAACCCGTCCAGGTTGAACTATTGAGAACACGCGTCCGGAGACATCACGAACCAGGATCTCCACACCCCGATTGTGGATTCCCTGCTCGATCCCCTCCCCCAGCGATCTGCCGAGTTGGGCACTGATCTGGCCGATCGCGTAGTTGCCTCCCCCAACGGAATTTCCCAGGGTGTATCCGACCTGGCTGCCGATGTTGGCTCCGGCGTAAGAGACACCCCGTCGCGCCAGCTTCACCTCAGTGATCTGCAGGACTTGTGCTACCCGGACCTCCTGGACTCCGACATTGCGGACCTGTCCATGGCTTTGCGCCATGACGGGAGAGCTGGCGAGAAGGAGAATGGAAAGCAGGGCTGTGCGCATGGTGGAAGTCTCGATGTGGATGACAACCACGATAGAAGCAGAAGCAGATTTGGCAATGTCAGCGCTGCGCATTGTTTCGCACATACGAGAAGGCCGCCTTTCGGCGGCCTGTCATGGCTAGCCG
>Ga0065720_1019517_pt1 | contig 24570 bp, 29 predicted proteins | sample Thericmetagenome_FD_59107 | JGI IMG/M metagenome (GOLD analysis project Ga0065720, IMG submission 59107) | Thermophilic microbial communities from the Joint Bioenergy Institute, California, USA of rice/straw/compost enrichment - eDNA_2 v2... | ecosystem: Engineered > Solid waste > Grass >... | reverse complement strand
CATTTCAAGAATCAACCTGCCAGTTAAGGGATATGCTAGCTCTAAGCTTATCAATCCTTAGCTAAGTGAATATACCAGAGAATTTCTACTAAGTAGTGATGACAAAAACAATCCCCTTAAGAAAACGTTTCTATAAAGAAATTCTAAACAATGATCAGCCCAGACACACAGAAACTAAAACCCTCTAGTTTTTCCAGTTTTAAACAAGGATTTTTCATGAGCTTGGCCTCTTCTATCACTATGAAGTCAAGAAAAATGAGTTATATTGTTCTGCTGGATCTTGAGATCAGAAGACTGTATTTTGATTCTAAATCAAAGTTAAAAGTATAAATTTCACAGACTATCGAATTTAATAATTATATTGCCCAATTTTCCGAGCGCAAGAACATAAGAAAGAAACCAATATGCTGCTCATAAACATTACATACACAACAAGTAGTAGACTACTCTGACTCTCAGATTTAATTTTGTCAACAATTCACGATAAGAATAGAAATAGTTTAAAGATAGCAATCTGTACAGATTTGTACAGCACTGCTGAAGTAATTCTAGTTATTTGAGGTACTTATTTTCTTCAGTACAGTGGCTCCAAACGACTCGGTCACTTTTTCAAGGGAATCAGCATAGTATTTAAGATCACTTAGCTCATTCTTTAGTGTTTCTATTCTATAGTTGTACCTAATAGGCGGGACATTCGTCTTCATAGGATCTATTGATTAGAATTGATCATCATTTTACTACCATTTGCCTGAGGATGCTCGGGGTCCTTGTAGTGAGGTCCAATCCAATAAGACTTCAAAACATCCTCAAAGCTGCTTTGGATAACAGAGTTTCTTGCTATTTCACACAGATCCACTGAAGTAAAACCATAAACCTATCACATTAATTGAGAATACCATGCCATACCTGGGCTGCAATAGAGTATTCTTCAAGTAATGGTTGTCGAGTAAGATGGAAGATCAAGGGGTCATCTGTGGACAAGCTGACATTTAGGCCTCTAGCAAAGAATTCTGGGAAAGGATTTTTCTTGTATTTCAAGAAGAGTCTATAGAATTAAGGAAAATTTAGAATGCTTACTTGTTATTTGAAAGAGGAGACATAGCAAGTCCAATTTGTTTGAGATAATACAAATATTGTAAGACGGGAGTTTTGTGAAGAATGATACCATGATTTATTCCATCCGCAAGAAGATAAGCAGCCATAAGATGATCAGGACTACCAGCCTCACCACTATGGGGTCTAAATGAGAAGCTATTAAGTCCTCTTAATTTTCTAAGATGGTTTAATGCGTAAATATTAGCCCAAAGATAATACGCCCAGTAGCAGTAGTGAGGATTCTCGGAGTTCTTCCAGTTCTCAGGAGTGGTCATAAGCACGTTTGGAGTAGGAGTCTTTTCATAAACACTCTCATCGTCAACACTATCGAATCCTACAACTTGCAATAGGAATTTATAGAGACTTGGATTAATTTTTGGGTCCAAAGTGACATCAAAAAGTGGCTTAAAGATATTGTCAATCATATCTTGGAAGCTGGTGATTACATTGGCCTTCTTATAGACTTCATAGAGTCTTGGAATCTGAATTAGCCATCTGACATGATGAGAGTAGAGGCCATGATTATTTATCCAATCTGCTAACTTGTCCCATTCCTTTGGATTTTTTCCTATTGATTTAAACTCTTCTAAAGATCATTATTACCATAAATGGAAATTCTTAGTTCACTAAACTCGTATTTATTCTCTGCGTATTGCATGAAGACCTCCTTTGTGATTTCAGCCAAGTACCTTCCTCCAATGTAGTTATCACTCTTCAAGAAAATTTCTCTTAGATCAGTCTGACTAAATGGATTATATTTCTTGTTGAATCTGTCAAATCTCTGATAGGTCTCATGCCCAGCCTGAACATCAAGAGCATCCACATTCAAGGTTCTGATATCAATTTTATGTTTATCAAATACTTCTTTCAAAGTGAGGGGCTTGCCGGTTGCCTTATCTAAAAGAACTGGAGTATTTGGCTCTTCCTAAGGGTGTAAATTACTTGAAGAGATTCTTATACTCTGTATTTTCTGATCATGAAGTTTAGAAGGGTCTTGACGTGCATACAGGCGGAATGATGAATATGAGTATCAACTTTTCTCACATCAAAAAAATCTCTGTAGGATCTCTTCTTCTGTTCTGTGAGCTCCTTCTCTCTGTTATAACTAAACGATGATCACTGTGACAATTTGATACTTACAGCTGATGTAATTCAAATTTTTGTTCTAAAATCTGCAGTCTCTTATAACAAAATGACTTATTTGAAGAACTAAAGCATTCCTACAGGATAACCTATTGTCTTCTATCTGTACCGAAATTAAACTGCTCAGATCCTTGAGATATTCCGCCATACCAACAATTTCACAGAGTGGTTTTCCGTCCTTCATTGGAATATAGACTCCAGAATCAACCTCGTAGGTCACCTAATTGAATTTTAGAATGGATCAAATATTCCCATACTCCTGGTTCCTTATCTAACAGTTTATCTTCAATGGAATAATCGATGATAGGTTGAGGTGAATCTGGTCTGTACTGGATCAGCGTGTCAATCAAGCTATCTATACTATTTACAAAAGACAGGCAAAACAAGTACATTGGCAGTGTTTAAACATGTATTTGTCTCTTAATGATAAAAGATTAAGAATGGATTTTGCTGCATGACAATTCTCTATAGCGAAAGGGTCTCCGACAATGAGGTTCTCCCTGTTTGTTATCAGTTCTATGTGGTTGGATTTTTGATGATCTGAGTGTCCTTCATGCTGACTTATCTCTCTAATGAGATTAAACCCAAGTTTATATTCAGGTTCTTCTTGAAAACATAGGTTTGCTGATCTTCTGCCAAGGCCATGAGGATCACTCTCATCGAAAATCATAGATCTCGATCCGGAGTCTGATAAAGGAGGAGTATCTAAGACATTGAAGTCCTCTTCAGATGACGGGAAGCTACCCTGCCTTTGGGTTTCCATAAGAAAATAATTTTTATTTGAATTTCTATTAAAAAAATGCAAAAAATCTATAATGAAATCGAGAAAATTGATCGACTTCAATTATTAATATTTGCTTGGCTTATACAAAAAAATTGAATTAGATTCTTAACTTAGTTTTATCAATTGACTGAGATAGGTATCCGTTCAGAATGGATATTCGTACTTAGATTAACTATAAAATAGGAATATATCGTTAATAATTGTTATTCATATTTAGATTTCATATACTTTAATGTTTTTGATCTTTCGTCTTCGATGATACCCATTTCTCTCTTGATTCTTCTAATTTCTCTAACCAGTACTTTCACATTATTTTGGATTACATCCTGGCGGACAGAAGTCTGTTCAATCATCTTTTTGGCATCTTCAAGGTTAGACACCTTTCTCATCAAGTCAGACATTTGGTTGTTATTCTCATATCTAATCTTCCTGATTTCCTTTCTGAGCTCTTTGTTGATTTCCTGGAGCTTTCCTTCCCATCCTTCTTCGTCCTCATCTTCGCCATTCTTCTCGGAGACCCAGAAGAGATACTTATATGACTGATCTCGAGTCTTCTTTTTCCTGTAGAAGCACCAGAAGAACCTTCTGAAGATACGCTTAATATGGAAACTTTCAATTAAAACGTCTAATTTTTCAATGTTATCACTAGAGATTTGGTTTTCTTGGACCTTTTGGTAGGTATCTCCGATAATGGAAATCAAGAGATTGAGAAGGATAATTGTGAGGAAGATGGTAATCACAATGAAGAAAGGCATTTGGACATCATAGTAGTCCTCAGTTTCCCATTGACCAAACATAATAAGATAAGTGTTGAGCAGTGCGGTTTGTATGTCAATTTCTTCGATATCTACTGATCCGCTTTCTTCTAATCTTTTCTGGTTCTTGTACTGAATTTGATAGAAGATGAAAGTAAAGCCAAAGATAATGAAGACGATAATCAGGGCAAAACTCACTATATCTTTCAGGACTTGGACAATAACTCTAATCAGTGTTCCTATTAAGATTAATGAAGAAATTATTATTCACTTACTGGCTTCACTCCAAAGACGGAAGAAGGAAATCATCTTGATGTAGGTGAAGAAAACACTGAACGAGACCAGCCAAGACTCTGCTGAACTGCGATTATATGATGGAGAGTCGACAATTTCGCAAATTGCATAGGCATAAATCAGGCCGATTCTGATCAGATCAACAATGTTCCACAGACTTTGGAAATACATTTTCGGAGCTCCGATAAATTGAATAGCTTCATAGAGGCACATAATGGAGTTGAAAATCAAAAGGATGATTGTGGTGCCTGCTGGAGGGTCAGGGAAGGCCAGGATATATGACAAGAAGACAAGGAAAGCCAGATGTACCACAGAGACACTGAGAAGAAAAGGGAATGATCTAGCCCAGGCCCACTCAATAATTTTCAGGATAAGAGCTGATCGATATATGTCCTTGTTTTCATTCTCATAGATGGCTTCAAGTAAGAGAAGATTTTCAGTTCCTGAGTAACTCTCATATAATCTTATCTTGGAGACGTAGAACATAATGGAATCTGAACCTGGAGAAACTAGCTGCTCTTGTATGGATTTATCTAGTTTATTGTCAGAAGATAGAGCATAATTCCTATTTTCAGAGTCGCCGAATTTGATAACCGGGACTCCTCTGATGGGATCAGGAGTGCCAACACAAGCGTGCAAGAAATTAGCCAATTGTGGTATTTTGAGTCTAAGAATATCCTTGAAGATAAATGACAAAGAGTCGAAAATCTCAGGAGGAGAATTGTCCAAAGCATCTTCTGCTCTTTTAAAGATTGTATTTAGGGCGACTCTTTCTTGTTTTTTGACTAGGAAATGAATGATGTTCTCGTTGTTCATGTCGTTATAGATAGGGATGTTATGGTCAATGATGGCGTTAACTATTGGAGTAGGATCAATAGACCTTTGTTTGAAGAAGAACATATACCAAAGATTTATCCTGAAAACTGTAATATATATCAGAGCATATCTCTTAATCGTATGAGGAGTTATTTCTATTTCATGGTTCCAGAGTTTCTGTAACTTATAGAAGGGAAGCTTTGACATAGCTCTATAGGGGACTCTCATTGAATAGTCAATAGCCATAGGTTCGTACAGGAATGGAAGGCATTCCATTAACAAAGTGCCATCGTCTAATGATATAACTACTCCTGTTTGATCATTGCTGAACTGAGCATGAGTTATTTCTAAGCTTGTTATGAAGTTATAAATTGGATACTTGTAGGCATTTGGAATGAGTGAACAAGGCTGTCAAGATAGGTACTGAAAATAGAGACCCTATTATTAGAGGCTACCAAGATGTGCTTTTCGTCTTTACTAAGTTGGATATTCATTATCTCGTCTGTGAAAAATAAGATAGACCCAAGAAGAGTTTACTTTGATCACGAGGAGGTTCGAGCATAATAGTTTTACCGACATTGAGATCAAAAACTTTAATGGCTGAGTCTTTTGAACCTCCCACCAAGTAGTTTCCATCACGAGAAATTGTTAAAGCCGAAATAGGAGCTAAGAGTTTAGAGAGAATATTTATGATTTACTTGTTTGTAAATTATAAATAGGTTCCTCCTCCTCAAAGGTGCTAGTTCGAAAGATATTGACTGCTCCACTATCATTTCCAACAAAGATTAGCTGATTGTCATGGGAGATAGTGAGGTTTGCAGAAATACTGCTGACTAACAACTTAGATATAATAATAAGTGATTACAGGTCCACCACTCGCCCATTATTACTTTAATGATTCCTCTGCTAGAAAAGTTCAAGATTTGAAGAGTTCCACCTCGAATACCAACACAAAGTAGGCTAGAGTCATTGGAGATTGCAACACTTACAACAGCATCTAAAAAATTATATTTGTGATATGTCATTACCTGAGAGTTCTTTGCTCATGAAATCTGGGGTCAAAGTTTCGCCATTTTCATAGTTGAAAATCCTGAATCTTTTATCAGCTCCTCCTGTGACCAAGTAAAGTTCATCAGGGGATAAACACATTGCTAAGATTTCTGCAGAATGTGCATTAGGTAGTGTGAAATGAGGGTCTTTATTCTCACGATTCAAGATCTTCAAAGATCCATCAGAACCTGCTGTGATGAAAAATCCTGTTTTTGTCTCACAGAATACATTTATATGACCTAATTATATTAGCCCGAGAAGGCTTAACCATACCACCATGAATGACTTGTCGGTTAAAAACAGTATTTCTTGTTTTCAAGAAAGGAAAAGCTGTTATTTTTCCATCGACTGATGCTATAGCGAAGAATTCTTCATTGGGAGAAAAGCAGAATGCTCTTGATCCTTATATGTAATTTAAGATGGTAGAGTCTGATATACTGCAGTGAACAGGTCTAAAGGAGGTGATTCCTTCATTAGATTCGACATCAAATACCCTCAAGTAACTGTCATTTGTTAGGGAAACGATTAGTGCTTCATCTTGAGTAAATGTAAGTCCAAGGAGTTCGACTAGACGCTATTTAACAAAATAGTGGATTATATATACCTCTTCTTGGATCCTCAATAACCCTGAAACGCTCTCCTTTCTCGACTCCAAAGACTCCAATAGTCCAAGAATTTAGATTTAAGGCAATATACTTGCTTCTTGATGAAATACAGACAGGTAATAACTCTCCTTCACGATGAACTTTGAAGGAAGTATACACTTCCCTGGTAATCATGTCGAAAACTTGGACCCTGCTACTTGATGCAGCCACCAAATATTGTTCATCATCACTCAAGGCGATAGAACTTACATCTACTCATAAATGATATTTGAAAAAATATCTACCATCATGCACAAATTCAGCATCCAAATCACTTGCCTTTTCTGAACCTAGAACAAAATAAACTTTGATGAGTCCCGTGGGAAAGGCGGCAGCAATTACATTTCCTGTTTTAGAGCAAACAACTGATATACAGTAGCCATAGGCATCATAAGTTTCAGCCTTTGTTCCATCTAAGAGGTATGTCCGAAGAGGTCCATGGTCCCCACCTACGACAAGAGTCAGATCAATACCCATAAGGAAATCAATTGTGGTCACTGTCCCTAATTGGTTATCAATTTGTTAAAGAATCGATACTGTCGGGTTCATTCACTTCAAGTATCTTCTTCTTTTCAGTAACTGAGATGACATGGACTTTGTTGTGACTAATATAGGCAAGATAGTTAGCATCAGGGGACATCTTAATGCAATCATATTTACCTAAGGGATATTTAACGGCTCAGAATAAGATACTTTCTCCTGGCTCAAAGTGGTTGAACAGAAGAGCCGAGGAGTCTTTGCAGAAGAACTGATCGAGTCTTTCACCCCACTGTGTAGAAAGTGTCATACTAAAATAAAATTAAATCAAAGTTATAAATTGGCGATAAGGTCATTAAAGCTAACGCAAGAAGGGCAAGGATGTTTCTCAAAAGAATTTTGAAAAAGCTATCTGTGTTCATACCAATTTAAGATGCAATCTAAAGGATCTTTCAACGAAAAATAAAGCTTAAATTTAGGAAACAAAGAGTATACATCCAAAAAAAAGAAAATCCCTTTGCTTAATTTGCCCTTATTCATAAGATTCGTTCGAATATAGCAAAAAGCATGGAACGTTCACACCGATCTTCTCCATATTAACAATCTTATGAGGCTCAAACCTATACAGTCCAGGATGAGTCCTCTCCAAAATTGCCTTTGTAGCCTCACTAACATTAATATGGCTCTTAATTCCTTCTGATTCCATTGCATTAGCAATAAGCACATCTCGTCCCCAAATGTCATATCTAACAATATCTGTACCAACGATACCACCAATAATAGATCCCTACTAAAATTAGAAAAGTCCTCTAAAAGACTTACTGTATGGAGACCAATTCTCATATCCAGCCCATCAAATTTAACCTCTTTTCTCACTTCTCTTATAATATCGATCATAGAGAGTGCCATTTTGACCATGTTGACGGCCTCTCTGCCTGGGTCTCTTGCCGTGGCTTCAATAAAGCTCAGAGCAACATAACAATCTCCAATAGTATAAACCTTGTAAATGTTGTATTTGACACACATCTTATCAAATTTTGTGAACAGAGCTGACAACATATTAACAACATCCCTTGGCTCAACACTTGCAGAATAATCCGTAAAGCCCTTGATATCTGCATACAAAATCGTGACATCATCAAACTCGTCACCCACCTCGTACTTTCCAACATCGCTGAACAGTTTTTCAATAGCCTAGAGGATAAAGAACTTTAAAAAAATAAAGGGTACATGTGGGGGAAGAAGCTGCCCAACAAGACTGCTTTGCTCGATTTTCTTCTTTTCTCTGATCTGTAAGCTGTTGTAGAACTTGATTTGGTGCCTCAAGTAAACGTAGACCTGGATGATATTGATGATGACAAAGACGCAGAAGAAGAAAATGCTTTCGATTTCCAGGTAGTCCTTAATTCCAAATGAAACGAAGAAAGTGATCACAACGAATAGCGTCAAAGTGAGGGCAACCCTGAAATCGATACGACTAAACTATTAGAAGAGTTTCTAAGGGACTTACCTGGCTTGAGTTGAGATTACATAGATAAACACGAGCTCAATTAGTTGGATTCTTTGGAAGATAGCGATCTCAGTAGATGCAGCTTGGACCATTGTAGAGACAAATCCGAGTGTAAAAGTGCAAAGGAACATGATATAACCCTTGATTTTCTTGCTGAAGAACTGGGTGAGGATGGCATAAATTGCAAATAAAGCAAGAAAGACAAATCTCAGGATAAGAATTGCTAGGTCATTGTCAAAGTAATCTCTCACAATAATCATAAAAACGGTCTGGAGCAAGTAGACCAGGAACAGCACTAAGATAGCTCTTCTGTGGAAGGTCTTGGTTTTATCGTAGACATATTCTAAGAAGGAACTTTCCTTATACTTGGCTATCGTATTAAAGGAAAGGGTCCATTTATTGGGACGGATCACAAAGGGTTCGTCAATTTCATCATAGTCATCGATGTCTTCTTCAGGACCAAGACTTTTCTGGTTTATAGAGAGACTCGCACTGATAACCTCCTTTTCTTCGATAGTTCCTCCTTCCCTCTTCTTTTGGAGGAGAGACTTTATATTTTCGAAAAGAGTCTCTTGAGCCTCTTTGGCTTTTCCCTGCATGATTTGGGTCTTCTTTCTTTTGAAATCCTTAACTTGTGGATTAGACTGAGGGAGAGAAGGGTCAGAAGTAGGATTTTGAGCTCCCTTAGCTTGTATTTCTAGAAGGTAAGAACTAAAAGACTAGGAAATACTCTTTAATGCCTGACCAATTTTATTCTTAAAGGCGGTGTTTCCAGCTGTTCTTGTGACAATATGGATCTTGGTGTCTCCTTTACCTTTCATCTAGACAGTTATTCATAATGAGATTGCTCTTACGTATTCAACTTTGGCAATGAAGTAAATTTCACTACGACCTGGACCACCAAGAGCCATCATTTTCTTATAGGCTACTTCTGACATTCTAATTTGTCCAGGGTTATTGGCAGTACATACACGACTTGTGGTATTGACAGTATCTCCAATAAGTGAGAATTGGGGCTTGTGGAAACCAATAACTCCTGCTATGACCTTGCCATAATGGATACCGATTCTTATCTTCATAGGGATACCATCCCCGTAGGTAGTTCTCTTGATGAATTCCTCCATGTCAAGGGCTAGATCAAGGATTCTTCTGATAGGGTTGATACTCTGAATGTTCTTGGAAAGACTCATTTCGACTGATTTGAGACCTGCACAGGCCATGTAGGTCTTTCCGACTGTTTCGATCTTTTGGATACCGTGGGAAGCACAGAACTGATCGAAGGTTCTGAAGATATCATCGAGAATTTGAGCGACTCTCTTGCCTTCTGTTTGAATGACCTTGTCAAAGTCCATGATATCACAAAACAGTATGCAGACTTCTCCTTGATCTTCTGCTAGGTTTCTTTCTCCGATGAGGGGATTTATCTTATCCTTGATGAATTTTGGAAGCAAAATAGATAGGATTCCACTGTTCCTGCTGACCTGAATTTCAAGATTAGTGTTAGCAGAATAATCATTTCTATTTTGCTTTTCGAACTAATAAATTACTAATATGAGACTAAACAATTACTCTATGACCAAGGTAGCTCAAGAGTCCTGAGATTCCCAGAATAAGGAGCATGTACGACCAGATAATGTAAACTTTAACACTGAGATCATCAGGAATTTCTTTCAAGATCTTATCTCCAGTTGTGAAGACGATCATCCTAGTAAATTAAGAAATACCACCTAACTACTTTACCTTATCTCCCATATTACAAAATGTACAAGGTTGATAATGGCACCTCCGAACGAGCTGACATTGAAGATTATAGATAGAGCCATAGGAGTAAGTGCAGTGGTTAGGGCATGGTCCTCCTCTCGAGTCCAATCAAATGTGAGTTTAGTTACTACAACTGCCACGGCAAGCTATCGAGTTAACAAAATATTTATACTCCTTACAGCTAGAGTTGACTTATAGAAGTAAATTCTGAAATATTGAGTACTAATTAGCAAGCCAACAAGGCAGGCTCCGACCAGAACTCCGACTCTTGAGAGTGTATATGCTGAACTTTTCTGAATAATGGATTCTCCTAAGACAAAGAAGGCATAGACGACCACCAAAGTGTAAAACATGGCACGTACATACTTATACACACTTCTGACGCTAGTAGTCTTGTACCTTCTTTCCATTCTTTTATCGGCAAATCTAAGAGTAAATTTGGAAAGACCTAGGTTAATGGCATTTTGGTCAGCTGGACTAAGCATATCCTGGATAATAGGGTCCATAAGCTCAGTGTGCTTGAAGACAGTCTTGACTATCCTTCCTAATTTGCTAAAAGATAAATGGAATTAAGCTAGTATATTTACAATATTCGGGCATTTCTGTTCAAGATTTCTTCGTTATCAATATCGGTTCTTCCCTTTGCGATTTCCAGAGCATAGGAATCATAAGTGGTCCTTGAGAAATGTTCAATAATGTAATATTTGGCAAAATAACTGAAAGCACTGCACAAAGAGACCACAAATAGTCCCACGAAGAAGTTGATCGGTCTGCCGAAGATATAGTTTGTCTCGAGTACATAATTCGATTCTACAAATTGCGCCTTATCATTGACAATGATATAGACAACCACAGAGAGAATGGAGAAAAGTAGTCCAATGACGTACATCGCTTTCCTTCTCTTATACATCCAATAGAGCTAAAACTTAATAAAAGACTAAGTAAATTACCTTGAAATTCACAACCAAAACAATAGCATAATAAGCGACCAGAGAGACCATCCCTAAGGAGTTTGTCTTTCCACTTGCAGCTATACCGTCTCCGACAACATGGATCGTGAAGTAGAAGATAACTACAGAGTGGACGACACCTTCGAATAGGGACAGGATGGAGAAACTCCAGAAAATGTTATTCTTCTTGTTCTTTCCATCGATATAGAGAGCAGGGAATTCCTTTAAAACAACTGGATTTTCGACTGTGTCAAAGATTCCAAAGAAAATGACCGGGAAGAAAGTGAACCAGAAACTGTACATGAAGACAAGCATATGATCAAACAATGGTGTTCCAGTCGAGTATGTGTACCAATTAAAGAGGAAAAGTGGCAATCCCAGACAAATGGCCTTATAGAAGGTATAATGAATGATTTTCTCAAAGTTCATTGACATATTTCTTCCTCGTACCAGCAACAAGTCTTTAATAGCTCCAAGGGAATTAATCTGGAAGTCACCTGCGTTTGACTGCAATAGCCCTCCTCCTGCTTTGAGCTCGATTCCCACATGAGAAGAACTAAGCATAAGAGCATCATTAAGTCCATCTCCTATCGCCATTGTAATCGGTTTATCTACAAACATGCTTTTGACCATTGATAACAGCTTTTTCTTGTTCACAGGAGAGAACATGTAGCCAACAAGAGTATGACAAATTGAACAAAGAAAGGCAAAGTTCGCCTTCAGATAGGCATTCTTGAAAATAATGTCCAGACTGGCTCCATCTATAGCTATTGCAAACTTATACTTGTTCTCATCATAGACTGTCTTCGAGGCAATTCCTGATTGCAACCTTCTCATCATCTCCATCTTACTAATAGCCGCTAGGTGGACTTCTCCCAGATATACTTTCTTCACTTGGTTCAGAATTCCCTTCAGAATTGTTCCAGCATCCTCTGCAGTCTCAACCTTGATATTATACAAATCATATTGCTTATCAAGAACATGAGTCAAATATCCAACATCTAAGGCATTTTCTCTATTATCTCCTGTGACCATCCAGACCTTAATATCCGAGTCCTTCATCATCTGGATAGTGGAGGCTGCTTCAGGTCTCAGCTGATCTTGAAGACCTACAATAGCAACTAATTTCATTCCTGTCTCATATTCAATAGCCAAGTTCTCGAGATCATCAAGCTGTGTGTAAATACTCATTTTGTAGTTCTGATGTCTCTTCGAGAATTCCTTGGCCTCCTTGTCATCAAGCTCTTTTTTTGCAATAACAATAACTTTGCAACCCTGGTCATGGAACTTGGCAACTACTTTATCGAATAATTCAAGCTCAAACTCTTCAAAAGCAATGGCTTGTTTCATACTATAGGCGGGACCCTTGGCACAAATCACAGCTTTTTTGTCATGTTCACTCTTGTAAACAATTGAAAATCTCTTTCTTTCATAAGACCAGTCATTAACTCCCAGAATTTTGACTTTCTCCGTCTGACCATTATTCTTCACAGTATATTCAGTTGGGTTATCAGGCTTGTTGGACATCACGAAACTCTTTCCACAGAGTTTAGCAAAGTTCAGCAGAGCGAGTTCATGAGGACTATAGGTCTCATGCTCGTAATCATCCCCAACCCACTTTGATCTTGCGGCATGACACATAGATAGACTTGAAATAAATTCTTCTAGACTGGGATCTTCAAGGGTATAGTAGTCAATAAGGAAGTCACTTTCTCCATATTCCTTGTCAATAATTTCTTTCTCGAGATGGCTCAATGATGTAGCCTTTTCGTAGGTTGAAACGAATTGGACTTTCTTCTTATTCTCTTCTTCAGATTTGAATTCTAAGAATCTTAGGTCCTCGCTTCCACGACGCTCACCCCTGCGCTTGTTGAACTTTTGGAGTCTTAGGTCTGTTGGGCTAGGAGTTGCAGTTCTGGAATCATTGGGTTTTTCAAGAAGTAAACTGTGAATTTCATATGCAGTGCTGCCTCTTTCTGGAATTCCATTCAGACTCTTCTCACCTGTTACGACTGTCTTTGAGTCTGTTATTTCGATTCTATCTTCTATGACTAGTGGCTTGATATCCTGGGGTTGGACTCCTGCATCATTACTATTTTCTCTTGCACCCTCGACTATTAGGCTAGTGTGGATGTCTTCCATAGTAGCTTCAAGTATATTCTTGGGAACAGCTTTGGGTGTTAACTTGACACATTCATCAGGTTTATTCGCAAAGGAGACGTTTTTTGTAGTTTGTGGGGATAGGAACCCGTCATTTGGTTGATCATCTTTTGGAGGAGTGACTTCTCTTTCAGTCTCATCGATGATGTACTCTTTCTTCTCCACACGGGTGCTGTAAAATCCAGAAAGCTTAGAACTCTTGGTGGTTTGATACCCATTGAGGGAATTATGATACCCCGAAGAATTGATCACAACAGGTTCTCGCGGTTTGCAGAAATCCTCGAGGATTTGGAACTTTGAGTCGTTTATTGAATCTATCGAGGCTCTGCGACTCATGCCTGGAAGTAATTCTCTTTTTGAGTCATGGGAAATCTCATATTCTATTTCACTGACATTACTACTACCCGGTCTATATCTCGATTCAGAGATCATCTTTGTGATATTTTTATTCTTTTTCTCGAGGTATTCAGGCAGCTTCATCTTCAGCATATCCGAGTCAATATTGTATAACTTCTGCCCGACATATAGACCCTTGATCTTATAGTTTCCTGTTGTAATCGTTCCCGTTTTATCAATAAAACAATAATCAACTTGCCCAAGATTAGGGAAGGCTGATGGCTGGAGAACCTTGACTCTTGAATCCGGGTCATCTCTATACTTTTTCATAAAGAGAAGACTGTATTTCTTGAAGATCAAAATGATATCAAATAGGACGTAGAATCCCATGGGAACAAATGGACTATAGAGAACTAGGAAATAGAAGAATTTTTTCCCATTGAGATAATTTTCGGTCTCTTCTACCAGTTTGTCATCCTTTCTGGTGATTAGGACAACAGTACTAATCGCACTCAGAACAAAGATCAAGAATATGCCCACTCCATAAAACCTCTCAACAAGCTTCTCGAAGTAGCTCTTCTTGTATTTGCTGTAATTTGTATTTTTCATTATTTTGCAGTCCATTCCAGTATATACACAAATTCCATACACCCAGTCGGTGTTTCTAATTACGGAACCTCTGAGTACAAGATTGTCAATAGTCAATTGTTCAGCTCTGGGATCTTTCTTTAACTTAATATACCCTGAAAAGCTTGTGAGATTGGCATCAGGAGGGTCATACTCCATCTTTCCAGAAAGAATCTTTCTATATTCAGGAAAGTTTCCTTTCTTGATTGAGTTTTTTTCAGCTGAGAATTCAATATAAACACACTATAGCTTACTTCTAGTGGCTTGGACAGCCCTTCTTAATGCATAAGTTGAGAATCCTTCAATAGACTGAGTATCAACCCAGCACACATTTCCTCTATCTTTAGGCAAACTGGTGTCTAAGATAACTATATCTGCAGGAACCACCTCATCCTTTCTAAGCATAATAATGTCTCCAGGCTAAACATTCACAAGCTATAACTATTTCTATTACTTTTAAGTTTTCCCATTTCACATCTTCTTCAAATCCACCTTTCTTTTTGGCTCTCTAAGGAATTATCTAAGGACTAATAGCTATACCTTAACAGTCAATTTGTTGAGCTTTTGGTCTTCTCGACGATGTGCAAGTTCGACATCCAAATCCCTAATGGCATGTACTAGAGTATATACTAAGAGAGGGAAGATGGTGATCCATCTAATGCAAAATTACTTAAATAGTAGGTTAAGTTACCTCTGATAAGGAGAGAGATCTGGTTCAATCAACATAATCAAAGAAATTGCTAGAAAGAAAAGATTTCCTACTCTAAGAAGGCATTCCAGCATTGAGTAAGGTATTAAGAGGAGTAACTATACAGCATGATCGAAAGAAATAATGCGATACATGTGTCTTTGTCGTGGAAATTTTGTTTGTACGATTTTCTCTGAATATTGTAGCATATCCTTGACGAAGTTCAATCTAGAACATAAACTGATAATTCTTAAGGCGTACGAGCCATTTCTCCACATACTTCTCTTCGGGAAGATCGGAAAATAGATCATGTGCATACCCTGCTTGTGATCGCAGCAATAGGTTCATGCAAGATTAGTTAGAAGTTAATTAATAAAAGTAAATTTTTCACAGAGAATTTTGGTCTCAGTCATGGAATCTTTTTAATACTAAAGCGAATTCATCTTATTTTCTATTTGGATGTAGGAAAGATAATGATTATTTGATTAAAAATGAAGTAGGGACAGGCTGTTAACTTAGATGAAATAATAGAGTACAAAGGCACTAACAGCCTTTTATTAATAAATTAAAGTTACAATATTACACAGAACTCCATTAAGAATAGGGAAAATTTTACTGACTAGCAAGCTTTCTCCTAATTGGGTGTCAGTAACTTTCCCAAACACAACTCAACAGTTATTAGCATTCTAAAGAACTTCATGTCCTTAGCCGAAAATGTTATATCGGCACCACGAGATAGATATTCAATGCCTTTCAGAGTAAAAACCCCGCAGTCTGACATGTTGTCCTGTCTTGGTGCTTTTAAATTATCGACTATTTCAAATTTCCCTTTATTTATAAAATTAACGCTAAATAATTTTACCCTCTGGATCCTCAATCTTAGGATTCTCGATGGCTTCTTGTTTGATCGCTGCCTCTACAAAAGCAGCTATATTGTTCAGCATCTGTTTAGTCTCATTAGCATTATGACTCATACTGTCATGGTAAACTATTCTCTTTTCCGGCACATCGATGTGAAAGAATGCCCAGTGATTGTTATGGATGTTTATAGGGATAAATATTCTCCAGAGCTGAGAAATCACAATCTAGATATTTAGAACCTGTTTTCATTTAAATTTTACCTTCTTTCTCTTGAGAGCACGGAAAACCTTGTCGAAACTCTTTGCCTTGACACACTCAAGGATCATGGGGTATATGAATGTATTGAGGCATTTTATACCTTTCTTCAATACGAGTTCATCCCTTCTCATTATGAGTTCCAAATAGGCATTAATAACCTAGCAAGCCTTGAGTCCAAATAATTGACAATATACCTCATCATTTAGCCAGTTGGTCCCTTTAAGGGTCTTAAGATTCTTGATAGAGAGGACTTGGGGGATGTAATCAAATTTAGCGACCACAGTTGATTCTGGAATTCTACTCTCCCATATACTCAGGACTTTTTTATATTGGTCAAAGGTTATTGTTGGGAAATTTGGCCTTTCTTTCAATATTTTCTCAAAGAGAAAATCCTCAACATCATTGCGGTATCTTTTCATGTCTTCTTTGGGAACTTCCTCTTTCTTATACTCTTCCTTTTTGGTTATGGCCATCTTTTCAAAGTCTAAACTGCTTAACACTAAATCTCTGGAAGTCTTTACCATGTTCGTAGTCAAATATTGAAGCCTGAGTATCGAAGGAAATATCTGAAATACTTTTTGTAAGATGATCGAATTGCTTAAGTAAGTTTAGGGTTGACTCGTAATCAGATGCTTCTGATTGGTTGTCATCTTCATCGTTCACAAGGATAGGGTCATCTGGAGCTCCGGATTGATCAAATTTTCTGTCCATTTTGCGAATTGAGTGACTTTGGGTGAGATCCAGATTAAATAAATTTTTATTTTCATCGTTAGAAATTGGGTTTTCCCTTGGGAATATCCTGTACCATATTTGAGGGCTCTATTGAGATTTAGCATATTTAAAGCCGAAGTATTTACATCTAAATTTTCCTGTGGACTCATGTTATAATCCGCGGGAATTATATTGATGCTAGGTGTTCTTTTGAGCTCCATTGTAGGGGCTCTTGACTGTGAGTATGCCCTGGTCGAAGAGGTACTTCCTATGAAGGATATAGTCTATTTCGTAGAAGAAAATACCTGTTTGGCTGAGGAATATCATCTCATTGAAGGATAATTTTGCCATTTTGGACTTTTTTTGGGAGGAGCTCGCAGAATTTGACTCTGGGCTTGAGTTGTTTTTTGATATGAAAATGACTTTGGAGGACTTGTTAGAAGAAGGGACAGTAAAGTTGTAGAGGCTGGTTGGATTAGAGGTATCTTCCTCCATCTCATTTCTAGGAATTAGGCAATTTACAGAAGGTTACCTTTTCCGCTTGCTGCAGGTATGCCAGCGCTCTATTATATATTTTATCGGCTTGGCAAGGAAGGTATTGGTTAGTGTTTCCATACTAGATTCATTCAGCGAATTTAATTTGAATTAATAAAGAAGGGGAAAATAGAGGGATCTTGTCGGCAAGAGTTGGGTATGCGTTCTGACATTGGAAGAATCCAATTGGTCTTAAGCTTTTCTTATCCCATGCAATCGATATAGAGAATTTTAGACTGTATTAAGCATTGAGAAAGCAGTGCGATTAGATTTGAATTGAATTTTTTTATTTAAAAGCTTCCGTTGTTATAATGGCAACTCAAGATGCTGTTGTCTTCACAGAAATAAGAGACCAGGCTGCCAAGATCGCTGAGGACACTATAAAGAATTATCTCGAGAAAAAGACATATACCTCCAAAGAAGTCCAAAATTGGGTCAATGCTATCTCTGACAATATAATCAAGGCCCTCACAGAAATGAATAAGAACTTTAAATTCATGGTTACCTGCATCATCATGCAGAAAAATGATGCCGGATTGAATGTGGCTTCAACTTGTTACTGGAACTCTCAAGTGGACGGATATTGCACAATCAAATGGGAAAATCCAACCATGTTTTGCATAGTTAATATTTTTGCTGTAGGACTCTAGGCCCAGGTTGATTCAGATGGACGTGTTCTGTATGTGTTTCGTAAGTATATACAGACATATCGATCTAGTTGTATGCAATACTGAAAAACATTTACAAATCAAACTCACTTATTTTCCTCATTTTGTCTTTTGTACATGTCAATAATCTAAAACAAGATCAATACCTAGTTAATTGTATACCCTTACCTGCTCAACAAGTGTACATTGATCAACTTTTTTATCATCTCTTACTCTAATAAGCCTTGGGAATCTCAAAGAAAGGCCCTTCTCTGGGTCCACTTGGTACTTCCCGATTGTATAAGTTGGCGAAAGGGTCAATTTATCACATTCTATTTCCCATACCTAAATAATAAGACACCAGAATATTAGTTTACATCAGAAGGTTTGAACCAAATATCGGGTTTCAATGTCTTCGAAACAACATAATTTTCTGGTTTTGCTTCCAGACAAAGGTCCTTATACCTTTGCGAAAGACTGTCAAGTAATTCATCTGAAAATCCAGTTCCAAGCCTATAACCAAAATGTTATACTCACATAGAAAGTTCTATTACTTGCATATTGCTTCATACTTTCCGGTCTTACTATTGTATGTTCCAAGGAGATATGCTCCAAATCCGCCAGATCTCTTACCCTAGGCCTGTGAAAAAATTTGGTTAGGGCTTACCTTTCCCCAATACCCAGCGATAGGAATTAAATCGAGGGTATCCGCTAAAGATTTTCCCTGGCTATTTCTTTTGAGCTAAAAATCAGAAAAAACTCTTTCTTTATACCTTGATCCATTGAGTCCTACCCTTGGTGTCATAATAGGTCTTGGAAGGATCCATCGATTTCACAATGAGCCCCTCATACCCTTCTCTTGTTGATTTATCAAAGTATTCATCTAGTTTTGTGGTAAATTCAGGATCTTTAAGGTTAAAGGGAGTTCCTTGAACAATTTTAATGAGGTTTGCTGAAGGAAAATGATCTTGAAGAATCTTTTTTCTGGATGGTAAAGGGGTAGTGAGCAGACTCTTTGAATCAAAGTATATTATATCAAAGACAAAGAGAGCTATATTTTCCTAGATATTTTATCATTAAAGCTAATATATATATACCTTGGGAGGCTCTCCTGCATTTGAGGACAGTTTCTTTGAAAGACTCATAATATCAGAAAATGGAAGAATTTTATTGGTGGCATAATCGTAGGGAACCATTTCGCAATCCAAAATACAGCTCTGAATATTATTTTCCTTAAAGTTGTAAAAAAAGAAAAAAGAATTACTTCAAAATAAGCATGAATTTCAGGCAGCCAGTAGTAATATTTTTCATTTTGATTCTCTTGACCTCTGCTAAAGATATTTAGTTCTCCTTTGTTATAATGGACCTGAGATGTTAATTTATCTCAAAGAGACATACTTGTGCTCTCTCTCCGTCATATTTCAGCTCAGCTACAACTTCATCACTAAATTTCTTGAGCAATTTAGGGATTTCAGCAGAGTTCATCGCAGGCCTGGACAACATGCAATTGATAGGAATGCCAACTTTAACTTCAAGATGTTTTTCTTCTGAAAGGCCTAATGAATATCCAAAAACCTCAGCTTCAATAATTCCAATCACATCCTGTAAATTTTCTGTTTTGGAGATTTGCTCTATGGCAGCGATGATTGATTTAGGAGACATGCCAACTCTATAGTTTTTCTAGAATATGAATTTTTTTCAGTAGACATAACTACCTGCAGAAATTTTACAAGGAAATAAATTTCATGTTCAGTCTTCAGGGAATAGAAAATGTCCAAGAGAAGGTCTTCTTTTTGTTCTTTTGAGCCTTTTCCTTTGATCTCAGCGATGTTCCTAAGCGATTCAATCAGCTGACTGATCTCTAACTCTCCATTATCTCCTTTTCTTTGAAAATAACTTTTGGCAACAAGAGCTAGGTCTCCACATTTTTTGTATTCTTCTTTGATTTTTTCTGGGCCAACATTATAGAACCTTGACAGGACTGATATGATCGTATTGTCAGCCAAATTGAGCTCAATTCCTTTTAAAGAAGGCTCTAGCTGACATGTCAATACTTTTAAGCAATCAATAAGCATCTAAATATTAGGAGGTAGTAAAGAAAGTTGGGTACTTTCTCATTTTCTTGTTTGAAGTAAGGCAGGAGGAAATTCTGAGTTTCTTGGATGATTTGTTTACGTGAAGAATATGTAGAGATCTTAGCAAGGAAATCTGCAACAGACTGATACTTTGCTAATGAAGAGAAACAATAAATGGGGCTATAAAATAGGAGAGGAACCTTGGAGAAGGTTGTTTTGGCTGGAGAGAAGTTTAATTTGCTCAGACAGTGTCGGAAAGCAAACATCCCCGCAATTAAATTTTAACTTTCTAAGTATAATCTTTTCAGGAGATATTACGAACTAGCTATAGACGAACATAGGACTTGCAAGTAGACAAGTACATATAGAGCATATTTTTTGATATAAATGAATTTCTAATTATGCATAAATATTCCACAAGAAAATGCTGCCATCTCTGCCTCCTGATATGACCTGCTTATCATCATAGCTGAAAGCTACACTATTAATAGTTCCTGAATGTCCACCTCCCTCTTCAATACATTTCAAAGTGCCCAAATCCCAAATTCTCACTATTTGCTCACTGCCTCCTGTAACAAACATCTTTCCATTATGTGACATAGCAATAGAATGACACTCATCTGGCTTCTTAGGATTATTATTTGTGTCAACAATCTTGGCAGCATTAGCCTGTCTAAGATCCCATAAAGTAACTTTTCTATCTTGTCCAGTCGAAATGATAAGTTGACTGTCAGGGATCAAGTCAAATGAGTTAATACCTCCCATTCTCTGAATATGGGCACTCACTCTCTTCTCGGTCTTCAGATCCCAGAGCAGTAAAGCCTTATCTCTTCCAGCACTGACCAGATGGAGGTCATCATGCCAGAGCATAACTTTGCTGACTTTGTGCGTGTGCTCCTTGAGATGCGAGACCATTTCTCTAGATTTCATTTCCCAGATACGGCATTCTCCTTCTATACCACCACTGCAAATAAACTTCAGGTTCTTAGCCATGCACATGGTTGTTACTCCTCCCTTGTGAGCATTATCAATCTGCCAGAGCTTCTGACCGTTATCAATCCTGAACATTCTTATTCTATTATCTTCCCAGCCACTAAGGACAACCTCATCTGAGTAGATAAGGCACCAGGGTGCTCCTGCTCCAGGGCATGTAATTCTAGATTCGACCACATAGTCAGAAACGTCCCAAAGTCTGATAGTTTGGTCCTCGGATGTGGAACCGAACTTATCAGAGACTCCCCAAGGGTAAGTAAGGAAAAGCACGGATTCTGTATGGTTCTCACAGTGCAAGACCTTTTGTTGGTCAGCAGTAGTAATTCTATACACAAAACCACGGTCTGTGGCTGCTAGGAGTAGGGCTTTGTTACCAGTGGCAGATAGAGAATTAACAGCACCTGTGACTGTCTGCTTGCCGATATTTGTGCATTGATTTCCATCGACTTTATAGAAGGCAATTGTTCCATTACCACCTCCTACGACTAGAAGGTCCTTGGTAAGTGTGTTAATCGAGGTAACACCTTGTGCACATACGTTTACTATTGCTGAGAGGATAAGGGTTTTCATTTGGAAGATGAGGAAATCACCTGAAGTGGTACCAACGAAAAGATAATCCTCCTTGTTCTTAGAGAAGTCCATGGATATATATTCTCTTATCGTGGAGCCAGTATTGATAGTCTCATGTTCTAAGGTTCCTGTCTTGGCATCGAGCTTCCAAATACAGATTTGCTTGTTACCAGCAGTGGCGAATTGATATTTTGCTGTGTCTCTTCCTTTGATATCTTTGACGAAACCTCCCCATTTGGCACAAATGATAGGGTCTGGTATCATGACAGTTGAGGCCACAATATATCTAGATCAATAAGCTACCATAACAGAAAGTTCTTTACCCATTAGAAGTATCCCAGATAAATATGCGCTTATCCATACTGTTGCCACAAGAAAACAGGAGCTTATCATCATGGGAGAATTCCACACAAGCAATATAATAATCATGTTCAGCAAGTCTGAACAAAGGCTTTTTGGCTTCATAGTCCCAGATGATTACATCAGCATTATCTCCCAATTGACCTACGATTAGACTAAATAAGACTAAAAGTACCTGAAGCTAGTAGCTTTCCTCCATTGGAAACTGCCAGGCAAGTGACCTGGTCATCATGGGCTCTCAGGAAGTATTGTTGATGAGGATCTTGAATATCACAAATGACTATGCAACCTCCAGAAATGTAGACAAATTCTCTGCCATTGGGATGAAGGTGGACGGATCGAGTTATTCTGCCGCTGTAACCAATAGCGTGTTCAAGTTCCATAATGCTCTCCTGGTTGGAGTGGAGACTTTTTTGAGGTTCCATATTCAGATCGTTTTATTTTATTTTGGGAATTTGAATTGAATTGAACTTTTAGAAATCCTTGCTTCTATTACCACTTCCGTTAGATTTCTCATAGTCAAGACCATTTTTAATTGAGAGTGTTCTTATTACAAGTCATCAAACCATCTAATACAAAAAAATAAGTCACTATATTTTCAAAAAGTTCTCACTCTCTTCTTCTATATTCTATACTGGAATGAAGGAATTAATTATCAGCTACAATTTTATGTCCAAAGAAATCACCTCTTAGAATGTCCGCTTAAAGTCCATAAGAATTATCCCAATTAAAAGGATGAACAAAATGTATCAAATTACTCGGTGAATGGAGATGCCCATAATGAAGTCTAATGTTCCACTGAGTCTCTAATAAGCCGAAAGTTACAATACACCCTGATAAAGAGGATCTCTAATCAGAAATTGCTAGAGAGTGTGGATTAGTTTAAAGGGTGAAATTTAATGGACGAATCGAAAACAAAGCAAAAAAATATCAACCTCAACAACTAATATTGCTATTTCAGAGATTTAAAATATATCAGTTATCTCTGAATCAGAATTACTTGCTGGGAGTTGTTCAAGCAGAATGTAAACTTTGATATGAGAAAGTTTCTTTGAGAAAGAAGTGAGACAAGAGAGATTTCAAAGAATATGAGATACATCCGGATATCAAAGAATAGCAGAGTATAATACATTATGAAGTCCAGAAATAAGCTAACACGAATAGCAATGTAGATATTGGAGGGTGTTTGATCCCTCGTTAGTAGCAGTTTTCACTAATTCAATCCATATCCTAGTCTATTGAAAGCCAAAGATCATCATTGTCTTCTCCAACGATTAATCTAAGATCTTTTCACTACACGGCATCACCTTAACATTTATCTTGGGTGGTGTGTATAGATAGACTAGGGTTGTCTTATATCCCTGCTTATATTTCGCCTCTGCTGAAACTTCTTTTTTCACCTTCTTGACCACTTTGTTCGGTTTTATGTTGTCAACTTCTAAATAGAAGTTACAAAAACGAGTTTCTTGATCATAGTATGGGGTCAATATATCGAAGATTATTGTGTCTGTTATCGCAGTGAATGAATGTATATTTCCTCGAACAGGTGTTAGATTGACCATCTCGCCTTCCTTGAAGATGTTGTCCGCTTCAACGATAGCATCCAGTCTATACAATTAACATCTTGTCTTAAAATAAATTAATTCGTATTATCAAAATTAGATCAGTGAGGGCAGATTTACGAGAAGTACGACTTCTAAACACCTCTCGCTCAACCCAATGACAGAATTTTTCAGTTTTAAAAGAGGAATTATTCTCATTACCTTATCTCAGCAAATGGATGATCTTCGATATCAAATACCTCATTTAGGGGTAATTCCAGCTGTTTCTCCTTATCGATTAGATCTAGTGCTCTCCTTCTAACTTCTCCCTTCAGAATCTTGCTTGTTACTAGCATATTCGGATGATCATGCAAGCTAATGCTCCTATTACAATAAATGAGAGATTTTTTGAATCATTACATCCCAGCGGGTATAAAGAAGTAGCCGATGCTAATGTTCGGAGTCTCTAAGATGGTCGAAGCACAGATATGATCTGGAATGAAAGAGTTTGTGATAGCTTTTTCATCTAGACATAGATCTTTGAGTGTGAAGAGGTCTAGGGCCTGGACTAGCTCTTTGTACTCTGGGATATGTTCACAGTCAATGAGGATTCCAATATCTCTCTTTTCGTCATAGAGTTTAACGAAAGCTAGGGCTTTCTGCAAGAGTGTTTTGAACATATGTCACTCTTTACTTAAGCAAAATTAATTATACTTTCAATAAAAAGGCAATAAGTTTATATGTTATGCAAACGAATTTCAAAGAAATTATAGACGCTATAGCCTCTAACAATGCTCGTGCAGTCTTTAAGGTCCTCTCTCAGTTTCACGATTGGACCACATTTCGGATTAATCAGGAACTAGATTCACTTCTCCACCTTGTTGTCTGTAAGTTTGTCTATTCTAAGATAAATATCTTTTAGATAACTCC
>Ga0065720_1019514_pt1 | contig 24601 bp, 32 predicted proteins | sample Thericmetagenome_FD_59107 | JGI IMG/M metagenome (GOLD analysis project Ga0065720, IMG submission 59107) | Thermophilic microbial communities from the Joint Bioenergy Institute, California, USA of rice/straw/compost enrichment - eDNA_2 v2... | ecosystem: Engineered > Solid waste > Grass >... | reverse complement strand
AAAAAGAAAGAGAGGTTTTATACAGTCTCAAAAGACGATAGAAATGAAAATGCTAAAGAATTTGAGCATTTTCATCAAAGAAACTAAATTATGCCAAAAAAAAAAAAAGTTGCAAATTAGAGAGTAAAAGGGGGAAAACTTAGGTGAAATGGAAAGAAATTTGTTATCAAGCTAAATTGTTATATATATATCTTAAAAATGAGCTTGCAAAGAATTGATTATACAATTTAATACGACAAGAGAGGGTTTGAAATATTCACTTGGCGACATATATCGAAGATCGCTTTGTTAAAAGCTTCATTTTTCTTGCTCACAACATGTTCATGTTCAGTTATCATAGCAGCCAGCTCTTCTCTGTTCTTATTCAAGTTATTCTCCAAAATATTGAACTATTATTGTCAACAAAATTTCATTCCTTTTACCTTCTTATACAAGATCTTAGTATCATTATTAACAGAGGTAATGGCCTTTTCGAAATCAAGAATGATCTGAGTTGAGCTTTCTTTATGAATTCTAGCAAGATCTTGGATATTTTCCTTACTATTAAGAATTTTCAACAAAATTTTGTACTTGGAAGTCTTGCTGGATTTGAGTGGCAAGGGCTTCAATTTCTTGGAGCTTCTGCTTAGTAACTGAATCAGTAGTTTCAATTCTCTCGTTGATTCTAGCAGAGAATTCCTCAAGTCTTCTGCTAAGATCATTTTGAGATCTATAGATATTTTGAGTCTCGTTATTGAAGTTATCTCTCAATCTAATGTATTCATTTCTGTTCTCTGAAATTTGAGAGCTCAATTCGTGGAATTGGGACCTGATGATCTCTTCCAAGTCTTGAACTCTTCTGTTGCATTCATTAAGGGAGTTTGTATTGGAATTTCCTTGATTTCTGAGATTAGTATAGCTATTTTGAAGCTTTTCAGTGTCCTTGGTAAGGAGTTCCAGTTGGTTGGTGTTGTTATTAACGACAATCTTGAGTTTTTCGAAAAGCAGCCTTATCATCTTATGACCAAACAATTTTATTTTACTTGTTGTCTTCTTTAACTCTATCAATCATAGATTGGTAGTATTGGGCTTGGTCATCCAGCTTTCTTTCGAGTTCTCTTATTCTTTCTCTTAAGTCACTATGGAATCAGACAACTGAATGAAATCTTCTTACTGTTCAGTGTTATTTAATTGAATTCCGAAGTCTTGCTTATCAGCGTGGACAATCTCAACCTTGTGAGCCAAATCATCAATTTTTCTATGAATCTCTCCAGTAGAATCCTGGAAATCTTTAAATATGTCGGACTTGATGGAATCTAATTCTTCCATGACCTAAAAGTCGGTCAGCTGACATGTCTATAGGATAGCTTACCACGTCGGCCAAGGTGTTAAAAGCCTTTCTGAGAGCCTTGATTTGAGTGCTAACTAAGGAGTATTGCTATGCAATTTAACAATCTTCAGGTAATTATACCTTTGAGCTCATTTTCTCAAGAGTATCAGCATGTTGAGCCTCAACTTCGACATTGGTTCTCAATTCCTAATATGATTAAGCATTTGGCAATTTTCTGTTATACGTTGACCGCATCATTTAGTCTTATAATTCTTTCTCTCATATTAATAGGAGGCTATACATCGTTAGACTTCTTGAGATATCAAAGATCTACCATAGTCTTCTGGCTTGAAGAGAAAGTAGGGGCATTGTAGTGTTTCTTCATAGGTTTCTTTGCGGGCGAAAAATTTCAGTTAGTTTTGGATAAATTTATTGTCTATTTTATTTCCGCTGAAAAAGTATGCAAGAGTCTAATTTACAAAGAAATCTAAGGAGTATAGAGATTATGTTTTTTTATATATTCAATAATGCATAATGGAACTATTCCATATATGCCCAGGTATTTAGATTCTAATTTTCGTCTATTCTCACTAATTTCAGTTATTTGGCCCTCTTTTTCGGAGGTCTCCACTTTCTTCACCTGTCCAGAATCTGGCTGGTCTTCATTCACAATGCTATCATTAGATTTCATATGTGGCTTCTCATTTGAGGTGGTTTTTGTGTTATAAATCCTTTCCTGCTCTCGAAAATACCGCACTCTCCTTCTTATTTCTGTTGAGCTTGAGGCTACAAAACTTGTTGATATAATAGTGTAGTATTTTGGGAATTTTTCAAGATGAAACTCGTATCCAACTCTGAGAAAAATAATAAACTTAAGCTCTCTTTTTAGCTTTTCTCCCTCATACCATTTATCCAAAGAATCAACAAGGTCCCCTCCAATAATGAAGTAAAAATCAATATCCTTGTTTTCTGGATCACTTTTTAACATTCTCATAAGCTCATAGGTCTTAATACTCGGACCATTCTTGACTTCGATATCATTTACCTAAAACGATCACTCATACAGTATTCGTTGATTATTACTTTGACTGGAAACTTATCCTTAAAAAAATCGGAAACCAAAAGTCTAGTCATTTGCAAACGCATATTCCCATCAGTCATTAATTGCTTATCAGTCCTATAGCCACAAGGGATAATCCAAACTTCATCCACATGTCTTAAATTTATAGCTTCTGCTGCCATCTTTGGTTTAAAAATCTGATATCAAATTTTACTTGCATATGTCCTAGAGTTGGTGGATCAAAGCTTCCTCCAAGAATACCAACTCTAACTTAAGTAAAGTTGACATAATTGTTACCTTTTCTTGCGATTTTCGAATTCGCTCATTTTATGAAATTAGAAAATATTATTAAACTCTATTGTTCTGCAATAAATATTCGCCCATGGTATTCTTTTCAAATCCAACTTTTCTCTGGAACTTGATTCTACCAACATCAGTAAACCGATAACAGAGTTACGAAAAAGAACTGTGAATATTTTGGTGAGATCATGATTAGAAAATTGCACAAAGGATACAAACTACATGGATGTCTACATAAAGATTAGCTAATTGTAGCTTAATGTATGTAAAGATAGTGTCTAGGTAAAGTTACAGATTAAAATTTCTTAATCATCCTGGATTTCAAAGTGTCTAATAGATTTAAAAAAAATAACCTCAAAATACCTGCTGTTTTTACATTCTTCTCAGGAGTCATGGATCTGTCTTGGCTTCTACTATTGTTCTAATATAATAAAAATGGAATATTTATGACTTACTAGTTGAGAATTTTCACTTATAGAATAATTGAATTGTGAGCTTGATGGATTAGATTGGCTGCTTTTTGGTCCAAGCAGAGGTCCTCTAAACCTGTCTAGAGGGTGGCTGTTTTGGATACTAGGGCTTGGGTTGTAGTGAGAAGGAGTTAGGTTAGTTTCAGTTAAAGAAACAATACTTTTTCTCTTCTCAATGCGGTCAAAATTGATGTGTGTATACTGGGGATCTGCAATCCTAACATCTTCAGAGTTTATTTGGATGTCTGTATCTGTGTTCTTTGAATTGTAATCAGCAGGAATACTGAATATGTTTGGATTGGTGACTATTTGTTGTTGAGAGGCATTTTGAGACAAAGTTCCTTCTTTTTTATTAGGGCTATTGTTCTTTGAAATTCTGTAGTTGTTTATTATGTCAAGGACGGCAGGAGAAACGTTAGAGAATTGGTTAACTTCATAATCTTTATTGAAACTCATAGTTGGCCTATGTCCAGGCTGTCCAGGTTGTCTCTCATTTTGAGCATTTTGTTGAATGTGAATGGGCTGTTCTGATTGATTTCTATTGTCTGATTTGTTGAAGGCAAATCCTGATGTGTTCGTATTCATATTAGGAGAAACAACAGAAATCTGGGAGCTCAGAGTGTTGCCCAAGATGCTGGTGGGAAGATCGCTTCCAGTCATCTTGGAAGAGGCTGAGCCTTGGACCTCATTAAGTCTATTCAAAAAGTTATTCTGAGGGGTATTTACAGCATTCTTCAAAGTATTTTGGTTACTTGATGTGCTGGTTGGATGGACAATAGTTATAGTCTTAGTATTTAGATTCTGAAGATTTGATAAATTGAGAGTAGCTTGTGCAGGAGGTGGATTTCTCAAAGGGCTGTGCCTCAATTTCTTATTATGAATAGATTCATTAGTGAGGTCCTTAGCTTGAGAAGAAGCCTGAGAATTAGCATGAGAGTCAATTGGTTTATTAAGGGAGCTCCCTCCTTGCTTTATGCTTGAGGAATAGTCTCCATAGCCAACAGGAGTCTCCTCTATAGTGACAGATTTATTATGTTTTTCTGGAGTGTGCATTTTTGAGTCAGTTCCTGTGTAACTTTGATTCTCGTGCTTAAATTCTATTCTATTATAGTCTTTCACTACATTCATAATTGAGGATTCCTTGAATTTGGGTGAGGTAGGGGAATAGGATTTTCCTGGAGAGTGATTGTGCATGTTGGATGATGTTCCTGTTTGCATAAGCTTTTGAACCTCCTTTTCGAATAAGAGATTCTTGATGACTTCTTCTAGCTTTTCCTTTTCACTAGAAATCTTCTCGATTTTTTCAGTTAATTCTTGGATTGTGCTATCTTGAAATTTACATAAACCAAGGATATTATTTACTCAGTTCTTGGATTCGTGGGTCATGCTGAACTGAAGTATTATGCTCAAATGAAGTAGACTTCTTCCTCTTAGGGTTAGACCTCTTCTCATTTAAAATTTGATTGTCCAACTTGATCAGGTATTGAGCATCCTAAATGTTGAAGATGTCTTATAAGGCCTTATACCATTTGTCTAGCTAATTCTAGTTTCTGAACCTTGGCTTCGAGTTCCTCAGCTTCTCTCTTAATTTTCTCATTGGCTCTCTTGAGCTTTGTAATTTCTTGTCTTTGGATTGCATCTTTTAGTTGCAGTTTATGAATTATTTCTCTAAGCTGACCAACAACTTCAATATAATTTGAAAACTTCACAGATCCACCCTGAGGGTCATTCACCTGAACATTCTTCTTTGATGCGTTAAAATCAGGTTCAGTGGTCAGTGTGCCAAAATTTTGACTATGTCTCACATCTCCTTGAGTTATTTTTCCTATAAGCTTGAATCCAGTATATAAGAATATTACTCAAATCCGCCAAGGACTTAGAAACAATATCACTTTCTTTTCTATTCCCTTGATTTAAATTGATTTCTCTAAGAGCATTTGCAGAATTATCTCTTGAAACGGGTCTTCCTTGAGATGGACCAGACTTGTAGTTTATGCCTGCATTCATGCTTGTGGAAAACACATCTGCAAGATCGTTCATATGTAAAGGAAGGCTTTGGTCAACAGCGTGTGTTGTATTTAATCTGCCATCATACGTTGAAACATTTAAGTCTGTTGGTGTCTGTGGAGCAATATGATATGACTTATTCAGGTTAGGGTTGACTTTCCCACGTTGGTTAGTGGGAGTCTTCGATCTTTTCGGGCCTCGATTCATCATGAGATCTAATAATTTAGGAGTTAGGAACCTTGTAGTGTCAAAATAAAATTAAATCTTCGAAATTGTTAGTTGTTAAGACTAACAATAATAAAATTTCATGTGAAAAAATGGTGATGTTAGAGTTAGTATGAGCCGAGTTTGGGGGCTACTTCCCTCATAAACTTAAATGAAGCTTCTTTGAAAGATAAATTCATGGCGAATTTTCTTCTTTACAAATTGATCAAAACATAATTGGTTTTGATAAACATATGATGTATATATTATCTAGTTCAAGTGATACAGAGTGTAAAACTTTGAAAAATTATAAACTCAAACAAAAAACAATGCTATAAAAGATGATTATTCAGGGAGAGGTATATTAATAGCTTCACATCTAGTCTCAATAAGTTTATTCAGCACTTCAGGTCTTAAAGGTTTTTGACAGAAGTTATCCATTCCTTCTCTCTTGGCCTTGCTAATAGTTTCTAATATTTCAAATAAAGAAAACTTCAAAGTACCTGGATCTTCGAACGCTGACATAGCACAAACATAGGTTTTAGGATAGCCTCTTTGGGCTTCTTCAGCTCTGATGTTTCTAATAGTTTCAAAACCGTCCATTACAGGCATTTGGAGATCACAAAGGACGAGATGATACATGATTCCTTGATTAATCCAGTGCAAATATTTCTTGAGTCCTTCCATACCATTTTTAGCCAAGTCAAATCTTCTTTTATATTTTGATGGGATGTTCTCAATCGCCTTGAAGATGAACTCACTATCATCAATGACCAAAATAGTGAACTCTTCATTATAAACAAACTGTGTTTCTTCTTTCTTAACAGCCTAAAATTTGCTTAACTATTGAAGAAAAAGTACTTGAGCCTCCACAGTGATACTTGTCCATTTTCTCTTGTGTGTATTAAGTCTTTCAGCAAGATACAATGGTGCTGAATCCACTTGGAACGGGATAATTTGCTTTTTAATATCAATGCTATTATATCTAGCAATTATTCAAAGTTAGCAACACTTCTTACTGTAACATTTGGCCAACTCCAGTATTTGATTTTCTTTTGTCTATATTTTTCTTCAGCCTCTTTTTACTTCCTTGTAATTGCATATTCTGAGCTGGGCCAAGCATAATTCTTCGATCGAGCATTCTTTCTTTTGAAGTATTGAGATCTATAAATTAATTCATCTCTACCCATCACATTACCTTCTTCACCTCCAATGCTTAAACCTCTCTTCTTAGGAACTTTTACTCCCCGAAGCTCTATTGAAATTGTAAAATAGAGATCAAAATGTGTTACTGTCATGTTGCTTCAAAGAAATTGATCTCGAAATTAAAGGTGTCTCATTTTCATCAGATGGCACCTTGTCAGATACACTGAAAATGTTTATTTGAGGCCTTAAGTGTCTAGGAGTGATATCGCTTCTTAGAGTAGGAGTGGTAATTGTGGACGACTCTAAATCTAATTCTTTATCAGCCGATAGACTAAGGAGTTCGCTTTCCATAAGTCTGGTGGAGTTTTGGACGTATTTGAGGAAGTTCTCTTTGAAGCTGTCATATATTAACTTGTCAGAGATATGATCGACAACTTTTCTGTATAACTCATTCTCGTCAATACGAAGCTTTCCAGCTCTTTTTTCTTCGTCATCGATGACTTCAAGAACAGGGAAGTCATTACGACTGTTCAAGTCTAGTTGATTGCGATATTCATCTAAAACGCTATAAGGAAATATTCAAGATTTTACTATTGAAATTATCGATCATTTCAATGAGGCATTTTGCCATAGTCATTTTGATATTGTATTCATAATACTTGATTGAAGAATTCAAAGGATCAATTCTGCCATTAGGAGTGGTTGTCTTAGAGGGAAATTCAGGGATGTCGGTATTGATCTTGGGCTTTTCAAGTATTTTTTCTAGACTATTATCGATGTGAAATGAAAATTACTTTTCTCTTCCTTAATGCCTTCGCTCTTAAAAACGAAACTTCCTATGGGAGATGTAGAGGAATCTGTGCGAAAGGTGGATGGTTCATCTTTCCTAACAAGGGTATTTGAGGACGAAGTTCGAACTACAACATAAATTCTCAGTTATGTAATACATTACCCTCTGATCCGAAGTTCTTTTCTACTGTTCCAGGAAGTTTCAATTCATCTCTCATTCTGATGTCAATTTCTGGAGATCTTCCCATTTTGAGGTCGAAGTTTTTCTTTGTAAATTCTAAGCTTTCAACTACCACTTCGTATTTTCTTACTGGTATCAGATATTCCTCTATGAAGATTGAATTTTTGAGCTCCATCGATTTCATGGTCAATCTCAGGATCTAATTTCCAACTCATAATTCTAGGATTGCTATTGCTATTAGCATTGAAGTTGATAGCTGAGAGACAAGTTATTGTGTTGCTATTCAAAGGCTTAGCACTGTCATCACCTTTGTAGGGTATCCTAATGAATTATCATTCAGTATGAATTCATAATACTCAATCCTAATTCTGATATCATTGCCTTTTTGCTCAACAAATATACTTCCACGGGCTACTTCAAGTGCCGGATGGATAAGAGCTCCATAGAAGCTAATATGATTACTGAGAATTATAGTCAATTTACTTGAGTTCATCATTGTTAAGGAAATCATCAAGAAGTGCACTCTTTTCTATTTCCAGTTTCTTTTTTAAGAGGTCAAAGGGTAAATTGGCAGTGGCGGGGAAACTAAACACGAAATCAAGTAAAAATTCTCCATCAGGTAAGGCAGATTTCATAAAGCAGTCAAGTTCAATCTTTTCTCTTTTATTTTTCTCAATGATTAGTTGTAGGGTGTTGTAAATAATCTGTTGAAGTAGATTTTCATCTCCATAGACAGTGCTAGGGAAACTGTCTTCGAACTTGAGTTGCATATCACATCCTTTTTCTTTAGACTTGAAGCTGATCATCTAGAACGATTATGCCAGTTATCTAGATTTTTACTCCCATTGTTGTCTTGATTATTTCTTTGATCTCGAAGTTGGATCCTTCTGACAAAGGTTTATTCTTGTTGAATATACGGTTGAACATGAGCATAGTATTCAAGATAGATCCTTTAAATCTATTCATTGCTACAACCATCTTAAGTTTGAAGTCACTATGCTTTTTATCAATTGGGTATCTGTCATATTGCTCTAATCAATTAAGGAGAAAAAACATCTCATTACTTATAGATTGTTCTAGTTGTCTAGTGATATACCCGAAAGCCTTTGCAACGACCTGTTCAGACTTTCTCTTAGATGTGTAGTTTTTAAGGATGACCTATTCTTTAAGATAAATATGCTATATTCCTACTTGATATGCAAAAGAAGACTTCCATGTCATTGTGGTGACATAGACTTTCCACTCATTCTCTTTTTCAATTTCTGAAGGTTCAACAACTGAGTCTTCTGAAATAGGGGGTAGCTTCAAGGATATATAACAATTAACATATCTGTCTGTAGTTGCCATCTTCATAGCCTCATCAAAGGTTGGCATGTGACTGTCTTCAATAATTCTTTCTAGGTTGACATTTCTTAGGGATTAAAACTGAAATAGTAGAAAATACATTCTTGAAAAATTGCAGGTTTGACATCCTTTGACGTATTTAGACAATAGGGTGACTCCTTGAATATTGGAATATAGGACTCTTTTGCTTTTATTAATGATGAAAATTGAGGAGGGCATATCTTCGTAAATTTTTCTAAATATTCTCTCACTCTTTTTGAAAGAATCAACCAAGACCCATCTTTCTCTTCTTCCCTAGTGGATAAGAAGCTGATACATTGATATTACTTTTTCGATAAATGCAAAGAAGGTTGTAACAACTGCATTATAGATCAGAGCGTCCACGATGAAATTCAACTCACCTCTCTGAAGGACATTTGGGTGATCCGAAAACTTGAGATACATCAAATATACACCGAATGACCCCATATTAAATGTCGCTTGCATATACCAGACTTGATGTGTCAAAAAGCCTATATTTTTTTATTCCAGAGAGTTGGAATACTTACTTGCTACAGATGTATATGCAGCAATCAAGACCAATGCAGTATGATAGTTATATATCTCGAAAAGTATTGTTACTGGGTAGATGGATGATATCATTATCAGGATTCTGACTACTAAAGGCCTCCATTTAAGAGAGATTGCTACAAAAGTGGCCATAATAATGATCAGAGTAGAGATGAGTAATCCCTCTGAGTGGCAGCTGATGTAATATAGGAAGCAGTCTGTAGACATAAAGTTTATAACTATTGCGATTATTGTGGCAATCAGAAATCCATAGAGAGAATAGAGAGTCCTTATATAAGATTCCTCAACAAATTTCCCTTCGGTTCGTTTTGAATTAAATTTAAGGAAAAAGTTGGTCTTGTAGGAGCGATCTCCCACGAAGATGTTGGAGTTGCCTTTCATGTAAATTTATTTATTTATTGAGTTAATAAACATGATTTATTTATAGAAACTCCCAATTCACAATATTAGCATATATTGTCATATCGTGTATTCATAATATTATTATGCAGAAAATCAGACCAAAAAGTTACATAAAAGAGACAAAATGACCCCTACAAACTAAACTGCCTTGGATCCAATCCTAAATCTTCACATCTCCTTTTCATTAAAGCCGTTAGTTTATCTTGTATCAATGGTTTTTTGCCTACATCTTTAGGGAAAAGTACAAAATCTCTTACAGTATTCATCCATACCAGCCTCTATACATTTTGCTCGGATCGCTAAATTATTATTATTGAGGAACCCTGAACTTACCTTCATCAGCTTCGTTTGAAGAAAGGCCACAAATATATGAGCGGGGAATACCGCTTGACATTTCGAAATCTCTTATCATCTTCGTGGCTTCATATCCATCACTCACTGGCATCATCAAATCCATCAAAATCAGATGATAGAGTTGTCTGTCTGCACACAATGCCTTGTGTTTAGAAAAAGCTTCGAATCCATTTCTTGCAAAATGGAATTCTCTCTTGAAGTCCAACTTCAAGTGCTCAAGGGCCTTTAAGGCAAAGTCACTATCATCAACGGCCAAAATGGTGAAAGTGGAATTATTATAAGTGTAAGTAGGCTTTTCAGGGCTCGCCTAAAGAAGTCAGACCTTGTTATGATGGATTTACTTCTTGAAGAGTTTTATCATATGTCCATCTCCTTCTTTGACCCTCTGCTCTCGCCTTGATGAAAATTGGTATATTGAACTCCTCAATACGGAAGGGAATAAGAGATTTTTGTCTTGTCTTTTTTATCCTAAAAATCTTACATAGGAGGCATTGTGGATTACTTGTCTGGGCTTTGTACACCATTTGAATCACGGCGCTTATTGTAGGTTGGAAGATCATAGCCTGCGTTCCGGAGCATTTTGATGGGGTTTGTTCTAAGACGAAGAGACTGAGCAATGGACGGAGAAAAGGTAATTCTGTAATTTAGTAATCCGACCTTTTCATTGAATTCAGAATCTAACTTTTTAACAGATGAGACTGAAAAGATACTGCTAAAGAAAGAATCGCCACTCTCTCTTCTACTCATGGTTCTCAATCTAATGTTCTTGATATCAGAATAGGGACCGACTATGGATGAGAAAGTCAAAAGGGAATAGTTACTTCCTTGAAGCTCTTTATCTGAATCAAAAGAATCATTCTGATTGTTGTGCCTGCTATTAATATCCATGAGGAACAATTTTCTTTCAAGTTTTTTAATGTATTTTCCCAAGAAAATTGCGAATGTCCTTTCGCTTCTTTCGTTTACTATCTTCTCAAAAATACGGCTAGACACTTTATTGAACAAGACATCTGGATCAAGTTTCTGGTCTGATATCTTTAATTCTTTGAGAAGAGCTAAACAAGTTATTTAAATACTGACTAACATACTTTCAATCTCGTCGTTTACAGCTGAGTTTCTTCTCTTATATTTAAGATTGGATCTATACATGTTTAAAGTTAATATCAGTTGGGTTACTCTTCAACTGGTGAGTTTTCCGGATTCATTTGTTGATCTATTATTTGGGAATGAGCACGTTTAACATTGGAAAACATGGAAAGGATTTCCAGAAGGATATAAGAGACAGCGATTTTTAGTTTTCCACTGTTGTCTTTTAAGGAATTCATAGAAGTTTTGAATACATCTTCATGAACTCTATCACTAATTGTGGAGTCCTTCCTCTTCTTAGTGTATTGCTCAAGGACGTTAGCCTTCAAGTTATTATTGTAGAGGGCCTTGTGATGAAGATTTGGACTGAAGTAACTGAATTTATCAGGCTTGAATCTATTCATAGTTCCAACTTGAGTTAGTGACATTTTCTTTTCTTCAAGGTCTGTGATTGATTTCTAGAAATAAGTTTTAGTTAACACTTTGTGCTACGAGAAGTTTCTTGAGAACAGGCGGTTTTGTTGCTAGTTGCTCAGAATCTTTGTTTTGAGAAAGTTGTTTTGGTGCGGTCTCACTCAATTTGGGTTTCTGTTCTTCCTTCTTTGGCACTTGCTTAGGAGTGCCTTCGACATACTTGGAGAGAGCATTTAGCGCTTCTCTAGTTCGATTCACTTCAGCTTTACTTCCTAAAACTTTATTGATTTTCCTAGGAAGTTTACTTTGGAATTCTTGGAAATTAACAGGTTTTGCTTTGGCATTTGTTGTGGAGACAGCTGTTAATTTAGATTCATAGAGTCAGTAACTTACCCTTTGAAGAAGAACTGGAAGTAGGTGTATCCTTATCTTGTTTGTTTTCTGAGAATTGGAGTTTAATTCTCTCAGAAATTTTGTCTCTATTGATCATTGGAGATGCTGTTTCAGCCCTAAACAGATCATTTAAATCCTAAGGAAGATACATGGCTAAAAGAGGCGGCTGAATGACTTGAGTACTCCAGATATAGGTATTGACATTGGCTGATGTTCTAGTATTGGAAAGATTGTATTTCGTTAATGAAGGCAGATTCATAGTTCTTCTATCACTTCGTCTTGATGAAGGGGGCTGAGTGCTGGTAGAGAATGGGATTTCCATTTTTAAGACCAAAGTATCTTGTTTTTCTTCTAAGAATATCGCTCCATTCAAACGGGCACAGAGAGGATTGAGCAAGGCAAATTTAACCCTAGTGACTCATGAGGATTATTCTAATCTATACTCGAAATCATCTTGGTTCAGACTATACATTAAAGCTTCGACATCTTCCTTGAAATTAAATATCAAGTTGTAAATTCGACTATGGCTCAGATTCTCATTCTTTGGGAATTCAAAAGTGTAGCCTGTAAGGAGCTTTGCTTGAGTCAATATGCTCTAATAGGTTGTAAGAACTACTTATATTCCATACCTTGACTTGACAATTCATTTCAATTTTCGAGTCTTTAAGATTCTCAAGGATGTTGGACAGAATATTATGAATGAGATGAGTCAGAATCATTGAGTCTCCAGAAGCAACATCTGGGAAACCGCCCTCAAATTTTAGGGAGATTTCCACTTTTCTTTCAAGGGATTTTACACTTAGAAGCTAAATTAATTAGTTAGTGTATAGTGCCCGTTACCTCAATTAGATAGATTATCAGGTTCTTTATCTCAAAGACCTCAGATTCAACTCTGAACTTATTATGTACAATATCGAAAATAGCCTAATTAATCAATGAATGATAGAAAACGTACTACAGATGACTGCAGAAGAGCTGATTGCAGGTTATCCAAATTTGTTATAGCTTTTGCAAGAGGTTTGAAGTTCTGAGCTAGAAGAGCGACATTGGACAAGTTATCAAAATTTTCTTCCAACGATTCTAAATGCGTAACGCGAAGCGTATGAAATCTATACCAATGTTACTTCTGACTTGTCGAAGGAGATTAGAATAGATGTCTGAGATGGTATCTTGGAGCTGAATTGACTTTGTAATATCTTGGATAGAGATTAAAATTGCGTATTCGTCTTTCCAAACAATTTGAATGCAGTCAGCTTCATATATGTTGTTAGATTCTAAATATTTAATTCCTGAAGACACTATTCTTTACCTCTGAGGACTTGTCTGGTTCCTTCTAGGATAGACTGAGAGACAAGTGATTTATCATCTTCTTCTTTTTGTACTGGATTGCGAAGTCCAATCTTTGTTTTAGATTCTTTATTCAAAAATGCATCATGGATGGCCTGGGCCATTCTGTTTTGGGAGAAGCTATTAAGGATTGAAGTCAAAAAGATATTTCTATTAGATAAGCTAGTTATTTTTGGTAGTACCTTTTGAATAGAGGGGTTTTGCCGGCATAAATGTTGGGATGATAGCGATTTAATATTTCCATTCCTGCTGTATTTGCATATAATAGTTTTTGTGTTTTGTCAACAACATAGACGGGTTGAAGAATGCTTTCCAATAGAGATTTGAATATTCTTTCTGATCTTTTGAAGGTTTCTAGAAGCACCCACCTTTCTCTCCTTGCCTAACATCTTAGCTCTCAATAAATCTTATTACTTTTTCGACATATGCAACGATTGTTAGAGGAATTATAGAGTTGAGAACCAAGTCATAGAAAATCTTCGAAACACTTTCAGCTACTAGAAAGTGAAGGTCATAGATATTAACAAGGAATATTAGAAACAGATATGATGCCAATCCGTAAGCGAGATGATGCTTCCAGGTAGGTGCACTTAGAAGATCTAATTGATTAGTATGGATAAATCACTTTTACTGAGGATTGTTGAGTAAGCCACTATCACGTAGAGACCCAGTTGATATTTAATAATATCCAAGATGATTAGGTAGATGAAGCTGGTTGGAATTAGTAACATAAGATTGATAATGAAACGGGGGTTGGTTGTTCGTGAGAGAAATAAGCTGAGAAACAGACAAATTAGAGATATGGCTGATATGAATGAGAACCTGCTTCCTTGATCGAAATTGAAGCAGAGGGTGCTTACGATGCTCCAAACGACCAATAATGAGGAGAATATAATAAAGACGTTGAGTATCTGTTGTGTTCTGGATAGGGCATCGTCCTGAAATTTGGTCTCTGACTTTTTACTCTTGAAGTCCAGAAAGAAGTTCATCTGGTAAGCCTTATCTCCTACATAGATGTTATAGTTCCTTCTTTTGATCATCTCAATAGTGCATATGTTAATAAATTTATTTTATTGCACTTGCACTTTTCGCTCAAATATGGAAGATCTGGACGATATAGACAGGCTCTTGACCAAAAGTGCTGAAAATCAAATATTACAAGGACTTGGAGTTGACAATTGTAATTCTTGTAAAAAAATTAGTTTATCCTTAGTGAATAACTACTTAATTATGGATGATAGACAAGAAGAAGCGCGCAGAATAGCAGCAAATGCAACTCCAACAGTAGATTTTATCTAGAAAGTAGTCATAATGTCTAAGAAATTTAACGAAATGGTTCACAAGCTCAGTGATGCCTTGACAGGAGGGGTCATGAATGCAGCTGATCTCCTAGTAAAAACTATGAAATCTACTAAAACGATGCCTACAGGAGTTGCAGAGTAAACATTCTTTTACATTGTTTGAAAATTCAGTCTGGACGAACTACTTGGGGGAGGTCTCCAGAGCAATAAAATCACTGAAATCACTGGAATTAGTGGTGCTGGAAAGACTAGATTTTGCTACAAATTGATACTTAGCGCCCTGGCTAAGACTACTGATCATGTGCTATATATAGATTCAGGAAGTTCTTTTTCTTATGAGAAAGTGGAGCATTATTGTCAGGTATTTGCATTGTTTTTTTGATGAAAAAGTTAGAAATATGGAATGATAAAGAATCCCAAAGACAAAGAAATCCTTCACAAGAGAATAAAATCAGTGACAGCAGCTTCTCCAAAAGCTTTGATCCAAACTCTCATATCTTTAATAAAAACTCTGGAAAGAGTAATAGAAATGAAAGCACTTACTCACCTGACTAGGGAAAGATGAAGTGCAACTTCATCATCATTGATAGCTTCTCTTCAATAATGCACATGAATATGGAATTAGGTGAATATGAGGAGTATTTAACCCATGTGTACAAACTGCTTAAGATTCTCTCTACTTCCTATTCAGTCGGCACTATAGTAAAGAAATTCTTCTCTTATAATAATCATTTAGGTCACTACAATTGCCAAATATCCCAATAATAAAAATCAAAAAGTTAAAAGCATCTTGACGACTCCTTGGAACTTCATGCCCCAAATATCTATGCTGGTTGAGAACTTGGGTACCGAGAATAAATCTGACATACAAAAATCAGTTTATCGTATAAAGGTGCTCTCTTTTGAGAAATCAGTAAGTGAACAGTGATTGCATTTAATTTTGTAGGATGAGGTGCCACCGTTTATGACACACTTAGAAATGCATCCTTTAAAGAATAAATGAGAATAAATGATAAAATGCTGATGTATCATCTTTTTTTCAATTCTGTTCTATATCACTTAATATGGTGTAATATTCATTCCAATTATATATCTTTGTCTGTTGAGCTGAATTAAGAATTCAAAATTTTATTACAAGCCAATGCAGAAAAACCCTGAAGAACAAGTCAGAAAGATCGAAGAAAAGGTTATGAAATCGATCGCAGCAAAAAAGAAAGGCCTTGCTACGATTCCTGAAGAAAAGGTGCAGAGTATCTATCGAATGATCGTACATGAAATTGATGATTCTGATTCTGATGAGATAACTAGTATAAACTACTTTGAGCACATGCTTAAACACTAGATAATAAAGAAAACAAGTCAAAAGAGTCCAACCTTGCAACTCAAACTATTAAAGAAGGCACAATGACATTGGAAGAGGCTATGAAGACAATTGAGAATTTGAAAAAGAGTGTAGAAAGAGAGAAAATTAAGAATAGAGAGCTGGAATTAATGTACGAACAAAGAGAATCCCAGAAACTCAAAGAACAAAAGAAAGATTTGGAAGATGCCATAGAAAGCAACCTGAAATTCATTGATAAGTTGTTAAATGACAAACAAGAATTGAATGAACAGTGTGATAGGTTAATGAAGGAGCTCAAAGAAACACAAAGCAATCACGAGAGACAAATTGCTGAGCTCAAAGCTAAATATGAAAGAGAACTAAAGAATAACAAAGATGCTTGGATTGCAGCAGAAAAAAGCAGAAAGGAAAAATGGGTCCATGACAAGACTGAAGAAATTAGAGAAAGGACTCTCAAGAGCCTCGAACCTGAAATTCAAAAGATTATCGATAATCATAGTCAGACAATCAAGAAGCTCGAAGAAAAGCATAGAGCTGATATTGAAAAATTAAAGGAAGAAATTAGAAAGGAATATGAAATCAAAACCAATCATATCAGGGAACAGTTGTACAGAGAGAATGATCTAAATATGAATAAAGAAAGGGAATTGACTGTAAAAAAGATGCAGGCTCAGTATGAGGAACTAGAGAAAATCCATAAGGAGGAAAGAGAGAGAATCAGATTAAATTACGCTCTAGAACTTGAGAAGATAGACGCAGAAAGGAGAAAGGATTTGGAGTCTTATAATCAAAGTCTGAAGGAATCTCAAGAGCAACATCTACAAGAAATAAAGAGGATAAAGGCAGAACATGAAGACTTTGTAGATCAGTTAAGGGAGAGACATAGAATTGAAATGATCAATTTGAAAGAGAGTCTCAGAGTAGAAAAGGAAGAATGGTACAAAGCGAAGGAAGCTTATTTAAAAGAGAAATATGATGAGGAAATAAGTCAAATGAAAGAGCAGCTCGAGCATGAAAGAGATGCTCAAATTGAAGTTATCATCTCAAAACTCAGTGAGGAGAAGGCTTTAATAGGAAGCGACCTAAAACAAAAATATGAAGCCACAATCAGAGAACTGAAGGATAATCATTTCAGGGAATCAAATGAACTGAAAATTGAAGTCAAAAAATTGCAAGCGCAATTGTTAGAGTCACAGTCTAAAATAGAAAGCTTAACTCAAGAGCTGGCTCACACAAAGCAGGAGCTGGATGATACTAACGAAGTCTACAAAGCCAGAGGACTGGAGCTTGTTGAAGTGAAAAGTGCTTTAGATCAAGCCAAATATGAATTAAATAAGATGATAGAATCTCAGAAGGATAAGGATGTTATCAGAAGAAAAGACTATGAATTAGAGAAGGAAAAACATAAAATGGAGCTAGCTGAGGTTGAGAGAAAAGTGAGGGAAGAGCTAAATGATTGCAAAAGAGAGTATGAGGCAAAGATAGAAGAGCTTCAGGAGAAGATGAAGGATGCACAGAGAGAATATCAGAAACAAATTGAATTTCTTGAGGAAAATCATGCAAATATTTTGGAAGAGATCGAGGCGAAGATTATGAAAGTCGTGGCAAAGAAGGAGGCTGAGGTTAATAAGTTAAAGGAGGAGCTTAAGGTTAAAGAGGCGACTAATTTGAAATATAAAGAGCTGCTTGAGAAGCAGAGGAAAGATCTGTTACAGAACATTTAACAAATATGAAAATATAGCATAATTAGTAGATATTTCAATATTGTATTCAATACAGGACAACTCTTCTTTGTAACTTTTGTATTTACTTTTGCTTGGGATAATTCTTTTTCAACATATCTATAATCTTCATCATTGTAAATTTCAAAACCTACCATTTTTCAACTTCAGATCCTCAATTTCTGACTGCATTTGGTTAATTTTTTTGGTGTTATCTTCATGCAGAGTCTGCAAGTTATTACACAAGCCTCTCAAAGACTCATTAGTAGACTCATAGCTCTATAGAAATAAAAATTAGTCCAATAGAAGATTACCTTGAGCTCATTCTTAAGATTTGAAATGGTCAACTCAGCGGCAGTCTTATCAAACTCAATAGCCTTAAGTCTGGCCACTTCAGCTTCAAGAGTGGTAATCAATTCTCTATATCTAGCTTCGACCTTTTCCTTTTCAGATTTGTAGTCAGACTTCATTTGAGCGATTTTCTCCTCATATTCAGTTTCGACCTTTCTCTTGGTCTCATTAAGCTTTTCTTGGAACTCAGCTTGAAGCTTTACAATCTCGATTTTTTTCTGACATTTATTATAAGAAAATATTATAATACCTCGGCTAGTTCTTTTTCTAATCTCTCGATACTTTCACTCTTTTCCTTATAGAAGTTAATCTTAGCCTGCATCTCGTTCATGGATGTCTTGGCAAATTCAACCAAGTCTCTTAACATAACTTGATTCTGTAAAGGATTAATTAAGGGAAATAACTAGATACATTCTCAGTGAAGTTCTTTGGTCCTTTAGTTTCTATTTCTTGGATTTTCTTTTCATATTTTCTCTTCTCTTCCTCCTATTAGATGAATAATTATTCTTGTTTTAAAAACCTTTTCGTCTTTTAGTTCTTGGATTTGGATATTGGCTTGATTTAATTCATTTTGGAGCTCCTTAACTTGTTGGGAAAGCTTAGATTTTTCAGCCTTATACTTTTCAGCACTAGCCTTGTATTCTTCCAATTTTTTGAGCTCAAGATTCTTTTTCTGGAGCTCAGCTTCCTTTCTTTCGACTGTCTTCCAAATATCGTCGATTTCTTTCTTCAACTTTTGTTTTTCTTCTTGAAGGAGTTGAATTCTTTTTCCTTCAGGAGTAGATAAATTGGGAGCTAGCTCAGCTTTCATCTTGTCATACTCCTTTTTCAATTCCTCAACTTCTCTTTCTTTCTACCAGGTTAGACTATTACTCCCAACTGTACCATCTTCAATTTGACTTCTGATTCACCAACTTGGTTCTTTAGATCCTTAATAGTCTTATTCAGTTCTTCAATTAAAGTTTTATTAGGGTCTTCAGCCTTTGCATTAAACTTGACAGAGAATCTTTATTTTTAGATCAACTTGAATATCTCACTACCGTTGGAACAATTGTTCGGCTTGAGTTGGGGCATTGGGCTTATTATCATTTGCTTCAGATTGTTCGTTAGCCGGTCCTGGTTTATGCATGATCTAATAAAATGTAAAGGGCTATATTCAGAAAATACGCTATCTTTTCTATTTGAGTAAGAGAGAAGCTCTTCTTCAGTCCATTCATCAGAGTTTTGGGTTACAATTTGCTTGACTTTCATGAAATCAGGTTTGTCTTCAGTTCCTTTATGCAAATGTGAAACATTTTCAGAATGATTGCTTGAAGTTGATTGTACTGATTGGGTTGACTGTGCTGAGGAAGTCGTAGAAATAGCTTCCTTCTTGGTTCCTAGAATATTTTCTGATCCAGGAGGGAACAGGTTGGTCTTCTCAACTATAGGAGAGAAAATTCCCTTGCTAGGACTTTCATTTTTTTGTGGAGATTCCATTTGTTGTGATTTCGAAGTAGTTCCAGATATAGGCATGCTGGAATTAATTTTTGGGCTTTCTTCAATTTTTGTTCCAGTTAATTTGATCCATGGATGAGCCTTCATTTCTTCCATTGTAGGTCTTTGCTTGGGGTTCTTTTTCAAGACCTTCAAAACCAAATCCTTTGCTAATGGTGGGAAGTCTTTTGGGAAATCAATTTTGACTTTCTACCCAGTTAACGAATGCTGCCTTTAATTACCAAAATGTTGTCTTCCAATATCTCTTGCATTTTCTTCTGATCTTTAACCGTTGGTGGAGGAGTAAATGGGGCTTTTCCAGTCAGCAACTCAAAAATTAAAACTCCTAAACTCCAGTAATCCAAACTCACGTCATGCCCAGATTCTTGAATCATTTCTGGTGCGAGATAGTCCAGGGTTCCACAATAAGTCTTTCTCTTTTGACCAGGATTAAAGAATTGGGACCTATTATGTTTTTAAACTATTAGTTTAGAGTACCATCCGAAGTCAGCCAGCTTGATGTGGCCTTGCTTGTCTAACAAAATATTCTCTGGTTTTATATCTCTGTGAATAATGGGTGGGTTTCTGGAATGACAATATTCCAATGCTAACAGCATTTCTCTGATAATCTAGTCGAATAAGAAGAATCTTAAGTTGCTAAACTTGCTGCACTGTCTTTTCGTCAAAACGACCTTTTCTATTGAGCTTTTCCCACAATTGACCCTAGAAAGTTAGTCTATTTTTGTAAGATTTATTACTCCTTCGGCATATTCTATAATCAGGTAGATATAATCATTCTCTTCGAAGTGGTTGTAAAGCTTGATAATGTTTGGATGATAGAGTCCATACATGATCTTGATTTCTGTTTTTATTTGTGAAATCATCTTTTGTTGCTTTAATTGAAGCTTAGAAATCTGCTTCAGAGCATATATTTGCTTGGAGACTTTGTGCTTAGCTTTATAAACCTTACCAAAAGCACCTGAAGACTTTTACATTTGCTCAATGAAAAATATACCAGCTCCCAGCCCTCCTAATATCTCAAAATCATTTATATTTGATTCTCTTTCTTTTCCAGCTTGGACTGTTGGGGAAAGAAAGATATATCTATCCTAGAAATCATGTATTTTATAGCTGTATCTCTATACTTTGACTTGATTGAGTTGAAGCATCTTAGGTGTTAGTCTTATTTATCAAAATAAAATAACAAATATAAATAGTTAAGAGATCAGAACATGTCTCAGAGTGTTAAGTCTTTTTTTAGGATTTAATATAACACCTTAGGGGAATTTTTCTCATTTTTGATAGGTTCAATCTCATGTAAATTGACCATATCATAAGATTATACGCATTCTATATTTGTGAATCATATCTGTATATAGAGTTTTCAAAATGATAATATAGTGAATATGGATCATCTCCATAACTTGGACTATCGTCAAAGAGAGAGCCAACTGGGTTGGGGAGAGGTTGCTCTTCGAGACTCTCATTCTCTTGATTCTCTTCCTGGATAGGATTGAAGTTTAGGGAACCAGAATCAATATCAGGAAACTTTATCAAATCTCCTTTAGACTCAGAAGCAAATCTAGGTTCTGAGCTAAACTCAGAGTCATTGAGGAGCTCAGGTGATGCTACTGCATTTGATCTCTAATTCTTTGAAACGAATTTTGTATGTAAGATCCTTAAAGGACTTCTTATATTCTTCACGAAATTTTAGAAAACCATTAATTTCATCCTCTGTAAAGACATTCTTTTTTCTTTGCAGCCAAATTTCAAAATATTCTTTCCCAATGAATGTATCAATGAGAAAGGTCTGAATCTTCTGACCGATCTTCTTGTACTTCTCATCAGTAGGATAGCAAAATGATTGGAATTGTTTAGTACTCCCAGTCAATACCCGCTGTCTTTCTTCTTCAAATTTGAGCTAATATAGTCCTCGATTTTCTCAATCGTTAAATCATTATCTCCCATGTTCTTCATTTCTTCTTTCCATTCCTTGGCAAGCTCAGGCTGGTACTCATTCCTGGCTCTCGGATCGAGGATTCTCCTATGGCAGAAGCCTAAGGCAATTTGAGCTCTATACTCCTTCTTGTATCTCTTGTATTGCCCGCAATAATTCTACAATTATAATCTTCCTAGGAAATTTTGTACTTGCTTAAAATACATAGGAATACATCGTTTTCACTCTGGACTTGTGACATCTATTAAAAGTCTGGTAGCTATTTACTGAAAGAATATAAATAGTACAAACCAAGGCAAAATCTTCCTTAAACCAAATTTCAAGTCTAAGTTAATTAATCCCGCAACTTTAGAAGATATTTTGGTTTTGCTTTTCCTTTTTGTGCATTCGAAGTAGATTCCTCCTGCTTTTGCTTGGCCTGGCGCTTATTTGATTGTTCTTTGTTAAAATAGTCACAGTTATACAAGTCTTGTTCAAGGGGGTTTTCTAAATTAGTGAATACTTTTTTGCTACACTTAGTTCTTTTCTTGGGGTTTGATGCATTATTATGTGAAAGAGGAGGATTGAAATTGGTGACGGATGTGGATTCGCATCCTAATTCTGACAAATTAGAGAAAGTCTCCACACATTGGTAGTGTTCTTTCTGGGAAAAGTTTTGAGGAATCATGTTGACTTCCTCAAATATTCCAGAATTAGGTTGTGGAGTGAGTAATTCTGGGTCCTTTTGAAGTTCTTCATTCTGACCTGCATTGAATTCAATCTTCTTGGAGTTTACTTGATCAAAATCTTGGCTCGGAGCTCTGAACTTGTACTCTCGAGTGAATTGAGAGTTTTCTTTAACAGTAGAAACCTGGTTAGTTGGAGCATAGGGTTCATCATCATCATCATCATCATCATCATCAAACTCATCAGCATCATCCTTTTCACAGAAGCTTTCTTCTAGTTCATACTCTCTGAAACTTTCGATCCTTATCTCATCCTTATCTGAGACAAAATCCGTTTGAGGATATTCGGTGGGTGACACAAAGTCCATTTCTCTAAAAAGATTTAATCAATTAATAATTAGTAAAATTTTCAAAGACTTTGGTTCAATTTATAAGTCGTCTTCGTAGATCGACCCGTAGAGCATATTATATTGAAAAGAAACACTCGTAAAGCTCGCATAGTAAATAGATAGCTCTACAGCTAGAGTTTTATATGATTATCCTTCCTAATATACCGGAGTTATGAACAGTTTCCCGATAAAATCTGATGTAACAGTCTATTCTAATAGTCTGTGATTCCTATATGAGAAAAGCAAAAGCTTGCTGCATTTTATGTAAGTTAATCTACACCTTTGAGATGAGAGCGAATTTTACTACGCATCGACAAACTTGATATACGGCTGCTCATTTCTGACAGTAACTTAAAGATACTCGCTTTGGATCATTGACATTTTTGAATGCTCATAGACATGGAACCTTGGCAAAGTCAACTTAGAGAATGATTAGATAGAAGGCGATCTGATTACATATGATATAGTGTTAAATAATTATTTAAAAAGGATTCTTGATCATAATTATTTTTTGGTATCAGAATTTAAACAATCTGACTCCTCAACTCGGTGATGCAAGGAATTCTTAGTTGACAATTACTAGAAGTCTGTTATTGATTTATTTAAAGTTAGGAGATTTGAGAATTGAAAGCTTTTACTGCGCAGTAACTGATATATATTTCGTCTGGAAATGAAACTGTTTTGGTGTGTGTGTTTGGACTAGATCTTGTCCTTTTATCTTCATACGATTCTTGCGAATATAGATCCTAGTTAATCAATATTGACAAAGAAATACACTCGTACAGTGAAAAACAAAAAATATTAATATTTATATATCAAAATCCAAAATAGGTCATTATTTGAAATTTCACAGAGCACATAAAGATTTGAGTGGAACAATTAATTGGAATTTTCACGGACAGTTTGAGAAGAATCATCAACAAAATCTAACAAAGAATCATCTAAGTTAGATTTGTTATACTCAAGCATCATTAGTTTATAGTTGATGTCAAGAAGTTTATTGAAAAGGGGCTCAATCCTCTTGGGGTCAGAGTGAGAGTCAATTATTTGTTTCACTACATAAATCTTGAAGTAAAGAGCGAGCTCATTTTTGATTCCAAGGTTGGAGCAGACATTTTCAAGGAATGTCTCATAATCCTCCTCATTGTCATAGACTTTAATAATTTCTGTGGGTTTCTCACTATCTATGCAAAGTTCAAAGAGAACGTGAGAATCTTCCTTCTTAGAACTCATTCCTTTCTCACTAGTTCCTCTTTCATGAAGAATATCTAGTTTGCTTTCCTTGTAATTGAGCAGTTCATCTTCAAGATTTCTTCTTTCTGAGATGGCAGTCGAAACATTTGAAATAAAAGACTTATCATCCTCAAAAGGAGTAGTATCTTTATCTTCAGTCAACAGGATATCCTTATAGTTCTTTGCTTTTGGAGTAAACTCATCAAACTTTCCAGAACGAGGAGTTGATGTAGTATTAGTATTGAATAACTCATCATTCTTATGCTGTTTACTACGGACACTATAAAGTGGCTTATCAGGTCTCCTTTCTTTCTTGCGTTTCGTGTCATCTTCTTTAGGAGTTGATTCGATTTTTGTTGAAAGACATGAATTTTGCAATTCCTCATACTTATCCTATGAAAATTAGAAAATAAGTCGATAAAAATCTATACATGGGTCCACTTTTTATTGATATCTATTGCTGAGCTATCGGACCGGGCTGACTCTACAGGATTTGATGACAATGCCGTATCTTGGTAATATTTATTTGATTTTCTGAACCTGTTTGAGTAATCCTCGTTGTACGGAGTCTGTTCTAGCTCGCTTTGTAATTGGTCGAATCCTCCATGATCCCATCTGTCAGCTTCTACGGCCTTTCCCTTTCCTGGATTGTTCCTATATTGCTTCTTTTGGGAGTATGACATTTTGAATTTATTTTAATTGTTTACTCAAATGTGTTCTTATTCTATGGTAATTTAAGTATCTTGAAATTTGAAGTAAATTCAGTTCAAAAAAGAAAACGAAAAAATCT
>Ga0065720_1001251_pt1 | contig 24614 bp, 15 predicted proteins | sample Thericmetagenome_FD_59107 | JGI IMG/M metagenome (GOLD analysis project Ga0065720, IMG submission 59107) | Thermophilic microbial communities from the Joint Bioenergy Institute, California, USA of rice/straw/compost enrichment - eDNA_2 v2... | ecosystem: Engineered > Solid waste > Grass >... | reverse complement strand
TGAACCGCCAGTCGCGAAGCGCCTGCGTCGCAGCATCGTCGCCGACGAACGCGATGAGCCCCATGAGCAGCACCAGAGTGATCGCGACCGCCACGAGACAGCGCACCCAGAGCGCGAGCTCATAGCGCACGGCGGCCCAGGCCGCGGTTCGGCGCCTTCGGCGGCGCGGGCCCGCCCGCAAACCGGTGTGCGAAGTGACGGTCCGCCCAGGCCACCGTGATCCCGCCGAACGCGACGGTGAAACCGACGTACGCCGCTGCGAGACCATGCGCGAACGTCGCCGCCGTGCCGCCGCGGAGATCCAGCGCCGTGAAGGCGAGGAGAGCGAGGTCGATCAGCGGCAGGGAGAGCAGCAGAAAGCGGCTGAGCGTGCTGCGCTGAAGGAGGTAGCGCGCCGCGAGGCCCAGGACCAGCACGACCCAGAAAGCGGCCTCACAGCCGACGATGAGCAGGTACAGGATGGACGACTGCATTCCCCGGTATGGCTTCTGTGCTCGAATGACCTGCGGTGCCGTGCGGTGCGTCTGGCGGCAGAGACTGCGCCCACCCGCGCAACCGTGCGAATCGTAGAGCCGGAGCGGCGTTTCGAGAAACCGTATCGANCCGACGTCCCCCCGNNTTTGAGTAGCNCNGCGATCTNGAGTCCAATCCCCAACAACAAGGAGATTGGACGTGAAGAAGCGTTTTACCGAAGAACAGATCATCGGCTTCCTGCGTGAGGCCGAGGCCGGCGTGCCGGTCAAGGACCTGTGCCGCCGGCACGGCTTCAGCGAAGCCTCGTACTACCTGTGGCGCAGCAAGTTCGGTGGCATGAGCGTGCCCGACGCCAAGCGGCTCAAGGAGCTGGAGGCGGAGAACACCCGGCTGAAGAAGCTGCTGGCCGAACAGATGTTCGAGAACGACGTGATCAAGGACGCCCTGCGAAAAAAGTGGTGACCGCACCGGCCAGGCGCGAGCTGGTGCGGCATCTGGTGGGCAAGGGACTGAGCGAGCGACGATCGCTGGCGGTGGTGCGCATGAGCGCCAGCGCCTACCGCTATGCGCCGCGTCCGGACCGCAATGTCGAACTGCGGGCGCGGATCCTGGCGCTGGCGCAGCGGCACACGCGCTACGGCGTCGGGATGATCCACCTCAAGCTCAGGCAAGCGGGGCTGCTCGTGAACTACAAGCGCGTTGAACGGCTGTACCAGGAGGCGAAGCTGCAGGTGCGGCGGCGCAAGCGCAAGAAGGTGTTGCCGGGCGAGCGTCAGCCGCTGCTCCGGCCGCTGACGGCCAATCAGGTGTGGTCGATGGACTTCGTGTTCGACCGCACCGCCGACGGACGGGTCATCAAGTGCCTGACGATCGTCGACGATGCCACCCATGAGGCCGTCGCGATCGAGGTCGAGCGCGCGATCTCGAGCCTTGGCGTGACGCGCGTGCTCGACCGTCTGGCGCTCACCCGTGGCCTGCCGCGGGTGATCCGCACCGATAACGGCAAGGAGTTCTGCGGCAAGGCCATGGCCACCTGGGCATACGAGCGCAGCGTGCAACTGCGTCTGATCCAACCCGGCAAGCCGAACCAGAACGCCTACGTCGAATCCTTCAACGGCCGCCTGCGCGACGAGTGCCTCAACGAACACTGGTTCACCCACCTGCTGCACGCCCGGACCGTCATCGAGACCTGGCGCCGGGAGTACAACGAGGAGCGACCAAAGAAGGCATTGGGCGGACTGACACCGAGCGCCTACGCCAGGCAACTGGCATCGGCTACCATCCAACCCGGACTCTAGATCGAACCGCTACTGAAAGCGGGGGGACGTCGGGCCCACTGCACGAAGGCCTCGCCCAGGAACTCCGGGCCGTTGTCGGTACGCAGGACCTGCGGCAGGCCGTGGTCGCGCTTGAGCTGCTCGAAGATGCGGACCAGGCGCGTGGACGAGATCGAGNNNNCAGTGGTCACTGGCCACTGACATGACATCGCGGGCATCGTCGGGCGCCAATAGCTCGGCAAGCCGGTCCATGGCGGGTTCGAGCTGCTGCCATTCGGCTGCTTCATTCGCGCTATGCCGTTGCAGGCCGTACAGCATCTCGGCCAGTGGCAGCTCCCCGTTAGCGGGTAGGGCCGGCTTCAGGCAGGCTGCCGGGACGAGATAGGGGATGTCCGGCAAACCATACCGTGCCAGTGTCTCCGGCTTGAGGCGGATTTCAGTGGAGTGTTGCATAGGGTGTCCGTACCTGTTCTTTTATCTATCGTCACGCCGTCAATTATTATCATAATGATCCATATGTAGGGATTAAAACAATACGATTGCCATGCTCTATGGCGGACCATACACTTCCCGCAACAAACCGTACCAGCATTTGCTAACCGCACGAACCAGCCAGGATGTCGAACCAACAGCTTGCCGATCTCACCCAACCACAACGCGACCGGCTCGCCTTCGTGGAGTTACGCGTGCGCTTCATCGGGGAAATACGCCGCCAGGACCTGGTCGCGCGGTTTGGCATCCAGTCCGCCGCCGCCTCCCGGGATCTGGCGCTGTACAAGGAGCTGGCCCCGGGCAATATCGACTACGACACCCGGGGCAAGTCCTACGTCCTGGGGCCGGACTTCCGGCCCATCTTCGACTTTCCGCCGGAGCGGGTGCTGTCCTGGCTGACCCGGGGCTTTGGTGATGGCGAGCCGATGCAGTTCAAGGCCCCATTCACGAATGCGGTGCTGGCCAGCGAGTACCCCTCACGGCTCACGCAGCCGGATCTGGATGTGCTGGCGAGCGTGACCCGGGCGATCCACCTTGGGTGTCCCCTCGCCATCGAGTACCACTCCATCACCAGTGGCCGCACCGAGCGGGAAATCGTTCCGTTTGCGCTGATAGACAACGGGCTGCGCTGGCACGTCCGTGCCTTCGACCGGCTGTCGCAGGAGTTCCGGGATTTCGTTATCACTCGGATCAAGAACCCTGTCGTGCTCAAGGGCCCGCCAGTGGCGCCCCATGAAATGAGCGATCAGGACATTCAGTGGAGCCGAATCGTCGAGCTGGAGCTGGTGCCGCACCCTGATCACCCCCGGCCGGAGATCACCGAGATGGATTACGGCATGCAAGGTGGTGTGCTGCGGATAAAGCTGCGCGCTGCCACTGCCGGGTACTTCCTGCGCAAATGGAGTGTGGACTGCTCGCCTGACCATAGTTTGCGCGGGCACGAGTACCGTCTGTGGCTGAAGGACCACCTGGCCATCTACGGTGTGCGCAGCGCCGTGCTGGCGCCTGGGTACCGCTCGCCTGAACAAGACAAGGGAGAACAATAACGTGGCCTACAACCCCAAACTGGCGTTGGAACTTCTCCGCATCGGCTCCGGACGCGCCGATGCCACTTTCCGTGATGGCCAAGAAGATGCTATTCGCCACATCGTCGAAGGTAAAGGCCGCTTGCTGGTGGTGCAGAAGACCGGGTGGGGAAAGAGTTTCGTCTACTTCATCGCGACCAAGTTGCTACGGGAAGCTGGAGCCGGCCCGGCGTTATTGATTTCGCCGCTGCTGGCGCTGATGCGAAACCAGATCGCAGCGGCAGAGCGGATGGGGGTTCGCGCCGCCACCATCAACTCCGACAACACGGATAACTGGACAGTAGTCGAGGGCAAGCTGGCCAAGGGAGAGATCGACATTCTCTTGATCTCGCCGGAGCGCCTGGCAAACGAGCGCTTCCGCACGCAGGTTCTGGCCGGCATCGCTGCGCAGATTTCGATGCTGGTCATCGACGAGGCGCATTGCATTTCTGACTGGGGCCACGACTTCCGCCCTCACTATCGCCTGCTGGAGCGAATTGTAAAAACACTACCGCCAAACCTGCGCTTGCTTGCTACCACAGCAACAGCAAACAACCGTGTGATGGATGATCTTTCTTCCGTTCTCGGTCCTAACCTTCATGTGGTGCGTGGCGACCTGAATCGAAGCTCACTGACCTTACAGACGATTCGCTTGCCCAGTCAGGCTGAGCGTCTAGCCTGGCTGGCAGAGCAACTGGCCACGCTACATGGCCACGGCATCATCTACACGCTGACGGTTCGTGATGCCAATCAAGTGGCGCAATGGCTGAAGACCCGAGGCTTCAACGTGGAGGTCTACACCGGCGAAACTGGAGATCGCCGAGAACAGCTTGAACAGGCGCTGCTCAACAACCAAGTCAAAGCGCTCGTTGCTACAACAGCCCTAGGCATGGGTTACGACAAGCCGGATCTGGCGTTCGTCATTCACTACCAAATGCCGGGATCGGTCGTCGCCTACTACCAGCAGGTTGGCCGCGCGGGACGAGCTCTGGACTCCGCCTATGGAGTTCTCCTCAGCGGTCAGGAAGAGTCTGACATTACTGACTGGTTTATTCGGAGTGCCTTTCCGACCCGACAAGAAGTTGCCGAGGTCATGCGAGCGCTTGAAGCCGAGCCGAACGGGCTGTCTGTGCCCGAGTTGTTGAGCCGAGTCAATCTGAGCAAAGGACGTATCGAGAAGACGATTTCGTTGCTTTCGCTTGAGGCGCCTGCGCCAATCGCCAAGCAAGGCACTAAATGGCAACTTACGGCAGCAACGCTGAGTGAAGAGTTCTGGGATCGAGCGGAGCGTCTCACCGCGCTACGGCGAGATGAGTATCGGCAGATGCAGGAATATGTGAGCCTACCGTTCGGTGCGCACATGGCTTTCTTGATCAGAGCTCTTGATGGTGATCCTAGTGCCGTCACCAAGCCTGCATTGCCGCCGTTGCCGACGACGGTGGATCCTGGATTGGTCAAAGCCGCCGTCGAATTTCTTCGACGAACCAGCTTGCCCATTGAGCCACGCAAAAAGTGGCCCGATGGTGGAATGCCAAGGTACGGCGTCAGGGGATTCATCGCCCCCGCCCATCAGGCCGAATCCGGCAAAGCCCTCTGCGTCTGGGGCGATGCCGGTTGGGGTGGCTTGGTTCGAAAGGGTAAATATCAGGACGGCCACTTTTCCGATGACCTCGTGGCTGCGTGCGTGAAGATGATTCAAGAGTGGAATCCGCAGCCGAGCCCGACCTGGGTGACCTGCGTTCCTTCGCTTCGGCATCCCGAATTGGTGCCGAATTTTGCGCAACGCTTGGCTGATGCGTTGGGCCTGCCGTTCCATGTGGTCATCGCAAAAACAGATAAAAGACCTGAACAGAAAACGATGGCAAACAGTACACAACAGGCGCGCAACGTCGATGGTTCGCTCGCACTCAATGGCAATTTCATTCCTCCCGGCCCGGTCCTCTTGGTTGATGACATGGTTGATTCGCGCTGGACGCTGACGGTGTCTGCATGGTTGCTACGCAAAAGCGGTAGTGGCGAGGTTTGGCCTATGGTTCTTTCACAAACGGGACACGACGAATGATTCCAGCCCTCTCTCCCAACACCCAGGCGATCCTGCTGCTGACTGCGCCGCTCATTGCCGGACGAGGCACTGCATCATCGGATCTGCTCTCGCCTGGTGAATACAAACGTCTCGCGCGTCATTTGCGCGAGATCCAGCGTCAGCCTGCGGATCTCCTCTCGCCGGACGCAGCTGAGATCTTGCGCGCGTGCCAGCCGGTGATTGACGAGAGCCGCCTGCAGAAATTGCTGGGGCGCGGATTCCTGCTGAGCCAAATGATCGAGCGCTGGCAAGCGCGCGCCATTTGGGTGGTCAGTCGAGCCGATGCAGAGTACCCCCGCCGTCTGAAGGCCCGCCTGCGCGAAGATGCGCCGGCAGTGCTCTACGGCTGTGGCGACATGGCTTTGCTCGAAACCGGTGGGCTTGCCGTCGTGGGATCGCGGCATGTGGACGACGCCCTCATCGACTACACAATGGCAGTTGGCCGGCTCGCTGCTCGGGCAGGCAGAACGCTTGTCTCCGGTGGCGCCAAGGGCATCGATCAGGCCGCCATGCGGGGTGCGCTTGAGGGAGGTGGAAAAGTTTGTGGCGTTCTGGCGGACAGTCTGGAAAAGACCACCATGAACCGCGAGCACCGCAACCTGTTGCTGGATGGGCAGCTGGTCCTGATTTCGCCCTACGACCCGAGTGCCGGGTTCAATGTGGGCAACGCCATGCAGCGGAACAAGTTGATTTATGCATTGGCAGACACCTCGCTGGTGGTCAGCTCCGATCTCAACAAGGGCGGCACTTGGGCGGGTGCTGTCGAGCAGCTCGACAAACTCAAGTTTGTCCCGGTCTTCATTCGATCGACGGGCGAGTCCTCCGCCGGATTGGATGGTTTACGAAAGAAAGGCGCACTTCCCTGGCCTAACCCGCAAGACGTGGATTCGTTCGAGGATGTGTTCAACGTGGCGATGCCAACGCCGACGGCATCCCCACAGGTTGGTTTTGAGCTGTTTTCAAACGAAGACCCAACGTCGGCCGACGCCAAGCCAACGGCGCCCGTGCCACCCGACGCCGCGCCATTGCCTCAGGCCGCGAGCGAGCCATCGGCACCGGTCGACGTTGTTTCCGATGCGCAGCCACCCACTGAGGCATTGGAAGAACTACCGCGAGTCACACCGGAGGCCGCAGCGCCGACAGATGGGGCCAAGGAGTCTCCGCAGCGGGAATCGACCCCTGCCGAAGTGCTCTTCGCTGCCGTGCGCGCCGCGATTCAGCAGCTGTTGAGTGCGCCGATGAAAGACGCCGAGGTTGCTGCTGCGCTGGACGTGTCCACCGCCCAGGCCAAGGCGTGGTTGCAGCGTCTTGTCGACGAAGGCGTCATCGAGAAGCAGAAAAAACCAGCGGGCTACATCGTCAAGCAGTCCAGCCTCTTTGAGTGACCTATGACGATGCCGAATCAATGATAGGACTGACCTAAACGTGGCCGTAGAGAACATACACAACAAAAAGCTGGAACGGTTCGGGTTCAGTTATGAGCGCGGCGGCGTCCATACCGCCCGGACGATGATGCTCGCCGAGCTGCGCGCACTACTGTCCTTTGTGGACGCGGCCGACGCGGCCAAGGCCGACTACCTGGAAGCCATCCAGACTGCCAATTGTTTGGGGAAGCGCTCGGGCAAGACGCGAACACTGACCTTCCGACATTTAGTCGACCTCTATGCCCTCGATCCACGCTTGCTGGTGTTCCGTGCCCTGCGTTTCTTCTGGAAACGCGATGTGGATGGACAGCCGTTATTGGCAGCGCTCTGCGCCTATTCGCGTGACCCACTGCTTCGGGCCACGGCGCCCTTTGTCTTGGGCTTCCAAGAAGGCGCCACCGTCACCCGTGAGGCGATAGAAGAGTTCATTGACGCACAGGAGCCGGGACGCTTCAGTAAGGCGACGCTCAAGTCCACTGCACAGAACATCAATTCATCCTGGACCCAGGCAGGTCACCTGGTCGGCCGCGTCCGCAAGGTGCGGACCTGCGCTGTGGCGACACCAGGTGCGGTGTCGTTTGCGCTGCTTCTGGGCTATGTCAGCGGTCTTCGTGGCGAGTCGCTACTCAAGAGCGATTTCACCCGCATGCTCGACTGCTCCTTTGAAAAGACGATCGAGCTGGCCGAGGACGCCTCGCGTCGGGGCTGGATTTCGCTCAAGCGCGTTGGCCAAGTGATTGAGGTGCTTTTCCCTAATTTGATCACCGCGCAGGAAATGGAGTGGCTCCGTGAGCAGAATTAAGCGATTGATTCAGTCCTACAGCAAGTACGTGGCTGTCCCATGGCGTGATGACGCCGCTGCCGCCCAGCGTGTCATTTTCTGCGTCTACCACGAGACCGAAGAGCTGCGCCTGCGGGCCAAAATCGACGAGTTTGAGATCGCCACCCGTGCTGCGGGCCACGACTGGGCATTGTTCGACTTGACCAATTCCTTCCCGAATTGGCTGGCCTCGCAGCGTTATGCCAAGAGCTACTTCCAAAAGCCTCATCTGCTGTCCACGCTGCTACCCAAATACCTGAGCTACATCGAAGCCGAGTTCGAGGCTTTCCTGCAGGACAAGAACGTCGGTGATGAGTTTGTCGTGGCGCTCCAAGGCGTGGGCACTCTGTTCGGCTTCCTGAAGGTCAAGGAGGTGGTGGACAAGCTCGCGCCCAAGGTAAAGGGCCGCCTGCTGGTCTTTTTCCCAGGCAGCTACGAAAACAACAACTACCGCTTGCTGGACGGGTACGACGGCTGGAATTACCTCGCCGTGCCAATCACCGCAGGCAAAGAATTTTGATTAAGGGGAAGCACATGCTCAATCGCGACATCTACCAAAAGGACCCGTCGACCCGCAAGCTGGTCAACGAGGGGGTGGCCAGCGTCAACGACGAAAAAACCAACCAGGCATTGTCTGTCCTACGGTACGAGCTCGAAACATTCGTCTGCGATGGCCAGTACGAAAAGGGCCTTGAGCACATTCTCGACGTCTACCTGAAGAACATCGAACAGGCCGAACAGCCTGCCGTTTGGGTCAGTGGCTTCTATGGCTCGGGTAAATCGCACCTGGTCAAGATGTTGCGGGCACTTTGGGTGGATACCCCATTTGAAGACGGTGCTACCGCGCGGGGCATTGCAAACCTGCCACAGGGCGTAAGCGACTATCTAAAGGAACTTAGCACCCAGGCCAAACGCCACGGTGGCTTGCACGCTGCGTCTGGCACACTGGGTTCCAGCTCGCGCGACAAGTCTGTGCGCATGGCCCTGCTCGGCATCATCTTCAAGTCGGTCGGCCTGCCGGAGCAGTACCCCGTAGCGCGCTTTGTCATGTGGCTCCAGAACGAAGGCATCTACGATGCCGTGCGCGCTCACGTTGAACAGAGCGGCTTCGATTGGAACGAAGAACTGGACAACTTCTACGTGGCTGAGGGCCTGCACGAAGCCCTGGTGAAAGCGAAGCCCAACCTGTTCACATCGCCAGCGTCCTGCGTCGAGACCCTGAACAACCTGTACCCCTATGTGCAGGATGTCTCCAGCAGCGACATGATCAAGGCTATTCGGCAGGCGCTGACCCGTGACGGCAAGTTCCCCCTTACCCTGGTGGTGCTGGACGAGGTGCAGCAGTACATCGGCGAAGACAGCCAGCGCTCCATTGATGTGCAGGAAGTGGTCGAGGCCTGCTGCAAGAACATCGGCGGCAAGATGCTTTTCATCGGTACCGGTCAGACGGCTGTCACTGGCACCTCCAACCTGAAGAAGCTCGAAGGCCGATTCACCGTCCGCGTTGAATTGTCCGACGCTGACGTCGATGCCGTGATCCGTCAGGTCATCCTGGCCAAGAAGCCCGAGGCAAAAGCGCCGATTGAGCAGGTGATGCAGACCAACTTGGGCGAGATCTCCCGCCATCTGGCCGGTACCACCATTGGTCACCGTGCCGACGATATCCAGTTCTTCGCGCAGGACTACCCGATCCTGCCAGTGCGCCGTCGCTTTTGGGAGAACACGCTGCGCGTGCTGGACCAAACGGGCACCGACAGTCAGCTGCGCAACCAACTCTCCATGATCCACAAGGTCATTCAGACCAATGTGGATGCGCCGATCGGCACTGTGGTGCCTGCGGACTACCTGTACTTTGACGCAGCGGACAAGCTGCTGCAGTCGCGCATCCTGCCACGCAAGGTGCATGAGAAGACCATGGTCTGGGCCAAAGGCTCAGATGACCAGCGCCTGATGGCACGGTCTTGCGGCCTGGTGTTTCTCATCAACAAGTTGGCCAGCAGCAATCACGAAATCGGCATTCGCGCCACTGCCGACACCCTGGCTGACTTGTTGGTGGAAGACCTTACCCAAGGCTCCAGCGCGCTGCGCAGCAAACTCCCGAGCGTGCTCGACAAGTGCGAGCTGCTGATGAAGGTGGGTGACGAATACCGCATCCAGACGGAAGAAAGCGCTGCCTGGAACGACGAGTTTCTCAGCCAGCGCAACAGCCTGGCCAACGAAGCCCACCGCGTGGACGCGGAGCGCGACGACCGCATCCGCAAGAAGTTCGGCGAGATGGTGCGCAAACTGTCGCTGACCCAAGGCGCATCCAAGGTCACACGCGACATTTTCCCGGTGTTCGATGCTCAGCTACCGGCTGACGCCAACGAGAAGGTCTGCGTCTGGGTGCGTGACGGCTGGAGCATCGACGAAAACTCGGTGCGTGCCGACGCTCGCCAGGCAGGCAGCCAGTCGCCCACCGTGTTCGTCTTCATCCCCAAACGCTCTGCCGACGATCTGCGGCACTACCTGATCGACTTCAAAGCGGCCAGCGCCACGCTGGACAAACGCGGTGTGCCCAACACCGCCGAGGGCATGGAAGCCCGCTCGGCGATGGAGACCACCAAGCAAACCGCTGAAGGCAAGATTCGCGAATTGCTGCAAGAAGCCTTCTCTGGCGCCCGTGTCTTCCAAGGTGGTGGCAATGAGATCCTGGGCACTGACCTGCAGGAGATGACGCTGGAAGCCGCCACCAATGCGCTGCAACGTCTGTACCCGCAATTCCATATTGCCGACCATGCTGGCTGGGAAAACGTTCTGAAGAAGGCCCAAAAAGGTGCGCCAGACGCGCTCAAGAGTGTGGGCGACGATGGTGAGCCCGCCAAGAACCCCGTGTGCAAAGCCATCCTCGCTTTCATCGCTGGCGGCAAGAAAGGCATCGACATCCGCAAGCACTTCGAAGGCGCTCCCTACGGCTGGCCAGGTGATGCGGTGGACGGTGGCCTGCAGGTGCTGCTGGTGGCCGGGCTGATCCGCGCCCAGGACGAAAAAGGCCAGATCATTGACCCGAAAGACCTGGAACGCAAGGCCATCGGCAAGGCCATGTTCAAGGTCGAATCGGCCACCGTCTCGGCGGCGCAGCGCATCCAGATTCGCAAGGTACTGCAGAAAGTCGGCCTCACCGCGAAGCAAGGCGAAGAGCTGGCCTACGTGCCGCAATTTCTGGTCAAGGCGCAAGAGCTGGCCAACCGCGCCGGCGGGGAGCCACCTCGCCCAGTGCAGCCAGATACGAAGGGACTGGAGGAAATCCGCCTCACCGCAGGCAACGAGCAGTTGTTAGCGCTGTACAACCAGCGCGATGAGCTCAGCGCTGCCATCGACACCTGGAAGGACTTGGCTGAACGCATAGAGAAGCGCCTGCCGGCGTGGAACACCCTCAAACGTCTGCTGGCCCACGCCAACGGCCTGCCGGGGGCCGAGGTCTTGGTGGCACAGGTCACGCACCTGGAGCAGCAACGCCAGCTATTGGAAGAGCCTGATCCCATTACGCCGCTAGTGGCCAGTCTCACTCAGTTGCTGCGCGACGAACTGAATCGCCTGCATACCGACTACCAGGCCCGCCACAAGAACGGTATGGCGCGCCTGGACGCCGACAGTAACTGGCAGCAGCTCGAGCCCGAGCAGCGCAACAGCTTGCTGGCTGCCCAAAAGCTCACTCTAGCCGACGCACCCAAGGTGCAAGTGGCCAACACCGAGGAGGTGCTGGCCACGGTGGATCGCTTGTCTCTCTCTTCGTTCGCCGACCGTGTGGCCGCCATCGACGCGCGCTTCGACGCCGTGCTGGTGGCCGCAGCCGAATTGATGGAGCCCAAGGCGCAGTTCGTCAAACTGCCGAGCCGCACTATCAAGTCGGAGGCTGAGATCGACGCCTGGCTGAACGATGCCCGACAAGCCATAGAGCAGGCCCTGAAAAATGGTCCGGTTGTTCTTCATTGAGGGCTGAATACGCATGATGCAAGCACTGGATAAAGACCTGCGCAGTGCGCTGGAGAAAACGGTTAAAGCAGCCCGCAAGGTTGCTGAAGCGGCTGCGCGCGCAGCGGTAGATCAATTGGGCGTCGGCCACGACAAGCCGGACGCGTTTCTGAGTGATGCCGAGAAGGCGCTACGCAATCGCCTGCGCATCCACGGCAAGCAGCTTGGCGACGCTCGCGACTCCAAAAGCACCAACCCGACTTACGGCAAGCAAGAGGTGCAGCGTCTGGTGCAAGAGGTGGCCTATCAGCACTGGCACCGCATGCTGTTCGCACGCTTCCTGGCGGACAACAACTTGCTGATGTACGACGGCGTGGCCGTCACCATCGAAGAGTGTGAGGAACTGGCACAGGACGAAGGTGCCAAGAACGGCTGGGAGCTGGCCGGCAGGCTGGCCGCCCGCATGCTGCCACAAGTGTTCAAGCCGGGGTCGCCGGTGTTCGAACTGACCTTTGCGCCAGAACACCAGAGCGAACTGGAGCGCTTACTGAAGGACCTGCCCGATGCCGTGTTCAAGGCCAGCGACAGTCTCGGCTGGGTGTATCAGTTCTGGCAGGCTGACAACAAGGAGCGCATCAACAAATCGGAAGTAAAGATCGGCGCCGACGAGTTGCCCGCCGTCACCCAGCTCTTCACCGAGCCCTACATGGTGGCCTTCTTGCTGCATAACTCGCTCGGAGCCTGGTGGGCCACGCGACATCCGGACAAACCATGTCCGGTGAACCTCGACTACTTCCGCACCCTGGAAGACGGCACCCCGGCGGCCGGTAAGTTTGAGGGCTGGCCCGATTCGCTGGCCGACTTCAAGCTGCTCGATCCCTGCTGCGGCTCGGGGCATTTCCTGGTGGCCGCCTTCCTGATGCTGGTGCCAATGCGCATGGCGGCGGAGGGCCTGAGTGCCAAAGAAGCGGTCAATCGCGTGCTGGCCGAAAACATCCATGGGCTGGAGATCGACCCGCGCTGTGTGGAAATTGCGGTGTTCGCGGTGGCGCTGGAAGCCTGGCGCTATCCGGATGAATCCGGCAAGCCGCTCGGTGTGCGGGAAATACCGGCGCCGAACATTGCGTGCAGCGGCCTGAAAGTGGCAGCCAAGGCAGAGGACTGGGAGGCGCTGGTTCCAGCAGACGCGACTAATGTCGCGCATTTGAGAGAGGGTTTGAGGCGCTTGCATGAACTATTTGCCCAGGCCCCTTTGCTTGGAAGCCTGCTATCCCCTGGCAAAAGCAAGGGCGATCTGTTCGGTGCCGACTACCGCGAATTGCGCGAGCTGCTGCGCGACGCATTAGCGCGTGAAGGCACGGGTAAGCGCAAGGATGGCGAAGAAGGCTGGGATTTGGCGCTTAGCGCCCTGGGGCTGCTCGACGCTGCCCGTTTGCTCGATGGCCGCTACCACCTTGTGATCACCAACGTGCCGTATCTTGCCCGAGGCAAGCAGAGCGAAGTGCTCAAGGCTTACTGCGAGAGTCACTATCCCGAAGCCAAGAACGACCTGGCCAATGTGTTTCTGGAGCGTTGTCTGGAACTAGCGTGCGCCCCCAAAGGCAACCATGGCGCCGGCGTGGTGCAGATCGTCATGCCGCAGAATTGGCTATTCCTTAGCAGCTACAAAAAACAGCGCGAATCCCTGCTCAAACGGGTTCAGTGGAACCTGCTGGGACGGCTGGGACCGGGGGCATTCGAAACCATCAGCGGCGAGGTCGTGCAGGCAATCCTGCTCACTCAGACTCGTGCCCCGGCGACCGAGGATTTTCAGTTGCGCGGCGTGGATGCCAGCGCGCCAAAGGTGGCGCAGGAGAAGGCGGCTCTGTTGCGCGAGGGCGAGCTGGTGGCGGTGAGCCAAAAGCAGCAATTGAGCAATCCAGATGCACGGATTGCGTTTAGTGAGGGCGAAGATCTGCCCCTCCTGAGCAAGTATGCAGATGGACTTGTCGGACTGCAGACGAGTGATGACCCAATGTTCGTATTCCGATTTTGGGAGCATCCGGGGCTCAACAGAGATGTTTGGGAATTGATGCAGGGAACTCCAGAGGAGCTAAAGGTCGACGCAGGCGCCTCATGGGTTGTTCGCTGGGAAAAGGGTGAAGGTTTGCTGTTGTCCTTGCCCACTGCTTATCCAACGAAAGGGCTGAAAGCTGTTGGAAAACATGGTGTCGCGATCCATCGAATGGGTCAGCTCTTTCCTTACATGTACGCGAAAGAGCGGTTCCATCAAAACGTTGCAGTTGTGATTCCGAAGAACGAGCAACACCTTACCGCCATCTGGTGCTTCTGTTCATCTACAGAATACAGAGAGGCTGTTCGCAGTATCGACCAGGCTCTAAAGGTCACCAACGCCACTCTGGTCAAAGTTCCCTTCGACCTCGATCACTGGCGCCAAATCGCGGCCGAGCGCTACCCAAACGGATTACCGAAACCCTACTCAGACGACCCAACTCAATGGATTTTTCACGGTCACCCGCAGCCGGCAACCTCTCCGCTGCAGGTGGCCGTCGCCCGCTTGGTCGGCTACACCTGGCCAGCCGAATCCGACGACGAAATGGAATTGTCCGATGAGGCGCGTCAATGGATCGCCCGCAGCAAGGCGCTCGCAAGTCATGCCGACAAAGACGGCATCGTCTGCATTCCGCCCGTAGGCCGCGAAGCATCAGCGAGTGATCGGCTACTGAATCTGCTGGCAGATGCCTATGGCGAAGACTGGAGCAACGATGTCCTCGCCCAGTTGCTGGCGGCCGCCGACCATGCCGGCAAGTCGCTGGAAAGCTGGCTGCGCGACAAGTTCTTCACCCAGCACTGTGCGCTCTTCGGTCATCGTCCATTTGTCTGGCACATCTGGGACGGCCTGCGTGATGGCTTTGCCGCCTTGGTCAACTATCACAAGCTCGACTACAAAACGCTGGAAGCCCTGATCTACACCTACCTGGGGGACTGGATCAGCCGTCAGAAGCGTGACGCCGACAACGGCGTGGACGGTGCGCAGGAAAAACTCGCCGCTGCTGAGGGGTTGAAAAAGCGCCTAGAGCTGATCCTTGTCGGCGAGGCGCCCTATGACATCTTCGTGCGTTGGAAGCCAATCGAGGAGCAGCCCATCGGCTGGAACCCCGATCTCAACGACGGTGTGCGCCTCAACATCCGCCCCTTCCTTTCTGTCCCTGATATCGGAAAGAAAGGGGCCGGCGTATTGCGCGACAGACCCAAGATCAAATGGGATAAAGACCGCGGCAGCGATGTACCCTCCGCGCCCTGGTATGAGCTTGGCCTGCAGTACGGGGGCAAGGCGGGCGACCGTATCAATGATCACCATTTGACCTTGGCCGAGAAGCGCGCCGCAAGGGAGGCTGCCAAATGACGTCCTCATACAAAGGAATGCGCTGGTTGAAATGCGATCTGCAGATGCAGACACCTGCGGACGCGCAGCATTGGGTCGGAGACCGCCTCGAAGCCGGACAGGAGGCTGCCGCAGCGAAGGCATTTGCGGAAGCCTGTTATCAGCAGCGTCTGAATGTGGTGGGTATTACCGACCACAACTTTCTCAGCAGGAATTTCATTCCATACCTGCAGGCTGCGTTTGATGAAATTGAGCGGGAGTTCGGCCACAAGATCACCTTGTTTCCAGGGTTCGAGTTCGAAGCGGCTGGCGTTGGCAGGGGCGTTCATGTCCTTTGTCTTTTCGAACCCGGGACGGACCTATCCCGATTGGACTCTATTCTCACGGAATGCGGTGTGAGCTACCCGAGAGTGAACGCGGCCGGTCAGCTCGAAAAATCAGACAAAAATCTGAAAGAGATTTTGCGTATTGTCCAAGACAAGTATCGCGGAATCGTCATCATGCCGCATGCGACAAGCAATGACGGAATTTTCGACGATGATTCGGTGTCGAAATGGTTGCAACAAGATCAATTCACGAATCCTGATCTGCTCGCGGTAGAAGTGCCAAAGCCTGTTCACAGGATGAGCGCTGGATGGCAACGGCTTTTACGTTCTGGAGACGATTGTCAGCCAGGCTGGAAGCGCATTCGCCCCATTGCCACGATCATGTCCTCGGACAACAAGAAGCTGGTTGATCTCGATGAGCATCAAAAGCCGAAACCTAACAGCATTGGTTACCGGTACTCATGGTTGAAAATGTCGGAGCCCTCCATAGAGTCGCTCCGCCAGGCATTCCTCGACCACGAATCCCGCATCATTCTGCCGGAAGATGTAACGACTGATACGCATCCCGCGCAGCGTGTTCGTCAGGCAACCATCAAATCAATCTCTATCAAGAATGTGGCGTTCCTGGCTGACCAGGTGGTGCATTTTTCCCCCAATTTGAACTGCGTCATCGGAGGGCGTGGCAGCGGGAAATCCACTCTGCTTGAATACCTGAGAATCATCCTCGGCAAGGATAAGTCGAAGGATCTTGATGACGGGACAAAAGAGCGGATCAACCGGGTACGCGAGACGCTGAACCTACCCGGCGCAGAAGTTGAAGTGTGCTGGGTCAGCGCGGATGGCGTCGAGGATCGGATCGTTTGGCAAAACGGCAGCCCCACAGTGCAGGGACGCGACCTGGCGGATCCTGAAACCTTTTTCAATAGCTTGCCTATTCGCTTTTACAGCCAGCAGCAGCTCAATCGCCTGACCGAATCGAAAGCCGATGAAGGAAGCGTTCGTCAGGCTCAGCGGTTACTGGAGTTGGTTGACGGATTCGCCAAAAACGAACTGGATGAGCTGGCAGGCCGGGAGCACAAGCTCAAGCTGCAAATCCAGGACGCATTTTCCAATCTACGCAAGGCCAAGACGCTCGAAAAGGATTACAAGCGGCTCCAACAAGAGCAGCAAGAACTGGACCGGCAATGGAAGGCACGAAGCGAGATTCAAGAGGATGCCCGCCGACACCAACTCCTCAAGGCCGAGGCGCGCTACCTCGAAGGGCTTTTAGGAACACCAGGCAAGCAGTTCACCGACGTTGCCTCCCTGGCCGAGACAATCGCCGCATCGCACGTAGCATTTCAGCTCACAGATTCAACTCACGCGACTTGGTTCAGGCAATTCGACGATAAGGTAAAGGCCGCCAAGGATGCGTTGGCCCGAACTATCCGTGATGCCGTCGAGCAATTCGAAACCGCTGTCGAGGATCTTAAAACCAGCGACCCGATGTGGAAGGCGATACGGGAGGAACTGGATCAGGCCGACGCCAAGTTCAGTGAAGCCTGTGCGGCTAAAGGTCTGACACCAGATGATGTTGGACATCTTCAGGAAATCAATCAAGCGCGCGCCAAGAAACAGCGGGAGATTGATGAAATCGGTTCTGAAATTCAGCGATTCAAGGACGCTGCCGGAGACACCGATAGGCTCATGCAGCAGTTACACCAAATCTGGAGAGAACAATTTCAGAAGCGCGTTGAAGCCGCTGAACGAGCCAATGAACTCGCTGTGCTGAGGGAAGGGGCACAGCGTTTTATCGAAGTCACTGCAAAGTACCAGCAAGATCATAAAAGTTTCCGGGAGCTCTGGGAGAGCTTTGCGCCCTCTGATAGGCGGACGCGGCTAGGGAGAAATTGGGAAAGCTGTGGGGAGACGCTCTACACACTGTTTACCGAGCAGGAAGATGCTGCGTCACCCTGGCAAGTTCTGGAGGAGCGTTTGTCCGCGGAGCAGGGCTCAGCGGGTTCGGATTTCGGAGCGAACAGCCAAGAGCTATTCCAGCACATTCAAGACAATCTTGAGCGGTGGGAAAAGCTTCGCTGCTCTCGGGTACAAGACACCGTCGATATGAAGCTGTTTCGGGCGGATGGATCGACAGCAGGCAGTATCGCCGAAGGTTCCCTCTCTGACGGCCAGCGGAACACCGCCGCCCTAGCATTATTGCTGGCGCAGGAAGGTGGGCCGTTAGTCATCGATCAACCTGAGGACGAATTGGACTCCAATTTCCTGTATCGGGAGCTGATTCCGATGCTGCGCAAAGTGAAATCGAAGCGTCAACTCATCATTGCTACCCACAATGCTAATTTGCCGGTAAATGGTGATGCCGAGCTGGTCTACGCCTTCGAAGCCCGGGACGGAAAAGGTGAAGCGCGCGCTTGCGGTGGACTTGACCAGGCCTCTGTCACCAAGGCTGTTCTCGACATCATGGAGGGGACGGAAGAGGCATTCCGCCGTAGACGTGAGAAATACCATTTTTGAGGCGTTAGATGATTAAGTCCGTAAATAACTACCCGGTCTCGCAGCTCTTCGACATCGAAGCAGGCGTGGTTTATGCGATTCCGCGCTACCAGCGGGAGTACACATGGAACAAGGCTCAGTGGGAGTCGTTGTTTGATGACGTACAAGAGAACGATCCTGGCTACTTCCTGGGTTCGATCATCTGCATCAACCAGACTACTGACACCTTGGCGGTGCAGCGGCTGGAGGTGGTGGACGGCCAGCAGCGGCTGACGACGCTATCGCTGCTGTTTGCGGCGCTGTATCAGTCGCTGAAACTGCACGAAAAAGACCTGGATGACGACCAGCGCGTGGAGCTGATCAACCTCAAGCGAAAGCTCGTGCTGAAGAAGGGGGACGACCAGTTGCGCGTCATCCCTCAAATTCAGAACAACAACCAGAACGACTACCGTGCCGTCTTGTCCGACGTGGGCGTGATCAGCCCGTTCGATACACCAGCCTATGCGGGCAACCGCAAGATCTTCCGCGCCTTCCGTTACTTCCAGGGGCGTATCGAAGAGATGGTGGACAGCGAGAACGATCGCCTGGCGTCGATCATGGCCTTCCTCGACAAGGTGAGCCAGGCCTGCCTGGTGAAGATCGAGGTCGCCAGCCACGCCGATGCCTACACGCTGTTCGAGTCGCTCAATAACCGGGGCATGCCGCTCACGGCCATTGACCTGATAAAGAACAAGCTGTTGTCGCGGCTGGAGACCACCGAGCCCGGCAAGGTGGACCACTACTTCGACGTTTGGAACAAGCTGCTGGGGTATCTGGGCGACGACTACAGCGTCCAGGAGCGCTTCTTCCGGCACTATTACAACGCGTTCAAGGACCCACTGAATGCACCGTTCCGCAAGGACGAGGACAAGAAGAAAGACCCCCTGGGTCCCGTGGCCACAAGGTCCAATCTGATCCAGATCTACGAGAAGCTGATCAACCAAGACGCCAAGCACCATCTGCAGGCCATTCGCTCCGCAGGTCAGCTGTATGCACTGATGCTGGGGCGTAACACTGACGAGGCCTGGGCTCTGCTGGATAAGCCGTTGAAGGACCTGGACCGCATTCAGGGCGCCCCGTCTTACCTGTTGATGCTGTACCTGCTGGTGCGCCGTGAGGCGTTGGGGATCGACGTGGCGCAGCTGGAAGAGATCGCCCGGCTGCTGGTTTGCTTCTTCGTTCGACGCAACCTCACCGATACGCCGCCGACCCGTGACCTGACGCGCCTCTTCATGGCCACCATCGACAAGGTGGCAGAGCTGCCGGGTGCAGCCGTGGTGAAGACAATTCGCGACGAACTGCTCGCGGTGTCTGCCAGCGACGAGACTTTCCGCAGCAAGCTTGAAGGCCCCATCTACGAGGAGAACGCCGGGGTCGCCCGGTTCGTGCTGTGCGCCTTAGCTGAGCAGAGTATGACCAAGGAGACCTGGGTTGATCTTTGGAAGTACGAAGGCAAGCAATTCGTGTGGACCATCGAACACATCTTCCCACAGGGTGACAACATCCCTGCGTCGTGGGTGACGATGATCGCGGGCGGAGATGAGAAGAAGGCGAAAGCAATTCAGGAAACGCATGTCCACAAGCTGGGCAACCTGACGATCTCCGGCTTCAATAGCGCGCTCGGCAACAAGAGCTTCAAAGAGAAACGCGACCGCACTGACAGCAAGGGCCGTGAGGTTGGCTACAAGAACGGGCTCAAGCTCAACGCCGAGTTGGCAACGGCCGAGGCATGGAGCGTGGAGCAGATCGATGCGCGGACCACCACGCTAGTTAACCAGGTGATGAATCTCTTCGCCATGACGGAGGCTCATTCATGCGCGTGATCGAACATCTGGTCAAGACCCTGCGCGACTCGGCGATCTTCAACCCCGAGGTTCAAGTCGCGCCCGCGTGCATCTTGTGGCCTGACAAGGACCGCCAGTGGGAGGCGGTGATCCCACGCCTTCAAAGCGAATTGGGAGAACTGCTGGTGCTGGGCGACTATGCGCCAGACAAGCGTACTGGGCCTGCCATCTGGTTGCGTTGCGTGATTGCGGGCAAGGCGCCCGATGTCACTTTGCCAGCCGACCGCGTGCCGGTGCTCTACCTGCCCGGTGTCAGCCGCCAGGATCTGCGCGCGATTGAAGACTGCCCGGAGCTCTTGAAGCCCTTGGCCGAGCTGCAGTACCGGGGCGTGATCTGGTCGCAGGCGAATGCCAAGGACTGGACCATCATGGCCTTTCTGAAGTCCGACCAAGGTGGCATGGGGCTGGATGTGGCCCAGGACAACGACACCAAGAATGCCATGCAACTGGCGCTGTACCGGCTGTTGGACGAAGAGCTTGAATTGCTGAAAGGCAAGCGGCTGGACAAGGACTATTTCAACACCCTGCTGACCGGCGGTGATCCGGTGCGTGACTTGCTGCAGTGGCTGGATCTGGGCGATGCGTTCCAGACCTCGCGCGGCGCCAACGAGTGGAAGGCCTTTGTGGAGGTTTGCAAGTCGCAGCTTGCGTTCAATCCCCAGGCCGATGGCGTGCTGGCCGCTGCCAGCAAGTTGGCGATGCGCGAAGGGCCCTGGCATTCGGTGTGGGAGCGCTACAGCGAGGCGCCAAAGCGTTACCCCAACATCCCGAACCGAATCCGCCAATGCAAGCCGCCACTGTTTGACCTCTTCGCCACGGCTGAATCGGCGGGTGGTTGGCCACAATGGAACGAGGAACAGGAGCAAGCGCTTCAACGTGACTTGCTCGCCTTAAGTCATATGCCGGCGCACGAAGCCAGGAAGCGAGTGTTGGAGCTTGAGAAAGCACATGCGCGACGTCGTGAATTGGTGTGGGCTGAGCTGGGTGAATCGCCGCTGGCCTTGGCTGTAAAGCACCTGGCAGTGGTTGCAGAGGTGACCAAGACGGCGTTGGCGGCTGGCTCGGTTGCGGACTTGCAGGCCGGGTATGCCACGCAGGGCTGGCGTGCAGACGATGCGGTTTTGTCAGCACTGGCGTGCGTAGACAAAGTGGCGGATGTTGATGCGGTGACGGCTGCAGTGCGGGCGATCTATCTACCCTGGCTAGAGGAGTCGGCGCGCTACCTGCAAAAGCTGGTCGATGGATCGAGCTACCCAGGTGGAACGATCGCCAGTGCCAAGGCCTTCGCCGCCTCCAAGGGCGAGTGCGTGCTGTTCGTGGATGGCCTGCGCTTTGACACGGCCCGCCGTCTCTCTGCCATCCTGGAGGCACGCGGTTGCCAGGTAGCGGAGGCCATGAGTTGGACAGCGCTGCCCAGCGTAACCGCAACTGGCAAGGCGGCTGTTTCGCCAGTGCGAACCAAGATCAGCGGTGCCGACGACTGTGATGACTTCGAGCCTTGCGTCGCTGCCACCGGTCAGTCCCTCAAGGGTGGTTACCACCTGAAGAAGCTGCTGAACGACAACCATTGGAAAGTGCTGGACCGTACCGAAAGCGGCGATGGTCAGGGCAACGCGTGGTGCGAATTTGGCGACATCGACAGCGAGGGGCATGCACGCGGCTGGAAGCTTGCCAAGCATATCGACCTGCTTCTTGCCGAGATTGCAGAACGCATCGGAGCTTTGTTGGCTGCCGGTTGGAACAGCGTCAGGGTGGTGACCGACCATGGCTGGCTACTCATGCCGGGCAAGTTACCCACGATTCAGATGTCCAAGGACCTCACTGACAACAAATGGGGGCGCTGCGCCTCGATCAAGCCAGGCGCTTCTACCGGTGAGCGCTTGTACCCCTGGTTCTGGAACCCGCACCAACAGTTTGCGCTGGCCGACGGGGTGAGCTGCTATGGAAAATCGGTGGATTACAACCACGGCGGATTGAGTTTGCAGGAGTGTCTGACGCTGGAGTTGATGGTGACCCGAAGGGGGAGCGCTTCAGCACAGCAGGTGGTCGAGGTCACCGATATCGCCTGGAAGGGCTTGCGCTGCACGGTGGCTGTGGGTGGTCAGTACGCGAATCTGTCCCTGGATATTCGCACCCAGGCTGGCGACCCGGCGTCTAGCGTGGTCGTGAGCGTGAAGCCGCTCAAGGACAACGGTACCGCGTCGGTGGTGGTTGAGAACGAAGAATTGCAAGGCCGCGCGGCGTCTCTGGTTCTGCTCAGTGCATCGGGCGAGCTGGTGGCCGAGGCAAACACCGTAATCGGCGGAGAATGACGAATGATTGAATTGGATCAGATAGACAAGAAAGCCGCCTCGGTACTGGACGGGTATCTGGTCCGGAAAGACTTGGTCCGCACCTTTAGTCGGCAATTTCCGGTACCTACCTACGTTGTCGAGTTCATGCTCGGGCGTTATTGCGCCAGTACTGATCCGGAGGAGATCGAAGAGGGGCTTGAGATCGTTCAGCGTCAGCTCAAGTCCCGCACGGTCCGAGCCGGCGAGGAGGAGCTGTTCAAGGCCAGGGCGCTGGAAACGGGAGAGGTGAAAATCATCGACCTGGTGACGGCACGCGTGGATAACAAGGGCGAGTACGTTGCCAGCTTGCCAAGTCTGCGGCTGACAGATGTGCGAATCAGCAGCGAGCTGGTCAACCAGCACGAACGCATGTTGACCGGTGGTTTCTATGCCGAACTGAGCGTGACGTTCGATGTGGCCATCGCTCAGGAGCCCAAAGGGCGACCTTTTGGGATCACCTCCCTGCGCGAGATTCAGCTATCGAAACGCGACGTGCTTGAGACACTGTCCAAGGCACGCGCCGAATTCACGACCGAGGAGTGGAAGTCGTTTCTACTGCGGTCCATTGGGATTGAGCCCACGGGTTTGACCGAGCGGCAGAAGAATGCGCTTTTGCTGCGCATGGTGCCGTTCGTCGAGCGCAACTACAACCTGGTTGAACTCGGGCCTCGCGGCACCGGCAAGAGTCATCTGTTCCAGCAGGTCTCGCCCTATGCGCACCTTGTATCAGGTGGCAAAGCTACCGTTGCCAAGATGTTCGTGGAGAACACGGTCAGAGGTCGTAGGGGCTTGGTTTGCCAATACGACGTGGTCTGCTTCGATGAGGTGTCGGGCATCTCCTTCGACCAGAAGGATGGCGTGAACATCATGAAGGGCTACATGGAGTCCGGTGAGTTCAGCCGAGGCAAAGAAAGCATTCGCGCCGATGGCAGCATCGTGATGGTCGGCAACTTCGACGTCGATGTAGAACATCAGCAGCGCATTGGGCACTTGTTTGGCCCCATGCCGCCGGAGATGCGTGACGACACCGCTTTTATGGACCGCATCCATGCGTTCTTGCCGGGTTGGGATGTGCCCAAGATCAACAAGGATCTGGTCACCAACCACTTCGGCCTGGTCAGCGACTTCCTGTCCGAGTGCTGGAGCCAGCTTCGGAACCAGAGTCGGGTGAGCGAATTGCAGAACCGCGTCTTCTTTGGCGGTGCTCTGTCTGGCCGCGACACCAATGCGGTCAACAAGACGGTCAGCGGTTTGCTCAAGCTGTTGTATCCGAGCTCGGACACCCCAGTTCCGGACGAAGATCTGGAATGGGCTGTTCGCATCGCTATGGAGGCTCGGCGCCGCGTAAAAGAGCAGCAAAAGCGTGTGGGCGCTGCTGAGTTTCGCAATACGCACTTCAGCTACATCATGGGTACCGACGGCGTTGAGAAGTTTGTCTCGACGCCTGAGCTGCAAAGCGACAACAGTATTGGCAGCGACCCGCTGGAGCCAGGTCAGGTGTGGGCTATCAGCCCGGGTGGCGGCGAAGAAAACCCGGGCCTCTACCGCATCGAGGTCAATGAAGGCCCAGGCTCCGGTGTGAAGGTGCTTAACAAGCCCATTCCTCCTGCGTTCCGCGAAAGCATCGGCTTTGCCGAGCAGAACCTGTACGCCAGGTCCATGCAATTGGTGGGGGACAAAGACCCCAGGCAGCACGAGTTCACGGTACAGCTTCGGGCGTTTGACGCGGCAAAGTCAGGTGCCAAGCTTGGTGTGGCCTCTTTGGTCGCCCTATGCACGTCACTGTTGAAGCGAAGCGTGCGTGGTGGCTTGATCATTGTCGGCGAGATCAACCTCGGGGGCTCGATTGAACCGATCCACAACGCGGTCACGATTGCCGAGATCGCGGTTGAGAAAGGCGCGACTTCGCTACTGATGCCGGTGGCGTGCCGGCGTCAGTTGGTCGATTTGTCCGACGACATGGCGACCAAAATCGACATCCAGTTCTACTCCGACGCCCGCGATGCGTTGTTGAAAACCATGGCCGAATGACCCAAGAGGACAAACACCATGGCACTTAACCTTGGGTTGGTGCAAACCTCATGCTGCGGTCAGAAGGGCCGAGTAACCAGTTCGTCGCTTTGCAAGACGCGAAGTGAGAGTGGAACTTGCCTGGAGCACCCGAATGGCAATGCTGAACAAATCGGCCGAACCTTGTTTCATCTCCGATGGTCCACCATCAAGTGACCTACCGATCCCGCCGCATCGGACGATGAACTTGGCGCAAATCCTTGCGAGCCTTACCGATGACGAGTTGGAGAGGTGGCCAGGCAGCTTGGCCAGCACAGAACTGGAGAAGCGGCGTGCGACTGTAGATGGGACGTCATCCCGTGGGTAGCTCAACTTCCTCTTGGTGTTGAATGGTATTTTTCATGGCATTGCTCGGCTGCGCATTACTAATGCATTGATATTTTTGAGGATTTTTGTGCAAACAATAATCGAGTGGGAGTGACCGGGCAACCGGCAATGCATGTCGCGATCAGGCGGTAAATCCATGATCGAGTGGAGGGGCTGCCTTCGGTCAGCGCCAAGCCCGTTGTGTGCAAGCTTTATGTATCCTTAGGTCA
>Ga0065720_1001028_pt1 | contig 24632 bp, 26 predicted proteins | sample Thericmetagenome_FD_59107 | JGI IMG/M metagenome (GOLD analysis project Ga0065720, IMG submission 59107) | Thermophilic microbial communities from the Joint Bioenergy Institute, California, USA of rice/straw/compost enrichment - eDNA_2 v2... | ecosystem: Engineered > Solid waste > Grass >... | reverse complement strand
GGGTTCGAATCCCTCCCTCTCCGCCATTTTGCCCTGCCATCCCGGCGCAGTGGGCTGAAGTCTTTCCCTTCCTCGCAGCGCGCGCAAACGGCGGTTTGACGTTGTCCTGTCGGCGTTTTCGTTGACAGATGCGCCTTCGGCATGTATCGAAGCGCCGTGGCGCGGCATGTCCGCGCTTTTTCGAGTCGTGCGCCTCCTTTTCGGTGCCGTGCTTCGTCTGGAGCGTGGCTGTCGTGGCGGAACGCGCGTAACAAGCCGGATCAGGCTGACAAGAAGCCGGCCGGGCGGTTTTCCGCCGAGAGCCGGGAGACGAACACGAGGATAAATGATGTTCGCAGTCATCAAGACCGGCGGCAAGCAGTACAAGGTTGCCGCCAACGACGTGATCAAGATCGACAGGCTCCCTGGCGAGGCGGGCGATGTCGTGACCTTCGACAGCGTGCTGATGCTCGTCGACGGTGACAAGGTGGAAGTGGGCACGCCGTCGGTTCCCGGCGCCCTCGTCGCGGGCGAGCTCATCGAGCAGGCGCGCGGCCCCAAGGTCATCGCCTTCAAGAAGCGTCGCCGCCAGAATTCGAAGCGCAAGCGCGGCTACCGGCACGACCTGTCCGTCGTGCGTATCACCGAGATTCTGACCGGCGGCGCCAAGCCGTCCGGCAAGAAGGCCGCCGCCAAGCCGGCGAAGGCCGCCAAGGAAACCGCTGCCCCGGCTGCTGCCGAGGCGCGCGACTCGAGCAACCTCTCGCTCATCGCGGGCGTCGGCCCGACGATCGAGAAGAAGCTGCGCGCTGCCGGCATCACCTCCTGGGAGCAGATCGCCGCCTGGACCGAGGCGGACGTGGCGAAGTACGACGAGGAGCTCAACCTGCGCGGCCGCATCACGCGCGACGAGTGGATCGAGCAGGCGAAGGAGCTTCTCGCCGGCAAGCCCCCGCGCGCCAAGGTCGACCAGGCCGAGCTGAAGTCGGGCGAGGATCTCTGAGGCGCGGCGCGGCGACGCTGCCGCCCTCCGTCAGTTTTCGGGAGTAACGATCATGGCACACAAGAAGTCTGGCGGCTCTTCGCGTAACGGCCGCGATTCCGACGGCCGCCGCCTCGGCGTGAAGAAGTTCGGCGGCCAGTTCGTGGTTGCCGGCAACATCATCGTGCGTCAACGCGGCACGCGCGTCCGTCCGGGCGCGAATGTCGGCATGGGCAAGGACCATACCCTCTTTGCACTGACGGACGGTCGCGTGGCTTTCGGCACGAAACTCGGCCGAGCTTACGTGTCTGTTGTACCCGCCGTCGAGGCGGCTGAGTAAAGGCGGCAGCTGAGACGAAGGAGCTTCCGCCGGCATCCCACAAACCGGCGGATCGAAGCTCCAGGGACGCTTCCGATCCATGCGACAGGGGAGATGGGATGCCATCTCCCCTTCGTCGTTTCCGGCCCGGCCGCGGGAGGCGGCACGGCCCGCAAGGATCGGAGCGAGACCATGTTTACCCGCGAGATCATCGACGATGCCTTCGTGATCGAGACCGCCAGGCTCGAGCTGCGCTGGCCGCGTCTCGCCGACGTGCGAGCTATCGAGTGTCTCGCGGGTGAGAAAGCCGTCGCCGAGATGACGGCACAAATCCCTCATCCCTATCCGCCCGGTGCGGCCGAAGGCTTCGTCTATGAGGCCCGTCACGGCAATGCCGAGGGCAAGGCGCTGACGCTCGTCATCACCCCGCGCGGCAAGTTGCACGAGGTGATGGGCGCCGTCAGCCTGCGCCCGTCGGCGGCGGGTGAGCCAGAAATCGGCTACTGGCTGGGCACGCCCTTCTGGGGCTGCGGCTTTGCCACGGAAGCCGTGCGGGCGGTCGTCGACACGGCCTTCACCCACAGCGACGCGCCAGCCGTCGTCGCCAGCGTGCGCGTCGTCAACCCGGCCTCGCGGCGCGTCCTCGAGAAGTGCGGCTTCCATGTCGCCGGAGCGGGGCTGCTGCCCTTCCCCGCGCGTGGCGGCGTATTCCCGGTCGACCACCTGCGGCTCGAGCGGCGCATCTGGGAAAGCCTCAAGGGCTGGACCAACCCGCATTTCGTCGGGCTTGCCGTGCGCGAGCGCACAGCTGAAGCAGGCTGCCTCGTGCCAGGAGTGGAACCTTGCACCATCCTGCCCGGAGGAGAGCCATGATGCCGGATACGCTCACCACCGAGCGCCTGTTGCTGCGCATCCCGCGCCGCGAGGACGCGCTGGCCCTGCACCGGCAGATGACCTGGCCCGTCGTGCGCTGGCTGTCGACGGTGCCATGGCCCCTGTCCGAGGACGATGTGGCAGCACACATCGCGAAGAGTGCCGAGGAGCGGGCCGCCGGCCGCGCCGCGCTCTATGCGGTCACGAAGGGTGGCGAGCCGATCGGGCTCGTGGGCATCGCCCCGCGTAACGGCGCCATGAACCTCGGCTACTGGCTCGGGGAGAAGCACTGGGGCCAGGGTCTGATGCCGGAGGCCGCGGCTGCCGTCATCGACGCCTATTTCGCCTGCAGCCGGGCGGTGCACATCGCTTCCGGCCTCTTCGCCGGCAACGAGGCGTCGCTGCGCGTGCAGCAGAAGCTCGGCTTCGTGGTCGTCGGCGAGGGGGCTGGTGCCGGCGCGGCCCCATGGCCGGATGCTGCCACACTACGACACCATCCTCGGCCGGNCCCGCTGGACCGGGCAGCAGATGGCGGCTTGACGCCCCAGCCTGCGCCGGACCGCCTCTGCCTGCCCGCGACGACGCGCATGCGTTGCCGCGGGCGTTCGTCTCCTGTAGGAAAACCGCTCCCCGCCGTGGAAGCGGGAGCCATGTGGTGCCATGAAGTTCCTCGATCAGGCCAAGATCTACGTCCGCTCGGGCGACGGGGGTGCGGGATGCGTCTCCTTCCGCCGCGAGAAATTCATCGAGTTCGGCGGCCCGGACGGGGGTGACGGCGGACGCGGCGGTGACGTCATCGTCGAATGCGTCGAGGGGCTCAACACGCTCATCGACTACCGCTACCAGCAGCATTTCAAGGCGCGCCCCGGCATGCACGGCATGGGCCGCAACCGCACCGGCGCCAAGGGTGCCGACGTGGTGCTGAAGGTGCCGCAGGGCACGCAGATCTTCGCCGAGGACAATGAGACGCTGATCGCCGACCTCACCGAGGTGGGCCAGCGCGTGGTGCTGGCCCGCGGCGGCAACGGCGGCTTCGGCAACGCCTATTTCAAGACCTCGACGAACCAGGCGCCGCGCCGGGCCAATCCGGGCCAGGAGGGCACGGAGATGTGGGTCTGGCTGCGGCTCAAGCTCATCGCCGATGCCGGGCTCGTCGGCCTGCCGAACGCCGGCAAGTCAACCTTCCTCGCTGCCGTGACCGCGGCCAAGCCGAAGATTGCCGACTATCCCTTCACCACGCTGCACCCCGGTCTCGGCGTCGTGCGCGTCGACGGGCNCGAGTTCGTGCTCGCCGACATCCCCGGCCTCATCGAGGGGGCGCACGAGGGTCACGGCCTCGGCGACCGCTTCCTCGGCCATGTGGAGCGCTGCCGCGTGCTGCTGCACCTCGTCGAGGGCACCAGCGAACACGCCGGCAAGGCCTACAAGATTGTGCGCCGCGAGCTCGAGGCCTACGGACACGGCCTGGCCGAGAAGCCGGAGATCGTGGCGCTGTCGAAGGCCGACGCGCTCGACCCCGAGACGCGCAAGGAGCAGCTCGCCCGCCTCAAGCGCGCGGCAGGCCGCACGCCCATCGTGCTGTCTGCCGCCTCGGGCGAGGGCGTGGAGGCGGCGCTGCGCGCCCTGCTGGCCGAGATAGACGCCGCCCGCGAGGAGGAGAAGGAGGCTGCCCTCCCGGCCACGAACCGCGAAGGAGAGAGCACTTGGCATCCCTGAGCGCCACCGCCCAGGCCGCCGCCTCGGCCCCTGTCCCTACCATCGACCGCTTCCGCCGCGTCGTCATCAAGGTGGGCTCGTCCCTCCTCGTCGACAGGGAGCGCGGGCGGCTGAAACACGCCTGGCTTGCCGCCCTCGCCGAGGATATCGCCGAGCTGCACGGGCGCGGGGCCGACGTGCTCGTCGTCTCCTCGGGCGCCATCGCGCTCGGGCGCACCGTGCTCGGCCTGCCGGCGGGGCCGCTGAAGCTGGAGGAGAGCCAGGCCGCCGCAGCCGTGGGACAGATCGCCCTGTCGCGGACCTGGGCGGAGGTCCTTGCCCACCACGGCATCACGGCCGGGCAGATCCTCGTCACCCTCGCCGACACCGAGGAGCGGCGGCGTTATCTCAACGCCCGCGCCACGACGGCGCGCCTGCTCGAGATGCGGGCTGTGCCCGTCATCAACGAGAACGACACCGTGGCGACGACCGAGATCCGCTACGGCGACAACGACCGCCTCGCCGCGCGTGTCGCCACCATGGCCGGCGCCGACCTGCTCGTGCTCCTCTCCGACATCGACGGGCTCTACACCGCTCCACCGGCGACGGACCCGGATGCGAAGCTGATCCCGGTCGTCAAGCGCATCACGCGCGACATCGAGGCCATGGCGGGCGGCGCCGCCTCGGAGCTGTCGCGCGGCGGCATGCGCACGAAGATCGAGGCCGCCAAGATTGCCACCGCCGGCGGCACGCACATGGTGATCGCCGACGGGCGGGTGAAGAACCCGCTGCGCGCCATTGCAGAGGGGGCGCGCTGCACCTGGTTCCTGACCCCGTCGAACCCGGTCACGGCACGCAAGAAGTGGATTGCCGGCGCGCTCGAGGCCAAGGGCACGCTCATCGTCGACGAGGGCGCGGCACAGGCACTGCGCGCGGGCGCCAGCCTGCTGCCGGCCGGCGTGCGGCGCGTCGAGGGCCATTTCGCGCGCGGCGACGCCGTCATCATCCGCGACGAGGCCGGGGGCGAGATCGGCCGCGGGCTCGTGGCCTACGACATCGACGAGGCGCGGCAGATCGCCGGGCGCGCCTCGCGCGACATCGAGGCGATCCTCGGCCATCCCGGCCGGGCCGAGATGGTGCATCGGGACGACATGACGCTGGCGGGCGGCTGACCGGCAGGCGTGGCGTCGACCCGGTCCTGCTCCTCCGGGAAGGCCGCCACCGCAGGTTTCGGATGTCCAGACGGCGCCCTGCCGCTATGATCGCCGACGAACGGGGACAGGGACGATGAGCGAGAGCCTGAGAGTGATCAGCGGCAGCGACGACATCGCCGCACTCATGCACGACATCGGGCGCCGGGCGCGGGCCGCGGCGCGGGCCCTCGCCATTGCCCCCGCCGAGATCAAGAGTCGGGCTCTCACCGAGGCCGCGGCGGCCTTGCGTGCGGACCGGGCCGCGATCCTGGCCGCCAATGCCGAGGACGTGGCGGAGGCGCGGCGCAACGGGGCAGACGGCATCCGTATATCGATCGCCTCGCCCTCGACGAGGGCCGGATCGAGGCCATCGCCGCCGCCGTGGAAGCCGTGGCTGCGCTGCCCGACCCGGTCGGGCGCACGCTCGCCACNTTCACGCGGCCCAACGGCCTCGTCATCGAGCGCGTGGCGACGCCGCTCGGCGTCGTCGGCGTCATCTTCGAGAGCCGGCCTAACGTGACGGCCGATGCCGGCGCGCTGTGCCTGAAGGCCGGCAACGCCGCCATCCTGCGCACCGGCTCGGACAGCTTCCGCTCGGCCTCGGCCATCGCGGCCGCCATGGCCCGCGGCATCGCCGCGGCAGGCCTGCCGGCCGACTCCGTCCAGCTCGTGCCGACCCGCGACCGCGAGGCTGTCGGCCTCATGCTCGGCGGCCTCGGCGGCAACATCGACGTGCTCGTGCCCCGCGGCGGCAAGAGCCTCGTCGCCCGCGTGCAGGCCGAGGCGCGCGTGCCGGTCTTTGCCCATCTCGACGGCATCTGCCACGTCTATGTCCATGCTGCGGCCGACCTCGCCATGGCCAAGTCCGTCGTGCTCAATGCCAAGATGCGGCGCACCGGCATCTGCGGGGCGGCCGAGACGCTGCTCGGTCGACCGCGCCTGCGCATCGACGCACCTTGCACCGCTCGTCACCATGCTCCTCGACGCGGGCTGCGCCGTGCGCGGTGACGAGGCCACGCAGGCCGTCGATCCGCGCGTCACGCCGGCAAGCGAGGAGGACTGGCGCACCGAATATCTCGACGCCATCATCTCCGTGCGCGTGGTGGGCGGGCTTGAGGCGGCCATGGCCCATATCGACACCTACGGCTCGCACCACACGGACTCGATCATCACCGAGGACGAGGCCGCCGCTGCACGTTTCCTCGCCGAGGTCGATTCCGCCATCGTCATCCACAACGCCTCGACGCAGTTCGCCGACGGCGGCGAGTTCGGCTTTGGCGCCGAGATCGGCATCGCCACNGGGCGCATGCATGCGCGCGGGCCGGTCGGCGTCGAGCAGCTNACCTCCTTCAACTACCGCGTGCACGGCAGCGGACAGACCCGGCCTTGATGTCCGACAAGCGCTTCGCAGGGCCGCCGCCGCTGCCCCGCTGCGGGCGCGGCATGCGCATCGGCCTCTTCGGCGGCACCTTCAACCCGCCCCATGCCGGGCACCGGCTGGCGAGCCTGACGGCACTGAAGCGGCTGGGCCTCGACCGCGTCTGGTGGATCGTCACGCCNGGCAATCCGCTGAAGGACAACGCCGCCCTGCCCCCGCTTGAGGAGCGCATCGCCGCGGCCCGNCGCGTCGCAGCCCACCCGCGCATCGACNTCACGGGCTTCGAGGCCGGCATCGGCACGCGCTACACCTACGACACCCTCGCCTATCTGGCGCGCCGCTGCCCCGGCACGCGGTTCGTCTGGCTGATGGGGGCNGACAATCTCGCCGGCTTCCACCGCTGGCAGCACTGGCGCGACATTGCAGCCCTTGTCCCCATCGCGGTGGTGGACCGGCCGGGCGCGACGCTGAAGGCCTGTCGCGCACGGGCGGCGGTGGCCCTCGCCCCCTACCGGGTTCCCGAACACCGGGCGGGTGCGCTCGTCCGCCGGCCGCCGCCTGCCTGGGTCTTCCTGCACGGGCCGCGCTCGTTCCTGTCGTCGACCCTGCTGCGCGCCCAAAAGGGCCGTGGCGTGACGGGTACCGAGCACCGGCGTTGAAGCGAGGGGCGATGACGATTATCTTGGAGGATGTGGTGCCGCTATCGCGCCACTTGTTTGAAGAGGATCAGGCACTGAATCTCATGCCCCATGGCGAGGCGGAACATATTTCCCCTCCCCCGGCGGTCGGCTCATCGGCCCCAACTGCCGCGGACAGGCACGGCGGCGACCCCGTGGTGGTCGCCCGTCATTGTCTCGAGGAAATGAAAGCCGAGGAGACGGTCGAGATCGACCTCACCGGCAAGACCTCGATTGCCGATACGATGATCATCACCTCCGGCCGTTCGCATCGCCATGTCGGCGCCATCGCGGACAGGNTGCAGCAGGCCCTGAAGGCAGCCGGCGTCGGCCCCCTGCGGGTTGAGGGTATGCCCGCNTGCGACTGGGTTCTCATCGACGCCGGCGATCTGATCGTCCACGTGTTCAGGCCCGAAGTGCGCGTTTTCTACAACCTCGAGAAGATGTGGGGCGCCGACCGGCCGCACGAGCGCATGGCCGGTTGAGCGCGCCATGCGTCTCGCCATTGCGGCCGTCGGCCGTCTCAAGGCCGGGCCGGAGCGGACGCTGATCGAGCGTTATCAGGAGCGCATCGGTGCAGGTGCGCGGGCGCTGGGCTTTTCCGCACTCGACATTGCCGAAGTGGCCGAAAGCCGAGCCCGTCGCGAGGAGGACCGCCGCCGGGAGGAAGGCGCCGCCCTGCTGCAACGCATCGGCGACAGCATCGCCGTCGCCTTTGACGAACGGGGCAGGGCCCTCGACAGCCAGACCTTTGCCAATATCCTGGCGCGCTGGCGCGACGAAGGGGCAGCCTCCCTCACCTGCGTGATTGGCGGCGCGGACGGCCTCGCACCCGAGGTGCGGGAGCGCGCGCGCCTTGTCCTGTCCTTCGGCGCCATGACGCTGCCGCACCAGCTCGTGCGTGTGCTGGTTGCAGAACAGCTCTATCGCGCTATGACCATCCTTGCCGGTCACCCTTACCACCGCGAGTGACCGGCTGCCGGAGGAAGGATGCCGCTGCGCCCGTCGAGACTTCTGCACCGGACAACATCGGGCGCGGCCCGCGTGGCGGCCGCGCTGGCGCTGCTGCCGGGCCTCTCCGGGCCGTTGCCCGCACAGGAGGCGGCGCAGACCGCTCAGCAGGAACCCGCGGCACGGGAACCGCAGCTGCCGCCCGAAGCCCAGCGCGCGCTGGAACGGGCGGCCAAGACCGAGGAGGAGCGGGCGGCCCGGGAACAGGAGCTCGAAAGGCTGCAGGAAGAGCTGCGCCTGAGCGAGGAGGCGCGCAACCGCATCCGCGAGGAGGTGGAAGGCCTGCGCGCCGACCGCGCCAGGCTCAATGCCGCGCTGATCGAGACCACGGAACGCACGCAGGCGGCGGAAGCGCGCGCGAGCGCCATCGAGCAGCGGCTTGCCACGCTCAACGCCAGCGAATCGGCGATCCGCAAGTCGCTGGACAACCGCCGCGACGTCATCGTCGAGGTGCTGGCGGCATTGCAGCGGATGGGGCGCCGGCCGCCTCCGGCCGTGCTCGCGAGCCCCGACGACATGCTGGAGGCAGTGCGCTCCTCCATCCTGCTCGGCGCCGTCCTGCCCGAATTGCGGGGAGAAACGGAGGCACTCGCCACCGATCTCGGCGAGCTCGTGCGGCTGAAGGACGCAATCGCCCGCGACCGGGAGGCCCTGGCGCGCGACCTCGCCACCCTCGCCAGCGAGCGCGAGAGGCTTTCGGCCCTCATCGCCGCCCGGCAGGAAGACCTGGCGAAGGCGGAGCGGATTGAGGCGGACGAGAGCCGCAAGGCCCGGGACCTCGCCGCGCGGGCGCAAACGCTCGGTGAGCTCATTCAAAAGATGGAGAGCGAGATTGCCGCCGCCAGGCATGCCGCGGAGGAAGCGCGCAAGGCCGCCGAGGCCCAGGCGCGCGAAATGCGCGAGCGCCTCGCGGCCGCTCCCTTCGGCGATCCGGCGCGCCTTGCGCCCAAAATACCCTTCGCGGAGGCCAAGGGGCTGCTGCCGATGCCGGTCAACGGCACCACCTTGCGCCGTTTCGGTGCGCCGGACGGCTTCGGCGGCACGGCCAAGGGTGTGTCGATCGCGACGCGGCACGGGGCCGTGGTGTCGGCCCCGGCGGATGGCTGGGTGGCATTTGCCGGCCCCTTCCGCTCTTTCGGCCAACTCTTGATCATCAATGCGGGCGGCGGATACTATATCTTGCTGGCGGGCATGGAGCGGATCACCGTGGCGCTCGGACAGTTTGTGCTCGCCGGAGAGCCGGTCGCCGTCATGGGCGAGACGGCAACACCCCTCTCGACGGCGTTTTCTGGTACAAACGGTCCCGTGCTCTACGTGGAGTTCCGGAAAGACGGCGGGTCGATCGACCCCAGTCCCTGGTGGGCGAAATCGCAGGGCGAAAAGGTTCGCGGATGATGCGTAAGATTTCTCTTCTGATGGTGGGCGCCCTGATGGGGGCGGGTGCGGCGGTCGTCGCGACCCAGTCGCCCCTGTTCACGACAAGCAGCGCGGTGGCGGCATCGGCCGAAACCTATCGCCAGCTCAACCTGTTCGGCGACGTCTTCGAGAAGATCCGCGGCGACTATGTCGATGTGCCCGACGAGGCGAAGCTCGTCGAATCGGCCATCAACGGCATGCTGGCGTCGCTCGATCCCCATTCGAGCTACATGGACGCCAAGAGCTACCGCGACATGCAGGTGCAGACGCGCGGCGAGTTCGGCGGTCTTGGCATCGAGGTGACGATGGAGGACGGCCTCGTCAAGGTCGTCAGCCCCATCGACGACACGCCCGCCGCGCGCGCGGGCATCCTCGCGAACGACCTCATCACCCACATCGATGGCGAGCAGGTGCAGGGGCTCACCCTCAACCAGGCCGTCGACAAGATGCGTGGCCCGGTCAACACCACGGTGAAGCTGACCATCCGCCGCAAGGGCCAGAACGAACCGGTCGAGGTCACGCTGACGCGCGATACCATCCGCATCCGCGCCGTGCGCTCGCGCGTTGAGGATGACGTCGGCTACATCCGCGTGACGCAGTTCAACGAGCAGACATTCGACAACCTCAAGTCCGCCATCGAGAAGATCGCGGCAGAGGTGCCGGCGGACAAGCTCAAGGGCTACGTGCTTGACCTGCGCAACAACCCGGGCGGCCTGCTCGACCAGGCAATCCTCGTGTCCGACGCTTTCCTCGACCGGGGCGAGATCGTCTCCACCCGCGGCCGCAACGCCGACGAGACGCAGCGCTTCAACGCCAAGCCTGGCGACCTGACCAAGGGCAAGCCTCTCGTCGTGCTCATCAACGGCGGTTCGGCCTCGGCGTCCGAGATCGTCGCCGGCGCGCTGCAGGACCACAAGCGCGCCACGGTGATCGGCACCCGCTCTTTCGGCAAGGGCTCGGTGCAGACCATCATCCCGCTCGGCAGCAACGGCGCCCTGCGCCTGACCACAGCCCGCTACTACACGCCCTCCGGTCGCTCGATCCAGGCCAAGGGCATCGAGCCGGACCGCGAGGTGCTGCCGGACGTGCCCGAGGAGCTCAAGGGCAAGGACGAGACCAAGGGCGAGGCGGGCCTGCGCGGCCACCTGAAGAACGGTGAGGAGGAAGCTTCCGGTTCCTCGGCCTACGTCCCGACCGACCCGGAGAAGGACACCCAGCTCAAGGCCGCGCTCGAGCTGCTGCGGGGCGGCGCGCGCAAGGACGCGGCAACGAGCGCAGAGAAACCCGCCGTTCCCAACTGACGAAGCGCGGCCTGCCGGCAGCGCGATCTCGACGGCCCACCCGTATTCTTGAAAGAATGCGGCGTGGGCCGCGTGATTCGTAGCCTCGACAGGAGGCCCGCGCGCATCGCCGGAGACGCCGAACTTGCCCCAGGCAACGCTGAAGGATCTCGACAAGCCCCTCGGACGTGACAGCCGCCGTCCACGGGGACGGGATCGCCTCTTGCGTTTCGGCCTCGTCTGGGGCGTCCTGATCGCGGCCGTGCTTCTCTTCGGCGGACGTCTGCTGACGGAGACGATGATCTCCCGCTCGCCCTTCCGGCCTGCCGAGGCACCTGTCGCAACCGCCCCTGCCCCGCAGAAACAGGCGGAAACGCCTGTGACAAGCGCGTCGCAAACGTCGCCGGAGCCTGCCGCTGCCACCCCGGCGAGCAACCGCACCCCGGCCTCGGAGCTCGAGCAGAATGCGGGCGTCGCCGTCGTCCGGCCGGCTGGCAACGTGCCCGGCGCCATCATCATCACCGTGCCCGACGGCAGCGAACCCGGTCTGCCCCCGGCGCCGGATCCGCGCCTTGTCGAGGAGACGCCTGCCGGCATTCTGCCACGCATCGGCGACGACGGCAGCCGCCCGGCGGACGTCTATGCCCGGCCGGCCCCTCCGAATGCCGCCATGGCGCCTGCCCGCATCGCCGTCGTCGTCGACGGGCTCGGACTGTCCGAGGAGACGACCCGGCAGGCCATCGAGACCCTGCCCGCCGACGTGACGCTTGCCCTTGCCGCAACCGGCACTGACCTTCCGCAGGCTGCCGCCGCGGCACGGCAAAGCGGGCACGAGATCCTGCTGTCGCTCCCCGCCGAGACTCCGGACGGCGAGCTGCCCGGCGCGATGGCACGTTTTGCGGGCTATGCCGGCATCCTCTCGGCGGCCGGCGCCGAACGGCTCGGCCCGGTCGCGCGGCAGGCCACTGAGCGCGGCCTCCTGCTCCTCGCCGCCGGCGCAGGAGAGACGGATGTCGTGCTGCCGCGGACGATGCAGGCCGAGGCCGTCGAGCAGGCCTTTGCCCGCGCGGAGCGGACGGCGCGGCAAAAGGGGCGCGCCGTCGTCCTTGCCGAGGGCACCTCTCCTTCCCTTCTGCGCCAGCTGGCCCGCTGGACGGGTAGCCTCGACCGCCGGGGCGTGCTCCTCGTGCCGGCGTCCTCCCTCATCGCCATTCCCAAAGGCTGAGCATGTCGGACCTCGAACACCTGCCCTATCGGCCCTGCGTCGGCATTGCACTGTTCAACCCGCAGGGGCTCGTCTTCATCGGCCGGCGGCCGCTCAACGACAACACCGAGAAGGTGAGCCCCGAACACGCCTGGCAGATGCCCCAGGGCGGCATCGACGATGGAGAGTCGCCACAGGACGCCGCCCTGCGCGAGCTCTACGACGGAGACCAACATCCGCTCGATCTCGCTGCTTGCCGAGGCGCCGGACTGGTTCACCTACGACCTGCCCCCGGCCTTTCTGGGCAAGGCCTGGAAGGGCCGCTACCGCGGCCAGAAGCGAGCGGTGGTTCGCCTTCCGCTTCGACGGGGACGAGAGCGAGATCGACGTCGCCAACCCCGGCGGCGGCGGTCACAAGGCGGAGTTCGACACCTGGCGCTGGGAGCGTCTCGAGCGGCTGCCCGAGCTCGTCATTCCCTTCAAGCGAAGGGTCTACGAGCAGGTCGTGTCGGCCTTCGCCCCGGTTGCTGCCGGTCTGGCGCGCTAGATGACGGCGGGCCCCGCCATGGCTCCCCGGCATGAGGTGCGTGTCCTCTCCCGGTGGGCCGGCTGGCCGGCGATCGGCATTGCCGCCCTGCCCTTCTGCCTGCTCGCCGCGAGCCTGGGCACCGGCATGGTCGCGACCCTCGACCGCGCGATCCTGCTCGCGCTGCGCGACGCGGGCGGCAATCCTCTCGGGCCGTGGTGGCTCGTCGTCGCAGCCCGCGACGTGACGTCCCTCGGCAGCGTCACGGTGCTGATCCTCCTCGCCCTCGCTGCCATCGCCTATTGCCTCACGAGCGGTGCGCGCCGCGAAGCCGGCGTGATCGCGGCCGCCTTCTTCGGCGGGGTCATCCTGAACACGGCGCTGAAGCACCTGGTGGCCCGTGCCCGGCCGGACCTCGTCAACCACGAGGTCACCGTCTATACGCCGAGCTTTCCGAGCGCCCATGCCATGCTGACGGCGACGCTCTTCCTCCTGCTCGGCGCCCTGGCGGCGGCTGGCCAGTCGAGCCCCCTGGCGCGCGGCTTCGTCCTGGCCACGGCCGTCTGCGCCGTCGTCGTCGTCGGGGTCAGCCGCGTCTTCCTCGGCGTGCACTGGCCCTCGGACGTGCTGGCGGGCTGGAGCGCCGGCACCGCCTGGGCTCTCGTCTGCCTCAGGCTCCTCGCGCACCGGCCCGCGACGGCCTGACCGGCAGCGGCCCATTGTGCCGGGCAGCGCCCCGTGCTAGCGCCTCAGCCCATGAGCAAGCGCCCGCCCCTTGTGACGAGAGACACCCTGCCGACCCTCATGCGCCTCTGGCGGGAGTGGGTGCGGCCGCACTGGGCGACGCTTGCGCTCGTCCTCATCCTCATCGCCGTCGTCTCGGCCGCGACCGGGGCCTATCCGCTGCTCATCAAGGAAGCCTTCAACGCCTTCGAGCAGAAGAACGAGGAGGCGCTCGTCCTCGGGCCGATCCTCGTCATCCTGCTCACGGCCATCCGCGGCGGCGCGCTGTGGGCCCGTGCCGTGCTCACCAACAAGGTGGTGACGCGCATCGAGGCCGACATGCAGAGCGCACTCTACGCCCATCTCATCGACGCCGACATTGCCCAGCTCGGGCGCGAGAGCCCGGCGGCGCTGACCCAGCGCTTCACCACCGACTTCGCCTTCATCAAGGAGGCGCTGACGCGCGTCTTCACGGTCTTCCTCAGCGACCTCGGCATGGTGATCGCCCTCGTCGCCTCCATGCTCTGGATCGACCCGTGGCTGACGCTCGTGGCCGCGGTGGTTGCCCCCTTCGCCTCGCTGCCCATCTCGCGCATCGGCCGCAAACTGCGCCGCGTCGCCACCTCCACGCAGGAGGAAATCGGCGCCATGGCGAGCCACGTGTCCGAGAGCCTCGCCGGCGTGCGCGTCGCCAAGGTCTTCTCCCTCGAGAGCTATCTGAAACAGCGCGCCGCGGACGCCTTCGAGACCGTGCGGGCGCTGAAGATGAAGGCGGCCAACGCGCGCGCGAAGCTCGACCCCCTGCTCGAGATCGGCGGCGGCATTGCCGTCGCCGGGGTGCTGGTGCTGATCGGCTGGCGCATCATGCACGGCCAGAGCACGGTCGGTGATTTCACTGGCTTCGTCGCGGCCCTGCTGATGGCGGCCCAACCCATTCGGGCCATCGGCAATCTCAACGCCATCATCCAGGAGGCGATGGCGGCACTGAAGCGCTATTTCGCGCTGATGGACGAGCAGCCGACCATCTTCGACCGGCCCGGTGCCCGACCTCTCGTCGTCTCCGCCGGTCACGTGCGCTTCGAGAACGTGCACTTCCACTATCGCGCGGACGTGCCGGCGCTCGGCGGCATCGACCTCGACCTGCCGGCCGGTCGCACAACTGCCCTCGTTGGCCGGTCCGGCTCCGGCAAGTCCACCCTCATGTCGCTGGTACCGCGCCTCTACGATGTCACCCGGGGCCGCGTCACCATCGATGGGACGGACGTGCGCGACGTGACCCTCGCCAGCCTGCGCGCCAACATCGCCGTCGTCAGCCAGGAGGTCGTGCTCTTTGACGACACGGTGCGCGCCAACATCGCCTTCGGCCGGCCGGGCGCCGACGACGCGGCCATCGAGGCGGCGGCACGGGCCGCGGCTGCGCATGACTTCATCTGCCGGCTGCCAGACGGCTATGACACCCGCGTCGGCAGCGCCGGAACACGCCTGTCCGGCGGCGAGCGCCAGCGCATTGCGCTTGCCCGCGCCATCCTGAAGGACGCGCCGATCCTCCTGCTCGACGAGGCGACAAGCGCGCTCGACACCGAGTCGGAGAAGGCCGTGCAGGAGGCGCTCGCCCGCCTCATGCACGGGCGCACCACCATCGTCATCGCCCACCGGCTCTCGACGGTGCGGGATGCGGACCTCATCGTGGTCATGGACGGCGGGCGCGTCGCCGAGACCGGGCGTCACGACGAGCTCGTCGCCCGCAACGGCATCTATGCCAAGCTCTATCGCCTGCAGCTGGCGGACGACGTCACGCCCGCGGTGGCCAAGTAGGCCGCGGTCACTCGCGCCGCATGATGCGGTCGACGACGATGTCGGAGAAGAAGCCGGGCTTGAACTCGCGCTCCAGCCGCTCGGGATCGTAGCTCTCGGCGACCCAGGTCAGGAAATCCTGCCCCCTGGGCTCGCCCTCCCGCAGGTAGGTCTCGAAGAAGGCATCGAGGATGCCGGTCTTGGCGAAACGGAAATGGCCGAAGCGCAGCGAGAGCTGGCGCATCGCCTCCCTGACCGGCCGCTTCTCGTGGACGACGAGATAGAGTGCCGCCATAAAGCCGGCCCGATCGGCGCCCGATTTGCAGTGGACAAGGACGGGATAGTCCAGGCTCTCGAAAAAGTCCTTCGCCGCGAGGATTGTGGCGCGGTCGGGCGCGCCGCGCGAGCGCACGACGAAATCAACGAGCCGGATGCCGAGCCGTTCGCAGGCCTCGCGCTCCAACGGCCAGGAGCCGTATTCACGCCCGCCGCGCAGGTTGACGATGGTGCGCACGCCCGCCCGCGCCGCAGCGCGGATCTGGTGCGGCGCCGGCTGGGCCGCACGCCAGAAGCGCTCGGTGACGCGGTGGCGGTTGAGATAGATGAGGCGAAAGATCCCGTGGTCGACGAAGACCATGTTGACCCAGGCACGCCAACGGTCGAGCCCATCGGCCACAGGCCTGTCCCAGCGAGCGATCCGCGCCATGCGGCGACGATAGCGTTCCTCGGGCTTGCGGAAACGGTTGATCAAGCGTCCTCTCGGCACATGCAATCGGTATCGCAGCTCCCGGCGCGGCGTGCGGGCGCTGGTATTCCGTTGCGGGGATAGCAGCCCCGGCCGGGGCCTGCAATCTCGCCGATGCAAATGCACAAAGCCTGTTCAACAAGGCGTGTGGGCCTTGTAAGGCGGGTGGAAGGGTGCGTATTTTGGTTCTCATGAGTGAGCTCGTCATCAGCCTGCGGCCGGCGCGCCCCACCGACGCGGTGGAACTGGCGGCGGTGCATGATGCGGCGTGGAGGGAGGCCTACCGCGGCGTTCTGCCCGGTGTGACCCTGGAGCAGATGCTCGCCCGCCGCGGCCCGCGCTGGTGGCGCAAGGCGGTGACGCGCCCGCGGCGCATCAGCGTCGTCGATTTCGGCGGGCGGCTTGCAGGCTATGCCATCTACGGGCCGACGCGCAGCCCCAATCTGCCACAGGGCGGCGAGATAGACGAGCTTTACATCGACCCCGTCATGCAGGGCATAGGCCTCGGCACGCGGCTGTTCGCTGCGGCCCGGCATGAGCTGGCGGCGGAAGGGCACCGGGGCCTTGTCGTCTGGGCCCTTGCCGACAACGAGCGCGCCTGCCGCTTCTACGAGCGCCTTGGCGGCCGTGTCGCGGCCGAGGCCAACGCGGTCTTCGGCGGTCGGCGCTGCCCCAAGGTGGCCTATACTTTCGCCTGATCCGCCCCGCTTGCCGTCACTGCCGCTTGCGAAGCCGTGCCCGGGCGCTTAGTAGAGGGCCAGCCGCAAGGGTGCGGCGCACAATTCTGCCCTCAGGAGTGAAAAACCGATGCGCCTCGACGCGATTGCGATCGGCAAGAATCCGCCCCACGACGTGAATGTCGTCATCGAGGTGCCGATCGGCGGCGAGCCGATCAAGTACGAGCTCGACAAGGAAGCCGGCACGCTCTTCGTCGACCGCTTCCTCTACACCGCCATGCGTTACCCGGGGAACTACGGCTTCATTCCCCACACCCTCTCGGACGATGGCGACCCGTGCGACGTGCTGATCGCCAACACGCGCGCCATCGTGCCCGGCGCCGTGATGTCCTGCCGTCCGGTCGGCGTGCTGGTCATGGAAGATGAGGCGGGCCAGGACGAGAAGATCGTCGCCGTGCCCTCGCGCAAGCTGACGAAGCGGTACGACCGGATCGAGAACTACACCGACCTGCCCGAGATCACGCTCAAGCAGATCGAGCACTTCTTCGAGCACTACAAGGATCTGGAACCCGGCAAGTGGGTGAAGGTGGTACGCTGGGGTGACGCCGAGGAGGCCCGCCGCCTGATTCAGGAAAGCATCGAGCGGGCCAAGGGCGCCAAGGGCTGACGGCACCGGAAGACGCGGGCGGCGCAGCCGCCCGCATCATGCCGCCCGATCGGACGTTCCGTCGAAAAACAGCTCTCGCAGCGTACTGCCGGAGCACTCAGGGCTTGCGCCGCTGCCACAGGTCCGGGCGGCGTATGCGGGTCAGTCGCTCCGCCTCCTCGCGCCGCCAGCGCGCGATGGCCGCGTGGTTGCCGGACAGCAGGACCTCTGGGATCGTGCGTCCCTCCCACTCGCGCGGGCGGGTGTAGTGGGGATATTCGAGAAGGCCGTCCTCGAAGCTCTCCTCCTCGCCCGAGGCCTCCTTGCCCATGACGCCGGGCAGAAGGCGCACACAGGCGTCCATCACCACCATCGCCGCGATCTCGCCTCCGGAGAGGACGTAATCGCCGATCGAGACCTCCTCGAGCCCGCGCCCCCTCGATGACGCGCTCGTCCACGCCCTCGAAGCGGCCGCAGACGATGATCACGCCGGGGCCGGCAGCAAGGGCGCGCACGCGCGTCTGGTCGAGAGGGCGGCCGCGCGGGCTCATGAGCAGGCGCGGCCGCGGGTCGTCCGCCGGCGCGGCAGCATCGATGGCGGCGGCGAGCACGTCGGCGCGCAACACCATGCCGGCGCCGCCGCCGGCGGGCGTGTCGTCCACCGCCCGGTGGCGGCCGAGTCCGTGCGCACGGATGTCGTGGGTATCGAGCCGCCACAGGCCGCGTGCCAGACCTTCGCCCGAGAGACTTTCGCCAAGAGGGCCTGGAAACATCTGCGGATAGAGGGTGAGGACGGTGGCGCGCCACATGGCTGTCAGCCCTCGCCCTCAGCGTCGCTGTCGGGTCCTGTGAGCGTCTGCGCGGCGACAACGACCCGGCCTCCCGGGATATCCACCTGCGGCACGAAGGCCTTGGTGAAAGGCCACATCACGCTGGCGCCCCCGTCCCGCGGGGCAACCTCCATGACGTCGCCGGCGCCGAAGTCGTACAGGGCGACAATGTGCCCGAGCACTTCCCCTGCCGGGTTGTGGACCTCAAGGCCGATCAGGTCGGCATGCAGGTATTCGTCCTCCTCGAGTGGCTCCTCGTCGAGACTCTCGCGGGGGACATAGATGCGCACGCGCGTCAGCGCCTCGGCCGCCGTGCGGTCGGTGACGCCCGCGACGCGTGCGATGAGCATGTCGGGATTGCCGGTGACGGGCCGCACCGCCTCGATACGGAAGCGGCGGCTGCCGTCCTCGGTCTGCAGGGTGGTGAAACGGGCGATGGCTGCCGGCTCGGCCGTGAAGGACTTGAGCCGCACCTCGCCCCTGAGCCCCTGCGCGCGGCCGAATTCACCGACGAGCACGAGCTGCCGGCCCGCACCCGACGCGGCGGGAGCGGGCAACGACGGCCCGGTCGTCCTGGACGATCGGCTGCTCACGCCTCGGCAGCGGCTTCAGCCGGCGCAGCAGCGGCCTCGGCCGCGGCAGCACGCTCGGCGGCGCGCTCCTGCGCCTTCTTGCCCGGCTGGCCCTTCTTCGGGTTGTTGCGCTGCGGACGCTTGGCGACGCCGGCGGCGTCGAGGAAGCGCAGCACGCGGTCGGTCGGCTGGGCGCCCTTGGCCAGCCAGGCCTTGGCCTTCTCGATGTCGATCGTGACGCGGGTCGGATCGTCCTTGGCCTTCATCGGATCGTAGGTGCCGATCTTCTCGATGAAGCGGCCGTCGCGCGGCGCGCGCGCGTCCGCGACGACGATGCGGTAGTAGGGGCGCTTCTTGGCGCCGCCGCGCGTCAGACGGATCTTGAGAGCCATGGATACTTCCTTTCCGTTTTCAGTTGGTCCAGCCCGGCGACGCTGGCAGGCCCGCCGGAACCGATATCAGCCGCTGCACGCAGCGGGTTGATCTTGCGAGGCTCACTTCTTCTTGCCGAAGGGAAAGCCCGGAAGGCCGGGCATGCCCGGCCCCTTGCCGCCGAGGCCCGGCAGCCCGGGCAGTTTCGGCGCACCGAAACCGCCGGGCGGCAGTGGCGGCAGTCCACCGGGCATGTTCTCGGGCAGCCCGCCCGGCAGCTTGCCCTTGAGCTGTTCGAGCATCTCCGGCGTCGGCTGCGGCATGCCACCGCCGATGCCGAACATCTTGCCGAGCGCCCCGCCGATGCCGCCGCGCCCGCCCTTGCCCATCATCTTCATGACGTCGGCCATCTGGCGGTGCATCTTGAGGAGCCTGTTGACGTCCTCCACCTTGGTGCCGGAACCGGCGGCGATGCGCTTCTTGCGGCTGGCCTTGAGGATGTCGGGGTTGCGCCGCTCCTGCGGCGTCATGGAATCGATGATGGCGCGCTGGCGACGGATGATCTTGTCGTCGAGATTGGCGCTCTCGAGCTGCGCCTTCATCTTGCCGATGCCGGGCAGCATGCCGAGCACGCCCTTCATGCCGCCGATCTTCTCCATCTGGTTGAGCTGCTCGCGCAGGTCCTCCAGGTCGAAGGTGCCCTTGCGCATCTTGTCGGCGATGCGCTTGGCCTTCTCGGCGTCGATGGTCTCGGCCGCCTTCTCGACGAGGGAGACGATGTCGCCCATGCCGAGAATGCGGTTGGCGACGCGCTCGGGATGGAACTCCTCAAGCGCATCGACCTTCTCGCCCGTGCCGACGAGCTTGATGGGCTTGCCGGTGACGGCGCGCATGGAGAGCGCGGCGCCGCCGCGGCCGTCGCCGTCCATGCGGGTGAGCACGATGCCGGTGACGCCGAGGCGCCCGTCGAAGGCCTTGGCCGTGTTGACCGCGTCCTGGCCGGTGAGGCTGTCGGCGACCAGCAGCACCTCGTGTGGCTGGGTTGCGGCGCGCACCTCGGCCGCTTCGGCCATCAGCGCCTCGTCCACCGTGACGCGGCCGGCAGTGTCGAGCATGACGACGTCGTAGCCGCCGAGCCGGGCCGCCTCCATGGCGCGGCGGGCGATCTGCACTGCCGTCTGGCCGGGCACGATGGGCAGCGTGTCGACGCCCACCTGTCTGCCGAGCACGGCGAGCTGCTCCATGGCGGCCGGACGGCGCGTGTCGAGCGAGGCCATGAGCACGCGGCGCTTCATCTTGTCGGTGAGGCGCCGGGCGATCTTGGCCGTCGTCGTCGTCTTGCCCGAGCCCTGCAGGCCGACCATGAGGATGCCGACCGGCGCAGGCGCATTGAGATCGATGCCCTCTGCCTCCTTGCCGAGCATCTCGACCAGGGCGTCGTGGACGATCTTGACGACCATCTGGCCGGGAGACACCGACTTGATGACCTCGGCCCCGACGGCGCGGCTGCGCACCGTGTCGGTGAAGGAGCGCACCACCTCCAGCGCGACGTCCGCCTCGAGCAGCGCCCGGCGCACCTCACGCAGGGCCTCGTTGACGTCGTTCTCGGTCAGCGCCCCGCGACGCGTCAGGGAGCCGAGAATGCCGGACAGCTTGTCGGACAGGCTTTCGAACATCGTCTAGCGGTCCTCCGATGGGGTCCTGCCGGCACGCGGGCAGGACGAGGCACTGCGCCCGTGGATGGGCCGCCTCTGTCCGTTCCGCAATGTCCGCCTCAGCGCGTCGCATCATCTCTTCCCTGTCCCCGATGGCCCAAAACGAAACGCACCCGAGGGCGCAACGCGCTGTCGGGTGTTGACCTCCAGCCTCTGGGGGCTGGTCGGCGGCTCGCGAACGGACCGTTCGGGGCTTTGTCCGCGTCTTATGGTGCGGCAAGTCTTGCGAGTCAAGGAAAAGGGGCATCTGCGCCGCCGCGGCGGATGGCGGACGCCTATCTCTCCTGCCCCAGCAGGAAGGATCGCAGCAGCACGGCGCTGTTCTGCTCGCGGCTGCGGGCGGCGGACAGCAGGGTGATCTTGCCCCTGGCCGCCTCGGCACGCAGCAGCGCAAGGGCCGCCTTGGCATCGCCCTTGGCAGCCTCAAGTTCCGCACGGTAGCGGACCTGGAACTCCTCCCACCTGGCCGGATCGTGGGAGAACCACTTGCGCAGGTCCGGCGAGGGGGCAACCTCCTTCAGCCACAGATCCCACGGCGCCGTCTCCTTGGCGACGCCGCGCGGCCACAGCCTGTCGACCAGGATGCGCTTGCCGTCCCCCACCTCCGGCGGGTCGTACACGCGCTTGACGGCAATCTCGCTCATTGCCCGCCGTCCTTCTGCGTCGGCTCGGAAGCGCCATCATCCGCCTGCGCCGGCGCGGCTGCGGGCGGCACGGAGGCCGGAGAGCCGTCGTCCTGCGGCACGGCGGGAGACGGCGCCGCCGGCGGCTGCGCTTCCGACTGCTGCACATAGATGTAGACCTCGAGAGCCGCATCGTCGCCTCGTGTCAGGTCCGTCGCATATTCCTCAATGAACATGTCGCGAACCGTGATGGTCTTGGCGTCGAGATAGGCCGTGATGGCCTCGTAGGTGGAATCGATCTCATCGTAGGGCCCCTTGTGCACGAAGCGCAGGGCCTTGCCCGAGGGCGTCCTTGCGAAGCGGATGCCCTCCGGCAGCGTGGCCGCGCCCGCGGCCGGGGCGGCCTCCACGGGCAACATAACCTCGTAGCGGAAGCCGGTATCGTCCGTCTCGAGGAAGAGCGCCACGGGGCGCCCCGCGATCTTGAGCCCTGCCCCGTCGAGGAAGGTACGCAGCCGGGCGATCCCGTCGGTGATCGTCTTGACGGTTTCGTCCCACGTCGCCCGCCCGGCCAGCGCGACGGCCGGCTTGTCCGGCAGCGTCACCTCGTCCACGTCGCCGGCGCTCGCCGGCGGCGGCGCGAGCGTCGGCTGCGCGGGCACCGACAGGCCCGGCGCCGGCGGCGTGTCGGCCGGCGGGGCGGTTTGCGACGGGGCAGCCGGCACCGTCGATGCCGGATCGGCGACGGAAGGGCCGTCAGCGGGTGCCGGAGCGGCGGCGGACGGCCCCGCAAGGGCAAGGAGAAGCGCGCAGGCGGCGGCGCCGAGTCTGCCGCGAGCTGAAGCGATCAAGGGCCACGAAGCCGTCGTCATCTGCCGTACCCAACCGTTTGGCGCCGAGCCACGAATCGTCCTCCCCAGCCTTCTTGACCATAGGCGCCTTTGACCGGTGTCGCGAGCTGGCGTCGGCGAAGAGACTCGCGCTTTTTCGCAAACTGTCCCATATACCGATGGAATTTTCGCAGCACCCGGCCGCCGGACGACACCATGAGCGCGCTGATCGGACATTCCTTTCTCAAGATGAACGGTCTCGGCAACGAGATCGTGGTGCTCGACCTGCGCGGCAAGCAGCACGTCGTCACGCCGGCCGAGGCGCGCGCCATTGCGGCCGCGCCTGCCTCGCACTTCGACCAGCTGATGGTGCTGCACGATCCGCGCACACCCGGCACCGACGCTTTCATGCGCATCTACAACGTGGACGGCTCGCTCTCCGCCTCCTGCGGCAACGGCACGCGTTGCGTCGCCTGGGCGCTGACGCGCGGCGACGCGCGTGACGAGCTTCTGCTGGAGACCGACGCCGGCCTGCTCGCCTGCCGGCGCGAGGGCGAATGGTCCTTCACTGTCGACATGGGCACGCCGCGCCTGCGCTGGGACGAGATCCCCCTGGCCGAGGAGTTCCGCGACACGCGCGCCATCGAGCTGCAGATCGGCCCCATCGACGCGCCGGTGCTGCACTCGCCCTCGGTGGTCAGCATGGGCAATCCGCACGCCATCTTCTGGGTGGACGATGTCGAGGCCTACGACCTCGCCCGCCTCGGGCCGCTGCTGGAGAACCACCCGATCTTCCCGGAGCGGGCCAACATCTCGCTCGCCGCGGTGCAGAGCCCGGAGCATGTGATCGTCAAGGTGTGGGAGCGCGGCGCCGGCCTGACGCGCGCCTGCGGCTCGGCTGCCTGCGCCGTCGCCGTCGCGGCCGCGCGCAAGGGGCTCACCGGGCGCAAGGTGCGCATCACCCTGCCGGGCGGAGACCTGCTGATCGAATGGCGCGAGAGCGACGGCCACGTGATGATGACGGGCCCGGTCGAGCTGGAGCACGAGGGCCGGTTCGCTGCGGAGCTGTTTGCGGAAACAGCCTGATGGGCGTCGAGGTCGTCACCTTCGGCTGCCGGCTCAACATCGTCGAGTCGCAGGTCATCAAGTGTCACGCGGAAGCGGCGGGACACGGGGAGCTCGTCGTCGTCAACACCTGCGCCGTCACCGGCGAGGCGGTGCGCCAGGCGCGGCAGGCCATCCGGCGCCTCAAGCGGGAGCGGCCGCAGGCGTCGATCGTCGTCACCGGCTGCGCCGCGCAGGTCGATCCCGCCGGCTTTGCGCAGATGCCCGAGGTGGCGAAGGTTCTCGGCAATGCCGAAAAGCTCGAGGCGGAGCGCTGGCGCGGGCTCGCCGCGGGCGAGAAGGTCGCGGTCGGCGACATCATGGCCGTGCGGGAGACGGCGGCGCATCTCGTCGACGGCTTCGACGGCCACGCGCGCGCCTTCCTGCAGGTGCAGAACGGCTGCGACCACCGCTGCACCTTCTGCATCATTCCCTATGGGCGCGGCAATTCCCGCTCGGTGCCGATGGGCGCGGTGGTGGAGGCGGTCAAGCGTCTCGTCGACAACGGCTATCGCGAGATTGTGCTGACCGGCGTCGACCTCACGGCCTATGGCCGCGACCTGCCCGGCAGCCCCTCCCTCGGCCGGCTCGTCGCCCAGATTCTCAGGCATGTGCCTGACCTGCCGCGCCTGCGCCTGTCATCCATCGATTCGGTGGAGGCGGACGAGGAACTGCTCGCTGTCATCGCCGGCGAGCGGCGGCTGATGCCGCACCTGCACCTGTCGCTGCAGTCCGGCGACGACATGATCCTCAAGCGCATGAAGCGCAGGCATCTGCGTGATGATGCCATCCGCTTCTGCGAAACGGTGCGGCGGGCCCGCCCCGACATCGTCTTCGGCGCCGACATCATCGCTGGCTTCCCGACCGAGACGGAGGAGATGTTCGCCCGCTCGCTCGCCATCGTCGAGGAATGCGGGCTGACGCATCTGCACGTGTTCCCCTTCTCACCACGGCCGGGCACCCCGGCGGCACGCATGCCGCAGCTGCCACGCGAGGTGGTGAAGGAGCGCGCCGGGCGTCTGCGGGCGGCCGGCATGGAAGCCTGCCGGCGCTTCCTCGCCGCACAGGTGGGCACCCGCCAGAGCGTCCTCGTCGAGCGGGGCGACGTCGGCCACACGGAGGGCTTTGCGCTGGTGCGCCTGCCGTCCGGGCTGCCGGTCGGCAGCATTGTCGACGTCACCATTGCGCGGCACGACGGCGAGGCGCTGATCGCGGCCTGATCTCTCCCCTCACGGGAGGGTGTTTTTGACGCGTTCCCAGCTGTTGTGCATGTGTCGGGCGAGGACTTCGGCGAGGCGGTCTGGCTGGCGCTGCGAGAGTGCGGCGATCATTTCCTCATGCTCGGCGACGGCCTCGTTCCACTTTGTGGGCTCCTGGTTGCCGAGGAAGCGGATGCGCTTGAGGCGCGACTGCAGCGTCTCGTGGATGTCGGCGAGCACGGCATTGCCCGACAGGCGCACGATGGCGG
>Ga0065720_1019513_pt1 | contig 24649 bp, 11 predicted proteins | sample Thericmetagenome_FD_59107 | JGI IMG/M metagenome (GOLD analysis project Ga0065720, IMG submission 59107) | Thermophilic microbial communities from the Joint Bioenergy Institute, California, USA of rice/straw/compost enrichment - eDNA_2 v2... | ecosystem: Engineered > Solid waste > Grass >... | reverse complement strand
CGCGTATCCGTCGCGCGAGCCTCACCAGCCTTACCGGTAGAAATGATACCGGCCTTAGCCAGAAGAGAGTCGGTCAGGGTGGACTTGCCGTGATCGACGTGCGCAATGACGGACATGTTGCGCACGTTCGTGGGCTTGTCTGCATTCGACAGTCAGCACAAAAGCCAACGCCATCCTTCGCATCATGGCAGACAACTTACCCATCAAGGCCCGAATCTCCTCAATCGTGAAGCTGTTGTCGAGACATTGTCAATACTGTTCTCACCATCGTCATTGGCAGTCCTGTCCCTTATCTCCGGGCGGGGTAGAGCAAAAGCAGAAATGTCGCTGGATGTGTGCAATGAGCACAGCAAGCGGCAGCGACAAACTGCTCTGCCCCAGTGAAGGAAATGACCAGTAGAAAATAACTTGCTGCACTTACTTGACCATTTTGGCGGTTTTGTTGGCGACAAACTGCTAAAATGGGTTTTGGTTTGGTGATGAGGGTTGGTGAAGAAATCTCCCGGAGAAGAGATTTTTTTTAACACCAAGGGCAGGTGTTAAGGTTGGCGAACCCAAGAGCGATAACAGGGTCCCCGCAGGCCTACTCAGTGGATCAGCTATCAGCCCCAGACCGACAGCTGGAAACAAGAGGAGGCTGGTGAGAGGAAAGGCGACAAGGACAGTGGAATTTGTATGCCAGCTGCTCTTTGGCCCTTTATTTGCGGTTGTGAGGGAGAGGAAAACTGTTCAGGCAGCGGGGGGAATGGCTTGAGGAGGGGTAAAACGACGAAATAGTGGGGCCGGTCAACATGATTTGCTGCCCCTCCATTGGCCCCTGCTACCTAGATTGTGCGTCGGCTGATGCAACTGGCCAGGACGAGGGCAAGCCCTGCCGTGCCTCTCGCTAATCCAAACAACAAAGCAAACCCCGCGATCAACCAGAAATTTTTCAACGCACCTTTCAGGTTCTTGGTCAGCACAAGATGCAGAAAGTTGTAACCCACAAACGTGTGCGAATGATGCTACGCATCGATTGCACACAAAACTAGATGCCTATGACAGCAGCGATAGCTCGGGCTAACAGCTCTTGGTGCTTTAATATTATCCCTTAGCTCAAACGTCGTGACATGAGCTCCGCAACACTCAGAAGCTTGGGGCCCGCATCTGTTGCTGATGCAGGTTTAGTCGTCCCATGAATCCAATGCGCCGTGGCAAAACCGATGAGCAAAGCCGGCGTGGGATGGCCAGCTTTTGCCCCGGGGCCGAAATCGTCCACTACTCTTGCATGCCATCTGACAACAACGAATCGATACCAGCTTACTTACACCTCGCCATTCATGGGTAGGGTTCCTGAGTAATCGACCTTTATTGCAGCTCCATGTGTCTCACAGCGCGACTGGCTCGAAGGAAGGCAGTACAAAAGTCATCGCCATACGGAGTCTATAGGCCGGGTTGCTGTATCTGGAAAGTAGGTAGGTACATACAGTGTGAAATCATGACTCTGTGCCGGAAAGATACTGTGGCTCAGAGACCCCAAGGTCCCAAACAGATCGCTTTCTGTCATCGTTCTATCATCCTCAAATCAGGAGACAATCAAGCCAACAATCAACGACCCTAAGCGACTGGCCCAGACATTTCTAGGATTGATATCAATTACGGACAGGGCAGGTGATGTAAAGTTGTGCTTGGAACGTCTCGCAACATGGGACATTTTAAGCTAGGTACCTCGATGCACCACTGTCTAGACATCAGTCCTGGCCTATCGGAGCGCAGCAGAAACAAAAGTAAAGGGTATCTACAAAGTATCATCTGAGAAGCGCTCTGACATGCGGTTTTTGAAAGGGCAACCATTGAGACGCTACTACCTCCCCCAAACGTTTTCTTCCTCATCGACGACAAAGTGTGGGCTTGTCTGGCGCGAAGTCTCGTTCTCTATTTCTTGTCCCCATACTTGGAATCCTTCTTCACTTGGTCCGTCATGAACTGGAAGGGCAGTCTTCCAATGGTTGGCTCCAGGATCTTGAGGCCTGTGTAGGCCCTGCTCGGCATCGACATTAAAGTCGTCTGTGGTAATTTCAGGATGCGTACCAAGAGTGGGGCCGTACGCAATTTCGAGGGGGTTCTTCCCCAGGGCATAGGAAGGGCTGGGAGATGATGTTTGTGAGATTGCTTTCTTCTTCCCTTTCTTATCCGTGACCCCAGCTTGGGGACCTTCTTGGACCTTTTTTTTCTGTCTCCCTAGGGGATCGTCAGACCTAACAGAGTGCGCCGAACTTGATGAAGAGCGGTTGTATACGCTTCCTGTGAGCGTATGCTGATACAGACTTGGATGAGGCGACATATATCGTTTACTGGCAGGCTCACTTGCCGTGATAACAGGATACTAAACGTGTAATGTTAGCGAAACCAAACAGGGTAGTGGGATTAAAAGAAGATTACTCCAGAGAATCTTACATTCCAATCTCCGTATTCCAGCTTCCGCGCACTCTCGTATAGCTGTTCTTCCTCGGGATCAAGAACAGGTTCCTCAAAGCTATTGGTATGTGGAGAGATGGATCCGTTTCTTCGACTTGGGCCGCCATTCCCCCCAAGCAGAGGCGTCGTTTCCTTGATCTCTTCTGGTCTGGGAAGCCAATATTTCCCCTTTCCTCCTCGTTCATATCGCATCCCTGCTTTGATGCGGGCCAGGCGCGACCGGGAGAGCTCATGGGCCATAATCTTGTCTCCAGAGTCAAAAATCCGATAGCCGTATTTATCACCCTTGAAGGTCTCTTTGGAGTCTTGAATAAGGTCGCGAATTCCAAAAGCATCTCTTGCGGCATAGTACACTGGCATTCTTGCCGATGCGATCCGATTGTCGGCAAAATCGTGCCATGAAAAGGCATACCAGTGGGCAATCGCAAAGGCTGGCATCTCGATGCAGATCAAGAAATCCTGGATAGCAGCCGCAAGGTTGTCTGGAGTGTAGCCCTCAACTTGGTCGGGGATGGCACCTAACCAAACTAGGATGGAGAGGAAGAAGCCTTGCCAGTATGAAGCAAAAATAATGAGCTTGACGCAAAGGAATTTCGGGATTGGACGGAAGGGTTTAAGGTCATTGTTCATGCAAACCCAGAATAATCCGAGCGAATAAAGGCTGATGGTCACGCTGATATTGTAGATGATGCCGCTCCAAAAATAGCCTGACTTGAGTCCGATATAACCCTCTTGATATGTGTCGGTTGCTTTCATGATGATGGTAGCCAGCGCAAGAATCGGCTTCAGCCATGCATACTGCAAGATCCCACGCTTGATAGCGAGAAAGGTATAGGGGTCCGAGATGTCAACGCGGGGTAAGACATGGTTAAGGGGCCAGAGATGATGGACTGGTTCTCGGCCGTGGGTCATTATGATGAGGGCACGTTCGCCGTTGAGGTAGTTGATTAACAACTGGAAGAACGTGTATATGGTGAACGCCTGGAGCAATAAGCTTTCATGTCACGGGCGATAGCAAAAATAGTCCTCACCTCATAGATGTCCCGGACTGGGTCAAGGAAATCGGCTGCCAACCGGGAGACCATGCTGGTCCAAGAGGCGATCGAGTATATCGGAACCCTATCGATAAACGGCTAAGTATTCTGCACATATCAAGGATGTTATCCAGGTAGTCGTACATAAGAAGGATGCGGACAACATATCGTTGTAGCAGCGGCTTCCGATAATTTTTCCTACGCGGCCAACATTAGTAGGACAGGACGGGGCATGGTTCCGTCATGCAGAGCGTGCTTACAGCTGAAGCCATATTGACCTAGCTCAGGGTAGTGTCGCATCAGTACACTGGGAACTTGCAGAATGTGGGATATGGCTAATTGGGAGAGCCAGATCACGTACACAATAGAGAGCAAAGTCGCAATGAGGGATGCGACACCGGCAACAACAGTGGTTGCTGCCTCGAACTTCTGCCCAGTACCTCCGGTCATTGTGATAAGCTGAGGACTAGAAGATATAGTATGATGGCAGTGACTTGCTCAAAGCTCCGCCATCAGAAGGCATGGAGACTGTAGTTGGCAATCATGACACGACGGACGATGGTTGGGAACGTGCGGAATGAACTGGCAGGCGATAAAGCCGATGACGACGGTGTTAGCTTGCCAGCAGGCAGTGGCCTTGTCAGGCTGCGAGGTGCTGAGAGCTCTGTCGTTGTGCTGCGGAGCGCCGCACGAAACCACTGGCCAACGATGCAGCCTCAGGTCGGGAGCTTGCCGAAATGTGGGAAGCTTCTCGGCCAATCAGCGTCTGGTGCTGGATACACCCTTGTCTGGAACCCCTGTACGGCAGCAACCCACCGCCCAGGGAGGTACCTCACCACATCCATGCGCACACGAGCACGTTGCAGTTCACGCTAGTTGAGCGACCCAACAACTGCCGTATCCAAAGTGCAGGATCTTAAGACCTACAAGCAGAGCACGTTAGAATTTTGAAATTTTGACTCTTTGACGGATAAGCCATATCCATAATCACGTTTCCCCTGAACAGAGGGATGTGATGCGGAAGCAAACCTTTCAAGTCAAGCCTTTTTTTAAGTCACGTTGTGGCTCACAAAAAAGCAACCAGCCCTGCGCGCACATCTCCTTTCTTTCGCGTCAGACCGCAGCATGACGCTCAGTGCAACCTGCCTTCCCAGGGTCTATCAGAAACGTGATCGTTGGTGACCGGAAGAAACTTCAACCTTTAACATGGCGAGTGATGGTCTCCCTTCGAGCCAAGGACCCATGTTTAACGCGTATGTTCAGCGCCCTGAAGGTTCCATTTCGTTAGGTAACTTGGATTAACCCATTTCTTGATGTTTCAGGGATTTCCTTGGAGTCCTCATAGCCTGTGCTAGTCTGTAAGTACTTGCGCCTACCACTTCTCCGGAGTTTCTGTTCAGTTGTTGATGGCAAATCAGAGCGATCTTCTCCTTGCTGTACTTCAACCGGGTGTTCGCTTCGCTCGTGTCCTGGGGAATCCGCACCTACACATGGCACCGCTACCAGATTTATATCGATATCCAAGCCCTGCAGATCTCTCTACTTGCCGGTCGCATCTTTTTCACTGGTCTCCGCTACCATGGGAACAATGAGACCATACTGGTCCAAAACGGGCATATTACTTGGGCCTACTGGTTGCGCAGGGTGCGAGAGGTACAGATTGGGAAAAATAAGGCAGCCAGACAGGATGATGATGGCGCGCCTGCCGACCACTTGACCAAGCTGCCATGCCGCGTCAAAGTCTCCCTCATGGGCCTGGAGTGGTTCATATACAACCGAAGTCCGGCCTACGATTCTGTTCTTGCTGGCCTTGACAAGTCTGACCCAGTGGCCAACAACACAAGGGAGCGCGACGTTCAAACCGAAACCGTGCCTGGCTCTACTCTGAAGCTGCGGAAGAGACGACAGGACCGACCTACTAAGATAGATGGAGCTACTCGCGCAATGTCCTCTGCGAGCCGTGAAAAAAATAGTGGTTCTTCGGACCGTCCTTGCTCTCCTGTCGCGGGACATCCTTCCAGCCTACGATCGTCAGCATCCGAAACGGACGATCGAGAAAGAAATGGGAGTGACCACGCAGCCCAGTACGAATCCCAGCTCCCGCTGTTCCTCCAGCTTCTCCCTATACACATCGAATGCGAGAAAGCAGCATTGGTGATGGGTAATGAAAACACCAGGGCTGTCCTTATCATCAAGGCGGATACCTTGTCAGGCGAGGTTGATGCTTCCGAGACAAAAACTCCTGATCCCTACCGTCAGTACTTTCGGTTCAAATTCAACCACCCAGTCATTGAAATGAGGGAGAACCCAGACTATAAAGAGGACCAAGCTGCCCGAGCCGCGCGGGACAAGCACATCCCCCAGGGACCGCTTGCTTCTCCACCAAAACGGTCGTTCCTTCGCTGGCAACGCCACAGGTTGCACGCTGGTCTCAGGCGTCTGATACCGTTCTTAAACCCTTCTGTCGAGTCCCTTTCGTCTTCTGACAGAGATATTGACACAGCAACGGGCCAGGTTCCACCCAGTGGTCAATGGCAGGGGCTCTCTCGCTACCTTTCGGATGATACCGAAGATCAAAGGTCACGATGGGCATCATGCGAATATGCTGCGGTGCCAACACTGTTAGATAGCCCAGAGGCTTCTTTGACCATCTTCTGGGATGTTGCGGGCAAAGTGGCCCCAGGTCTTGGAGAGAATGCGTCAGGGAGGGCCCTCAACATCAACGGTGCAGAACCACCTGCTTGGTCAATCACTTTGTCAATCCACGGTGGCTCCATCAACTACGGTCCATGGGCAGATAGACATCGCGCTGAGCTTCAACGCATCTTTGTGCCGAGCCTTTGTAAAGATGCTGTCCCCGCTTCGCCTTTGCCTCCCGGTGCATTCCGAATGCCGACACAGTTCACATTCTATGTTGAGCTCACTGATGTCACTACTATTCGCATTCCAACCAAGGAAGAATCGAAGAACTGGAGGTGGAAGGGCAAGGAGTCGGTATCGAAAAAATTGCAGAGTCATGACACACGCCGGGCGCGACGATCTAAGAAGTCTGACCAACCTGCGGATGTGCACTCGCGACCGTACGGCTGGCTCGATATCAAAGTCCCATCCAACTCTACCGCCTCCTATTCCATGGATATGGTCGCAGGGCCTTCCGGATATACTGTCACTCTTGAAGTTGACTTCCCCACGACTGAAATCACAAGCAGCATCAACCATGAAGTGCTTTGGAGGTCCGGACGGCAAAGAATATCATGTGATCTTTCCACGCCACTGTCTTGGAATGGCCTGCGCCAGTGGCATTTTAATATCAGCAGCAATGAGTTGGAGCTCTATCTTTTGCGAGATCATGTGTTCCTTCTTACGGACGTCGTGGATGATTGGGCAACTGGACCTCCCACAGAGTACCTTGTCTTCACTCCTTTTAAGTATCATCTGAACTTCCAACTTCACGACGTCAAGCTCTTCCTTAACCTCAACGACGCCAATATCATCAACAATCCCACAGACCCAGAGGATAATACGTACCTCATAATCTCCAGCCCCCTCCTTCGAATCAAAACATGTATCCCAATCGACGAGTATCGCCCAATGAGGAACACTATCCCTTATGACATACGGGCTGACACTGTCTCGTTCGACTTGCATGTCCCTCCATGGAACACCCAAGCGTCGTTTTTGAGTTCAAAAGAAGTTGGACGCCTCGAAACCCTTGTTATCGAAGGCACATACCATTATAACGCGACTATCTCGCCCGGCAATATTGATACCCTCGTCGTAAATGTTACTGGACAGTCACTAGTTGCCACCTTCTATGGGTTCACTATCCGATACTTTCTCAAAGTTAAAGATAACTATTTTGGGGAGGATATTCATTTCAAGACCCTGGAGGAGTATCAGGAGTCGCTGCGACTGAAAGAGACGGACCCGGCTGCTGAGCTTGCCAATCGCCCTCCGCCCAAGAAATCAAATGACTTGGATGTCATACTTAGCGTCCGGACCGATGATCCCAAGATCATCCTGCCAGCAAATCTCTACTCATCTCAACGCCACATACAGATCGATACAGCGAGCTTGTGCCTTGACTTGCGCTTGACCAACTATTACATGGACATGGATCTTGTGGTGGCTCCGTTGAACTTCTCCCTTGGACACACGGGTTCGGGTGCAGAAACTCCCATGAGTTCGACGTCTAGCACTCAGATGTTCATCGATGGTCTGCACGTGTATGGTCATCGTCTTTTTGGACTTCCTCCGACCGAGCCGACCTACATGTGCAACTGGGACCTTTCGGCAGGCGCTCTTACCGGCGAGTGCACTGTGGAATTTTTGACGACCCTTGTTAACGCAGGTAAATCATTCGCATTTAGCTTCGACGATGACGAAAATGCCTTAATCCCTGCCTCGGCTCTCATTGTTTATGATATTACCTTCTTTCGAGCCCATGTGCACTCCGTTCGTCTCTGGCTACATGTTGAAGATGCTGCGTTCCTTCTGTCAACAGGAACCATCAACCTCAGATACAACGACTGGGCCCGGTCGCATTATTCTAAGAGAGCTGTCATCAATATCCCAGATGTTAAGGTTTCTTGCCTGAACGCTGAGTCTGCCACGCGACATAAAAGCCGTTCGAGCCGTCAAGTTGAAGCAGATGCCCTTGTAGAAACGAGCGTGCGTCTAGCTGTCATCACACGAAAAGCCCACTTCTCAGCGGAGAGGAAACTTCAGCAAGACCTTGTCCGCGCCAGTGACCAACGAACACGCAGAACCCATTTTCTCATTCTCCCCGAACTTGTTGCGGACGGTCAACTACCTTCCAACGTGGAGCCTGCTTCTCAGAGTATTCCCCCTATGCCGACCCCTCTCAAACCGGAAGAGCTTACCGGAGGCGACGGTGCGTCTTTCATTTCGAGCGTCAGCTCGAACAGGTTTCAGGGGCTGAGGAGGCAGTCTTCGTTCTTGTCCTTTTCGAGTTCGTCGCAAAGAAGTGTGCGTAAGCCCCTCAGCTCAAAACGGTCAAGTAAGAAAGAGTTAACTTCCGAGCAAGGGAGCGCACGCTTTGGCGATGATGGGAGCACCCCATGGGAACATGCTTCGCTGGCCCGACAGTCCCTCTATCACCGCACGTCAGGAGAAACCGTGGATTATCAGGATGCAGCACACAACACTGTCGCATTCTCGAGTCAATATTTTGCTCCGTACTTTCCACTCGAGCATGTTAGGCCAAGCCACCAGGATGCAATGATGCAAACCATTGAGGATGACGAAGCCGACCTAATCAAATTCGAGTTAGCAGACATCGATCCGACTTCCCTCGATGAAGACTTCGCCTATTCGGCTGTTGTGTTGGAACTTCCTCCAGGCCTAAATATGTTCTGCAACCCGACCTCTCTGCGCTATGTTGCAGCCCTTCTTTCCTCTCTTCAATGCCTCGACCCTGACAATATCCTCGATTCTTTGCAAATTGATTCCATGAAAGAGATCTTTGATATGCAGAAAGATCAGACGATGAAGGGTCGTATTAGTGACTTTATGGTCAAGCTTCCCCAGGTCAATTTGCGTCTTGTTAACCCTGCAAGCCTTGACTCGCTGGATCAAGCCACTGATGAGCATGACCAATACGACGTAGTCCTCAAAAAGCTCTCTTTTATGTCTCGAATACATACAACCTGGCAAGATCCATTTAAGGCAGCTTCAAGACAAGCCCGAAATGCATTCCATCTCCGGTTGGCGTCCATTGAAATCGCAGCAACTGAAAGATTGCAAGGTGTGGGTAATCCTCAAGCAGCCGCATCAGCAAGAGTTGAAAATGTGATAGCTTTTGGCGATACCAGAGATGCTACTTCTCTCTATCTCGAAGTTGATGCAATTGGAGCCAGTACATCTTCCGGGAAAGTTGATTCTTTGGCTTCATTGATACATCGAGCCAGTCTTTTAGGAGCTGATCTTGGCAAACTCTTCTCCGAAACCTCATCTCAGGAGAAGATGGTGACGCGAAATCTTGTTCGTCACCTTATTGCAAAGAAACAAGAAACACCAGATCCCTCATTCTTAGTCCGTCCTTCAGCAGTTCTCAGGTCCGCAACTCAGCACTTGAGAACCTTCGATTCGTGGAAGTTGATAATGCGTCTTCGCCAAATGTGGACGGTGTTGGAGGCGACTGAGGCCGAGGAACTTCTTGCCTCCTGTTTTACACCGCCAACGATTTCTCTGGTTCAAGCCAAGAAGGAAGTACTTTCGGCTTTTGAAGGATGGAGAAGTTGGGACTTGGACAACATTGAGGAGAGTGTCTTTGTCAATTTGATTTTCGGCAACGGTGTTGATCGCTCGGCGTCATCAGCCACCAACAAGCCAACGTTTGTGGCTGCAAAGATCAAGCAACTGCAGCTCGCACTGAATCCAGGACCGAAGCAAAATGGGATCATACTTTTAGATCTGGCTATAAGGGTCCAACTGGAGCCCCCTTCGGACCAGCATCTTGGTGAAGGTTTGCCCCCTAACATTGCTTCAAACATCATTAATGTCAGCTGTGGTAATGCCACTGTCAGTTTGAACTGGGAGCTATGCGAACTCGCTGAGAATATTCTCAATTTGGTGGAGAGAATCGATTCACAGTCTCTGAGCGAATCCCTTCCAACTTCGTCAGACGTTAACCAGACGAAGACCGTAGCGCATTCTCTGTCGGAGACTACAACTCATTGTGTTGTGGTTCTTGACCACGGCTCTCTCATCATTGAAGCAATCAACCTGTACTCGGAATCCTTCGCTGACCATGCACGGGCATCGCTTCTCGTTAAGAGAGGGGCCAACAATGCTACCGACACCAACCTGATCCTTAGCTGCGACTCGGTCTCTTCCAGCTTACGCAGCCATCATCAAAAACTCGCCAAGCTCTCTCTGGAAATGCCAAGTGTTTTTGCTTCTCACGAGTTGCGAGCCAGTGAAACCACGGATTCTCACACCATCAAAGCCACTGCTAGCAATCAATACATGAGCCTGATGGTCAAGCAGGACCCCATCACTCTGGCTGAAGTGTTGGACCTGTTAGTGCGAGATGAGCTTGCTCAGCTTTCCCAGCTAAAGAAACAGCTTCCGTCACTGCTCATGACTCCGGCAGCACCAAAAAACATAAAAGACCGACTCACCGCCTTCCGGGTGAATGTGGCTCTGTTCATGGATCGTTATACCATCACCATCCCATTGCTCCGCTCTCTCACCTACACGGTTCATGGAACAGTGTCGCGAGCAGCAATTGCAGCAAACTTTGGTCGAGAAATTATCTTTGACTTCGATATTAAAGAAAACTCCCACGATATTCAGATTCAAGCAAATAATGTTTCTCGGAGCATTTCTCTCCTCCAAATCCCTCCGACAAGTGGACGGATTCGAAGCCACATAGACCACGAAGAACACATGGTCAGTGTGTTTGCGTCGGTGGAGCTGGTGCAGTTGGATGTTGGAGCTGTATACAGCCTGCTGTCTGCTCTCAACAGGCCAGAGATATCGAGTGCCATGAGCGAGCTTCAAGAACAGATCAAGATCATTGAGGAACATATCAAAGAAGTCACTGGACATGAGGACTTGCAGTTAGAAAAGGGCTCCCCGCGAAGCAACCAGAGTACTCTTGTTTATGCTGTTCACCTTACGCTGGCCGGAATTGAGATATTTGGGGAAACTCCACTCACGTCTGATACTACTGCTCTCGCGCACATTTCATTCTCTCTTGACAGCATTCATCTTAGTCTGGCCAACCGTGTAGAGCAACATGGCCCAACACTGACGTACCCCGAACTGAACCTCAACCTGCGGCGTATCTCATGCCAATTCAAGAGGGGTGCTGCCGGGGCAATGACATGCTGTGGCAGTGTCGTGTTTGGAGCCCTGATTACCGCCTCTTCCCGGCCCAACGAAGATGGGAAAGAGGAAAGGTTCTTCCACGTTAGGAGCGACACATTTGAAGCTGATCTCTCACCTGCTACAGTCTCGACAGCTGTTGATGTCCTTGGATACATGAATGACAGGTTTAAAGATCTCGACACTTCTAAAGAGCTTGAGTACCTCCGAAGGTTCAAGCAATCCAAGCCCCGAATTGCCGTCAACAATGGGGAACCAGGGACTGAAACAGATATCATTGATGCTTTCCTCTCCTCAATCACATATTCCTTCGAGTTCTGCAATATCCAGCTTGCATGGCTGGTCACCGATAAGGATGACATACTCACTCCTGGCAGTGAAGATCTTGTCCTATCCCTTGCCAGAATCGAGCTTGGAACCCGGACGAGGAACTCGGCTCGGCTCGCCATTGAGAATCTCCAGCTTCAGATGGTTCGTCCGTCGCACGATAAGCGGCTCAGGTCGCCGAACTCGGCACTCCTTCCAGAGGTAATATTCAACGTCGCTTACGTCTCAACAGCCGATATTCGGAGGCTTGCTTTTCAGGCAGTTGGCAAGCCTCTGGACGTTCGGCTGACATCGGGATTTATCATCCCCGCGGCACATCTGAATGACTCCATCAACTGGTCTCTTCAAAAAGTTCAGCAGGCCTCACAGAACTGGAGTCCGATTGTGTCAAGCCCTCCTCCAGAAGCAGTGAACCTACAGTCAGAAGAGCAATTGGAACGTAAGAATTTCATCGGGGGCAAGCGCCTTGAATCGCTGCTTATTGACGCCGATTTTGCTGGCGCTGTCGTCCACCTCACCGGACAGAAGCCTTCACGAGAATGGATTCCTCACCACAGGCCTGCTCGGCCGAGCAGCTCTGGAAAGCAAGGTCATTTCTCAGCTGATGAAACCGCGAGCAGCACAACACTTCGGTCACCTGGTTTGGCTTTCAAGCTGGAATTTAGGGACAACGGCAAGGATGACCCTTCACTACATGCTGAAATCAAGATTGACGCCTCCAGCAACACCATATATCCGTCTGTCGTTCCCCTTATTGTAGAAATCAGCGACAGCATCAAGAAAATCGTTAGCAGTTCCGACGAGGGGACGGAGAGAAAACCCTCACTGAAAGCCCGCGATGTTGCTGCTAGGGTCAAATTGCCGGAGGAAGACAACATCCTCGCTACTGATCCCACAACGATGCTCGGCCGAGTGAGGCTCAACCTAGGATTGCGGATTTGCCGGCAAGAGTTTTCCCTCAGCTGCCAACCTATTGCAAGAGTCGCTGCTACAGCCAGCTTCGACAGCGTTTACTTTATTGCAAACACTGTTCGATCAACGGATCAGGGCAACTTCTTTGCGGTTTCCGGCATCTTCACACACCTCCAAGCTTCCGTCCAGCATGTGTATTCGCGAGAATCAACAGGCAGCTTTAAGGTAGAGTCAATTGTCCTGTCTCTCCTGAACAGCAAACATCTCAGCGGTACCAGCGGTCTTTCGGCAATTCTCAAAGTTAGCCCCATGGAAGTGTCAATCAATGCAAAGCAACTTCAAGACTTCTTGCTCTTCCGGGAGATCTGGATTCCAAGCAATAAGGTAGATCCGACGGCACACCCCGTCGCAAAGCTCGTCACAGAAACCTCCCAAGGACACCTAGTGCAGCGCTACCAACAAGTTGCTGCGACCGCCGCGTTCCCGTGGACAGCGAGCATTTCCATCGAAGCACTCAAGATCGTCGTTGACCTTGGACAATCCCTGGGCAAATCAACCTTTTCAATCCAAGACTTCTGGGTCGCATCAAAGAAAACATCTGACTGGGAGCAAAACTTATGTCTCGGTTTTCGCATGATCGGAGTTGAAAGCACAGGAAGAATGAGTGGTTTCGTCGCTCTGGAAGACTTCAAGTTGCGAACCTGGATCAACTGGCCCGAACGTGAACAAGCGCTCAATGAGACCCCGCTGATTCAGGCGTCGGTGGGAATTAGGCAGCTCAGAGTCAAGGCAGCCTTCGACTATCAAGCTTTCCTTGTGGCAGACATCAGATCGCTCGAGTTTCTGATGTACAATGTCCGGCGCAGTCGTAAAGGGAGTGGCGACAAGCTCAAGGCTGTTTTCATTGGTGATGCTGTCCAAATTTTCGGCACCACTACATCGTCTTCGCAAGGAGTTGCCTTGTATCAGGCCTTCAAGCGCCTAATACAAGAACGAAAGGCAAATTTCGAAACCTCTCTGAAGGAGATCGAGAGGTATCTCCAGCGCAAGTCGGTATCGGCACCATCCGACGTAATCGAGCTTCTCAAAGCCGCAAAGTCCAACGTAAAGGATGATAACGTCGTAAAGTCTCCAATTTCTCTTGACACCGACGTTGCGGTTACCCTGAAGGCCCTTAATTTGGGCGTCTTCCCCAGTAGCTTCTCGGACCACCAAGTCTTCAAGATGGAAGCACTCAATGCCCAGGCACGGTTTGCCGCATCGGTCATCGATGATGGACGCATCCACAGCATCCTGGGCCTGACCCTGGGGCAACTGCGCATAGGACTCGCAAGCGTGCGGTCGCCGGCGTCACCACGAACTCTAGGAGAATTGAGCGTTGAAGACGTGGTGCAGAGTGCAACTGGTTCACGTGGAGGAACGATTCTCAAAGTACCCAAGGTCGAAGCAGTCATGCAAACTTGGCAACGAAATGACTCTAAACGAATCGATTACATCTTCAAGAGTGCATTTGAGGGCAAAGTTGAGGTTGGCTGGAACTACTCGCGCATCAGTTACATCCGCGGCATGTGGGCGAACCACACAAAGACTCTTGCTCAAACTTGGGGCAGGGAGCTGCCCAACGTGACAGCTATCCGCGTTACAGGCGTGGGACTGTCGCCAGACGACGAAGGCAAAGGGAAGGTTAAGGAGAAAGAAACAGAGAAGCAAAAAGACAACAAAATTACGGCCGAGGTCAATGTACCAGTGTCCAAGTACGAGTATGTTGCACTCGAGCCACCCATAATTGAGACCCCTCAGCTGCGCGACATGGGCGAGGCCACACCGCCACTGGAATGGATTGGCTTGCATCGCGAGAAGCTTCCGAACCTGACGCACCAAATAGTGATTGTGGCGTTGTTGGAGCTGGCGGGTGAAGTCGAAGATGCATATTCAAAAATACTGGGAAGTAGTTGAAGTTTTCTTGTCTCATGTTGTAGTTGTTTCACTGCAGGTTGCAATCCGTAGAACGTGCTTAAGGAGTCGCGGTGCATCGATATGAAATAGAGTGGTGTAGGGGGGGTTTCCCCAGACTTCTTGGTTTCCTGATGGCTCTTTTCTGCTTAAAGGAACATGGGTTTTCACGACGTGTAACAGGGTATCTAAAACTTCCAAACAGATACTGCCGCATACCTACACACTGGACGCAGCCTAATGTTACAGACACATTCAACCTTTGATTTAGAATGGGTGCAAGGATAATGAAAACTGAGATACAGGTCGTACTAAGGACCGATTTTGGGACTGATTCTTCGTAGCCGCTGCAGATCCAGATTGTATGATCCTAGTCAAAACATGCTGGCCAAGGGGCAAGCCAGACTTGCGAGGTAGAACTCAAGACTCCGTGAAAACCTAACAGATATTAAGGAACTCTAGACATTACCAGTTTCCAGCTCAAGACATTGATTCTTTCACACATCCAACCTAGCCACTGTGCGGCCCCAGAGAGTCATGTGCAGGATACCCTTCGGAAGTCGGTCAGCGAAAGCTCATCAACAAAGGCAGAAAGAACAGGGATGTGGTTGACTTACACCATGAGCAGACAGCAATAATAGCATACAGACAAATCAGCAACATGCCCTCAAGCCAGTGACTCTTGCCATCAGCGATCAGGTAGTTTACCAATAGTACCGACACGAACATGACAGCAACCTGGAATGGGTCAAAGTTCAGCGCCATCGCATCAACTCCCATCCCCCAACCGATAATAACAAGCAATGGGATGATGAAGAGAGCGACCTGCATGCTGGACCCGACTGCAACACCGATGGCCAGGTCCATCTTGTCTTTCATGGCCACCGTAACGGCTGTTGCATGCTCGGCCGCGTTGCCCACAATGGGCAACAAAATCAGACCGACGAATTCGGCGCTCACGCGGCCGCCAGATGTCACGGAACTGATGCTGTCCACCATGTACTCGGCACATAATGCAATTACGACAGTCGAGACGGTAAGAGTGGCCACAGCGACACCAAACTGAAGCTGAGGCTCTTCACTGTCATTTTCGTCAACAGCACCAAATTCTGTTCGGCTTGGTTGGGCTGCCGCAACACCCTCGGCACAGTCTCGGAGGTTTTTCCGTGGAGGGTTGGCAAGCAGGCGGCGCAGACGTTCGGCTTCAGATGGCTGGCCCCCGTGACCGACCATGATCATGCCAGCAGAGCTCATCAGACCCCGGGCAATTGCAGATTCAGGACCGTTGGCACTATCGTTACTTCCAAGAAGATTGCGTTTGAATGGTTTGGCCTCGACCTTTTGGCTTTCTTCGGCGAAGACTTTGGAGTGTGTCTTGAGCTGGAAGAAAAGATACCCGCCATAGACAATGAGTAGAATGACGGACGTGCCGCGAGAGAGTTTAGCAATGTCGGATTGCGGGGTATCGCTGGCAATGTCGAAGACCGTTGGGACAATGACCGACGCAACGGCTAGAGCAAGCAAACTTGCGGCTGTTTGGGCGACTGTGGTGTTAAAGTATTGCTCCTGGCGCCGGATGCCCCCAAAGAAAAAGCACAGCCCCAACACAAGCAAAAGGTTGGAGAGGATGCTGCCGATAAGTGAAGTCTGGACAATGATGACTTCATCATGAGCCAAGGCAATGATGGCAACAATCAGCTCAACAGCGTTGCTTCACCAGCTCGTCAATGATTTGCAGAATTTTGGTCCCTGTGGCGGAAAAAAACTTACCCGAAGGTGGCATTTAACAATCCTCCCAACGTCTCACCTGTCCGCAAAGCGATCTCTTCTGTGGCGAAGCCAAGCATGGCAGCAAGGGGAATAATCGCGATGAAGTTGACAACAAAAACAGCAATTCGGCTCACCGAATGGACATAGTTGATCGCAATGCCCACAGGAGCGGCAAGTAGGAGGATATTGAGCCAGGAATTCAAGAAAGTCCGTTGCAGCTGGTTGCGTACAGTGAACGGCTCTTTGGGTTCGATGTGCTTGAACAAAGTCTTCGTCTTCTTCTCTTCTTCAGAGTTCCCTTGCCGGCCTTCTCCTGCTGCGCCAGTCTCCTGCGAGTGTTCGCGAGCAGAGTTTCGCTGACGTAGCGTGCCCTGGAATTCTGTTGCCGAGGCAGTGGCTGAGTCTTGGCTCTCGTTTGGCTGGAGATGTGAGGTTGAGGCAATTCCAGTGTCAGGTCGGCTGTCTTCGACGACCGCGTCTTGCTCCTTGGCGCTAGACGCATCTGAGGGGCGTGAGGCGCTTGGTCCATCCAAAATGACAGGCTGCTTCTCAAGCTCGTTGCCAGCTTGCCATTGTGTCCGAGGAGGTTCGCTCTTGCTCCGAGTGATAGGGAAGAGATTCAGACATGAGGTGCTTCGGGCTTCCTTGAACGCAACCTTCCTGTTTTCATAGGCATTGTCTAATGACATCAGTTAGGAATTGGCAAGAGATATATCTTGTGAGACCTCTGTGACAGGATAACACGATGCCCAACTCGCACCGTGATAGACGGTACTTTGAGCAGAAAGTTAAGAATCAAGAAGCCCGGGGCCCTTACATGAAGCCATGTTTCATGGATCTAAGTGGCTATTGTTAGGCTGTTGGATTTGTCGATGGCAATCTGTTAAGAGCGAGTTGGTGATAACGGCAGGTTGTCGAGTTTGGTGGTCCTAGAAGTCGTGACTTTTATAAACAAAATACTACATATAATGGGGTTGGTATGTCTCAGAAAAAAGCTGTACCTGACCACCGATCACGTCCGTAACCGTGATAAGCTCAACTGGGTCCTCCTGATGATCAAAAGCGTCTTTATCTCAATTCACGAGCTTGTCGGGATGCGTCACTTGTTTGCACTTCTTGGGCCACCAAGAAGCTGAACTATATGGTTGCTGCTGGCTTCAAGCACTAGTTTCCATCCCCTCAAGAAAGAAAAAACTCAATGACTTTGTTGATGTAGAGTGACGTGTCACTGTGTGGCTGTCCTACAATATTGGCACTGCTTAAGCACAGGAACATCGCAGCCGGAAGTGTGTTGTCATCGGTCATGGACTTGCAGATCGCGATGAAAGTTCGCGGTCTCGGGAGTCGTCACTTACAGTCGAAGCTCTGGATGGGCAATTCGAAGGTCAAAAGGCCATCGTCATGCAGCTCAAGCCACATGCGACCTACAGCTGGTGCAAAGTTGAAAACAAGCAAAACAGCATGTGGAATACCCATCGAGAGTGGACAGCAGGACACGGGCCCCCAGGAGGGCGCTTGCCGCAAATTATTAACGTGCCTAGCTAGCATGGAGGTGTTTTCCGTTTGAAATAAGCTTTACAGGTCCTGGTGCCACCCAGCTTTGCCCACTTTGGCTCCCTCACTTTCACACCGCAGAGATTATGGGTCATGCGCTAGCTAGGTAGGTAGGTAGCGTGGGCGTTAGCACAGGCCTGGCCTGGCCTATCCCACATCATAACCGTCGACCAGCAGCTCCTGTCACTGCTCAAATTGGAACACCTCACTGAATGCAAGCGAGTCCAGTCGTGTCGTCATCAGTTCCCGCCAAGACACTCCCGCCAAGCCACTCAAGCCAGGGACCCGCTACTGCCCCGGGGCTTGGGCTACAAAGTAAGCTCTCGCCAAGAGAAATGCTTGTTTACGCCACAGCACAACCCAAGATCTATAGAACCAAGGAGACTGGGCGGTCGACTAGACGGGGGCTTCGAACACCAATGTCCAAGTCGTGGCATTGTTATTCGAAAGGAAAATGGAATGATGAGTTGTCGATTGAACATCAAGATCCAGCTCAGCGAGATTTGAAGACTGTATTCAGAGATCCTAGCATTATAGAGTCTGTATCTTTGCTCACCTATCCTCTCTTCTCTCCCCGCCATTGTTACCTCCTGTGATCCCCCTCAAGCCTCCAAGGAGGGTCTCGTACTGTACACTTCCTCTTCTCAAAAAGCTTGAAGCTGACATCAGCGCGGGGTTGGGGCTCCCTGCCCTGGAGCTTGGCAGAACTATGTTCCCAGCAGAGGTTGCCGAAGTAACACTAGCACCGGTGTTCTGCTGCCCTCCGACAGACGAAGGCAAAGTCACCCCAGCAGATACGGCACCAGCACCAGCACCAGCAACCAGTCCTGTCGAAGAACTCAGCACTGACGGTGGCAATCCCAAGGCCGGGATGCTGCCCTCTGGCACTGTCGACACGACGCTGCCAGATTGGTTGAATGAAGGTGGCGTCATTTCTTCTTCGGTGGCATTTGGTACTGCCGTTGGCGGTGCGGCAGTGCTGAGCTCCCTGTAGAACTCCTCCAGCGCCTGCGCGTCGCGGCAGAATGCCTCAAGTTCGTCTTTGATCCACTCCGGTTCTTGTGTGGTCCAGGTCGTCCACGAGGTGCCGGGATAATGGCTATAACCAGGGGCTGTAGCAGCTGTTGTTGAAGTAGACATAACTGTTTTGCCAACCTGTGTGCTTACCTGCCCACCAGCCCGTGAGACAGGAGATAGACGGCCACTGGATGGTTTCAAGAGCGGTGAGGAAGCAGGAGTTGATGACTCATGGAATGCTGCCGGTGAATTTAACATGCTGAATGGTGTGAACGAGCCAGGTGTGACAACACGCATCGCACTCGGACCCGGAGTACCGAGCCCCCCTCCGCCGCTGAGCCCAGTCTCACCGCGCTGTTCGCGCTGAAGTTCTCGTTCGCGTGCTGCAGCTGCTCGGTTGCTATACAGCCTGTTTGCCAGAAGTAACAAGTCTCCTTCATCTGTGATTTCTGCTAAGACAGATCCAGAGCGATGGATATATTGCGTATACTTGAAGTCAGGTTTCCCCCACGAATAGGTGACCTCGACGTTGCTGGGGAAATTGGAAGCCGCTTCCATGTCCAAAACAAAATCAAACTTGCGCAAGATAGCCTTTTGGTAGAAATGACGCCCAGGCTGCGCTTGTGGGGTGAATGACGTCGGATCATAGTAGGTTAGCGGGGATTGGTCCGGAGGAGGAACTGCAAGCTTGATGATGTATGGTCTTCGGAATGGGTTTGTGTCGCTGACTGCACATGCCTCAGCAATCGGTACTTCTACCAGCTTTAATCCATATTGAGCTGCTTCACGTGCCCAGTGCTCAATAGCATCCTCGACAAGTTTGGCAGTAACATTGATCCAGTCAACTCGAATGTGATAGCAGTTATCCGGGTTGTGCAGCCTGTCATAGTGCAGCTCGATGATCTCAGGCCGATAGGAACGCTTTCTGTGATCCACGTCATACTTGATGACCTTGCTTAGTGTCACCTTCGGCTTTTTCCCCATCGCTGTGGATGGTGCTGTCGGTGTTGTCGAACCAGATGAAGATAACTTTTCTTCATGTATTGACGTTGGTCGAGAATAATTGGCTCGAGAATCTCGTTGGATATGGTCACCCATTGGCGTGGACGGCACCGATCCCTGGCTTTTCTTGGTGTTAAACCAACTCTGAGCATGAGTCTTCGCATACTCGCTCGTAATCTGATAGAAATATTGCCCATCTCTGAATGGATGTCGCCGTTCCACATGGACGAAGAGGCCATTCCCTTTTTCATCCACCATGAGACGATTGCCCAGAGCTTCGGCCTCTTCACGATCTTCCAAATCCTCAAAGTTTTCCAGAAGCCATGTTGTCATATCCGATCCAATAAAGCAGTTGTAATGCAGTCGCCAATGCCACCTGCGGTTCTGCATCCGCACGCCTCCGTTTTCAACAGGTTGTTGGATAGCCTCAGCAAGCGCTGCCAGACTAAAATTCTTCTTCGAGAATAATTCTCGACTCCTCACCAGCCTTTCCCGTTGGCCTTCTTGGCCCTCCAAGAGAGGAAGCGTCTCCAGCTCTGCTGCGATGACAACCGATGGGTCTTCTGTCTTGTAGACAATATCAAGAGGGCTCATCTCTTTCTTCTTTTCGCGAGTTGTTGAACTCTGAAGACGACGCTCATTGGGGGGAATGTATCGATATTTCTGCCATATTTGCGCCAGTTTCCTAATTCCTTCGATGCGGATTTCTTCCTCATTGTCGCCAGCCCGCACCCCAGGGATCGACGAGCGCCGACCGGTCATAGGAATCAAAACAAATCTGGCGCGCCAGAAATTGAGGTAATCCCTAAGTTCTTCGTTATGCCCAGCAACAAAGGCGTCGATGTAGTTCCAGTTTGGACGTGGTCTGCGAGACACAAGCGGGAGCTCGCTTGTCTGGTATCCGGCGTCCAACAATGTCCTTATAGCCGGTCTGTACTTGGGGATCTCATCAGGGTCTTGTGCATTATGGAGAGTCTTTCGAATAAAAATGTTGACTTCGACCTCAGTGCCGTTGACACAGGATAACTGATGGATAATATTGCCAACGGACATGAAAATGCTGGTACCATCCTCCATCATCTGGTCTTGAGAGAAGATATCGGCGATCTTGACCTGTTTCTGGCCTAGTGCTTTGGCGACGGCAGGGCCAACAACGATCTGAAAACCTTGTGTGAAGCGTAGACTGACCATCTCACGCAGCAGCTCATCACGAGATCTGGGCTCTTCTAGCATATCATCATCGAAAGCTTGAGAGACAATGTAAGGCTTCCGTTCATACTCAGTCTCGAATTGTTTTTTGGACGGAAAATACTCTGAAGTAAGGGGCACGGCAGCTGGAGTGCACAGAGTCTTCCATTTCATGATCCTCATTTCCTGAGGACGAGGGAAGACGTGCTGCCAGCGGCTGTAGAGCTGGGGGATCTCCAAGTCATTAGGGTTCGGATTAGAAGGGTTTAGCAAAGTCAGCCACGGCGATAATGCGGTTTTTGGTGACAGATTCGATGGCACCGGCACGGCTCCAGCAAGGAGTTTGGAATTGTAGAGTTTTTTGGCATCTTCGGCCCTTATTGCGTTCGAATAATACAGGTCGCGGTCTCGGCCACCTGGCTCCGGTCGAAGAGTCGTCGCAAGAATCGAACCAGATAACATGGCAGCTGCCGGTTCACTAGCTTGCTGGTTTTTTCTGATGACTATTGGCTTCGACGGCGTATCTGGCGCGGGCTGCTGGCCCTGGGCCAACGAAAATGACCCGAGGCTGCCATGAGAGAATGTGCTTGTAGGCGTTCCGACTATGGACGACCTACGGGACGACGATTGCCGCTGTCCTATCCGTTGCGGGATCATCAGGAGGTCTTGGTTGCTTCGAGATGATGTCAAAGTCTTGGAAGCACCGACAGTCTCAATGCTCACTTCGGCGGTTGCTACCTTGGGAGCTGCAATTCCAAACCCACGGTTGCCAAGGCTGATGCGCATCAGTTTCGGTGTCTTTGCGAGAGAAGACGAGGAAGACGTCTCTCTCGGTTCCTGTCTCATAGATCGGCCACTGATGCTCTTGCGGTGGGACTGCACGACTTCGGCTTTCTCCGCACTGGAGTAACAAGTAATACCCTCGGAAAACACCTGATGCTGTTGGGTCGCAGTTGACGGTCGCCGCTCTGTATACGACGTCCCCAATATGCTTACAGAAGTGGAATCCTCTGCGTGTTGCCTGCTCGGCATAGCCTCTAGGTCTCTTCCATGCCTGGAATGGCCAGCGCCGATTTGTCGAGGAGGCAATCGTGCTTTGCAATCATCGTACTCTTGTAACTGCCTCCACAACGACCTCTCCGAGTGCTTTCCATGCTTATCAGGAGCAAACTTCTGAAAGCCATGGACAGGGTCGAATAGGCTATCTGGAACCCGTAAATTCTCGACAACGACGTTTCCCTCGCTGTCTAAACGATAGCTCCCAACACGGTTCTCCAAAACAGCCTTGAGAGGAAAGCAAGAGTCTAGATAAAGAGGTTTCGTTTCGATCTCATTGGTCTCCATCACGCTCCTCATCTGCAAGTCGTACATCCGACATCGTATTGGGAAGTCGTCTCCGGACTGCGTACGAGTAGCATCTGAGACGGACAATGCTATCCCATGGTATGACAATTCCTCCTCGGAAGCACCAGTCCAATAGGACACGTGAAGCCACTGAGGGATCGCACACCACCATTCATCTTGTGACCAGGAAGAGCTAGAGCTGTCGCCGTGTCGGGAGGTGTCGGTTTTTTTGCTTGGTGAGTAAGAGCTGGCGATACTGCTGTAGCTCCCAACCACCAAGGATGACTGTTTTGGAGTGCTTCCATAACTTGGCTCTAACTTTGCTTTCCTCTGAACATTGTCGTATTGGGGATTGCGATATCGAAACAGCGGAACTGAATGTAGAGGTATTTTTGGTATGCATATCAGATCAATAGCAATCCCGCTCCCAACCAATGCCTCGGTGGTGCGGCGCAATGTGTCGTACTCAACTTCGAAAACGCCAGGGCTGGGACTGATGATGACCACAGACAGCCCAGTTCTTGTCAAGTCTCTGTCAATGTAGTCGTGGGAATATAAAGACAACGCCATGTTGATGGCTTCTAAGAAATTGCCATGGATGGCCCTCGAAGCTTCTGCCTTGATTTTGTTTAGCATGGCATCTCTTTCGTTGGACATGTCTGCACCTGCAAACTCCCTCATCGCTTGCTGGTGATATGTGCTGATGTCTTTGCGGAAGTGGTTGAATTCACGCTTGAGCTGATAGAGAATTTTGGTCCATTCGCCGCTGCTCATCTCGCTGACCACAACACGATAAAAATCCTTGTATGGACGACGATCTCCTGAAGTTTGGAACCCGGTGAAATAGTCATCATAAACAGATGTGCCTGCCAACTCAGTGGATATACCCATGTCATACTCGACGCGGGCAAAGAGGACGATGGTGACAAGATGTTTCACCCTCAATGTGGCCCATTTCTTAAATAATGCCGGCAAGAAGCCATTAACAACCTTGTTGAACATGATCTCGCCCGAGCCATCAGGGTCAAAATCCCACATTTCACGGGCCATTTGGATGAAGAGCACATAACGGGCGGATTCGCTTCGGAAGATGGGCTTTGTGTTACGTCCGAAGAACGCTGACTGGACTTTGCGGCCATCAACGTAGACAGAAGTGACCTGGGCCTTTACGGTGCCCATGAATAAAATCATCTGTCCCTTGTAAACTGTCCTTCTTGCCAGCTCTCCTACCGTCATGCGCCACATATCAGCCCGCGAGAGGTATTGATCTTTGAAGCACAGCTCGACATGGGATGCCTCCACAGCAGGATTGCTTTCATCTATCTGTTACAGACAATTTGTTGTCAGTTGAAGCTGACTTCACTTCCAGAGAGCCAAGGTGAATGATTCAACATACGGGTGAGATGGTCACCTGGGTGCCCTTTTTCATTCCAAAGGCGTCGGCAATATGCTTCGCCACATATACCTCAACCATAGGGAAGCGAGCCTTCATCTCCCTGGGCATATCCTTGACAACACATATGTAGCGCCTCTCTGAGGCAGGACCAGAAGTTCCCTCCTTGCGATCCAGGACTGGCTGTCTCCCATACGACGAGATTGGTGGCGGCTTTTCGGAATCAGCCTTGACCAAATCAAGCGCCACAACACTTCCAGGTTTGACATCAGGCCCGATGAGATCAAGGTTCAAAAGCACATCGTCATGAATAAATGAATCGTTGATGGTCACCGTCCATCGTCGCTCAGGTTGACGGGAATGGGGTGAGCGCGGCTCAAAGAACATGGAGCTGCTAGATAACGCATCACTAGGAGAGTCCGAGAAGTGGCCATCGGTGGCACAATATTGGCGGACTGCAGAATGGACATTGCTGGGAACATTGGGGCCTCTCGCTGGTGCCAGCGCGGCAGAAGGGGCATTGCGTGTGGCGGACATGTAGACTGGTCCTCAGTGCCAGGCCCAGTTAAAATTTGTCTGTTGTTTCCTGGCCGTCATGGCGTGAATAAGTAGTGTTGATGCAAACTCCAACAAATGAACGTCGGTGGCTTGCACACTGGATCTGGTGGTACAAGTCCATGAAGTTCAAACAGCTGGATTGTCCAGACGTTTATGGATGAGGTTGGTAGCAGCCGGCAGAATCCGTGGGGTCTGCCCACCGCCTTCCATCTCTGGCCTGTCACCCCAGTGTGCACGGGCCATTAATTCCAGAAATAAGGGGAGGGAATATCCTTTCTCCCCCCCC
>Ga0065720_1019512_pt1 | contig 24680 bp, 24 predicted proteins | sample Thericmetagenome_FD_59107 | JGI IMG/M metagenome (GOLD analysis project Ga0065720, IMG submission 59107) | Thermophilic microbial communities from the Joint Bioenergy Institute, California, USA of rice/straw/compost enrichment - eDNA_2 v2... | ecosystem: Engineered > Solid waste > Grass >... | reverse complement strand
ATTGCCTAGGCTTGTGAGTGTTAAAGCAATCTCAACAGATCCTCCGCGAAGCTAGTACCTCTCCCAAGAAGTTAAGAACCCCATCTACAAGAAAATCACCCTACAAGTAAGCTTGTAGCGAAGAGTGCATCCTTTTTTCATGAATGTATGTGTATTTGGTACTTACCTCGTTAGGGGGGCATTGATTGATATATACTACTGTCATTTTTCCTTATGTTTTCCTTCTTATGATTGCTGAAAACATCATCTAACTCTCTCACCCTTTCCACTCTGATAGTCGAGAACTCTTTAGCCAAGCCTTCTCAAGTCTAATTTGCATAAAATTCCTTTTATACAAAATTTAGCAACTTAAAATTATTTATGCAGACAGAAGCTACAGAAACCTCTGGCGACTTCCCCCAAATTACAAGCCGAACTCTGATGAACGTTTCGGAGACAGCCACGCCATACAGAACATCGCCATCGATTAATAAGAACAATGACAACTTATCTGGATGGGTTCCAGAAAAGCCAAGAGCTATAGAGACCTCACCAGTTGAAGTTCTGGACAATGCAGCCACCACACCCCAGCAAACCAAGAAATTAACAAGCAATATTGCCAAAAATAATTCAAAGTCTAGCCTTACCCTTCCTACAAGAATCTTTAAATCATATATTCCAGCCATGGCCAAAGAAACCTCTCCCTTGAGAGGCCATTACTTCAAAAGATCTGATATTGAAAAGAAAAATCCAAGACTAGCACCTCTACGTAACAGCAAAAGTGAAATAGAATACCTTCTGGCCCACCCCATCGAAAATGAATCTTCCTCTCCAGATCCCTTTATTGAAACTTCGGGAGTCCCAAAGCCCCTTATTGATAAGCCAAAAGAGGCCATCAAGGACTTCATGAAATTGAAAAATAATGCAGCCTTCCAAACCATCGTTAATAGCCCTAGAGGCGAAAATCCGGCCGTCCCCCAAACTGTTGACCTTCTGCTTTTCAAGCCAAAATTGAAGCCTAAGCATATCCCGGATCCTCGTCCACCAAAGAGAAGCCAGACCTTCCTAGACATTAAGAAGTACATGTCCGTGGAGCCAACAAAACCTGAACCTAGATACAAACTTAGCCATCCTGCAGAGAAAGATACCAGTAAGACTCTTCCAACTGAATCTGGAACTTTAGACTTGAATCCCTATATGAATCATGCCCTCCCATATAAGGGTATCACACACAATCCAAAGCGATTTTTCAAGCCTGTTACCATCTCAGGACTGGACTATTCCAGGAAGAATTTCTTTGGTATGTCAGTTCTGAATAAAGGACATGACAAGTTATTGCCTAATATACATGGAGGGCTTGACAACCCCGTTTTCAAAAGCCCCTTTATGGCCGGAGAGACTCTAGAACTTACGGATAGAACAAAACTGATCAAGGAATATCTACATAAAGTATCTCAAAGTAAGCTTGTCCCTGCTGAGATCGACCGAAAAATAATTATTCCTTCTCCTAGTGGACATAAAGTAATAGAAAGACTGCCAAACCCTAAGAGTTTCTATATTCCCATTGCGTCATCTAGTGATGACACAAGTATAATGGATTCGAATAACAAGGAATCAAGATATAGGATCCCTACAGATAAAATTTCAAATCCAGATCCAATAAATGTAAGTAATAATTCTAAAGAGAATAGTATTTACAAGGGCACTCGGTTCCCGAGACTGCATGGTAACCTGAGTCCGAGCACATCGCCTTGGAGAAATGACCCGTAAACTATTTTAAGGATAGTATGATTTGTTGTATTGATATATTCTTTTTTAAGGAAGTCTTTTGACGATTGTATATTTGGCTGTTTTATTAAATAGCATATATCTTTCATAAGGGAAAGAATATCATATAGAGCATAGAGTTTCTTAATTATGCCTTGTACTCTTAAGGAAGCAGTAAACAAAATATAGTTAAGTTACAGCTGAGAAATCAAGATATAGTAGTCCGGGCTCACTTAGAAACAAGCTTGTTAATCCCTGTTTCCAAAGGTCCTGGTAACGCGAATGGAACGAAATCGGCCCATGATTTATAGCTATCACTTTCTTTATAGAGGAAATCCATACTAGATTTAAGACTAGCCTGCAACACACTCGGATCGTCGTCAAATAAGAACATGACAATAGCCCAGCAAAATGCAGTGAGCCATGGATAGGCTTGAATCTTGTCCTTTTTATATTTCTTTGCGAGATTTGCAACACCGCCAACTATGACTCTGCTGAGTAGATATAAGACAACCTGATAATTGATATTTGTTTTATTCCCAAATATGAAATATCCCACCACTAAGCCAGCTAGTAGGGAGTGATATTTTGATTTCTTTCCTCTAATTTTGTTCAAAATTCGTACAAAACTCTTGTACAAAAAAACGTATAGCCCTAAATTCCTGGCATGCTCCCAAGTATTTTCGAGTACTCCCTTGAATGCTTCCCGCCATGTTCCTTTTCGAAATAAGATCATCATGACAATCCCATGCATAAATCTAATTTTCCCTCCATAATACATGCCATTTCTAAGTCCACGTAGTGTACTAACCCAAAAACCAGGATCAGGGACTTCTTGCAGATCGCCATCCTTTTTAGGATTTAAAGAGCCGCCTTGTAAGGGCCCCACAGCACTGTTGGAAGAGTTCATTTTGGAAATATAAGTTTAACTCAATTTGTTAAACTGTGGAAAAATCGGACGACGATGACGTCAAGGATATTACTAGAAGAGATGCTTTGAGATACCAAACTTTTTTAAATCTCCTAGAAGTCTTCAAGCCACTTGCTCGATTTTAGAAGGATAGGTTACAGATATAGATACAAAGTGTTTTGAAAGAGAAAATGCTTTAAGAAAATAGAAGTGCCTTATGAATATTATAGATTTGTGTCAAATTTAACAACCCTTGGCTTGAAGACAAAATCTCCATAGTCAGGTCTCTCCCTACCTTCACTGTCCATATCCTTATATTAAGAGAATTTTTGATTTAACTTACCCTCAGTGGCTTCTCGTATTCTTCTTCCTCGTCTACGAATGTCACTTTGGCATCTTTGAGGAGATCCTTCATATTTAAAACCTATGTGTAAGCTATAGAGAGTTTCAATATACCTTGGACAAGTTGCTCAAGATTGGCTTGGGCTGCTGCATCCAATCAAAAAAGTCCTGGTATTTAAAGACCATGCTGAAGGCGATGCTTGCTATTACCATTTCGTACATGATCATGGCATTTTTGAGGAAGACTGATGTCTCTATGGATTTGGGGTCATGTGGATCTCCAAGAAATCCATATTTAAGTAATATTCCCATTGCTAAAGTCTGCCAATATGAGAAGAAGACAACTGATTTTATCATGAAAAACTTCCAGAAAGGGTTGTATGACCTCAGCCTTTCTTCTGTTGCCAAATAGAAATAGACCAAGCAATACAATGAGATCTATATATTGTCATTCAAGCATGGCTTTTGTTACTGTGATGGAAATATTATTCACAATCATGCAGTAAAAGTATCCTGACTTTAGGTTGATAATTGTGTCATCATATTCATGTTGGTTGCTCAAAAGGATAGCTACAAAGGAAACCAATGGCTTCACTAGAACAAACTGTAAAATTCCTCTTTTAACATTTTTGAAAAACTGCCTATTAGATAAGAAACCAGGACTCCTTCCTTACCTATTCAGGTGAATTGGCCTAACATATTCCTTTAAAGGCCAAGGATGCTGCATTCTTTCCTGTAACATAAGAAAACAGCCTTAAAATCTATTACTTTTTCTTCAAAATGGGAAATAATCATTTGCTCCCCTCCCATGTATTGAATCAATAGTTGTAGGAAGATATATATGACGTATGCCTCATAACTTGAAAATCATTAAAGAAGATGTAAGCAGTACCAATCCTTAAGGGCGTCAAAGTAGAGGGAATGCATTGGAAATTGAAGACTCAAGAAGGCCTGAAGGGCGTAAATCTAAAGTTTTTGAATAGTATGATAGCTTTACTTTACCGGGACCATTAATATTATTCTGACAATGTATAATTGGAGTCTGGGCTCATGGAAGTTGGTTAGGTGTTTGCATATATGGTGAATTGAAATACTCATTGACATGAGAAGTGGAATCCATATTGGGATCTTCTGGAGAATATGCTGGATTTCCATAGGCAGATGGATTTATTCGGAGATGGATTTATTTGGAATTTGACTTATTCGTTTTTACAATAAAATTAAGTGTTACAAATTCTGAGGAAGGTATGCAATAATCATTTATAAATTAGAGAGCTGGAACTTATAAAACAATTCATTAATGAGTATATTAATGAAGATTACGAAAATAGATTTAAACACAGTAGACTAAAACAGTCATACAATCTCAAAAAAGAAAAATAACTTAGGTATTCGACTGGTTCTCCTCATCACTTTTAATCTTTTTGGCAGAAGTTGGCTCAAATGATTCTTCCGCTTCCTCAAGCTCTCTTTGGAGCTTATCTCCTAGCCTCTTCAAAGACTGTTTTGGAGTTCCTTTTCCAGGCTTAGGAGTCAGCAGTTGAGGAGTTGTTGCTTGCTGTATAACACTTTTCGATTCCTCGAATGGTGTTTGATTACCTATTAACAGAGATGTCTTCATTGTATCTAAAGCAGCTTGGAAATGCCTCTTACTAATAATTAGTTCATTTAAAACAGGCTCTTCAATTCGCTCAGCATCAAAATCTATAATATGCGATTTTTCTCTAATACACTGAAGGGAAGCCTCAGTGCAGAGCTTCTCAAGATCCAAGCCCGTGAACCCTTCTGTTTCCTTGGCAATTTCCTGTAGAGCTTCATCCGATAGTTTTGTCTTCCTCGCATGAATTTTTAAGATTTCAAATCTGGCTTGTTCATCAGGAAGGCCTAAGAAAACCGTTCTATTGAAGATCTTGAAGGCCCGAAGAGTATCCTTAAAGTTAATCATATTGTGGACTATCCCAATGCAAAAAATATTTTCCGTCTTGGATAATCCATCCATGAGTGCTATCAGCTTTGATGCAGCCTTCTTTTGAGAAGGGGTATCCTCTTGATCGTTGATGAATAGATCAATGCCATCAATTATAATAATAGAAGGCGCATAATTTCTTGCCAGCTTAAAAGTCTCATCAAGGTCCTTTCTTAGCTTTTCGATCGGTTTAGAGATAAAATCCAGTCCATTAATAGTGAAGCGGGCTTTTCCACTTTCACAAGCCACAGCTCTAGCTAAGAGTTTCTTTCCACATCCCTTGGGGCCATACAAAAGGACACCTTTTGGCATGTTCACTCCTATGCTGTGGAATAATTTTGGCTGCTTTAAGGGGTGTTCGATGGTTTCCTTAAGGATTGCTATTTGTTCTTTATACCCTCCAATATCTTCATATCCAATGTCATCCAATGAAGCTTCATCACGCTGTATAGGCTTAATTAAACTAAGCTCGGTCCTTGCACCCACTATTCCGAATTCATTAGGGCTCGGCTCAACATTGAGCACTTGGAGTTCAATGAGCCTGCCTGATTTAGTAAAATTGAAAGTTTGTTTTTCAGTCACGGGTCGATATTTTTCCCTGAAATAAGTGTTTAAGTCAGTACTTTTTAGCGGAAGATTGAGTCCCTCAACTGTTTCGGCAACAGGAGCTATGTAGATCTTGGTGAGCTCAGGAACCCTGGTTTGCTTGTGGATTGTGACAAACTCACCAATCTCAATTTTCAGATTGTCCCTAAGCAGCTTATTCATCCCGATTTTCTCGTCTGAAATGGTCTCATTCTCAATAACGATGCACAAGACCTTATGTCCCTTTTTCCCAGTAACTAGTACATGACCGCCCTTGCTGATTCCAAGTTGGGCTAGTTTATTAATTGACAAAATGACACAAGAATCTCCGACATTAAACTCCTGTACACTGAGGCGGTTTGGTGCTTTCTTTTTTTCCAAAGTATTCTTTACCCAATCTTGACTGTCTTTTAGAGGTTGATCCCCACCTGGAGTGTGGTCAGCAGTCTTAACGAATCTAAAAGGGGTTTTAGCTGGTGTTGTGTATGGACTTTGGAAGAGGTTGATGTCTGGGATGGTATTGCTGTACTGGAAAATAGAAGGGTTTCTTCTTTCAACAAATTGATCTCTTGTATAATAGAGAGGCTCGTTGTCTCTTCTCCAAAGATTTGGAAGACTGTTGGCAAATTGGATATGATTTTCAATTTTACTTATGCTTTGTTGTTCTTGGACTTCAATTTGTTTGGAATTTTTATCTCTAGATATGTTGTCATCGGTCTGAGGTTCAGATGTCTTGACTTTAGCTGGAGTAGAAGAGTTCTGTCCCATGAAAAGATAGATTTCTCGGCGCAAAATATGATTTTATTTGAATTATTTTGATTAATTGTTCAGTTGAATTTGGTCTCAAATGTCTACGAGTTTTAAGATTTTCTTTTTATTTGAACCCGAAGAATATGTGCATGGACTGGAGGGATTGAAATTTGTGAAGCCAAGTAGGAAATACAGAAAATAATTAAAAGCCATCCATATACAATGCACTTAACTGAGTGAAATATACACAAAATCTGCAATGAAGATTAAGTAACCCATGGATATTAGTTCCTCTGATTAGAGAGGACCTAAGCTTAATAAATAGAACATTGTTATTTAGAGGGCTTTTCCTTGGTTCTTAGAATCGATTTCCAAAGCCATCGAATAATCTGCAATAGCCAAATCAAGTTCTCCAATACTAACAATTAATGAAAGAGAACAGCAATTTTACCTATCATAGCAGCATCCTCTATTGAAATATGCATTAGCGTTGTTCTTGTTCAAGGAAATGACATGAGTGAAGTCCTCAATGGCCTAGAAATTGAGAAAAATAGACAACGAGTTACATTTCTGAACAAGCCAAGTCTTTCATAACAAATACCCCTGTTATGTAAAGCATGAATATTATTGGGATCCAAGCTCAAGGCCTTTGTATAGTCACTAACAGCTTCTTTGAATTTTCCGAGCTTTGCGTAGCAGTATGCTCTGTTGTATGTTTTTTGATTGTCCTTGCTGAAGAACAACTCCTTTGTGTAGCTCTCTATAGCTTTCTCGTAATTTTCGAGCTTTCTCCAGACCAAACTAGCAACTCTAAGCAATTTTTCAAAATTCACTTACCCAATATTGGAGTATATGATGGGGTTCTTGTCATCTAACATAAGAGCCTTATCAAAGTCTTGCAAAGCCTCTTGTAATCTATATGATTAACTAAATTCCCATAGAGTAATACCTTCCCATATTTCTCAAGCAGCAGGCCCTATTGTGTATGAAAACAGGATTTGTGGGATCAATTTGCATAGCCTTTGTAAAGTCCTTAAAGGCCTCCTCATACTTGGACATTTTGTCCCAGACCAACCCTCTTCCATTATAAGAAGGAGCATAGGTTGGATCAAGATTTATAACTTGGTTGAAGTACTCAAGAGCCTTTGGCAGTTTGTCACCACCAAGCTTCTCCATAAGACTTCCCAAATGATGTAAGGCGTTTATGTTCTTAGGCTGGAGCTTCAAGGCCATAAGATAGTCATTTTCGGATTCTTGATAGAGTCCGAGCTTGTCAAAGCAGAAGGCTCTGTTGTAATAAGCCTTGAAATGGCTGGGATCGAGCTCAATAGCTTTGGAGTAGTCTATGATGGCTTGTTGGAAGTTCTTCTTCTTCCTATATGCGAAACCTCTGTTGTGGTGGAAGTCAGCCTTGTTGGGCTCAAGAGAGATAGCAATGGTGAAGTTTTTAATAGCTTCATCATATTCATTTTTTCTGTCAAGGGAAATTCCTCTGTTATAGTAGGCATATGCGTTCTTAGGATCTAGTTTAATAGCAAGTGTGTAGTCCTCAATAGCGGCATCATAGTTTCCGATCTTATCAAAAGCAAATCCTCTATTGAAGAGAGCCTAATAAATCACAAATTTATCAGGAAAAATTACTTTGAAGTGATTAGGAACAAGTTCCAGGGCCTTGGTATAGTATTCAATAGCGAGGAGGAAGTCACCTCTTTTCCTGGCTTCGAATCCTTGAGCATGATACCATTCAGCTTTTGCCTTCAAGTCCTTGGAATCACCCTTGAAGCTTTGGAGAGATGATCTCAAGGTATCGCCAACTTCACTAAAGTCAGATCTTCTTTCCTTGGGCTTAAGAGTGGAGTTTCCAGTTTCTTGGAAACTTACATCAGAGCTGACGGAGATAGTGTCATCGTGGCCATTTTTGAAGAATGACCTTGTAGTAGAATTCATGCCATTAGCAAAACTATTGCCCCTGAGGTCATTGGTCATGAATTGGGAGTTGTCGATATGAAGATAGTTATTATTTTGGGCCTCCGGGTTCAAGAAATCCTCTTCTTTGCTGTCATAGGCAACAAAGGGATTAACACCTTGGCTGGTTCCCTGCATTGCCTTTGGAGAATATTGATATGCTTTTCTCTTGTCAGTGCTAGTGATGTCACCGAGTTTGGCAGAGGAATTATAATATCCGATATTTGAGTCACTTTTATCGGTCTTTTGAGAGCTTCTTCTCAGTAATTGAAGTTTCTTGGGACCGTTTTCCAAGTCCTTCTCTAAAGCCATGTTATAGTCATCAATTGCTTTAGCAAAGTCGCCCTGAAGAATAAATTATGTTATTATTTCTCTTACTTTTCTGTTTTGGCAAGCACCTCTAGCAAAGGCTGCATTCACGTGGTTGGGGTCCAATTCAAGGACTCTAGTGAAGTCTTCAATACCTTTGTCAATTTCTCCAAGCTTTTCGTAGGCACAGCCTCTTGTGTAATAGGCACCAACACTCTTAGGGTCTATTTTTAGAAGGGTGTTACAATCTTTTATGGCTTCGACATATAATCCCTTTTTCATGTATGATGAGGCTCTAATGAAGAGAGCCTTCTTGTGGTTTGGCTCAACTTCGAGCTTCTTGCTGCAGATGTTGATCAAGTTATCAACATTTATACTCTAGAAAATGTTACACTTTGATCTGGAGAGGGCTGGAGATAAGGAGCTGGTACTAAACAAAAATTGAGAGATGTATCTTGCCTAAACAGATGCTCCAAATTCCAGAAAATAGGGAAAGAGAGATATCTTACCTGTCTGAATGAGATTGTTGCCCTGGAATAGTTCAAATGCTTTTGAGCTGAGTCAGTTATACTAAGACCAGAAAGATGAGAGCTGTTATGGATGTCGTGGCCAAATTCTGAAGGTGTCTTGAAAGTACTCATATCATCAGAGATTCCACTGGGCATTTTAGTGAAATTTCTGTGTGGGGAGAGGATTTGGTTAGTAGTCTTGATAGGTTCATTAGTTGAGGGGCCGTTTCTTAGACTGCCTTGGTGAAGCAAGAACTTAGGCGATGTAGATTCTATTTGTTCGTTTGGATTGTTGTCATAATTATTAGATAGCTCACGACGCCTGACAAAAGCCTCTATAAAATAGTAAGATTCGTAATATATAAGGATTACCTCTGTAAACCTGTTGCTTGAGGTCATCATAGTTTTCCTTGTTGGTTAGACTCATCTCGCACTGTAGGTTGAGTACTGAATTTGAATTATTAACAAGTTATTTAATTAAAATATCTCACAAAGGATTGCACATATTTTAACGGATACGCGATCTATCTTAAGGGGATACATCAGAGCAGTCTATAGACTAGTGAAATGTACCTGAGTATCTTATTTTCGATACGTATTCCTATTTTTTCTAAGCAATATAAAGTTCAAAATATCAAGCAATTTACGTTTTAAATTCAATTCAAAGCTCTTAACATGGTCTAATTCTCTTGTAACATACCTATATTCAACAACTTTATGTCTCAAACTTCCATAATAATCAGTTATCCTTTCTCAGTCGCTTACTAGGGTGTCTCGGAGCAGCGGGTCATTTTTTATGACAGTCAATTTGAGGCCAGGATGACAAAAAAACCATGATATCCTTAAATCTCAAGAGTTCTAGCTGATCGGGTGAAGTATTAGAGTGCAAAGAGATTCAAGAATTTAAATATTAACAGAAATTTAACATAATTTCTAACTTATTAAATACAAATAAGACAATCTATTTTGCACTTAGAACATGGCAGATCCAAAGAAGTTAGAACAGATCGGAAATTCCATGAAGGACTTCTTTAGTAACTCCGATTTTGTCTTTAATAACCCTTCTAGAAACACAAAAAAGCTTAAAAGAAGGTTTTTATTCATTATTTTAATCTAAAGTCCAAGGCCCTGACACAGAACGTGAAATAATTCAAAAAAGATTCCAAGAAGCCCTCACAGGCGATACTAACCAGGCCGATTCCATGACAACTTTCTTTAAGAGTATAAAAATTTTGAGGGAAAACTAAAAGTGAAAAGATGAACTAAAGGAAATTAAAGAAGACGATAAACGCCGCCTCGACACCAAGGAGACTAGAGCCTCCCCATGGAAGAAAAAGGGAGACCCTAAGAATGCATTTACCAGGAAGGATATGACTGATAAAGACAAAGAGAGACTCTTCTTAGAGTACTATGATGAAAATCTAAAACTGAAGGCCAACCAAACAAAATTAGACCAGCACATTAAAGAGTAATAATGCATGAGAGTTCTCTAATGAGTGTAGGCTGAAGACTAAGCTCAGAGTTATAGAGGGAGAATATAATTATTCCAGAAAGAAGTATGAAGGAAATGAACTCGTCAAAGAGGATTTGCAATTTATTGATGAACTCAAGAGAGAAAATGCTTTACTTAAAGCCCAGTTGAAGGAGGCCCAATTCCCTAAGCCCCAAGTATAATTAAGCTTCAAAAAGATAATGAATTCTAGTTCCCTTCCAAAAATCAAAAGGTTATTGTCAAGACTGTGAATAAGGGTGTCCCTAATAAGACCCTATCAGAGCAGCTCAGACTAATTGATATGCTCAAGATGAGAAATAAGAAACTCGAAGAGGAAATCCAAGCACTCCATGGCAAAATGGCCAGATCTCATGTTGAAACTCCTGGAGACAATAGAAGCTTTGTCAGCAGACAACAGCAAGATAACCTCAGAGCAGGCTATGAATCACAGAAAGCTGCCTACGAAAGAACCAAGCAAGCTCTAGATGAAGTCAGTCAACAACTTTTCGAAGAAAGAAGAAAGGTTGCCAATCTTGAAATTGAACTTAGAAGCCTGCAAGGAAAAGCCGCTGAAAACAGAGATCTCCAAGCTATGCTTGATGAAGCCAAGAGCGAGAAAAGAATGCTTGAGGCTAGAATTAAGGACCTTACTAGCAGTCCTTTCTTCAAAGATATGGATGGTGCCCACCCTGCCAGATTGAGAGAAACTCAGGAGCAATTAAATGAATCTAAGAAGAAGTATGATGAAATGAGGGAGCAACTTTCCAAATATGAGAAGGAGATCATTGAACTCAAAGCTCAACTTAGATCTGTTACAGAAGAAAGAGATAAATTCAGGGACGAGAAGGTTAAATATGAGACTCTATTCATGGAAAGAGATAAGAACCAAGCCTTCTTCGGTGAGCAAATGAAGATGTTCAACGTACGTTTTCCCAAAACTTTGTATAATTATTGCATAGATTTCTACTGATAGAGACAAGGACAACTTCCTCAAAGCCCTCGGCACTGTTATGCTCAAGGGAGAGGAACCTGCTTGGAAGAGAATCGAATTTATCGAAAGATACAAAGAAGTCGATCCTAAGGACGTCCCAGCTATCCTCAAGGAGCTCGACCGTCTCAAGATTGAAAAGAGTGAACTAGCAGCCCAATTAGAAAAAGCCCAAGCCCTCCTCCAAACTCACTTGGAAATCGAAAAGGAGAAGGACACTATTCATGAGGCTGAAATCCGCAAACTTCAGCTCCAACTCAAATCAGCTAATAACAGAATCGATGAACTTGTTAAGCTTGCTGACTTCAGAGCCAAGAGCTATAAGGAAATGATGGCCAAGGGTGCTGGTCCCTTCCAGGCCTACGATGAAGGTGCTGATGACTTCTCAGAAATCTCTGAAAGTGATATTCACGTTGGAGAAAATACCTTCGATCTCCTTGTTAGTGAATGCGAATTCGATGAACTTGTTGTTAGAAAGATCCTTGAAGGTAAGGTCCTTGACCTCAATGGACTTGCTACTGTTCTTGCTGTGGACTTCTATAATCACGATACTCAAACTTCCAATGTTTGTGAAGGTCTTAGGCCAGCTTATAATTTCCAATTGGCCTACAGAGTCAGTGTTGACGAGAACCTTATCCAATACATGGAGAACGAATCTCTCAAGGTTGAAATCTATGCCACCGTGGGCTCAGAATTGGTTCTTTTGGGTACTGCTTATGCTCCCTACAGAGAACTCCTCATCAAGAATTATGACGTCCAATTCGGAACATCAGCTATTGTCTCTATTAATTCTATAGTCTATGGAGAGAGAAAATCCGATATCGTAGGAGTCTTGAAGCTCAAGATGAGAATGAGACACCCCATCAGTGAGACTCTAAGAATGATCAAGGAGAAGGAAGAACTTATGAGAGAAGCTCCTCAAGCTGATAACATCTTCCTTGACCCTACCCTCAAGAGCAGAAGACTTATTGTTCAGGTCCAAAAGGCTGTCCTAAGTGATTCTAAGTTACAAACTTTCGCTTTCTTCAAGTTCTATAACCTGAAGGATGTTGTCACTCAGACCATTCCTAGTGCAGAGCCACTATTCAATCATGTTTCTACTCTGGAAGTTCCTCAAAATGAAAGTGTCAAAGCCTACCTTAAGAATGAATATCTCGAGTTTGTTATCTTTGATGATAGCCAGCCCCTCAAGTCACAAACCAAGACCGGTGTTCCCCATGATATTGTTGGAAAGACCAAGGTCAGGCTTAGTGCCCTCCTGAATGATGAAACTATTGACCAAGTGCTTCCTATTCTCAGCTTGAGAGGAGGAAATGTTGGAAGCTTGCATGTCAAGATCTATTGGTATGACAGTGATCCAACAAAAATATCCGTTACTGCTAAGGAGTCCAATCTTACCAATATGTGGGATGAGACCATGACCAGAAATATCGCCTCAACTCTTGCTTCCAAGGGCCAGACTGTCGAGACGGCCTTCAGAATGTTTGACGCCGATGAAGACGGATTAATCAGCTTTGAAGAATTCAAGTGGGGTATCCTTAGGACCTTCCGTGTGAGGGTTCCTGAAGACGAAGTGAACCTCTACTGGAATAGATTCAAGCTTACAAATGGAAAGTTATCCAAGGAGGAATTCTATATGAAGTTCGCCCCCTATCTCTCTGACGACAGCAACCTCCAGGTCACCAAGAACATACTCAAGGATCTGGATCACAAGAACAAACTTAGCCAGATCAACAGATTGCTTGATATGAACACTGAAAAACTCACAGGCAAAATTAGCTCAGGTAATTTTGTTGTTAGTACCTTCTCTTAATATATTAGATTGCTTAACTCTATTCGCTAGACAATTGGCTTACTACTGCAGAGCCAACAACTGTACTGCTGATCATATCCTTGAGAAGTTTGATAGAGATGGAAGCGGAAATATCTCCCGTATAGAGCTCAAAGGCGTCATCAATGGCCTTAACATCCACTTGAGCTCTACCCACTTGGAAGAGCTTTTAGAATACTTCGACGTCAACAATGACAACCGTATCTCACTCTTGGAATTCAAGGCTCTTGTTAAACCTGAACTCATTAAGGAAATGAATATCCTGGAAATGGAAGCTGCTCCAAGACATTCTGATGACAAGAAAGAAATCCTCAGAACAGTCACCAAGTTCATCTTTGACTACATTAGAAAACATAACATCCCCCTCGAAAAATTCGCCTCCAGAATTGACCCTCAAAATACTGGGACCATCACCAGAGAAAACTTCACCGCCTTCTTCAAGACCATCGGAGCCCCTCTCCAGCCCAAAGAAGTTGCTGCTGTCTTCTCAGAAATTGACCCCTACAACACTAACAATGTCTCCATTCCCAGATTCATCGAACTCATCAAGCCTTTCATCAATGAGAAGCCTATTATTACCAGTGACATCAAAAACTCTCTTAAGGCCCTCGCCTTCCACATGAAGAAGAACAATTTGGATTCTTACAAGTTCTTCAACGATATTGACAAGGATAAGAATGGATTTATTGAGAGGAACGAACTCAGAGCTGCCCTTTTTGCTACTGGTGCCTTTCCTACTGATGTTCAACTCAATAATCTTTTGAGTTACTTTGACTATAGTGGTGATAACAGAATTAGTGTTAAGGAATTCAGCGAGGCTATTGACCCTTACATCGCCACTGTGTCATTCACCAGGGAAAGCTCAGCCAATTTGAACAACCCCAAGGCTAGGGAGATTCGCAAGAAGTGTAAAGAAATCTTCAGCAAGGGTACTAACTATGACCTCACCCTACAGTCTATGGGCATGTGGAAGGAGAAGAACGGTCTTATTACCAAAGAGGATTTCAAGAAGGTGCTCATTAGCCTCAATTTGGGCTTCTTACCCTCTGATGTTGACCTCATTTTAGACAATTTGGTTGATTATGAGGATAACTATGTGAAGTACTTGGTCTTCTTGAACAAATTCAAGGAAGATGATGAGTACGCTGAGTCGCAGTATGTTCCTAGTATGGCTAACTCTGGCGTGATGAAGAAGTCTGCCAGTGCAGAAAATTTGTTCAGACGTATGAATAAAGTCTTGAAGGAGGCCAAGATCTCTCCTAGGGAAGCCTTCAAGATATTCGATAAGAATAAAGATGGAAAGATAAGCCTTCAAGAATTCAGGTAAAGAACATTTTTTGATAAAATTAAACTTATTAGGGATGCCTTCCATCAGATGAAGCTTGGAATGACTGATGAAGAAATTAGCGATGTAATTAAACACATTGATAAGACCAAAGATGGAAATATTGACTATAACGAATTCTTAGCCGCTTTGAAATTATAAAAATTTCCTTTGTAGTCTAAATTATTGTCTATTTTTGATCAGATCATGTTTATTTTATATTTTGACTTCATTGATATCCTGACCCAATTGACTTTTCTATATATCATAGATGCAGAATACAACTGAATTGATAAGTTTCACCTTGTTCTAACCCTGAGGTTTAGATTCAGATCCCATGATATAAAAAATTTAAAAATAATTTATTCGTAAATTAGGTTTACATGTACCTCTTTGAAAAGCCCCAATGAGTTCACTGTTCACTAGTCTTAAAACAAACGAAAGCATCAAGGTAAGCATTCAACTGACACAATTGCTTCTCTGTATGCAGAATACAATCAAATTAATAGGCTTTAGTTTGTTATAATCCTGGGTTTTATAGTCAGATCCAATTTACCTATTTTCTATTGTAGTCTTAGAAGTTTAACATATGCAAGTATGCACCGTATTTGATATGGAATACAAGAAAGTTTACGCAGTATATAACATTTTTGTTTCTTGACGTTTAGCCTTGGAAATCGATTCCCTGATCTACTCTTTCTTTTTTTCAATTCGTTAATATCACAAATTGAGATATCTCCCATGATCCCATGATCTCATGAGCAGTGGTACTTCATGCACTGCTCGAGTGACTGATGCCTTAGAAAGTTCTGAGAATTTTGTCAAAACTGAAAGCCTAGTACCAATCAATCAATCAATCCTTGCTACTACCTGATTCATTGTCAAACTTCCTGGCATTCGAGGGCTCTCTAGTAAAAAATGGACTGGCTAATGCTTACTGAACTAAGCATGAATGAGAGAGACAGAGGTCCAAATGGTCTCATAGACATGAGACTCATATGAAAAGATAGTCAGACCATTTAGGGTTAGTAAAGAATATAATGCCAGCAGAGAGGTGATGGACGAAGCAGATCTGGTTATGATTGTATCTGTAACAGAATGGCCTAGCCATCATTAGTATTCAACGTTTTCCTGCCATATTTTGAGATGCGTAAGATAACATTATATTCAAAGTCTATCTTATTAGATGTAATCTTATAAAATTTGTTTGATAATTTATTAGTAAATTAGAATTGCATTTACCTCTTTGAAAAACCTTGTGAGTTCACCAGTTACTCAGTCTCAAAACAAAAGAAAACATTGAGATAAACACTCAATTGACATTTTGACTTCTTTTGATGCAGAACACAACTAAATTGATAAGTTTCAGATTGCCCTAATCCTGGGTTTTATAATCAGATCCAATTTTATTAAAATTTTTAATAATTTATTATTAAATTAGAATTGCATTTTACCTCTTTGAAAAGCCTAATGAATTCATTGGTTACTCAGTCTCAAAAAAAACGAAAATATTGTGATAAACACTCAATCGGCATTTTGTATTTCTCGATAATTAATAGTATAAGTGAGATCAAGGGAATATCTATTATTTTTTCAATCTGTTATTTTACTTATTTTCAAAAAGTTCAGTACTATTAAACATCTCTGCCATACAGTCTTATGTAATCAAGAAAGATAGCAATGTGTTTGTTGTTACTTATATAATTAAGAGTCAGAAAATGTCCTATCCATTTTTGAAAAATTGAACTAAAAACTTCGCAAAAAATCGAAGTAGTTACTTCAATTCTAGATTGAATGGTAAATGCAGGCATAGCCTGCATGGACAACTGTTTGCAAGAATGGAAAAAAAGAACAATTTACTTGCTATAACAGCCCAAATCAAGGAATGTCTATAATATATAACAAAAATATCGAAGAATTATGAAATACCTTGCTTTTCTATTAATATTGTTATTAGCTTCAACTAAGGTAAGCTTGCAGCTATTCCACTTACCTATAGGCAGCACACCTTGTTCTTGGTCGTAAAGACCATGATTGCAGCTCATCTTCTTCTTCAAGTTCTGGCAGGTGCCATGACAGATGCCTTCGAGCCTCATGTCAGCCCTCACATTGTAGTTGTAAGCCAAAATTATTGGATATATTAGTCCAGATTACAAAAGTTCTTCAAGACGTTGGTGGGTTACAGAGTAGCCTTGATGTATTAGAAACGAGAATCGATACTTTGGAACAAAGGTCCACATTTATAACTGGAGTGCAAACAGAGGATTGGGTGTGGCTACATGAGTTGTCTCCTCAAGTTGACGGTGAAGGAATTGGTACTGACATTGATATCAGTGGGTATGGTTTTGAGTGTCGTCCTATGATCTTTACATCCTTGACTGGAGATACTACTATTTATCAAGTTAGTGGGGCTAATTCAATTCATTTTGTCCCAGGCAACGAGTTTGCATTCAGAATTATTCTCACCAGGATTAACAGTTATGGTGGGTTTGACTTGACTCCTGACTGGGCTAACGGATTCGGTGAAGGAAATTATAAGATCAATTATCTTCTCATTGCTCAACCATGCAACCCAACTCCTTAATTGAGAAGTAATAATAGTAACAACTTTATGATTACCTAAATAATGCATTAATTCATGATTATGATTGAACATATTAAGATGAAATGAGTATCACAATTTCCAATCAAAATCTTTTCATCATATATACTTATTGAATACTTATAAGGATGTAATTAGGTGCACCTATCACCATATCTTCCAGTGGGGAACCTATCTAATAAAAGATTGTGGATGGAGTCTGTTCAATTGTCTTTCCACTGAAATGCTAAATATTTCATTAAAATAAACTGGAGACTAACATGATAATATTGAATTTCCTTTTACAGAAAGAAACAGATTTTAATGTATCTTACAAATTGGTTAGTGATACTTACAACCACACTAATACAATTTATCCCTCTAAAGACAATTTTTGAAGAATGGAAAGACTGCCATCTCCCTCTGGAACCATTTCCTATCAAATTAAAATAAAATCTCACTCTCTTTCTACTGATGAAAACAATGATACACATTGTGAGAAAGTAATTTGTTGCTGGTTGTAAGGATCTACTCCAACAAGAAGCCTATCAACATCAGGAGATATTCCATGTGACTCAAAGTATCCGATCATTTCTCTGAATTCAGCCTAATGAATTATCATAACATCTATGTATGTTACCTCATCTATAATACCATTTAAGTCCTTGTCAACCAATCTGAAGTAAGCCACGAAGTTCTTCAAGAATTTCTCATGACTCTTAAGTTGGAAGTCCAAGATGATCTTCTGGAATATGAAATACTCTATAACAGGTTTCTCTTTCTCATTCATAAGTTTCAATTGCTGGTCCCTAGGGAGTCTCTTTAGATCAGCTATTGATTTGGAAGGATATGTATAGAACTTTCTGAGCTTCTCAAGGAGGACCTCTGCATCTTCTTGGTTGTACATATAGTTTATAATGTCATTGCACTCTTCTTCTGTGATATTTCCGTTTATTTTATTGTTCAGCATCTCCTTAATTTCTGTATTGGTCTTCAGAGGATGCTTTGATCTCAAATACATCTTTATTTTCAAGGAAAATTACGAAAAATTACCTTCAAGAGTTCAGCAATAGTCTCCTTAACCTGGCTCTGAACAAATCTGAATTCTTCGTCACATTCGTTACGAAGAATCTTTCCAAACACAGCGACATCATTATCTTCATGGGAGAACTTTTTGATACCATTGATAATTGCAGTTGCCCATTCTATAATTAAATTCTAGATCATTAGACCAGAACAGATTGTAGATACCTTTAGACCATACTTTTGGTTCAAGTAAGTATACATATGCTGTTCCATTGTCTCTCTGGGTAGCTTCGATTCAATACATCTCTGATCATATTTGGTTTTTGAAATATATATTTCCTCTATGATGTCTTTTAATTGCTTAAGAGTCAAGGCTCTGACAGCAGTCTGGCCGATAAAGGCATTTGTTGCGCCTGGCATAATAGATTGGCTATGCTTCTGGGATTGGGCATTACCGGCAAAAGATTCATAATTTCCAAGGCCATATTTATTCTTTTCAGATTCATGACTCTTTCTAGATGTGACATCGTGTCCTAGATGAATTTGTGCATTCTCTTTGGAGTGTTTTATAATTTGATCAAGATATTTGGTATTCTCTTCCTGGAGGGAAGCAATTTGCTCCATGAGCTCATTACGCTCCTGCTCAAATTCTCTTATCATGGCCTCCTTTTCTGCCCTCCATTTCTAAAAATATTATGTCTAATCCATTAACTATACCTCATGGTCAGCCGAGTCAAATTGATCACGGCTCATTGATGCATTCATAGACTTAGCATGTTGACTTATAGAGGCTAGCGAATTATATCATATTCTCAATGAGTACTGGTGAGCTCCTTAAAGATAACAGCGTGAGCATCGTGGATCCCCTCTAGCACTGAGGACAGTCTTGGATCAAGACTTCCAATCAGTTGAATAATTTTTCCAAAACAGATTTCGTACAAGGCAAACTTTGCCTAGAATTTATCACAAAGAAGAACAAATAGAACCTTCATCACATGGGTATTCTGGATAATGGTGCTATTCTTCTGTGCAAGTTTATTACTCAAGTCGTACATCACATTCTTGACATGGTCATCAAACTCCTCAGCAAGGGATTTATCCTTATCAGGTCTCTGCTCTTTGAAGAGCTCTCTTATGCAATCATACAACACTCCTACAGCTTCTAAATCTTCCTGCTTGAGGCCGACTTCCTCTTCATGAACAGGAAGACTCTTATTGGACTGCTTTGGAGTATTACTTTGTGGAGGAGTTTCTTTTGCCGGCTTTTTTATATTCTGTTGTGGCTTAGGTTGGTTTGTCACTTTACTGTTCTTTTGGATTGGAGCCTTCTCCTTTGAGTGGAAAGAACCCTCATCATCGCTACGATGGTGAGAGCTATCATGAGAGTGTCCGCCAGGTTCTTGGATATTGTGTTGGACAGCTATAACTTAGATCGTATTATTCTCAATTTACGTGTCTCGTTGAGAGTCTCTAGTCTGGGAAGAGCATTTATAAGTAATTGTTCGTCTTCCTTGAATATTAAAAAAAAATATTTCAATTTTACAATTCCTCTTATATTGATGGCGAGGTTCGTAAGATTTGGCAAACTACGAAGTCCTGGAATGATTGAGTTGACCTAAATATTAATTCTGCATGATTATCATTATACATTTTGAATTAGATTGTTGGATATATCTAGGAGCTCAAGATTACGTAAGGCAGACATGTCTTCAGGGAGAGTAGTGAGCCTATTTCCATGAAGAGAGAGCTAAAAAGGTTATTCATCGTCAATAATAAGGAAAACTTCTCTGAGGTTTTTGAATTGAGCCAATTTGGGCATGAGAGGGGCCAGATTGGATATTTGGCTAAGGAGAATTAATCCAGAAGAAATAATAAGGAACCTAAATTCTAGGATAAGAACTTCTGTATTGGGATTGTTTCTATATTCTTCTTCCAAAATGTTCATCTTTAAGTCACAATAAAATTATTTCAAAATTCAATTTTCTTGTTACCGATTACTTCCAAGTAGGGCATCATTTCCCCCTTTTGTTATTGAAAAACCTCCTATGAAAGCCTACAATATTTATTCAGACTACATAACGGACCATGTATCAATGAGGAAGGATTTTGTTATTTTTTTTTTGGAGCAGATCTCATCAATAATAACTTAGGCATACGATGCGAATAAACAATAGTAAATATGATACAAGGGAAAATGTTCACATATTTCACTAACAGCATACAAATTCACAAACTTTCAGGACTTATTACAATTTTTGTCATAAGTCTGCTCTACTGTATTTATTATTTATTTCTTGTAGTTATGGTCCCAGGTAATTGAGATATCAGTATTAGGAAGGGCCTTCCTCATCATTGCTGTAATATCTTCCCAGATTGACTTATTAATCGGGTTGCTAATACTTTAGTCTATGGCCATTCAACACTACCTTGCAAATAATAATGTAATTGATCTCAGATTCTTGAGAGATGCAATAGTGGCACAAAGGCTGTTGACTCCTTGTTCAGTAATTTGGTTTCTAGAAAGTCATCTTCTCAAACGCTATCTCTTACCCATCAAAGCACAATGTCAGGCTGCTCATATTCTCAAGTTCTTTTAAGGCATGTGCCATCAGCTTCAAGCTTTCATCTGTGATAAGATTACTAATTAAGTTTAGCTTAATTCTTTTATATCTTACTCTGAAAAATCGATCGTCAAGTATTCCAAGTAAATTAACTGATGGATGGCAGCAATGACTTCCTTAGCTCCCTTGTCGCTAATTTTGGTATTAAGGGCGGAGAAGATCAGGGCAAGAGAATTTATTTTAGCAGAAGACTTGATAAATTCAGCCAAGGCCGTAACTCCAACATCCGTAGTTGCAGAACCTTGGAAATTCAAGGCAACTGTGTTGATATTTTCTAAGTTTGTTAAGTTCTTAGAGACTTCCTCGACACCGACATCTGTAATTTCATTGCTAAAATATAAGAATTTCATATAGGATAGTTACTCATAGAAGGACAGAGTGACTGCAGTAAGTTCACTTAGGCAACCGATAGCATTAGCTATGCACTTTAATCCATGGTCACTTAGTCTTTTCTTTCCTCCACAAATATTTATTCTCAAGGATTGAAGGCTTCTCATCTTAGAAAGTCCATTAGCAAAATATTCAGCTCCTCGATCTGTGAGGTTATTCTCGTAGAATCCAACAGTTAGGATCTGCAAGTTGGTCAACCTCTCAAAAGCTTGGCTCAAGGCATTAGCAGACTCATCATTAGCACCTTCTCCAGAAGTTGCTACGGCTAATGAAACCAGATTATCCAGCTGATACAAGGCTTTGGCTATAGCTTTATGTCCCTTTTCACAAACATGGTTTCCTCCACTACACTCTTAGAGAAAAGTTTCTAAAGAGATTACCAGCAGAATTTAAGTAGGAGATAATTCAGGTTCTTCATATTTCCAACTGCTTGGGCGATTGCTACAGCTGCTTTATCACTGACAACATTTTTTCCTCCACAGAAATTCAATCTGAGATTACTGAGTTGTGGCACTTTATGTAAAGATTCAGCCAGGACCAAGAGCCCCTCTTCAGTGATCATGTTTTGACCACAGCAGAAATTAATGAACAGCATGTCAAGGCCCTCGAACTCTACAATAAGATCAGTAATCATGGTCATAGTCTTATTTGTAATAGCATTCTGCCCTTCAGAGAAATCAATTAGCAAGTTCTTCAACTGCTTGTGCTTCTTAATGCACTTGAGGAGTCCTAAAGCTCCATTATCAGTAATCATATTGTTTCCCCTATAACTTACTTTTCCCTCAGAAAAATTTACGCTGAAAAGTCAAGAGATAATGAAGTGAGACTCTTAATGTCCATCAACATCTTACCTACACCAATTGCCAGTTCATCAGTCATCTCAGACCTAGAAATCAGCTTTTTCTTGGGGGATTCTTACGAGTTGATTTCGAGATGGGTGATGACAGGGTTGTTCAGTTCTTCTAAGTCAGCCATAACATTGACAGTTATTGACTGGACAATGTCCTCCTCTTCTTCTGTTAGAGGATTCCCTGGAGTCTCAATCGCATAGAGATCTGCTTCACCAGGGTCTGTGATGAAGAGATCCTTCTCACTTTGAACTCTTTCAATTACTTTTTCAGAGACTTTTTCTTCCTTTTCTAGTGGAATTTCTTGCTAAATATATGAGCAACTTGGGAAAATAAAGCTTTACTAGCATCATGTTTCTAGTGTACTCGATTTTCTGAGCCAAATTTTTAGCAAAGGGTGTATTCTCGCTCTCGAAATATTCCAAAAGTCCTGTTGTGATCTAAAATTATGAAAAATGACCAGAAAATAAATACCTTTTGTGTAACTTTGTTCTTCCCAAAGGATATCTTGGTGAAGACATCCTTGATGCTTCCTTTCACAACTGTTAGTACATTTTCTTTCATAGCTTTTCTCTGTTCTGGACTTGGAGGCATCAATTGGAATAACATATGTAAACAATCAGTGAAATTGATCATATCGTCTATTTTCTGAGGTGCTTTTGATAAATCTGAAAGCGTTTGATAGCAGCTATTCAATTGATTAAGCAAGTCAGCATATTCATCGAGGGTCTGGGTCTTACTCAGCTTATGTTTGATTTTGTTCTCATTGAGATCAGCCAAGTACTTAATCTTGTCGTTCCAGGTGAACATCTGCTCGTACTTAGCGCTGAACAATTCATACGACCCTGAAAATACATCCAGAAGGTTATTAAAAGCTTTTAACATTTGATCTCGTTTCTCAAAGAGAACTTTAGTTATCTCTTGGGCTATTTCGTCGAAGGTTTGATTGAGGATCTGCATTTCCTTTTCCATTTTCTTTCGGAAAGTGATGACGTTCTGATCTTTGATTTCATATGCTTGGACCAATCCACTTGGAGCAACTGGTAATTCAATAGGGGTAAAATTGATTTTTTCGATGAATTTCTCAACATAATCTTCTATATCGATTGGTTGGATGGTGGGATATTTCTTTTCGAAGTCTCTGAGACAAGTATTACAAAATAAGCTCAATTTGTCTTTTTGAGGGTCTTTGACAAACTGAGAAACCACTGTCTGAGGTCCTAGTCTCTTGTGTTTGGTGTAATTGCATGGAATAAAGGGAAATGTTAGATCCATGCCGTGATTATTGTCCATGCTAGGTTGCCTATGAAGCATTTTCATTAAAATATTTTATTGCGAGAAATTGATTGTTACGATACCTAATCGGAAGAAATAATTCAAAAAATAATGCTAGGTAGGACTAAATTTGAACCTATACTCATCTTTTTGCCTTTCTATTGTGAATTACAATGCTTTTCATAAACACTTCTCTTAATTGCATTATCTGAATATTAGAAAAATATTATCATAGTTATATTGCAGAGGAAATTCGGGGAATATGCTTAACTATTTACTACACATTTTACAAGACGGTTGACTTTAATGTTCAGGCAATTTAGGAAGCTCCTTAGGTTTCAATAACAATTCGCAGAAATTCTTCAATTTCTCAATACCTCTGACTTCTTCCTCCTGTTGAGGCATAACAACAATGTGGAAGTCATCTTCATACATTTCAGTGATTTGGTCTAAATATTTCTTTTGCATCTTGTGTCTAGCGGCACACATCTTGCAGACACCATCTAGAGCAATTAAATACCATATAAACTCTATATACCTGGGTACAAGACTTGGTTGATAACTATATTGTGGATGTCAATGTTGTATTTGGCAAGTTCTTGGATCAATCTGTCAGTTTCGTACATGGAAAGGAATTCTGGGATACAGACAGCAACGAAAGTAGTTCTTTTCTATTGAAATTATATTCTATTTTCTCTTAACTTACAGGATCCTTCATTTGTTCATTGACCTTTTCGGCAGTCCTCTTCATAGCTTCCATATTTCCGAAGACCCTTTCGAAAGTTGCTTCAAATTGTTGAGAACCTCCGAATAATCCAGCGAACTAATCATACGTTATTATCCAATACATTCTTTGTACTTGTTGGAAGACTCCCTGGAATTTCTGCTTTAAAGCAACGAGTTTTTCTAGACCCTTTTCAAGCAAGTTAGGGAAATTCAATAATCTGAGGGTGTGTCCAGTGGGAGCAGTATCGAAAATAACTAGATCGAATTGGCCTTTCTCGACGGAGCTATTATAGATTATTCAAGCTTCAATAGTTGAGTACTTGATGAGTTCGGCAAAACTCATAGCTTCATCAATACCTGGTACGGCGCTGACGATTTCAGAGAGGAAACTCTTAGTGGCTTCGTTGTCTTCCAAAAGTCCAGCCATTTCAGGGAGCTTGAATTTATCAGCGTCGATATGAGGATCGACTTCCTGAGAATAAATCAAGGTTTTTTC
>Ga0065720_1019511_pt1 | contig 24704 bp, 15 predicted proteins | sample Thericmetagenome_FD_59107 | JGI IMG/M metagenome (GOLD analysis project Ga0065720, IMG submission 59107) | Thermophilic microbial communities from the Joint Bioenergy Institute, California, USA of rice/straw/compost enrichment - eDNA_2 v2... | ecosystem: Engineered > Solid waste > Grass >... | reverse complement strand
TAAATTAAGTGAGTGTTTTAGAGTACCAGAGGTAGCTAATTTCTTGAAACTTCTCTAATATACTCAAGGGTGACCGGACTTGAAATGGTTATGATATTGCACATAAAATTCCAAAAGGTTTTATAATCGTGAGGTTGAGTGTCATCTACGCAAATTTAGATTTTGGTTGATGGGTTGAGTAGAAACATTAAATAGTTATTTGTCTAGAATATTTTTCCTGAAATGATTCTGTCGTTAACATTTGTTTAGTATTATTCAAGCAAAACTAGTGTTTCCGAGCTTGGGTAATTTTATTTATTGAGACATTCGAAAAGGTCCTGAATTATTTTTAAGATAAATTTTCTTGAGAAATCTTCATGTTGAAGCTTTCAAAGAAGCTCTTGAGCAGATACGGATATCCCTCAATTTTTAAATGTAATACTTAAATCTAACCCTTCTCTAATGTTCTAGCCTTCCATAGCAGCAAACCACAAAAAGCTTTGGTTGAGATCTTTGTCGACGGAAATCCAATTAAAGTAACTCTCTTGATATTTCATCTCAATCAGAAAAGGTTGACTCAAGCTATACGGTCTTCCAAGCCTGCCAAGAAGCCGGGTAAGAAACACCAGACTGAATTTTGAATGAATAGTGTCATTATTCCCAGATTTTGTTATCATGAAAGATTGTCTGTCGCTGGTAACTGCAGAATGTGCTTGGTCGAAGTTGAAAAGAGTCCTAAGCCAGTACAGAATCCATCATTTAAATTGATGTAAAGGTTGCCTCTTGTGCTATGCAAGTCATGCCAGGAATGAGAGTTAACACCAAGAGTGAAAGAACTAGAGTCGCTAGAGGAGGTGTTATGGAATTCCTTTTGGCTAATCATCCTTTGGATTGCCCCATTTGTGATCAGGTATATAGACCAGAGAATATAGAATAAAATGACAAGGGAGGTGAATGTGACTTACAAGACATCTCTCAAGTTTATGGATATAGACAAGGAAGATATAGTGAATATAAGAGGGCTGTTGAAAATAAAAACTTCGGTCCCCTCATCTCTACTTGGATGACTAGATGCATTCATTGTACCAGATGTGTTAGATTCTCTGAAGAAGTCGCTGGACTTAATATTCTTGGTACTACTGGAAGAGGAAGAGCCACTGAAATCGGAACCTATGTTGAGAGAATGATCACCAGTGAACTTTCAGGAAACTTGGTTGATGTCTGCCCTGTCGGTGCCCTTACTAATGGAGTATAAATTTACTTTCTGAGTCATAATTCTCTAGCCCTATGCTTTCACCAGCAGACCATGGGAACTTAAGAGCTACTACAGTATTGACTTGATGGACAGTTTGGGATCTGCCATTCAAATTGATACTAGAGGATCTGAAATTATGAGAATTCTTCCTAGAATCCACGAAGACGTTAATGAAGAATGGATCGCCGATAAATCTAGACATGCCTTTGATGGTCTCAAGTTCCAAAGATTAACCATTCCCATGAAGAGAGAACCCGATAACAGCTTCTCCGAATTAACTTGGGAAGAAGCTCTTAAACTCGTTGCTGAAAAGCTTAACTCTGTATCAATTTTATTCGATCCAATGTAATGAATATAGGTCTCTGGAGACGAAATCAGCGCCATCATTGGTGAGTTTGCTGATGTTGAATCTATTGTCGCCCTTAAGGACCTTCTCAACAGATTCGATTGCGACAACTTCGAAATTAGAACTGATGCTCCCAAATTCTCTGCTGACTTCAGATCTAGCTATCTCATGAACTCCAGAATCGTCGGTGTTGAAGAAGCCGATTTCCTTTTGATTGTTGGTTCTGACCCTAAGCAAGAAGCTCCCGTCTTCAACTCCAGAATCTTAAGAGCTACCAGACACAATAACTTATCAGTCGCCTTACTTGGTACCCCTGTCGAACTTGGATATAACTATACTCACCTCGGAAACTCCACCAAGACCTTGCTTGAAATTGCTGAAGGAAGACACCCCATCTGTACCAAGCTTGCTAATGCCAAACTTCCTATGATCATTGTTGGTTCAAAGACTCTCGAAAGACCTGATGGTAAGGCTATCTTGGAAGCTTTACACACTATTGCTGAAAATACTCCTGTCATCAACAGAAAGGAAGGATGGAACGGATTCAATGTCCTTCACAGCGATGGTGCTAGAGTTGGAGCTTTGGATATTGGTATTTCCTCTCTCCCCAACCCCAACGCCAAGAAATCTAAGTTCGTCTTCATCCTTGGAGCTGATAACATCAGAACTGACGATATTCCTGAAGATGCCTTCGTTGTTTACCTTGTAAAACATAATTCAAATGGAAATTTTATTAATTAGGGTACACACGGAGACAATGGTGCTTACTTCGCTGATGTTGTTCTTCCAGGTGCTGCTTACACTGAAAAATCTTGCACCTATGTCAATACTGAAGGAAGAGTTCAACTCAGCAAGCTTGTAAATGTCTTAAAATTTTGTGAATAACTATTTTTAGGTCGTTGGACCTCCTGGACAAGCCAGAAATGACTGGGAAATCATCAGAGCCCTCTCTGAAGAAGCTGGTCAAACTTTGCCCTACGATACTATTGAAGAAATCAGATATAGAATTGCTGAACTCGCTCCCCATCTATTGAAGTACGACTATATTGAACCAACTGTCTTTGGAGACTTCGGTGCCAGAGCTATCAAGGCCCCTGAGAAGTTGAATCTTACTCCTATTACCGATCATATTGATGTAAGTGTAACAGAAATTTTAAAATAATTTTTTAGAACTACTATCAAACTGATGCTATCTCCAGAGCTAGTGTTGTTATGGCTAAGTGCTCAAGTGCCTTCAACATTTACAGGTTCAATAACTTTAAAGAGCAATAAATATCTATCGTAGATCTAGTATGATTTAAGAAAAACATGTTCTGGAAACCTTTCTAATTAAATATCTCACCGAGATCATCCTTTGATAAGCTATAGAACAATTCTTTGGTTACAGTATCTTTTGGCAAGCGTTTAAATTAAATTCATTTCATATTATATAAAAATTATTCTTTTAATTACAAGACCTGAATCCCTTCCTGAAAAACCCCTATACAGATATGACAACTCAGGTACCTGTTACATTTGACCCAAAATGCTGACTCTAATTATAGGAAACCAATATTTTTGGATTTAGAGCTACTTCAAGCGAGAGACAGAACTTCGAAAAAACCGCTACTTTTTTCTTTCCTAGTGAAGAAGGAGACGAGAGCTCCTTCTCAACTCTAATAACAGAAGATGGTAAGGACCTCTCGTTGCCAGATACACCAGTACAAGTAAACCCCTTCTTAACTTACCTTATCCTGATAGAGTATTAAGAAAAAGGTTAAAGGAAAGGTCTATACGATAAAGCAAAGGATTACTTCAGGAAAAAAAGACGAGAATAAATCCTCCTCTAGCCCAAATTCTGTAACAGATCTGGGTACTGATGTAAAGCAGTTTACCAAAGTGCATAACTCTGACGATGATAAAATATGGAACCGATTTAAAAGTGCAGTACCTCACCAGAAGATAAACCTACGAATTGAAGGAAATAGCCAGGTACTAAGCTCAGGAGAAGGAAAGACTATGTTAGATGAAACTATGGACACCCAGAACCCCTCTTCCCTGAATAATTCAAACTCCACAAATAATTCTTTTCAGAGCCCTACACAAAATATGTTTGTAATTAAAACCACGTCTGGGACCAGGAGGAAAGTGACTAGATTCAACAAAATTAAAGCTATCAACCCCATACCAATGATCGACACATTAACTCCCAGAGAAGAAAAACCGATAAATAGAACGTTTAGTGCCAAAGTTATATCTGCAACTTCAAGGTTAAATAACTTGACTCCCCTGTGTGATGTCTCTATGTCTGACAAAAATCAAACCCAATTATTATCTTCTGAAAAGAAAATCCTCAACTTGAAAACCAGCCCTTCTGAATCTTCTTTCATCATTCATACAAGAGTTGCTTCAGCTCAAGAAAAAATCCCCAAAACCACTATAAAATTAGATAAAACGACTACTCCAAGGGAGAAAATCAGTATGCAGAATATCACAACTCCTGCTCAGTCTGAAAGGATTGGCACAATAAACAAAATATACGACCAAATTGAACCCAGAACAAAACATATATACAGCTGTCCCAAGCCTGTCTCTGGTACACTACACTTTGATTTTTTGAACCCAGACAAACCAGCTAGAAATAAGACAGTATTAAATTTGGATACAACAAACAATGTACCAAGTCTTGACCTAAGATCTTTAATATCTCCACAATATCGTCCCCAAGTGCTAGTTCCTTTCCAAGAAGGACCTGTAAATCCCTTGAAGAGCCCAACTGTGTGCAATATAAATTTGTCTGAAACCTGTGGGACAATGCCAGTGAGAAAAATAACGACAAAATTCAAAAATCAGGAAATGATCGTGAATAAGATATTTAATTCCAATAACCATAAAAAGAATCTATGAAAGGTTTCAATTTGAATGACTTGTATATTCTTTTATTGTGTTGTCTTCTCAGACGTTCTCTCTTATCGTATCAAATCTTTTTAAGTTATATTCTTCAAAATATAGCATGTAATTTCGTTTTTGTGACTTGATCAGTACAAATATTGAGTTTGAATTAAACTATTGATTGTATTTTCTATTTTGACCTATAATGGAAAGCCAAGGTGCTAGGAATCAACCATTCATCATCAGAAGAAATGTTAACAAAACATTGATCCCTGTCGATTCTCCCGTCTTTGATGAAGGCGTTGAAAGCAATGTTAGATTTGTTCAAGGAACAAATGCATTTGTTGTGGTAAATACATCCTCGCAAATGCTTTACTTTTAGTTTTTTGAATTATATGAAACCTTCAGAGTCCTTTATCTGCACTTTGTGTATAAAGATGAGTGCGACGATTACTCAGGTCTCATGTTGGCTCTGGGATTGATTAATTTATTCTGGATTATCGTTTCTATCCTCGGTTGGAGATCTATTAATTCAAGATCCTCTTACAGAGTGAAACAATTCCTTATTCTACTCGTTCTAGTCGCATTATCAAGAATAGGTTTTTATATTGCAATGATCAAAGTCATGGGGAATACTCCTGCAAGTCAGGAATGGTACTGCGATGCAATCTATCAAGGTGGTTTATACATTGTTACAGCAATCTTAGAGGCTATAATAATCCTAGTTGTAGGAGTATTGTCAATAAAGACAATGAACTATTTGAAGCGTAAGAAAAAAAAAATCGCATTTTCTAACTTTATTAGTTTGGGAACAGTCGCAACATGCTCCTACTCACTAAAATTACTTTGTAGAGAATAATTAAAGGAATGCTAGGATAGTAAATTCATTTACTTGTATGATCTTTTGAAATAGTTGTTGAATACATCGATATGTAAATTTTCCCAAGCAAAAACAATTTTCGAAAATGAACACCACTATCAACAATTTTTTTTTTTTTAAATAATGACTTATTGCTTATCGAAAGCAGCACTCTTTAATTTTTTCTCTTTATCCTTCCGACTCACATAACAACAGTTTGGAGAAGATATGCTGAGTCAACAAAAGTTTTCTTTGTGCATGAAACTTTTTCCTTATTAAATAGCTTATAATTTCATCTTTCTATTCTCTGAACTCAGGTAGCATTGCCATTTTAGATCATTAAAGTTACAACTCAGCAAAACCTGTTTAAGATAGAATATATGAGAATACAAAAGAAAAGAAGCTATTCACCATATACTTCAGTAACAACGACCTTTTTATTGAATAATTTCATATGTTGCACATAATATAAACAACCAAAAGAAACGAAAATAGATCCTCCTGATTTATAAGTCAAGACATTGAAGAGGCAAAAATTTTGTGGGCCTGGATCTTATGTTATCCCGGGGTTAGCACCAAATTTCTATCTGAGTAGGAAAGAAAAAGGTGAACTAATTCTATATATACAATTCTGATACTTGAATTTAAATAAATACCTGTTTTTAGAAATAAATAAAATATCGACATGGGTGACGACGATTACGATTACTTATTCAAGGTCGTTATTATCGGGGATTCAGGAGTCGGAAAGTCTAATATTTTCACTCGTTTCATGAGAAACGAATTTGCTTTAGACTCAAAGTCAACAATCGGAGTAGAATTCTCAGCCAAAAATATTCCCGTTAAAGATAGAGTCGTTAAAGCCCAGGTCTGGGATACAGCAGGCCAGGAAAGATTTCAGGCACTTGCCAAAAGTTATTACAGAGGAGCAGTCGGATGCCTTCTTGTTTATGATATATCAAATTATGAATCATTCAAACATGTAGATAAATGGCTGCGACAAGTTAAAGACAGTGCCGAGCCGCATCTTGTAACTCTTTTGATTGGGAACAAAAGTGATCTTGAAGAGAAGAGAGCTGTTAAACAAGAAGAGGCCTTAGAATATGCTGAAAAGCATGGCATGGGCTTTATTGAAACCTCTGCCAAGGACGATGTGAATATACAAACTGCTTTTACTAAACTTGTCACTGAGATATATACCGTACTTGAAGAACAAGAGGATGATGGGGATAATAATAAGGTCGAGGTTCCTGAACAAGAAGGAAAGACTAAATCCACAAGTGGTGGAGAATCCGTTCAACTGACAACTAAAAAGCATCAGGCCAATAATGATAATTCAGGGTGTCCTTGCTAAGAGTATTAAGATTTGCACTGAAATTTTGTCGCAATTGCGTATATAAATTACTCGTATGATTCTCAAATTTGGTTTTTGGCTAGATAAATAGACCATACACAGTAATAAAATACTAACACAAATATCTTGAAAACAATGTTTGTTGTATCAGGAATATTGAAACTGTAAATATCACAGAGAAAATTCAATTATCTATTCTTAAGAAAATTTGTAACCTTCCTTTGATTGTCTAAAGATTGTGAGACGAGCTTCTTATCTTCATCCATTGTCTTCATTTTCTTCAAAATATTCTGATGGTCTAGTTGCTCTAGTTTTCTTCTAATTGGAGGATTATTATTTAGACTTCATTAATCAATATATTATAAATTTCAGCTTACTTTCTTAAAGAGGAATCCATCATTCCATTAGGTCTATTTAATAAATTAAGACTCAAGTCAGATTTATTTTCCAAAGAGTTTCTCTTCTAAGAAGATTAAGGAATATCTCGCAATTTACATTTAATTTGAATATTGCAGGTGATTCTTCATTTTCGTTGAGGAAATTAATATCCTCAATTTTATAGCTTAAGCTGTCCATTTTATTTTCTTCCTTTTGATTTGAAGCTGTGGTTGAGCTAATATTTTTCTCCTATCATATTAAAATACTGAATAAGCAGCATATACTTTTGTCAGGCTTCTCTCTCTTTCAGGGGCCTTCAACTTATTGATTTCCTTTTTAGCAGCAAGCAACTCAGCATCCTTTCTTTCAAGCTCCAGTTCTGCATTATATAGCCTCTTTTTATATTCAATAGCTTCAGCTGATATCTATATCTTAGTCCACTTTATTCCATGAATTACCACAGAATATTTTTTCTTGAGTTCTTTCAATTCTCCTTTCTTCATTTTTAATATTTCATAAAATGTCTTGGCCTGATCTTCATGATTATATCTATCACGAATGGATTTGAAATATTCATCTTCATTATCATTTGCTCTTTTAAATGAAGAAATATATGCTAGCTTTTACTGTTCAGTGTACTTTTTCAATCTCTCATAATCCTTAACCTTTGCTTCATATTCTGAAATTTGGGCTCTTAGTTGCTCAACTGTCTTTGTAAGCTTCTCATTTTCAAGTCTTTCTATTATTCTAATTGTCTAATCGTTACTCAACGCATTCTTTCTTAAGAACTAATCCTTGCTTTTCAATTTTCCAGTCAGCCTTCTCTTTATTTAGTTTCTTTATCATTTCCTTGAAAAATAAGAGCAAATTTAATATGGTTACTCCTTGGCAAGAGAGCAAGTTGTCTTTAGTCTCAACATCAGCAAGGGCTGATTTAAGCTTTTCCTTTGTTGATTCAAGTTCTTTATACATTTCATCATTTTTCGCCTAACAAAGTCAGAAGAATGGAGCAATATTTTACAATAAGCCTTAGATAATTTTCTTGATCAGCTTGCTTCAAGGAATCTAAAAAATTTATTCTATCTTGATCATTGATCTCGAGGACTATTCATTATCATCAGAATTGGCAAATTACCATCAATTTTAATCTTCAACTCTCGAAGTCCACTTGTTGTTATCTTATGTCTGCAATTAGGGCAAGTGTTCCTGTACTCGATGGATTGATTAATGCTATTGTTTAAGAAATTATTAAATATTCAAACCAAGCATAATGGAAAACATGCCCACAAGTGGAAGATACAAGATCTTCTGTTAGCTCTTCCATGCATATTGAGCATGTGGGAATTTCATATGTCTTTTTGGCTAACATTCTAATGTTGCATTAATTTCGTACGAAAAAAATCAAATAAAAAAAGGCTTAACGAGTAAAAATTATTTAAGCGGGAAACTTTTGCAAGGAAAGAACGAGATTCTAATTAATATATAAAAATTCACTCTATAGAGTCAATTCTTGTATATCTTTGTGTTAAATCTATTACTAGCATAAGCCACAGAAAAATGAAGGAATCAAGAATACTTACCAGCAATACATTCTCTCCATCGTATTCGTCTATTCTTGGTTAACATTTTTCTAAATGAGAATGACCTCTCTTTCTCCGAGAACAATCTGATTTGATCTATTTCTCAGAGCAAAACTAGCTTCAGATTAAATTTATTGAATATGTCAAAGATTTTTAGAAAACATTTTGAAGCTTGGGCTAACAGAACGTTTAAACTAGAACGTAAAATGGATCAGCTTACATCAAAGCTGTCCAATTTCAAAACACATAAAAATTTTACCGATGAATTGATACTTCATCGATTTCCAAGAAAGGAATTAAGATATTTCTTAAGATTAGAGTGCCCAACAGAAAGAGATCCAGAAGTAAGAGGAATAAAGGACTATGAGATCATCAAGGCTGCTAAACGTCTTCGTTATACAATGAATATTCCTGAAAGTTTTGTCTGCAAATCATGTACCAAGAGAGAAAAATGTAAGTTTAGAGATCAATTGCCACCAAAGAAAGGCACCTCAGTTCATGATTTACTTCTCGTCACAACTGGGTTGTATAATTACAATAAATTAGTATATCCTGATGAGAAGACTCAAGTCAATGAAAATGAGGAAAATGAAGAAGCTGTTGAAAACGAAAACGAAGCCGAAGAAAATTTAGAACAAGAAGAACTCTCCGAGAAAGAAGATGGAAATGAAAGTGACCAAGAAAATATTCAGCTGAAAGATAGATACACATTTAAAATGTGGACATCTGCAACAATCGTTCTTGATACATTATACCCAGTCATGGAAGATATTCTTCAGAACAAAGCAATAAACAGCAGGGAATTTATAAATGCTTATGTAGCAGCCAGAAAAGAAAACATTGCTCAGAAGAGAGGTGATATAATTGAAGGATCAGAAGATGAAGAGGCTGACGTAGAAGCAGAATCTGATGCTGAAGAAGAAAGCTCTAAAAAGCCACAAGGAGGAAGAAAGATACACAGGAAGCAAGTAGAAAAGCAAACAAAAGGAATGAGAGGAAATCAAAAGAAACAAGAACTTTCAGAAGACGAGGATGAAGAAGATATTGAAGAACCTGTCAGAGGCAAAGCTCAAAAAGGAAAATCCAAATTTTTCCATAAAGAAAACAAAAAAAGAGACTTTGAAGAAGATATAACAGAGCATACTAACAGAAGAAGTAAATCTGCACCCAACGCCAAGAAGTCTCAACAAGAAAAAGCTAGCAATTCCTTGAAAGGAAAGGAAGAACACAAAAAATCCAGTAAAGAATCTGGAAAGAATGAAGAAAATAAAGAAAGATCTTGGGGCGAGAAACCAAACAAAAATGTTAATAAATCTCAAAAACAATCTTCTCAGGAAAAAGAACAGAGAAAGGGTGATAAAGAGCAAGGAAAATCTAATGATAAAACCCAAAAACCTAAAAATCAGCCTAGTGATGTATTTGATAGACCGAAAAACTTAGATAAGTTTATGCATAATGTAAAGATATAATTAAGATGTCTATATTCCCTTATCATGATTGTTTCCTTCAAAATATCCTTCCTAAACTGAGTGGATAAACACTTTTAAATTTTATTACATGTTAAGTCGTCAGTTCACTAAAACCTTCCTAAGACTCGTCGTCAGCCAAGCCAGATACCTTCCTAAAGTTCCCGTTTATAACTTCAACACCACCCCCGGAAAGAAAATTCTCGATGTCTGGGACATTAATAAAGCTCTCTATTTAGAACTATCTGATGCCATTGGAGGTGCCTACACCTGCAAACAACTTGCCGAACTCCTTAAGGAAAATGTCCACCAGATGACCGACTATCAACTCTCATACGCTATCTACAGAATCTATAATGATGAAATTCCTTTGGATGACCATTTCTACAATGTGATTCTCCCTATTGTTAAGGAGTTCGTTAAGAATTTCGATAGAAATAACAACCGTGCCTTGTACCAACTCATCCAACATTTAGGATGGCTCAGAGTTAAGGATGAAGGACTTTGGAATCTTTTCGAGCAAAAGTTATTGGATGAAAAGTTATATCGTTACATCCCTACCAACGAGCTCTGCAAGGTCGCTCATGCTTTGGCAGAAGCTGGTCAGGGAAGCAAAGAATTGTTTAACGCCTTTGAAAGAGTCTTTATTAAACATAGACTTAATCTCGGAGAAGAAGATATTGGCTTTGCCCGTGAGGCCTTTGAGACAAGAAAGTTTGGAAGCCAATTGTTGTTCGAAGTCTTCAGAGATCCTGAAAGAAATATCCAAGCTATTGCTGCTCAACAAGGAGAGAAGCCCGAACATTTGAAGATCGGCCATCACTAAATAATATTTTTGTAATGAATTGAATAGTGTAAGTGTTTCTAACACTCTGATGCCTTTACCCAGCATTCATGAACTTCAATTTAATATGAATAAAACTCTATTTGCTCTAAACAAGATTATCAAGTTCCTATATTTTCATTTTCTTTATATGCAGGGAACCTAAAACGCATATAAATTCAACGTATTAAATACTTTAAATGAGAAGAATAGGCACTTTTGTCCTATTATTAGCACTTATAGTTGGCTCTCTAGCACAGAACAATGAAGGAACCATAGCCAGCAACATCGTAAATGGCTTCCTTCAACTAATGCAAGGCTTCTTAAATCCAGTCTTCACTATGACCAAAGTTACTAATGATCAGTCCCACACTGAAACTGTTACATATACAAAAGAAGAGAATACCCAAAATCATCCCGAAAATCCTACTCTGGTCGAATTGCAAAAAAACGAACATGCAAATGAAAATGCTGATATGAAAAATATTAATTCTGATGACATCAACTCTGCTCCAGTCACAACCAAGAAGCAAAGACATTATTTAAAGAAGTCTCCCGAAGTAGTGAAAAAATTCAACCTCTTCCATAACTCTGGCGATCAGGGAAAGATATTCAAAAAGCTTGATGGAAAAACTCTAATTGCAATTCAGTCAAAAACTCAGCAAGAAGGTGAAGCTCAAAACACCGAGGAAACTCCTTCCAACCAAGCTGAGGCTGCCCTTGATGACACCGAAACGGCTGATGCTATCACCGCTATGACTAACCAAATTAGAGAAGACGTCCAAAAGGTCAGCAAAGATCTGAAAAAGGATCTGGAGTCCAACAATGAGAAGTTGGCAAAACAACTCAATCATGCAACCCAAGAAATGAAGGAGGAAGTCAAGCAAAGCGAAGAGAGAATAACTAAGGCCGTTAAAGAAGAGGCTTCCAAATTAAATGAGGAAGTCAAGAAATCTGCTGAATCTATCAAAGAAGAAGTTCACAAAGTTGGAGACAAAGTTGATGAAAACCTGATCCAAACCTTGAAGTTAAGAAAGCTAACTCTTGAAGACCAACTTGAAAATAAGGAAAAAGAACTTGAAGAATTAAAGACTGAGATTAATAAACTTAGGGAAGAATTACCTCCCCCACAAAGCATCTGTGACACCCTATTTGATTGTGAATCTTGTACTGCTAATGCTCAATGCGGTTGGTGTATTGCTGAACAGAAGTGTGTTCAAGGAGATAAGGTTGGTCCTCTTTATGAGACCTGCAACTTCTATGACTTTGGAATGTGCAGTGGAGGTGGTTGTGCCAGATACAAGGATTGTGGAGTAATAATATTTGCTAATTTTCTTAATTATTTAGAGCTGTCTCACTGATCCTTTGTGCGGTTGGTGTGGCGAAAATGAGAAATGTATTGAAAAACCAGCTGATTATACTGGTTGCAAACCCGACCAATGGTTCCACAGCCAAGGACAGAAGCCTCTTTGTCCACTCCCTCAAGTGACTTCTGAGGATCCTTTGAAAGAGGCCAAGAAGAAGCCAGTAGAAGTTCCTCCTAGCGAGAAGGAATTGATTAAAGAGGTAAAAATTCTCGATTCATGCTCTAATTTTTAGAAACAAGACCGACTCTTCCATCTTCAACAAGAAGCTAAAGGACTTCAGACTGAAATTGATGAACTAAAACACGAATTAAATGAAGTTAAAGTCCAATTACAAGAGTACGAAGCCGCCTTTGATGCTCGCCAAAAGGAACTAGAAGAAGCTTCAAAGAAACAATTAAAAGACGAAAAGAAACAAACTGAAGAGGCTGCCAAACCTACTACCACTGAAGAAACTCCCAAACCTGCTTCTCAGGAAGCAGAAGAAGCCTCTACTGAGAAGGCTTCCGAAGAAACTCCTAAGAAGGAAGCTCCCGAAGAAAAACCCACTGAGGAAACTCCTGCTGAAGAGGACACCAAGGAAGAGACCCCTAAGGAGGAAACTCCCGCTGAAGAGACAACTGCCGAAGAAAAATCCACTGAGGAAGAAGCTCCAGTTGAAGAGACAACTCCCGAAGAAAAATTCACTGAGGAAGCTCCAGTTGAAGAGGGCACTAATGAAGAGGGTCATGAGGAAGAAGCCTCTACTGAGGAGACTCCTGCTGAAGAAACTCCCACTGAAGAGAAAACTGATGAAGAAAAATCCACTGAGGAAGAAGCTCCAGCTGAAGAGGGCACTAATGAAGAGGCTCATGAGGAAGAAGTCTCTACTGAGGAAACTCCTGCTGAAGAGGACACCAAGGAAGAGACCCCTAAGGAGGAAACTCCTGCCGAAGAGACAGCTGCTGAAGAAAAATCCACTGAGGAAGAAGCTCCAGCTGAAGAGGGCACTAATGAAGAGGCTCATGAGGAAGAAGTCTCTACTGAGGAAACTCCTGCTGAAGAGAGCAATCAGAAAGATACTGCTACAACAGAAGAAACACCAGTTACGACTTCCCCTGAAGAAACTCCTGAAGCCAAAGAAGAGGGAGAAAATACTACCCCTGCTAATAATGAGGAGAAGGGAGAAAATGCTTCCAATGAGCCTGCTAGTAATGCAGAAGTCTTGTTAGATGTGAAAAAAACTGAAGAAGAACCCATCGTTGTCCCATTCAGTATCTTAGCTGAATTCAATTAAATATGATTCTTGCAAATTCCATGTCTGTTCTTTGTAAAGCCCTCTGTGATCCCGATTCATAAGTACTCAATTTATGTATAATCCAAGTGAAAAAAACAAAAAAAGCAAATTTAATAAAATTTAGACGCTAATTTCAAAAATCTTGGCATTTAAATTCAAACATGTCTTCAAGCACAAGCAAGAAGGATACCAAAATCGAGCCACTTCATGCAACTGATACAGCAGACCAAATAAATGGGAAGCTCAAAATAATTAACAATTACCTTGTCGATCTCGAACCTGAATCTCTAAATAAAGATACCAAAAAGCAAGTTTTGTTCTTTCTTGAGAATTTGACCCAAAAAGAACTAGAGAATATCTTAGCTTATCATCCTGAAGTAAAACTCCTTTTGTCATGTTCCTACATGGATCTAATCAGGCTCTTATCCATTGATAATGACAATATTACGAAAAAGTCCGAGTTTATGTTCAAGATGATTATCGATACTCTGAAAAATAGTGATAAGTTCATGAATCAGGTGGCCAGAGCCCAACTGACATATGTCTTTTCGAGCCTAGAAAAGACTAAAGGACTAAGATTATTAGTCACTGATAAGAACCTGGACCAAGCCAAACTTTTCATCAATGCAGCCCTAGATTTAGAAGAGATCTTTGCTGTCCAAGCTGATTTGTTTTATCAAGTCCAAAAATTGTTACTTGCTCTCTTTGAGAGCTCTTATAGCTTTGTCAAGGAAGATACCCTTCAACTTTTGTTTGTGCCCATCTTACTGAATTTAAAGAAAGAGAATAAGAGTACCAAAAGATTCGAACTCAGTCGAAATATTGTAAAGGATCTATCCTGGGCTTTGAAAAATGTTATTGGAAGATTCTGTATTGACTTATTTAGAAAAAGAGATATCTACAAAAAGATCCACCCATCTCCTGATCTAGATACTGTCATCTCAATCATTTATTACTTGTTCAAAATTGACTATGAAATTATCAGAGGAATTTGGCCTTATCTTGAAAATGAAATTAACATAACTTCAAAAAGAGAGCTTAGAAAAAACTACATCATGTTGGTTGCTAAAATTTGTACCTTCAAGCACTCACAAGTCAGTAGCAACTGTCCACATATTTTCAATTTTTTTGTTGAAGCCATGAGCTCTAAAAAAAATAAATTTTTCAGAGAAGAAATATTTGAAAGAGCCTTTAAATACCTGAAATATTTTACCTACTGTAAAAAAGTTTCAGAACTTGAAATAAGTACTTCCACAGTGAAATATGACGTCCACAGAAAGAATATTAACACGATTGAGAATAAATTGAAAGAGGTGTTAATTGAGGGAGAACCTGACATCAAGTCATTTGCTTTAGAAAGAATTCATACTCTTTGCTTAGAGAATCCTTTATACATTTCTCAAACAATACTACAAGATCTTAGCACCTTACTTTGGCATTCAAAGGAAGCTTATAAACAAAAGATCTTGGACATATTGGCTGATATTTATAGCCATTATTGCTGTTCTTTGTATCAGGAGGATGTTTTCGACTTTGATGATCGTAATGGAAACTATCAATTAATCAATGGAATCCTGGATTCTACGATGCTTCAGAGAAAAGAAATTGCTAAAGAGCATGTTTGGATTGGAGAAAAGATTCTTCTCTATTATTTCAATATCAAGAAATCAGAATTCCCAATGCTTCATGCAGCTCTCTTCAGAATTTTTGGTTTAACCTCACTCGACTCAAAAGTTGTATCTAAGAACTTTATTGGATACTTTTATAATATTTGGCTTGCCAAATACAAAGAAAATAACGATCCTAAGGCACTTCTCTATAACGACTTTGTCAAGAAGATTCTTAAATTTGGCTGGTATGATGACCAAGATGTCAAGAAACCAAGCTTCAAGTTCCTCATGAAGGGCCTACTCAAAGTCCTGAAAATCTTTTTCAAGATAGTTGACAATTATAGAGGATACATCCATGGGGTTATAGAATCAAATGATCAAAAGAAGGATGAGAATTTGAGTTTCTTGACTTCTCACTATATTTCTTATCAGAACTTGTTCGAAATGGAACAGGAATTGATCAAGAAGCTTGATGATGAAGATCTGAAAGTGAATATTCTGCTAGCTATAGATTCTAATTCCCCTCTGGATGTCAAAAAGGAGTCAGTTGACCACATAAAAGAAAAAATCGAGGACAAAAATTTGGGAAATTTATTTGAGAGACTGTGCATTCATCCTTTTAGCTCCGATGTCTATGACAAAATCATCTCAACTATTCACTTCATTCTAAAAAGAGAACTTGATTTTCCAATTTTCTTAAGAGAAGGTGTGATAGAAATTTTGAATTTCTTTGTTAAAGAAACTGAAACTGATGTCTTCTCAGACAAGTTGTCAGATATCGTGACATACATCATTGACAATTTCAATCTTATTATTGAAGCAAGCAACGACAAAATTTTGCTCGATACCCAAACTCAGACCCAGAAAAAGAAAGAAGAACGAAGAAACATAAACAAAACCTTACTAATTTCCCACCAATCTATCGGACAAAATTGTCTCAAATTACTCTCCTTGTTAAATTTACCTAGACTACAGGAACAAGGCACTGACCTGGACCTCGAAGCCCTCCAAGATCATCTAGGAGAACTCCTAAAGAAGCAAAGCCTTCTTCCTCTCCAAGCCAAGTTTGCTGCTAGATTAATTGTAAAATTGGATAAGGTCTCTTCTAAGAAAATTTCTATGGGAATAGTTGAGAGCTTGGTTAGCTTCCTCGATGTCAAAAGCAGTTTCTTGCAAGCCAACTTGAGAGCAATTTTGGAATTATTGAGAGCCGACAAGGACATGTTCATTTATTTCATGAACCAGCTAGATGAATTCAATTACAAGCTCATTGAAATTCCTGTTCCCTTGCCAAAGAGTGAAGTGGTCTCTGAGTTATCAATTTGCAAGAAGATTCTGCTCAAGCTTCTGTATCGTAGTTATTTTGCTCAGGAACATGTAATCGTAAATGATGCTTTCTCAAAAAATTCAAAGAAATTTAAATCTTTCCTCCTTGACCTCCTGATAGATTTCCAAAACATTTGCGCTGGGTTCATGAGATCAGATAGAGACTATATCAGAATTTATGCTTTGATTAATTATATTGAGATCATCTCTAGAGAAAATCATATTGAGCCCGAGCCAGAATCTTTTGCCAAGTTGAGTTTGTTGTGTTATGATGATAATGATGACATAAAGAGAGTGCTATTTGCTCAACTAATGAACAAGAAGAATAAGAAGACAAATGCACTTCCCTCTCAATTCAGTTTATATTCAGTTTTCTTCCACTTTTCTGACAATGAGAACCTCAAATTCATTGCCAATGATGTATTCACCAAGGATATTGATAGACTTGCTGATGATTATATGAACTTTATTAGCAAAACAAAGAAGGAAGACATCACAAGATCCCCAGAATATCTCTTCACATATCTCTATTTCTTAATGGCCAACAATCCCTTGCTTCTCTTAGGGGCAAAGACCATTTCCTATCATACTATCAAATGTATTGACTACTTCATAAGTACAATCAATAGAAATCAAAATCCAAATAGAGGGGAATATTTTATGATCATTCTGGAGAAACTTAGGGATCATCCACCAATGATCTACAAAGAATGCAGCAAAACTTCAATCGAATTTACTGACATTAAAGTCAAAAAGATCATTAAAAAGGCAGGAAGTGTCCATGAAGAACCAAAAACTTTAACTCATAGAGATATTCTCGATTTCTTAATCAATCATTTCAAGGCAGTTTATGGTGCCAATGCTGTTAATACTAAAAGACTTCCTGTCACTTTACCTCAAAAACTATACCATGGTGGTGGACTTCTGAGTTTACATGTTCCACTAGGCAGATCCTTGATGGTTGAGGAACCAACTTTCAAGGAAGTCAATGACACTGATGAACTTCCTGTTAAAAAGTTAGATTTTGGCCCAGCAACAGGCATGAGAGAGCCAGTCCATTCAACAGCAACTCTAAGCAGAAGGACTTCGGGGGATAAGAAAGAAAAGAATACTTCTAAATCAGCAAGTAATAAAAAAGAAGAGGAATTGAAAAAAGAAACTGCTATAGAACCCAAGAAAAGAGAGAGTGCAAACAAGAAGAGGAGTAGCAGTGTAGGGAAAACTGGTGATGCTCCTGCTCCAGTTAAAAAAGAAAGTAGCAACGACAAAAAGCGCAGCACCAGTGTGCAACCCAAAAGAGAAAGCAGCGCTTTAAATCGAGGAAAAAGCAAAGAACCTGTTAAAGCAAATACTAAAGTCCAAGTCTCGGCAAAAAAAGAAGAGACTAGACAGACTAGAGGAAGGGGAAAAGCCCAGGAGAGAACTGCTCCATCTCAAAAGTCTACTTCAAAGGACACAAAAAAGGATTCCAAACGTGAGGAATCAAAACCAAAGAAAAACGAGCCTACTTTGAAGAAACCAGCTTCGAAGAATGAAAAGCCTGTTGAACCTCAAGGAAGAACAAGAGCTCAAAAAGCTAAAAGAGAAGATAACGATACTCACCAAGTCAAGAAAACTAAGAAAACTAAGTAAAAGTTTTTATCTTTAAGAGTATGTTAATTAAACCATAATACAAGAGTAAAATGGGTATGTTATATTGTTAATCTTTATTTCCTGATAAAAAAAGCATCAAAATGGAGATTTTATTTTCTGTTACCACTTCTAATGTAAACACATGCTTAACAATCTGATTTATTTATATAATACAATAATAATAGTGACACTCAAAGTATTGAAACAGACTTTATCTTAGATAATCTCCAGCTTCATTCATATAATAAAAATTGAAGTTGAGATTTGCTAAGAATGATTTGACTAAACAATTAAATATTACTATGAATGAGTATTACCTTGGACTTTATAACTACCCTGGTTGTATTTAGACAGGATTTGAATTATCATCCTGATAGTCTCCCTAAAGCCGTCCATAAGCCTTTCCAGTTTTTCTTTAATAGATTCAAGATCAGCTAAATAGCCATCATTGTAGATATCAGCTTGCTCAGTTCTTATATACAGATCATTGAATTCCCAACAAGTATCAAAGACAGTTTTTATTAACTGGAACAGAACTTCATTCTAAAAAATTACTATTTATTTATTCCATACTACCTTCTTGCTATTGATCTGACAAATTTCAGTCATCTTTGTTAGATATTCCTTCAGAGTATCTGAGATTTCAATAATACTAGATGAATTCAAAATTTGTTCATAATATTTTTTGGTGAATTCCTCAATGACCTAATCAAATTATTAAAGAGCTACAAGTCAGATTACTGAGTAGCCAACGAAGAATTCGAAATTGTTAACAAAGTTGAGCAGCTCAGTTTGATGGAAACAAAATCCTCTCTTTAATTGGTTTAGGGCTTTAGTTTTTTCTGTTGTCTCAATAAGCTCATTCATTTGATTATGTTCTTCTTCGAAAGAGTAACTTTCATCTGAATTGAAGGGTTTGCTTGTGAATTTTTCTTTAGCTATTTTTTTCATTGATATGCTATTCGATTATTCAAAAGATCTAAACTCTTACTTGTTGACTATAAGTGCGTGCTTGGCCTTTTTGATTTCAAGGATAAATTTGAAGATTCTGTTGTAAAGAGTCAAAACTTCTTTTCCAAAAATCAAATCCAGAGGATAGTTAGGCTTGAATACAATTTGAAGTCTGTTTAAAATAGAAAAATTAAACAATTCTTCACTCTTGTCAGTCTGAATAGAGAACAAGTCAGCAACATTCTTCAAAATTGGACTTTTGATTTTCGAGATGGCTTCCTACAAATTGTAACATAAAATTCTAAATCTTACCTTGAACAGATGATTAGTACGAATTGCATAGTTGTCAAGATTGAACCCTCTAATTTTCACTAGTATTTCTTGCAAGAAATTCTCATAGATAGTATCTCTCTCAACCAAGAAGACAAACTTGAAAATTCTGAGATATTCCATCAAATGGAAGTGTTTGAATAGAATGTCATTAAGCAATTTCGAGTAATAATTATCCATATCTAATAATGCTGAGCTGATTTCTTCATCTAAGAAGATTCTCAAAGCATTAAGAGATTCCTGGTTAGACTTTCTGAGAATCTTTTTGTAGAATTCCTGTATTAGACTCTTTGAATCACTTTTATTCTCACGCTTTTCTTCCTTAATTTCTTGTTCTTTCTCTCCAACTGGGTCAGTGATTGCAAACGCCTTGATAGAGTATTGTTGAAGTTCGTTATTGCCTTTGTATATGTCAAATTTTTTGGGCAGGAAAGAATAAAGCACATTATATTTTTCTTCATCCATTTTTGCTTGTTCTTCTTTGTTTTTTTGTCTCAATCTTGCTCCAAAAGTATAATCTTTTATGACGACCTTGGTATCAGAATCATCCTTCTTAATATCGTCTGGTGATTCCTCGACGGGCTTAATATCCAATTCTTTTTCATATTCTGAAATTCTTCTTAAAATAGTGGTGTAAAAGTGGTGTTTGAATGTTTCCTACCATATGAAACAGATATGTTTTGCAAATACCTTTTCAAATTTAAGTTGAATACCTTCGTGATGCACAAGATATCCCAAGACTTTGATTGTCTTTCCTATGTTCATTATGTTTTTGGCAAATTTGCTCAAAAAGCTCGGAATACACACAAGAGTTCTCTCCTCATTCAAGGTTTTCCATTTAATATGATAGGATTGCACGATAAATTCGTCATTCCAATCAATTCGTGAATAAAAGTTTGTTATGACTTTTGCAGGATTTCTGGCTTTAATGAAGAATTCCAAATATTTGTCTTGAAGAGTTCCATGTTTTAGCCATTTATTCAGAATTCTTAAATATGGCTCAAAGCTTCTGAAGAATAGCTTCACAATAAGAATTCTTGTTTTGTTGGAGTTTGCTGAGAGAATATTTTCGCTCATAACTCTATGTAAATATCCTAAAGTAACCATGGATATGAAGGGTTTAATTGGCTGATAATCTTGAGGCTTTTTCAATTCTCTAACGATTTCCTCGACATTAGAAATAGCATTGTTGAATGTGGAGACCATGTTAGTTGTAATCTCATGGATCATTCTGAAGTTTTCTGCATAAGGATTTAATATAGTTTGAAGTTCAGCTAGAGTGATAATTTTATCTTTGATGTAGGCATGAAGGTCCTTGTGCTTAATATCAAGATTTGATGCTTTGACTAAACACTAAAAATAATACTCAAAATTATACCTTGTGCTGCCTGTTTGAGGAAAATGCACTGCACATCCTCCAGATATCCTTTATACTCAAAGACAAATTCTTTAACACATTCGATAAAAGATTCAACAACATTTGTATTGAAATTTTCGCTCAACACCCTGAGATGCTCCCCAACCTCAAGGGCGATGTTTGTCAGTGTAATAAACGTATTCATAACTGAAGCAAGGGTTTGAGGGGATATGTGGTCAACTTGAATTGGAATTTTGGGTTCAAATTTGCCAGTTTGATCTCTGCCATATGTCTCACTCTCTATTCCATTTAACATTAGAAGAGTCTCCTGAATGAGAGCTCGCTCAGTCTTGCTCTTGAAAAACCAGTGATTCAGACCAACCAAATCAAGTCTTTGCTGATTTTTCAAATCTGCTCCTAAATAAAACTTTTCAAGGGTCTCCATTAAAGAATTAGGATTTTTCCAGATATTCTTCTTGAGGAATGTTTTTTCTAAGAATTTCTTATCCTCTTCATATTTGGTCATTTCTGTCTCGTCTCTTGTTTCTTGAACCCGAGTATCATGCCTGGTGGTTTCCTTCTCTAGCTTACTGAAATTTCTTTTGACAGGAGATAAACTCTTATCATTAGATAGCTTGTCGAGTGTCATTTTTGCAAATCTATCTGTTTCAGCTAATAACTTATCTTTGACTTCTTTTTCCTATGGCTCAAGATTCGAAAATTTTTATTTACTTTAGGTATTTTAAAGAGACCCAACCCAGAATACGATTCATAGGATTGCATAGGTAGTACTCCAAATAATAGACTCTTATCCAAGAGAGATTGTTCCATGGATGGGATGACTATCTCCTTTTTCTTGAAATTCAACTGATTTTTTTGAAAAATATTACTTTTTCGGGTATTGCTTGCTTTTGGTTTGTGATTGATGGTGCTGGGGGCTTTGTAATGTGTTTATTGCTCGAGTCCCCTGAATTTTCTTTGTCATCCATTTCTTCTTCACTTGAAGCTTCAAATGAACCCCATTCTTCTTCTATCTACAATATAACTAAATTCAGGAATTTTAAAGGAAAAACTTCGTCAGCAAGGTCCAACTCTTTTTTGATAATTTCTATCATTCTTTGGTTTTCTTCTGCCTTGGCCCCCAAGTTGGATTTAAAATAGATGCTTTCAAGTGGGTTAGTGGATAAATTTAAAAGTAAAAAGAGGACTCTGTAGTGAATTTCTGGGACATCCTCTTTGAGTTGGCGGGTCAAAAATTTATTCACTAAAAATTCCAATCTATCTGCTTTTTCGCCTTGAGAATGAATTACAAGCTTCTCTATTATTCTATATTTTCAGAAAGATTCCAGTTAGACTCACCCTTTGATTTGCTGTTGAACCTTGTTTTTCTCAGGGTCAAGATATTTGTGATAAAGAAGGTTGCTTTTCACATATTGTTCTGCAATTTTAAAATTCTCTGAGGATTCCTAAAGTGAAAGTTATACTCAATTATAGGTAATTTGTACATTTAAGCCTGTGAGAGATTTTACTAGTTTTGAAGTATACTTGTCAATGAGTGAGTCTAGATAGACTTTGTAGTCGGATTGTGCCATTTAATTTTATTTCAATTCAAATTTAGTAGCAAGAATCAAAACGAACTCAAAGAATAAAGATACTAATACAAATACGAATATAACAAAAAGTATCATTAAAATGCTTACAAATCTTCTTTGGAACTAAAGCAATAGCCCTCTTGTTTATCAACAATATACTTAGAAAATTTTTCCTTGTGTTTGTGATTTCTAACATAGTCCACCTGCATCATCTTTGCTCTTTGGATGGCCGACTTGTGATATTTCATTATATCCTTAGTATTCATTTCCTCAAATTTTAATTTTCTTATTGGAGAAGAGGCTCTTAGAGAATCTTGCAGCTTCTCTACACTTTCTAGTTCCTTGCTCACATTTTGCTTAGAAACTTCTGTATAAGTTTTTAGGGCATTTTTCTTCTTTGCTATCAGGGCAATTTCTTCCAATTTCTTCGCCTTAAAGGCCTCTTTAGGGTGAACGTAATTATAATTTTTCTTTCTTTCAGTCGGAGTAACTTCATCAGTATAACCCATTGTAACGAAATACTTTTGCTTAAATTGTCTCTCAGCATCGCCCAGTTTCTTCACGGAAGAAGCAGCCTTCTTGCCATGTTCAATCAGACTATCTATCTTTTTCTTACTTAACAAATTGTCTTTGCTTAATGTTCTCAACTTTCCGAGACTTTCTTCTTCCTCTTCATAGCTCATTTCAGGCATTCCATATGTGGAAGATTCATAGGAAATATTTATGATCTTAAGCTTCTTAGGTGGTGAATTCTTAGCCTGCATGTATCTCTTTTTGGGACTTTCTCTGTTTCCTGAAGAGAAGACTTTTACTGCTTCTGAAGGATTGACACTGTTATGTGAGCTATCAACGACTTCCTTCACTTCTTCAAGAACAGGTTGTCTCTTTTCTTCAAGTGGAGAAGGGAATCTATTCTTGTTCTTCATAGTCTTAGCGCTTTGGACACCCTTAGGACTGAATCTAAATGAATCTGGACTGTTACTTCTGGGAGTCCAATGTTTTACCAAATAGCCTGTTGGTATGGTCTTAAATGCAGGATCTTCGTAATGAAAATCAGAAAGGAAGCTGGAATTAGGATCATGAATAGACTCAATTTTTCTTTTTGGGGACTTTGATAGCTCACCAATTCGAGGTCTTTCTTGATTCTTTTTGCTTTTGAACAAGATAGTAAGGAAGTCTTTATAACTCATTTCAGGCATTAGTCTTTCAAATAGTTGTTTTGTAATAGTGACATGGCCATTATGAGATTCAATCTGCACAGGCCCTTCATTTTCAACTTGCTTAACTTCTTCAGGTTCAAGTTGAGAGAGTTCCTCTTTTTCTTTCTTTCTTTTTGTGTCAGACCTGGAATCTGTAGTTCTTCTAGTGAAGTCTCTATTCAATTCTTCATGAGTTACTTCATCTCTTTTTGACTTAGGTTTCTCTTCTACTATCTCTTCAGGTTCATCTTTTAGAACATTTTCAAGCAATTCCAGTGGTATAGAAGGGACATATGCCTCTCCTTTTTCTTTTTCCTCAGATTTGAGAGATTTCTTTGAAGAGTGTTTTGCACTATTAAATTGGGGTTTTCTGACTTTTCTAGATATTCCCCCTTCACTTTTATATATTCCCCGAGCTGAGTCACTGCTTTCATCCCTTGGTGAAAACTTCAGACTTTTGAAAGATCCTATTGGAGATGGAGATCTCTTTTTTATATTAGCTTTCTCTTCATCTGAGGATTTTCCCCGTTCGGTTTCCAATCCTCGTGATGTGAATGAATTTTTGCTCTCACCTCTTGATCTTGTTTGAACTTCGGATAAGGCAGAAGGAGGGAGAGAATGATCAGATTTATTGCTCTTAGGACCAGATCGTGCAGACTCTTTGGACTCATATTCCTTAAATTGGTGGCTCAGCATATTTTCCTCTTCAGATCTCATGACAGTGGGAGTAGAGAAAGACTCTCTTCTGCTTCCAGCAAAAGAGTTTAGATCCTGAAGTCTGAAGTTCTTCATCTCTTCCGTTTGCAAAGTATCGATTAATTGCTTAGCATCAGCAAGTTGGGCTTCAGATCCACCTTTTCCAAGTGATGGAGTTTTCACAGATTCTCGTTGAGACTCTTGTTCTTCATCAATTTGTATTTGTCCCATTAGTGTGGGTATATGTAGAGGTTGTGGCTCATTAGTATCATGTCTTCTAGATTCTTCCAAGCTTGGCTGTTCAACTTCTTGTTTTGAACCTGAGAGAAGTCCGGACCTCTCTATGGATTCTTGAGTAGAGCCAAATGCGTTATCCCCTTTCGAAGTATTTGGATCTATGCTCATTGACTTTTCTTGGATTTTTTCTTCAATGAGTGTTTTGATTTCTTTTAGTTGGTCA
>Ga0065720_1019510_pt1 | contig 24714 bp, 11 predicted proteins | sample Thericmetagenome_FD_59107 | JGI IMG/M metagenome (GOLD analysis project Ga0065720, IMG submission 59107) | Thermophilic microbial communities from the Joint Bioenergy Institute, California, USA of rice/straw/compost enrichment - eDNA_2 v2... | ecosystem: Engineered > Solid waste > Grass >... | reverse complement strand
AAAAAAAAATCTCCAATCTCTTGTGGCGAGTACAATGTCCTTTCTTGCCACAATGAAAGCCTTGGGCAGAAGGTGAAGTTTTGGGTACATCGAAGGCACATGTGTGTCAGGCGACAAGGCTTTCATCATTGACAACACAACCAGGCGCTGAAACTAGATTGAGATCAAAACATTGTGGAAGTTGTAGAATGCCCAAATCTTTGTTTAGGCATCTTTGGGGACCGATATATTTTGGGTGCATCAGTCTCATGTTGGAATGATGAGGCTCTCTCACTACGGTGAGCTCGTAATCTTTTTCAAAAAAAGGGGGGGGGGCGGTGGAGACAACACAAAATCTGACGCGTAATTTGGCAGCTGTGGTAATAACAACTAGTTTGTCGACTATTCTAGGTTCCTTCCATAGCATTTTCAATAAAAATAGACTTGGATATGCCTATCATGAACGGATCTCGATGGTTCGAGTCAGTTCCATAAGGGCTGTCAGCGGTGTTAGGAGACTGCCACGCAGCTCAGACGCAGCCAGAAGAGCTAGCCAATAGATGCAGAGGAGGTCGATATTACTTGTTAAGACAGGCCCAATTTGGACATCACGCAGCTCAGACTAGGCCGCAGGCTTTGGATATTGGCACTTGTTAAGTAGGACGCAAGCCGCTTGCTTTTGCTTGGCTTGTTCTCCAAAGTTCCGGCATTCCACGTCCTAACTGTCAGATGACATCATAGCCAGCAGTCACTGCCTGCCGCCCTGAGTCTCACTTCCTGGATCTGCGGTTGAGCATACCTCGGCGCTGTACCCCACGCCCCGTACAATCTGGAACCAATGGTTTTGCAGGGTCAAGAAAACATGAAGCTACTTGAACACAGAACACAGAATTTGCACTTGCTTGATTTGACTGGTCCATTGTTTTCAGGCATTGCTGCAGGAAGGAGGTAGAGAACATCGAGCTTTAAGGGGCTGGAAACCTTTGTGCACGGACCACCTTTTCCAGGCGTACTTTTTACTCGAACAACACCGAACGCTTATACTGTTGAGAAAACGCCCAAGACGTAAAACTGAACTGGTTCGCAAATTTCTTACCTGCAACGGCCTAGCTACAACATGGCCAGGATACAATTCATCACTTGAACGTTTCTGACTGCTTTCCTGTGGAATCTGTTGATCCATTGGAGACGAGCAAGAAGAGGTAAGGAATCCTAAGATAAGAGACAAGTTGGAGATATGAATCTTGACAGGACCAACAATGACTTTATCTGGGAGAGTAGCTTCCGTGCAACTCATTGATCGGAGTAGAAGGGAGTTGTGATCCATCAAACTCGGATATCCGCCCCCAACAACTGAACATTGGGAAAGTGTTCCTCAACACCCAAGAATGTTGATTCTCAAGAGTCTGCTGTTGAGGAAGAAGGGAAGCCACAAGAGATGTATATAGATTTCAAGTAAGGCCATCTGGCCCAAGAAACTCTCTAGTCAGCAATACAAACAGTTGCTTACCAACTGGTGACCACAACGGCCACTTAGGTTGTGGGAGAACTCCTGGGTCTCAGTCCAGCAGCCTGGCAACCATCGAACCCATCTCAGGAGGTCTGTCTGGATCGTTACAAATCTCCCAGCATATTTCCTCTCTTTTTTTGCTCCTATCTTCGGAAAGGTTCGCATTAAGAAGTGCTAGAAAGCTTAACACTTTTATATGGATTCCCAAGTAACCTTCCATTGTAATGCAAAGTATGAGCCACTGTACACAGCATATCCAGTGGGAAAAGCTGGGAAAAGCTGGTTCTGGATGCAAATCTATTTGATTCAGTCGACCGGCTGTTAAAGCCCGAGGACCAATCAGAAATTTGCAACCTCCGGTAATGGAGGGGACGGAGTAGGTAATTACACTTAAGATGCATAAGGTGCTGCATGGATGTGCGGTTGAACAGAGTGGGAGCTTGGGATAGGCATTCCTTCAGGAACCAAGTCGGCCCTTGTAGGTTAAGGTACGTTAAGGCATACTTTGAAGTCACTTTGGAAGTGCATATACTTCGATGGATGTTTGTCATATTTGTATCACCTAAGGTGATGTCATGGGTTCTGGAGAGTATACGCAGTACTAGCCTGATTTGTTTGCCCTTGTGTTTTACGTTCCAGCAAGTGTCAATTGCCAGGTTGCTTGGTACTGCCTGGCTAAGCAGACAGATCAAACCCTTGTCGACATCGATGGAGGTGCCAAATCTGCACTTCTGCAGACAGAGCTAATGTGCTGGCTCTTGGCATTGTTTCCACGTACGTAATTTACGGTGTGAGTGTTACCTCATACCCTCGTTTCCTGTGGGCATACCTATTCCTTTCTAAATCGATTGACAGTGCTGTGCACCTTGATCCAATGTGAAAAGCACGGAGGATACCTAGTTGAAACAACTCGAACATGTGTGTAACTACTAACCATGAAAGCCATAAGTGGATGATTGTTTGGTAGGAAATGCAAGTGTTAGGAAAGTCTGTGACAACCCGATCGACGTTTGGATCTGCCAACCCATGTCCCGTTTCAGAGATTTGTGTGGGCTCCACCCCTTTAAACTTCCCAGATCTCTTCCACCGGCAGCCAGTCTTCGTCACAACGTTACACCAAAAAGGGCTGCGCATCCACCGCAAGTCTTCTTCATCTTCTCTTTCGGCTCTTTACTGTAGCACAAACTTTCTATTCATTCTCTCTTTTACGACTTTTCTGTGTATGCCACGTTCACCGTAAAAGTGTCCTGTCAGCGACTGCGACGGCGTTCCACCCATATCCAACTCCCCATCGCGTCCTGTTCTCCAATTATCCCGCCTATCCCATATCTTTCGCCGCCCGTATATCGAAAAATCGACTATCTTGTGTGTTTCCGCCGTGTCAGGCACAGCCGTCTGCTGCCATGCTGACATTCCGCCGCGCCCTGGTGGCAGCGGCATTCATTATTACGGTGCTCTTCTTCATAACCCACTCGAGCTCTCCCTCACCTTCGTCATCGGCCGTCGAGTTCCCAAAAGGACAACAACCAGTCGATGGACTGAAGCAGCCACAGACCTTAAAATCCGATAATAATGCTGTACACGGTGGCCACAACAACCGACCCTCCGTATCCGGGCAGAGAGCGTTTCAAGATATGTCCCACATGACGCTCGACGAGAAACTCGCGTACCAATACCCCTACGATGTTGAACTCAAGTTTCCGGGATATATTTGGCAGACGTGGAAATGGACACCGGCACAAGGGGAGTTTACCTTCCGTGAGCAGGAGGCCAGCTGGACGGAGAAGCATCCCGGCTTTATCCACGAGGTTATTACAGACCAAGTCGCTGTGCACCTGATCCGGCTGCTGTACGCGTCGGTGCCCGAGGTAATCGAGGCATACGAGTCACTGCCGCTAGCTGTGCTCAAGGCCGACTTCTTCCGGTACTTGATCTTGTTTGCGCGAGGCGGGATCTACACAGACATCGACACGTCGGCCATCAGGAGTGCAGCCGACTGGCTGCCGGAGTCGGTGCCGCGTGACCAGATCGGGTTGGTCATTGGCATCGAAGCCGATCCTGACCGTCCAGACTGGGCGCAATGGTACAGTCGCCGTATCCAGTTTTGCCAGTGGACTATCCAAGCCAAGCCAGGTCATCCCGTGTTGCGGGAAGTTATCAAGCGCATAACCGATCAAACATTGGCTCGGAAAAGGTTAGGTACGCTGGACAGAATCACTGATCGCGAGGTGATCGAGTTTTCTGGTCCCGCGCTATGGACTGATGTGATTTTTGACTACTTTAACGATGAGCGCTATTTCGATATGGCACGGTCCCCTGGGCTCATTGACTGGCACAATTTTACGGGCATGGAGGACCCCAAGAGAGTGGGTGACGTGGTCGTGCTCCCAATTACGAGCTTCTCTCCCGGGGTGCAGCAAATGGGCGCCAAGGATTATGATGACCCGATGGCCTTTGTGAAGCACGACTTCGAGGGTAAGTTTAGCTTTGTCTGTGAACGAGCAGCGTCTAAAGCATGGGCAAACAGGAACCTGGAAACCCGAAAGCGAAAGGCATATCGGCGAGAACAACAACCAATGATCAGTGACGTGATCCGTTTAATCCTGCGGAATTTTCCCTTCGATCAACGATCAACTTGTACTACGTCTTTGTAATAATTTCCGCTTCGACAAACCTGCATGGGTCGGTGTTCTGAATAAGCGGCAGTTACGCTCGGGTCGAGGCTCAATTCGACATGGGACTTGAAAAACCAGCAACGATATTTTCTGGCATCACTGTTATTGCTGGAGCACGCATACGGAAGGGATAGATAAGACGTATAGATCATTGCTGGTTATCTGCGAGCAGCGATCGGCCTTGGGAATGGCCTTGTGTGGGGTGTCTTGATACGTACAAACATCTAATAAAAAAGGAGGAAGACGATTCTCTAGTGAGGCTTCGATTGCTCCTGGATCAAGGTTCATATTAGCGACGCAGTTTTGCTGGTCAGATATCAGCTCGCAACATGCACGCTCCTGAACTGGTACCAAGGTAATCCGTGCGGGGTCGTATCTTTGATCCCAGAATGCCCATTAATGCTGAAGGCAGTAGGGTTGGCATTCTCCCCCTTGCTTACATCGTCTAAGAGATTTAGGTCTTCCGCGACTGCTGGAGCCTCAACCACTATCCCAACGTAGGGTTGCATTGAGCCACCAGCCTCAAGAAAGTCTAAAATTCCGCTCCGCCTTTTCCAGGAGTCCCCTTCTTCCGTGGAGAGAGGCGCGGTGGGGAAGGGTATGGAACGACTTTCACCCCGCACTTGCGACTCAGCTTCCATTCTCAAGGAAGCAGACAGCATGGTGCTCTTGGCAACCATGATGTGTGGAGCAGGCACTGAAGTATAGTTTGTTGAACTAAGGAGGAAGAAAGGAGAAAAATGTGAATTTTTTTCAAAGATTCATGATCATGATGTTGAGGTAAAAATGGTTTCTATCAATGCTAGACAGATATTTGACAGTTTTGATTCCCCAAGATCTCTGATGAACACGCGTCTCGTGATATATCATCCCTTTGTCAGATCGATAGTGGGGGGAGTGCTTGGCACGCGCAACGGTTCGCATGCTTACCCCGCATTTTGGACAAACTTCCCCATGCTCCTGATCTGCGCACTGCACCTTGACGACCCAGCCTTCCCTTATCCGGACCCGGGGTGGGCTTTGCCTCGGGTGCAATTGGCTCGGCGAAGGCACTCGGTCGGTCGGCCGTCGCAGCTGTGCCACGTCGGGGGATGAAGGGGCACTGATCATGATGGCTTTCGCCTTAGGGGGGAGCCACGATGGCTTCCTTCGTCCATCTCCTGCATTGTTCGTTGTTATTCAGACAGGAAGTATCTCACTTCACGACGACAGCTTGCCTGTAGTGACAACAAGGCAACTTGGTGCTATCAGAGGTTGAATAGGACCGGAACAGCCGTCATCCGCTCATCCGAAGCCCGCGATGCGCTTGCATTCGATGTCAACAACGCGGTTGCTGTACGTGTCTGCTGCGCGAAACAGCTTGTTGTGCAGATATGTGCACGCCTCAACCCCCAAGGGATCGTGGCACGTCACCAGGACCAAGAGCAGGAGAGCTGGCAGGACGTTGAGTACCCTGACGCGAAGCATTAGTCAGGGCCCTACTGAGGTAGGTACTCCCTTCCCTATGGCCCCTTGGATGATTCATTGCACAGGCTGTATTGGATGAAACTGATCCTGACCTATGTGACTTACATACCTAGACACCATTGCTTCCGCACACAATCCCTGAGCACTTCTCCTCTATTGTCTCGCAGTTCGGTGACCGGCCCGCAGTCATCTCCCGTTCGCCCGCCATAAGCCAGGATGGCTTCCCCAATCTTCCTCCTGGAACAGTGCTCTCGTCTGTCGAGACAACACTCACTTATGAGAAACTGGATCTGGCCTCCAATGCACTTGCACAATCGCTTCGTTCGCTAGGAGTCAAGAAGGGCGATCGCGTGGCCGTGAGCTTGGGTAATTGTGCCGAGTTTGCAGCACTCACGTATGCTATCTTTAAGCTAGGCGCCATTTTGGTGCCGCTGAACCCGAGTTTCAATGCTAACCAGGTTACTGCGGCCTTGAATCATCTGGGTGTTGAGATCCTTATAATTAGTGCTGTCACCGACTTGGCTTACAAGCCGTGCCGGGGAAGAAGTAATTTCCCGCTCCTACAAGAAATCGTGTCAGACCTCTCGTCAGGCAAGGTCGAGTCCGCCACTATCCCCACACTCAAGAAAGTGGTTGTGGTAGACAACTCAGGATCTCACCCCCAAAGCAACTTCCCGTCTCTAGATACTCTGCGCTCCCTTATTCCCTTCAACTCTCTTCTCCCTTCAGGTCCCGATCTCACCAACATTGCAGCCCAGTCTGCTCGCCCCATCACCCCTGACTCCCCATTATCCCCATCCGATACTATCAACATCCAGTTCACCTCGGGAACCACTTCCCAGCCCAAAGCCGCCATGCTCTCCCACACTAACATCCTCAACAACGGCAACCTAATCGCTCAGCGCATGGGCCTTGACCCATCCGACCTCATCGTCTGCCCGCCGCCCCTCTTTCATTGCTTTGGCTCCGTTCTAGGCTACATGGCGACCGCCACCACAGGCGCAGCAATCCTCTTCCCCTCGCCAGCCTTCGACCCTGTCGCAACGCTGCGTATGGCCGCCGCGCACCGCGCAACAGGCCTCTACGGCGTTGCGACCATGTTTGTCGCGATGTTTGAGGCTCTGCACAACCATCTGATCCCCGCTGACCAGGCGACAGCGCTCCCGACTCATCTGCGCAAGGGCATCGCGGCGGGCAGCTCGGTGCCGGAGTCGCTGATGAGGAAAATATACGCTACGTTGGGCTTGAATGAGTTGGTCATTTGTTATGGCATGACGGAAACAAGCCCCGTCAGCTGTATGACTTCTCCACGGGACCCATTCGATAAGCGGACGCAGACTGTTGGCCGGGTGATGCCGCATACTAAGGTGAAAATTGTTGATCCAGCTGACAGGTCGAGGATTTTGCCTATTGGGGAGCGTGGCGAGCTCGCTGCGTCCGGGTATCTTGTTATGAAAGGCTACTGGGGGGATGAGGAGAAGACAGCTGAAGTACGAATTGTCGAGAAGAATGAGGAGGGGGTTGAGGAGGTGTGGATGTATAGCGGGGATGAGGCGAGCATGGACGCCGAGGGGTATGTAGAGATTACAGGGCGGATCAAGGATCTGATTATTCGTGGAGGAGAGAATATCCACCCACTGGAGATTGAAAACTGCCTCTTCCAGCACCCGCTTGTCGCGGAGGTTAGTGTGGTTGGAGTGCCGGATGAAAAGTATGGAGAGTGTGTCGGCGCGTTTGTAATTGTCCATGAGGGCGTTCGGGCCGAAGAGGAGGAAGGCGCGGTGGTTTCGGAAGGAGAGGAGAAGGTCTTGACCAAGGAAGATGTGAGGGAATGGGTCAGAAAGAATCTGTCCAATCATTTGGTGCCGAAGCATGTGTGGTTTGTGAAAGAATACCCAAAGACGGCAAGCGGAAAGATTCAAAAGTTTAAGCTGAGGGATATGGCAAAGGAATTGGTGGCTGCTGGCAAGTAGATATCATGTTAGCGGTTTATTCTTAGGGGGAATAAGAGGCTCAAGGAGTCGGTACCGGTTGCTTTGGTGCGAGTATACTTGGGATATTTGGATCTTTATGAACGTATAAGGGACAAAGCATCTAGCTGCTTAACTAGTTAGTATGAGATTACAGGAATGTACGGACATTGCATGTCTCACTCAACCACGATCTGTACCGTTTGAACGATCGGAAAGGCTCTTCCACGTCAGCAGCACTGGCTTACTAGGCTTGTGTTCATCGCTATGATTCAGTTTGTCGCATCAAAATGAATCCCTCAACAGATATTGAAACATCCGGGAAGTCTTTCTGAAGATTGAAAATTGGCGGCTGGACCCAGGGAGTTTGAAGAAAGGGAGGAAATCGATTGTGCATACCAACCATCATGGTCTCATGTCACTAAACTTTTCTTGACAACCTCTTAGCGATGTCTCCCTGGGAGAAGAGGACGGGGATAAAGATAGGAAAACGTATATATTTTCATTGTTCGTCTACCAAAACTGCCACTCTCTCATTGTCACACTCAAGACAACCATCAAATAAGACTTCAACAATTCAGCGGCCGGGCGTGCCTGGCACCTTCGGTGATCCTAATAGTCACAGATCCAGCAAGTCAAGTAGCTCTGACCCTGGTCCCAAGTGCCATCTGGGCAAGTGCAGCTGTTGACAGAAGGGATCGCAGTCCGGTATCCAGGTGTGCGATACCTTTGGACACTGGCATGTGAGTCACCCCTTCGGCGATATAAAATCGGGAGGGATAGAAGTTAACTGAAACAAAACAGTCCCTGGGCCCATAGCCCCTCGTTCGCCCTCTGAAGTTTATTTACAAGATCAAGAATCTTTACTGTGTCATCTAGACGGCACATTTAGCTTTGCGAGAAGGCCCGTACTGGATAAGATGGGTAAAGTTGGCAAAGAGCAGGCTCACTTTGCATTCAGACTGTTCTGATAATAGACAAATAAAAACATTGCTTGGTAATGGATTTCCTGAACTGGCAAGCTCTTCTTTTTGGATTAATCTCCGCTTGATTGTCAGTACTCTCTCAGCCTTTAGGCCTTGAACGTCACAGTTGTACTTATCATTGGATCATTTGAGCCGGAGCTTGATTGGAGAAGTTGGCTTGTCATTTTTGGTTACTATCGTAGGTCCATGATGGGCATTTTGCAGCAAACAAAACTCTAGATATCAATTCAAGCTTCTGGCCAATTTTTGTTGAAGACAATGCACGATCCGTTCGCACTAGGTGCAATGTCCTTGTCCGTCAAGAAAACACAGTATTTCGCCACGCTCTCGATGGGCACCTGCTTTTCAGGAGAAAATGGTGACGCAGCCGCCTGCACCTTTTTGAGCATTTCCATGTTTATGCCCTGCGCAAAGGCGTCCGTGATGTTGGTATTCATTCCGCCAAGCAACAAAGCAATGCAGTAGATTTTCTTGTCACCATAAAACCCGGCGGTATTCTTGGTGAGGGCCATGACACCCGCCTTCGACACGGTGTATGCCGCGCCGGCTGAGAAACCGTGGTAGCTGGCATTGGAACCGATATTGATGATGATGCCACCGGTAGGGTCTTGCTTCTCAAACTGAGCGATAGCCGCCTTGGTAGCGAGGAACGGTCCGTTGAGGTTGATGTTCAACACGCGGTCCCACAAAGCCTTAGAGCAAGCACCAGCGGGAGAGAAGTCGTCCATGACACCGGCATTATTGATTAAAATGTCGATACGGCCGAACTTGGCCACAGCGGCCTCAATGAGGGCATTCACGGCAGCTTCGTCGGTCACATCGACCTGTTGAGTGAGGAATTTGTCGGGGTAAACCTTGGTCCATTCCCCGTTCACGGAAGCCAGCCGCTGTGGGTGGACATCGCAGACAACGATGTTCGCTCCGGTTGCGAGGAAGGCTTCCGCAATGGCCTTTCCGAGGCCACCAGCCGCACCAGTGATGATGACAGTCTTGCCCTGAGGGGAGGTCATTGTATATGGAGGATACGGCAGGTAAGATAAATGGTGAAGGAACTTTCGAAGTAATGACACTTAGAGGATGGAGGCCGGGCAATCACCTCAGGGGCCAGTCGATTATCCAGCCCCTTCTTATGGTCTCCCGGCCACTCCGGTTAGAGGCGAGGATCTTTTGTTGACTCCATCTTTGGCAAGTTTTGCGGGGAAACTGTTAAGCGGATGAAATTGGTCGACAGGGAACGCTTGGAGCTAGGGGGGGGATTACGGGATACTACTGGCAAAGCTGAAAGTCATCTATTAGACCAGAACCTCAGCTTTTAAAGAACAAAAGCTATAAAGCAAACACGAATTCGAATGCGAAGCATCCCTTGTTGGCCTGAGACAATGCCGAACACGACTTGAATTTCTATTGTTTCCCCATCGTTTTGCGACGCTTTGTGGGGTCCAGGTTACATGCCACAGGTACACCTTTGATTGCAGAGGCGGTGTGTTGGGTAACCTTGAAGCCTTGCGAGGAGGGTGCGGATGCGGCATATGCGGGAAGCAGAGCTGCTAGAACTTTGAAGCTTGCATCTGCAGACTTTCCAATCATCACCGGGCCCTAGGAATGGACGAATATTGGGCAGGTCGACGTCAAGGAGGGGCAGCTAATATGGGGTGCTAAGATGATAAGATACAGATTTTATCGATAAGAAGTTCGAACCCTGATTTCCAATGACGAAACCACAGGCCCGGGAATGTCTGAAGCACTTTTTTCGGCGCAACATTCGGCACCATAAGGCTCAATACTCTGAGGTCTTCGGCACCGAAACCCTCCATATCCGAGCAATGAGCCCACAAACTCAGTAATAGCACTACCTCACATGCTATTTACATCACAATGGCCTCACTCTCCTCTAACCCCAAGCTCCAACTAGCCGCTACGGCCGTTGTCTCAGCTGCCCTTGCCGCAGGCGCCATCCTTAGCTACCAGCACCTACAACAATTCAAACAGCCACACTCCTCCCGTCGACGCTACTCCATCCCAAATCTCCCAAGCAACGGTAATGGCGACCCCGCCCTGCAGCCCGTGACGCGCATGGGCCCGTTGCCGAAGCCCGACCCGGAAGACGAGCACAACCAGGTGCTCGCGCACCGCGCACAAAACGGTGACTGGGATGACGAGCTAATCCTGGAGCAGCTGGCGCGCAACCGCGTGTTCCTGGGTGACGAGGGGCTGGTGAAGCTGCGCAATGCCTTTGTGATTGTGGTTGGCTGTGGAGGCGTTGGATCTCATGCTTGCGCAGCGCTGGCTCGGTCTGGCGTGTCAAAAATCCGGTTGATCGATTTCGATCAGGTCACCCTGAGTAGTTTGAACCGTCATGCTGTGGCTACGTTGGCGGATGTGGGCCTGCCAAAGGTGCAGTGCTTGCAGCGGCGGTTGATTGCGATCACCCCGTGGGTGAAGTTCGATCTCAGGTTGCAGAAGTTTGATGCCAGCGTGGCGGTGGACTTGCTGGAGGGCTGGAAGGGGGATCCGGCACAGAAGCCGGATTTTGTGATTGATGCGATTGACAACATTGACAGCAAGGTAGAGCTGCTCAAGTTTTGTCATGATAATGGCCTGCCGGTTATCTCGTCTATGGGTGCCGGCACCAAGAGTGATCCAACGAGGGTTATGGTAGGAGATATCAGTGCTAGCTTTGAGGACGCCTTGTCAAGGGCTACTCGGAGGAAGCTTAAGCTGAAGGGAGTTACCAGTGGTATCCCTGTTGTGTATTCCACTGAAAAGATGGGCCCTGGCAAGGCGGCGCTGTTGCCGCTGCCTGAAGAGGAGTTCCAGAAGGGCGCGGTTAGTGATCTGAGTGTGCTTCCCGACTTCCGGGTGCGGATATTGCCTGTGCTGGGGACCATGCCGGCTGTCTTTGGCTACACCGTAGCCAATCATGTTATTCTTTCCATTACCGGTAAGCTATACAACTTCGAAGATCCAGCTCACCTTAGTCCTTCGGTTACTGACTTCTGCTTAGGCTATCCCATGGACTACCAGCCAGCCAAGGCCCGCGATAAGATGTATGAATCGATCTTGGCCTACGTACAAGCCAGCGAGGAGAAGATTGTGCGCATGATCGAGGGTGGTCGCACTGATGTTTGCATTGGCCTCAAGGTTCCCATCACCCCGGGAGACATCGCCTTCTTGGTGGAGGAGGCCTTCAGGGGCCGCAGCGCGATAAGCGGCATCCCGACGAAGCTGATGCTGATTCGGTGGAAGAAACCCGAAAAGACCACACTGATCCGTATTGGAGAAGGCAAGGACGAGCAAAAGTCATCTAACCTGCGGCTCCGTGATCTTGTGTGTATGACGAAGGAGGAGGCTGTCAGGCACCTGAATGAGGTGCTCTTGGGTAACAAAAACCTTGAGGAGCTTTATGATAAGGAAGTCATTGAGAAGGTTGAGGCTCGGCAGAAGGAAGCCGAGGAGTATGAGAAGCATAGGTGAACGAACTATATGAAAGCCGAAATACAAATACCTAAGGGATTGGACGGCCGGCCCGCCAAAGATACTACTCTTCCCCATTTTGCTGCACAGCAAATGTTGTGAATATGTTTATTCATGCCAAGTTTATTGGCTTAAGGTTCCTAGTAACACGATTTGGGACCCATAAATACTTAGTTCCCTGTGGTATCTGCTGACGACGCTCTGAGAGAAGATTATCCCTATATCTCCATGAGATGTGGTATCTCAGCCCAAATGAGTCCTCCCTTAACGCCGGAACGCATATCAAGCAGCAGAAGAAACAAACTGAGATGCCATATGTAGCCGAGTTGATCCCAGATGAACGCCATGAGCAAGTGAGGAAACGATTTAACGGGTCTTGCCTGACGGCTCCATGCGCATTCCGACGCCTTGGCAGATCTTGCCCTTGTTGAACCACTCACTTGTCGGCAGCAGCTGCGCCGTAACCCAGCGGGCGGTGGTCGTGTGCATGCTGCCTTCACCAAACGGCTGGTCCGTCTTGTCGCGACGCATACGCCTTTCGCTGCCAATGGCCAGCTGCTTCATGGGCTGCTCAAGTCCAGTGATGCCGTTGTTGACGCTGCTGCTATCCATGCCACTGCTGCCTTCGTCTGTGCTGCGTAGTACAGAGCTGCGTCCCTCAGCCAGCGCCTGGAAGATAACCATCTGATCCTGGAGATATTCGTCGACCAGCCCTCCAGCAGAGACTTCCTCAAAGAGTTCCTTAGACACCTGCCGGGAGATAGTCTCGCTGATAGAGCTCGTATGATGCGCAGTATTGCTGCCCTTCCCGCTATTCGCAGACTTGGAGCCCTTCTTCGGCTCTTTGGCATTCTTTGGCGCTGAGGTGAGGATGTCGCGGCCCCAGCGCAGGGAGCCAGCGCGGGCAACGAGCAAGACGTATATTCTTGAATCAGCGCCGCTGTCCTCAATGATCTTGAAATTGACCTCGACGCAAGGGAACAGCTCCTCGAGATCGTTGACAAGCGCCTCAGTAAGCGACTCATGCATATTCTGCGGCACGATCATGGAAACATCGATCGCTTCGATGTCGCGTTCCACACTATCGTCGGTCCCATCGCCACTGTCATTCCCATCCTTGTTCGAGGAAGCATCTGGAACGCGAGCACCAAAAATACGCTCGCCTTCCTCGGTCAGCTTGAGTGTCTCGCCTAGACGCAGCGGCGCAAACTCGAACTCGACACGGCCGCGTTGCGCCTTGCCAAGGCTCCAGCCACGAGAATGTAGGGTGCGCTTGACGGCAATGCCGTAGGCGACCTCCAGCATAGGCAATAAAACTTGATCAACATACTCGAAAGATGGCGAAAATGAAACATTGGTACCGCCGGAAATCTCGAGGCGCACCAATTCAGCCTTGCTGTCGCTACTGCTAGAAAACAGCAGGAAGGGGAAGATGGCCTGAAAGATCAGAAGAGTCGAGGCCGCGGGCGAATCCGCACTAATTTTGATGGCCTTGGTCTTGTTTGTGTTTTCACCTCCAATTCCGCGTGGGATAAGAGCCGCTGACGGAGGCAAACGTGGGCGAAATTCAAGGGTATGGCTACCGACTGACAAGCCGTCAACCTCGGCCTCGGTCGCGGAGGCAAGAAACTCAATCGCAGTAACATGCTGAGATTTCAGGCCTAGGGTTCTAGTTAGTAACTATGATGCTTATAGTTTTGACTAAGCCGACTAAGGAAATATTCAAAGGCATACCACCGCCTCGGGGGCCCTCTCGATTGCCGCGAACATGGGTGATGCGAATAGGCTGTGTGACCACAGCAGCAAGTGCACAAGCGATGCGCACGAGCTGGCCACCACCCTCTCCAGTTCGGCCATCAAGTTCAATGGGCTTCTGTTGATCTTTGGTCATGATGAGTGCTTGCAGATCACTCAATACGGCTCAAAAGGGAGCTAGTCCCTTTATTGTCAGCGAGTCAATTGTGAGTTGCTTTCAACAGGCGAACCGAGGAATGCTTACTTCAGGCCCTAAGCTGTGAAGAAAATTTTTGAAGTAGGAATGCAGTCGGTTGATTAGTGTTTTGTACGCAGTGATGTTTGGTGAACTGCGGAGAAATGTAAATGGTTTGCAAAAAAGAAAAAGAGGATGAGGACCTCTTGCACGCAAAAATGAGATGAAGTCAATCGAGTTACAAGAGATTTCGAGAGGCAGACTTGCAAAGATCAAGGTTGAAGATTTCCTTGAGGCTGCGTGGTCCACTGAGATGGCCAATTGGATGTGTTCTGCACGTTTGAAGTACCTGTATGTACTTCAGGCTCCTTGTCAGCAGTCCGTTGTTGAGGTGCATGTGCGATGCCACATTCCCCTCTCTTTGGATGGTGATGGATATTCAACAGGAAGCTCTCCATACAGAGGCCCAAATCCCCTGTTCCCCTAGCTTCGATGGCTGTGCTCAGGGGAATTTATGCCACTGATTGGCTAAAATTGTGTATCACTTTCTCTTTTGGGTTTGTGCGACGTTGCTCGAGTCACTGGCCAGTTGCCAAGCTGGGGCTTGCCGAAACGGCGGGGGTTTCTTTATCCAAAAGTGGAGGAAGACTATGGTGGTTGTTTAATGCAACGCTTACAACTGCGCTCTCCCAAGGGCGATCACGTCACTTGACCACCAATCCATCAATATTCACTTTTTGAAGTTAAATGACCTACAAACAAAGTAGGAGCTCAACCTAAAACATATCATTTTAATTGGTATCAATTGTGAGCTGGTTATGTTAGTTCAGCAAATAACAACTGTCAGGAGCGGCTCCTGTTGAAACCTCCACTCTTTGGCTTGAAGATTATGGAACGTTAGGTCCAACATCCCGAATTGAATGGTTGTCCTTTTCCCCATTAGTAAACAAAGAGTCAGGCTTTCCGTCAGGGCATTTATCTCGACTGCAGCAAAAGTCCCAGATGCGACAGAAAACCTTGTAAGACGTGCCGTCTGCTCAATCATCTGGCTCAACCATTTAACCGCGACTAACCCCGTTATACAGTCAACAGGTTTTGGAAGCTAATCCCAGAAACACCTATATCACTAGGAGATTTTAATCTCTTCAATGTTCGACTCAAATCTTCGGATAGCCTAACCCGATGTTGCCCGCAATGCGTAGGTGCCAACAACACATCCATTAATACCAGCTTTGCGCCTTTACTTTCGCGAGTTTTTCATAGTATTCCAGGAGGTGTCGCGACGGTGTCTCCATCCGTCTTTGTGCCTCACACTCTCTTTGTCTGGACCAGGTTTCGATCCCCCAGTATCTGTTGATTCTAACTTGCTCCAATAACGGATCTTCCGGCTCAGTCGGTGCTGGTCTGAGGGAAACGCGTCGTCATTTCCAAGTCATAAGGGGTATAGCTGGTCGCTTATTTCCCAAGAGTCGGAGATTTCCGTCCCTTGAACGTCGGCAGGTTCGGCCTATTGGGGGCATTAACTGCAGCTGCAGATACTGCTGGGTATTGGCCCAGCAGCTTGGCTCACCGTGCATGTATGCACCACTTAAACTTGGCTCCATGGCAGCCACCTTCAATACTTAACTTTGTGTAACTTGAGCTTCGTGGTAGCGTCTATAGCGTCTAGATGTGGTCAGCCTGAGCACAGCGGCTGCCCACTCCCAACAAACGACACATCCCCCAACCCTCCTTGGCCCCCAAATGTATGGAGTTCTCGGTCCTATGCAATCGGTCCTCGTTGCGGCTCACTTCCAGCGCCGAAGGTTTATGGAACGATCCTGGTCTGTTCCCAGAACATGTCGTTAGTGCGCTTTTGCTGCAGAAGACGTGTTGATGCGGCTCGGAGGACATGATTTGAGAGCTGGAACATGTCTTTTTGTGTTTTGTTTGGTCTGTGACGTGTTGAGGCAAAAGTAAACTGAACCATGCAACTGTGCAGCCTCTAAGAGCTGGTTTACCGATGACGGGTAAGTTGTAACCTTAGTTTCTGCAGTTATGGATAACGTGCTGAAGAAGTCAATGTCAAATGAGATTGCGCAGGTTCGGCCAAGTGCATATCCACCATTTTCAACTTAGAATTGCTCATTGGGACCCCGAGTCAATACCTGAGAATGTTATCCTCACCGAATTGCACAAACTCTCGACCAAACACGTCCGTTATTTGGTTCTGCACCACTTAAGTCTTCGTCAGCATACAGCCGGAATTTCTACAAGCCCGGCACTATCCGATCTTCGTCTGTATGCATGTATCTCAGCTGTTATGAATATTTCCTTGCCACCTTGAGAGCCGATTGGCTGCTCAACAAAATTCCAGGTAAACAAACTATTCGCTGACATCACCTTGGTTGGCAGTCTAAGTGCAAGGCGAAAAACTCTCCGGGTCTCCTTCAACTTGCCATCTCTGTTCAGCTTCTGAACTACTACACTTCAGCGTCCTCAGAACACATACGAGGGTGCACACTGTAGATATAATGGTTTCCTTAATGTTATCAGCCCTGCATGACAACTAACGAGTGCGGGGTTACTGTGTGACTGACTCAAAGATTACACTAGGTAACGTAGGAATGTGTCGCAGGTTGAAGAAGATCTAGATTGTGCACAAGTTACCGCTTAGTCTGCCCAGGATAACGCATGAATGAGGTGAGCACTCCGGATTAGAACTTCTAATTTCTTGGAATATAGCTGCATGGCCGTCCGTGTGCAACTCCTCGGAACAAGAAAGTCACTATCCACGAATCGAGATAGTTATCGGACGCAAGTCCGTTCTACGCATGTCTGACTTTCAGAAAACGTTGTGCGAAGTCGCGGTATCTGAATTTTGAGTGGGCGTTTTTACCATCCCGACATTTCGACAAGGACGGTTGCCAAGCTGTCACGGGAAGTAGCTAGCAGCCCTACGTCGGAGACCGGGGAGCGCTATTTTAGCGAACGCCGATCCCCCGGATTTCGGGTGCGCCTACCGCAGCCCTAATCAAGGAAGATTTGGTATCCAGCGAGCTTCCGCACAGACATGACCAGTAGGAAGAATTCCTGGTAGCATGTCGGACTGTGTCCCGCGGGTGTTGGGAACCCTGTAAATGCGTGATATCAGTTGAGTCCTTTCTACTAGGAGAAGGTAAAGATATAAAAGAATGCAACATGAATTTGTCAACATCGAGGAGAATGGGGACAGCATTTCCATTCCATATCGCCAACTTCCATGGTGGCTGAACACTTGGTGTGCTAGATACTATCTGCATGCCACGGGGGGTAGCTCTAACTCTCATCTTAGAATGGCAGTACTCCCAGAGGAGACGGGATACTAACCCTCTATATCAGACATACATCGTCTAAAGTGTACTTAAAACTCTCTGGGCGTATTTTCTGGTTACTTTGGATGCGTTTCCATCTTTGGAAATGCATGCACTTTATTTCCTGTTCCGTTTCCCAATAATGAATTGATATCATGCCTAACGCATTTTCCTTCGTGGTACAGTTACTGCGAGTAATAAATTGAGCTGACAAGTAATGCCTGCAAGGCTTGTTCAGCCCTGCCGTCTTTTTACCGGCCCCTAATTGTCCGGCTCACGTTTCTGAGCCATAGCAACTGGCACCATCTGTTACCTGGTTTGAACAAACATGAGAGAAGAGGCACAACGTTCCCAAAAATCTGGAGCATCCCACGATATGGTATGTTACTAAACAATTCTTAGAAGTGGTTTTCTGATATTCAGATGGTGTCTCCAATATGCGTGTCTACAAGCCACAACTAAATCTAGATAGTCGAACTTGCGGCAGTCCTCCTCAGCCGGTTAGTTCTCAACCCAAGAAGTCACACTTTTGTGCGGACGGTAGAACGGGCCGATACTCCTATTATCTTTCCCATTTTTGGAAATTAATGTTGGACCCTATGACTCAAGGAATGTTACAAGGATATCTCTTACCAGAAAAGAAAATCAAAAAGCCAAGAGTCCGACTAACTGCCCATAAGGGGAAGTCTTCGCTATGGCAGCAATGTTTGTCTTGTTTACATATGACTGTGACTTGGCGGTGTCCCGGCAGTAGTGATAGGTATCGATGGCTGGGTAGATGCCTCTCGCTGCGGATTGTATCCTGACAACGCCTGGTTGATCTTGCGCTCTGCTGCCGCTTGGTACTCTTTGACTATCTGGGAGAAGTTCGTTGGAAGCTCTTGCCTGCGTCGATACTCTTTTTGGACATTTTCGATGTACAGTATTGTCCACTCCTCACTTGCACCGGACTTTGACTTGCTCATCTGGAATTGATACTACTGTAGTTTCTGGGACAGAGCATTTTGATGTTAGAGAGCTTATGACTGTTGAGGATATAGAAATAAGACATCAATCTCTGACATACCTGTGTACTATAAGTCTGTTGTGTTGAACAAAGGATCATTAACCAGTAGGGCGTTAAAGCAACCTGACTTCTTGCCTGAGGATATGAAGAACAAATGCTCAGAGCTTGCAGAGAGGGAAGAAGAGAATATGTATACTGCCGAGCATTGCGTGTTTCCATTCTTCAGGCTACTCGCCAATGTCATTGAGATCATGGTGCGCGGCCCTTCATCTTGCGAAGGCCGATCCGACTAGGTGCCTAGGTCTGCCGGTCGACACTGTATACCTCATGGTCCGATACCGACCCCCGGGCGAATGAATCAATGTACTGAAGCGGGAGCTTGTCGGAGCTTGGCTGGCGTGGATTCCGACTGCCAAGAGATGCTCAGCCCGGCAGTTAGGCGCTAGGTTCCGGGTTTGGGTGATAAAACTTACTCCTTTGGTCACTCGTGAAGCCACCCGGTGGGTAGCAACATCACAGAGACTGTGTTTAGAGTGCGTACTACCCACCATACTGGCGGCACGGCGAAATCCTAGCGAAAAGCAAGGTAGTGGCACAATCAGATTCTGGTCCTTTAAGCTCCCCTTGGTTCCACCCCTCCATCAGCATTAGTGGGATACAGCCATGCAGCTAGCGAAGTTGTTGACACAGCCTACTGCCCACCCCGTGTCCCGGAGCTACTGCAAACGCGGTTCGTTGGCTGTGGTGAGCATCTGATCTGACGGCCACTCAGTAACATCTTGAAGGGGTTTAAGCTACTTGAAGAACCATTTCTTAAGATCAGATTTATGCGGATGCCATATTAAATATATATCGCGTCCACAGAAGCTAGAGGCGTGGAACTTTCCTCCAGTAGCACTTGGTCCGGGGCGCGAGCCGATCTCCAAACCCACTGCTGCCTTGAGAAGACCGTCTCGTTGCCCTGCCATGAGGAAATCCGTCGGAAGCTGGTGATAGTACCCTGACAAGAACGCTGACTAAGTTTTCGACCTTCTGTGCAATTGAATGGGCATCGTGCTTGCTAGGGGTTTTCTGCAAGACGCCTTGAACCAATTCTCAAAGTGATGAGCAACGGTGGATACTTTCCGACACTCTACTTTTACCTTTACCAAGGGGTTGCAACCAAACTGTACAGAAAGGGGGCAAGGACATAGGTACTTAGGGTAGGTGAAAGATTGTAGGGAGAAGACATGGTCCTCTGCGTAACTCATGGATTTGCCAAGGTGGCGCGCCGGTGCTCATTTGTCCGTCATCTAGGTAGCCAAGTGATGCTCGGCCTTTCTTCTACTGGCCCAAAAGAACAATTGCTTAACTCGACACCTCCGGGCCACTCTTATCCACGTTGATCTTCAGCGAGAAGTCGATATGGCGCACGCCCTGATGAATGGCGCTAGTGGAGAGAATGTCAATGTCTAAAACGCAAAATGCTTGTTAGTTACGCAACCTTTAGTCCCATGGTTGCCTTACACACTCACCATTACAGATGTACTGCTCGGCATTGTCCTCGGTCAAGCCCCCTGAGATCTCGAGCAAAAACTCCCGCTTGCCCTTCCACTTCTCCTTGAGACTCTTGGAGGCAGCCCTAACACCTTCAGGGGTGAAGTTGTCCAGCATGATGACATCGGCACCCGCGGCAATGGCTTCATCGGCCTCCTCCTCGCTTTGTACCTCAACCTCAATCTTCAAACTGAACCCGCCAGCCGCTTTCGCAGCCTTGACCGCCTGGGTGATGCTGCCGTGGCTCCAGATATGGTTATCCTTGAGCATAGTCATCGTGCTTAAATCCATGCGATGCGTATCAGCGCCACCAACCAGCATCCCATACTTCTCAACCAGCCTAAACCCAGGCGTTGTCTTCCTCGTGCCCGCCAGCATCCCCTTCCACCCGGCACTCCTCAGATTGACCAACAGCCTCCTGCTCATCGTCGCGATGCCCGAGCAGCGCGCAAGAATGTTCAGCGCGACCCTTTCACCCTCCAACAAGCCCCTGGCGGGCCCGCGAACGGTTGCGAGCGCAGTCTTGCCGCCGTGCGTTTCAATGTGCGACCCTTCGCGCGCGTGCCACTCGACAGTGCAACCGCACTGGCGAAAGACCTCATTGAAAAAGGGCACGCCGGCCAGGATGCCGGGAGACTTGCCCCAGAGGGTAGCCGTGCGCGGGGCGTCGCCGACGACAAAGCCGCCGACGTCAAAGGACGGCGTGTCCTCGGCCAACCAGGCCGTGATCTGGGTCTTCCAGGAGACCGGAAGGAGGTGCTCCAGCGAGCCGTGCTCAAGGGGCAGATCGAACATGATGTTGTGCTTGGGGAGAGGGGCGTTGGCCTTGTCCTGTTCGACGTCAGTTGGAAATTTTGATTGTGTCAGTGACCGAAATTTCAAACCACAATTGACTAGTTGCGTCGGGTCAACGGCTCAGTGTTCGAGAGTTGGAACTGGACAAACGGCTCGTGGCGGCAATTTGATGTGGAGCTAGAAGCTTGATGAGGGGGAGGGGGTAAACCCCGCGAAAAAAGAGATAACCAGTGGATAGCGGGGTCGCTGTTTGCCGTTCCCATGGGCTGGGCTGGGCCTTTGCTGCTAAGGAACACGTTTGGTGGGAAAAAGAAGCCCAGATTCAGGATCCTTTAATCGTGAATCATGTGAAGACTCCACATCCCACATGGTTCCACTCCCAATGCAAAAAGTAGATTGAATCCCTCCATTTTCCATCTCGTTCTCAGGTATTCTTGGTTGGAATAGCACAATCATCCCTCGACTGGTGATAACGGAGATAAGATGCCAAGAGCTACTCGCTGCCACGAAAACGGGCTTTGTGTGTAAGGTTCCTACAGGCACCGCAGGGCGAGTGACCTGTCAGGCCATGGCCCAGGGCTGTTCGGCTGGTACACAAGATCGTCGATTGGATCCAAGTCAGGATAACGGTAATGGTTGAAACGTCCTTGGACGTGATTAACCCCGTGCAACAGTTGCCTGTTATAACATCCTGACTATCCAGGCCTGCATACCGATGAACCATAAGAGCCTGGAGCACCGAAGAACACCAACCATGTGAAATCATTCTAGCCATGTCTGCCAAAGATCTCCCAAAAACCCATCAATTCAGAACTATATACAAAACGAAGAAAGGCCGCTTTGGAAGACCCTCGTCATGATATACGACGAAAACCAGGGAAGAGAATCACCAGCCTGCCATCCACCCACCGCCACAATGCCATACCCATTGGATCAAACCAAGACGTTTAAGAGAAGAAATATGAGGAATTATAAGATCCCGCCAGAACTCCCATGCAGATGTTATGTACTGCCGGATATCGATCGAATATAAGATACAGAGAACCTGATTGGAATGCCGAAGCGGAAGGATCATATCGTGATCATGCAGCTTTTTACATGACCGGAATACCCTCATACTCGGCGTAGCCCAGAGCAAGGTTCATGTTTTCTGCAATGTGTTAGTAACCGTACTTGCACGTGCTGTCAGATGATTGCGATGAAAGGGAAGAAGACTTACGCAAGCACTGAGTAGCAGCACCCTTGAGCAGGTTATCGATCGTAGCGCAAACCACGACACGCTTGCCAGTGGAGTCAACCTCGAAGCCGCCGATCTCAACACCATGCTTGCCGCTGATAAACTTGACAAGAGGAGCTTCGCCAACAACTTTGACCAGCTTCTCGCCAGCATAACGGTCTTGGTAGATCTGGCGAATGTCGCGGCTGGTCATGGTCTTGTTGAGAGGGATGGAAATGGTGTGGTGGATGCCACGGAACCAGACCGCGACGTGAGGCATAAAGGCGATCTGGGCGCCCAGCTGAGTGCTGACCTCACGCTCGTGGATGTGGCCAGTCAGCGAGTAAGGCATGATGTTGTCCGTCAGTAGGTTGACGTCGTTCTTGGGCGAGGGCTTGGTGCCGGCACCCGAGTAGCCGGAGACGCCAAAAACGTGGGGCATGCCACCAAGGTGAGGGACCAGAGGGGCGATACCAAGCTGAGCGGCCGTGGCGTAACAGCCGGGGTTGGCGATTTGAGTGGCCTGAGCGATATTGGCGCGGGGAACGAGCTCAGGGAGACCATAGGTCCAGGTATTGTCGAAGCGGTAGTCAGCAGAGAGGTCAATGATGACGCTCTTGTGGTTCGAGTCCTTACGGCCCTCCCAGACAGCCTCGACGAACGGCTTGCAAACGCCGTTGGGGAGAGCCATGACCCAGCAGTCGATCTCGCCGCGACGCTCCATATCTCTAACATCTTCGGGGCTGAGGTTCGAGTAGATGACCTCACTCTTGTTATAACCCTCAAGCTTCTTGCCAGCAAGCTCACGAGATGAGACATGGGTGAGCTCCATGTGGGGGTGAGTGTCCAGCAGGCGAACCAGTTCCTGGCCGGTGTAGCCACGGGCACCGATTAGCGCCACCCTCGCAGGTTTGTCGTTGGAGGCATTCTTCTTGCCGTAGGGGGGGTTTGGGTTCGTCTGGGTGACGTAGCCCCTACGAGCAGTCTGGCCGAAAACCGGAGCGGACAGAACAGGGCGATGAACGAAGGTCGAGTAGCTGCGGGTCTGCTGGGCAGCAGCGCCAGCGGCCTGTTTGTAGGCACGGTACAGGCGCGACTCAAGATTCGAATCGCCCAGCATAGCCCGGCCATTCTGGGTGAAGTCCTTCATCAACTTGACAATCTCGTCACCGTTCTCAATACCATACCAGAACATGACAGCACCGTTGCGAGTGACGCTGCCGTCGGCCTTGTCGAAGAACCAGCCCAGGTTTTCATCATCCTCCCGGACAGTCCACACAAGCGAAGGATACTCCTTGCGCAGGGCGGTGAAGATGTTGTCAGCAACATTGGTGAGCCAGCCAGACTTAGTGATGGTAAGTGTGGACAGGGTGGCATGACGGCCATTGCTGGCAGGGAGAACGATAGCGAGAGCGTTCATGGGGCCATCGAAGAAAGCTTTGAACTCGTTCTCCTTAAGGAACTCAAGGTACTTGTCCACAGTAGCCATGGCATCAGGGCCCTCGCGGTCCCGGATGAGGACTTGCTTGAGAGCGTCCAGATCCTTGAAGTCGGATAGACTAGTGGCCGAAACCAGCTTATTGCCCCGGCGAATAAGAGTGCCAGCACCCGAGTCGGTGAAGAGCTCCTTCTGAAGCTCACCCGGATGAATGATAGCAACGCTAGATGCCCGCGGCAAGGTATCCAGCAACTCCTTGATCTCTTTGATCTTCAAGCGGGTGCCGTACTTGACCCATTCCTGAGACATGAGGTAGTCGTACTCTTCGTCCAGGTTAATGGCCGAGATCCGCTGGCCAGCGGCGTCAAAAAGACCGCCCTTCTCGGACAGGTAGACGACCTTCAGGGGTTCGAGAGCACGGGCCAGCTCAGAAGCGGCAACATCGGCGTTGACGTTGAGGATCTGGCCATCGTCGGTCTCGGCCATCGAGGTCAGAATGGGAAGGTAGCCATTGTTGATGGCAGCCTCAATGGGGGCCTTGTTGACGCTAGTAACCTTGCCGACGAAACCCCACTTGTCCTTATTCAAATATCCAGCACGGAAGATGCCCGTAGTCAGTGGCTGGGCGTGCACGCCCTTCTCCTCAAGCTTGTTGACCAACTTCAGGTTCTCCTGCAGGAAGAGGTCGCGGGCAACACGCAGGGTCTTGGCATCGGTCACGCGGATGCCCTCCTCGAACTGAGGCTCGACACCGGCTTCCTCGAGCAGCTTGTTGAGCTGGGGCCCAGCACCGTGGACGATAACGGGGTACAGGCCGACAGTGTAGAGGAAGGCCAGGCTAGAGCACAGCTCGTCGAGGTAATCGGTCAGAATAGCACCACCGACCTTGATGACGGCGAACCTCTGGGACGAGACGGAGGTGAAGAGGGATAAGTATTGCTGCACCTCACGCTTGGAGCCGACTGAGGAGAGGGTTTGGATGATCATGCTCCGAGTGCTGAGATCGGTAGGGCGGGCAGCCGATGTCGAGAAGGGTCTCTGACGGCGGAGGTAGGCAGGAACGGCAACGGCCCGAGCCCGGATGGGCAGCCTGCGGACGGTGCGACGAGCACCAGCCCGGAGGGAGACAGCAGCGGCGGAAAGCATTGTGAGAATCGGGGAAGGGGTCGAGGATGCCCGGATGTCAACGTTGGGAAGTGAATGATCGATCAAGAACGAACAGAAGGTACGGGCTCTGGTACTGCTGCTGACCAGACAGACAGAGTCGACGAGGCCGAGGTCGCTGGGATGGATGAGTCAACTTCAAAAGCGAATTGCAGGCGAACCGCGTCCCATTGACTGGCAAGAGCAGACCGGCAGGACGAGTTGGGACCAAGGACGGGCGTTGAGCCTTGCCAGAG
>Ga0065720_1019509_pt1 | contig 24714 bp, 22 predicted proteins | sample Thericmetagenome_FD_59107 | JGI IMG/M metagenome (GOLD analysis project Ga0065720, IMG submission 59107) | Thermophilic microbial communities from the Joint Bioenergy Institute, California, USA of rice/straw/compost enrichment - eDNA_2 v2... | ecosystem: Engineered > Solid waste > Grass >... | reverse complement strand
GCCCCAGCCGGTTCCTGGCCAGCCAGCACCTCTCGCCGCGCGTACGGCTCGTGCCGCGCGGCGTGCCGGTGGCCGCGGTCGGTGCCGCCTTCATCGGGGTCCCCGGGTACGCCGTGGGGCGGCGGTAACGTGGCCGAGGTCGTCATCGTTCCCGACGAGCGGGCCGGGGGTCGGCTCGCCGCCGCCCGCATCGCCCGGCTCGTCACCACCAAGCCCGACGCCGTGCTGGGGCTGGCCACCGGCGCGACCCCGCTGTCGACCTGGGCCGCGCTGGCCGAGTACGGACTGGACCTGTCGCAGGTGCGCGGGTTCGCGCTCGACGAGTACGTCGGCCTGCCGGCCGGGCACCCGGAGAGCTACCGCGAGGTGCTCCTGCGGACGGTCGTCAAGCCGCTGGGCCTCGACCCGGACCTCGTGCACGTGCCCGGTGACGACGGCGGCGATCTCGCCACCGCCGGGCAGCGCTACGAGGAGGCGATCCGGGCGGCGGGCGGGGTCGACCTGCAGGTGCTCGGCATCGGCCGCACCGGGCACATCGGCTTCAACGAACCCGGCTCGTCGTTGGCCTCGCTCACCCGCGTCAAGACGCTCACCGAGCAGACGCGGCGCGACAACGCCCGTTTCTTCTCCTCGCTCGACGAGGTGCCGCGGCACTGCATCACCCAAGGGCTCGGCACGATCCTGCGCGCCCGCGAGCTGCTGCTGCTGGCCTGGGGCGAGGCGAAGGCCGAGGCGCTCGCCGCGGCCGTCGAGGGCCCGGTCACCGCCTCCCTGCCCGCTTCGGCGATCCAACTGCACCCCGAGGTGACGGTCATCGTCGACGAGGCCGCCGCCTCCCGACTGCGGTTCGCGGACTACTACCGATACGCCTGGGAGAACCGTCCTGACTGGGCCCGGGACGAGGACCGGCCGTCCTCGGTCACCGGCGCCTGAGCGCCCGTCCGAGCCGTTGATCCAGGGCGCAGAGTGGTGTTTGAAGATCAACTCACCGCGCTACGCCCTAGATCAACGGTGAATAGGGGGCGTTGGTCGCCGGCCAAGCCTAGGCTGGGATCACGGCCAGCACGGGGGGAGCGATCATGGCAGACGAACCGGATCTGGTGGACGTCCTGGTGGCCGACCACGACGAGCTGCGGACGCTGGTCGCCGGCCTCGCCGCGCCCGACGCGGACAACCAGGACCGGCTCACGGTCACCATCGCCGAGCTGTCCCGCCACCTCGTGGTCGAGGAGGACTACCTCTACCCGGCCGTGCGTGAGGTCGTGCCCGACGGCGTTCCGCTGGCCAACGAGGCCCTGGCGGCCAGCGCCGAGACCGAGCGGCTGGCGCAGCACATCGAGAGAACGTCACGGACCGATACGGACCACGCTGGCCTGGTGCGGAGCCTGAGCGAGGCCGTGCACCGCCATATCGAAATGACCGAACGAGCCCTGTTCCCGCCGCTGCGGCAGCACTGCCCACCGGCCCAGCTGCGTTTCCTCGCCGGCCAGGCCATGATGGCCAAGCGGACGGCGCCGACCCGACCGCACCCGCACGATCCGCGAACCCCACCGCTGAACCAGATCGTCACGCCGGGCATCGGCCTGGTCGACCGCGTCCGGGACGCGCTGACCGGCCGGCCCACCAAGCCGGACCAGCTCTGATCTCACCCCGCGAGCGGTTCGACGATCTCTCCGTTGTCGGGGATGCCCTGCCCGACCACGTGCGGCTGGGCGGCTCCGCGCGACCACAGGCGGTACGAGCGAAAGGCCAGCGGTACCCCGCGAGCGCGGTAGGGATCGACGGAGTCCATCGCCTGGATGTGCAGGTGCGGCTGCGTCGAGTTGCCCGAGTTTCCGCAGGCGCCGAGCGGTTGGCCGGCGATGACCCGGTCCCCCACCGCTACCCGGATGGAGCCGGCCCGCAGATGGGCGAGCAGGACGTACACGCCGCCGTCGAGCTCAAGGATCACGTGGTTACCCGCGATGGCGCCCGGCCCTTGGCGCACGCGCTCGGCCTGGCTCAGCGCGTAGGGGATCAGGGCGAACGGAGACCGGCGGGCCTCGTGGTCGGGCTCGCCGTCGTGCACCGCCGCGACCCGGCCGGGCGCGGGCGCGAGGATGGGCTGGCCGTAGCCGACGAAACGCTCCGGCGGCTCCACCGAGAACAGGGTGCGCCAATCCACGACGCCGTCCGCCGCCCGTGCACGGCCACGAAGTCGATGGCGTACGTGGTGGCGAACAGGTGCGTGCCGTGGCTGGGAATCCGGCGGGCCGGACTCATCTGGGCCAGCCAGCGCCCCTGAAACGGTAGGGCCAGCACGACGGCCGGCCTCGGCGCCGGCGCAGGAAGGCGTCCTTGCTGGTCATTGGGCGTCAAGAGGGCGTCCTTTCTGAACAGTCAGGGGCTTGTCCATCACGTGGCAGGGGCGGCCGCGGTGTCGCTGCCCGAGTGGACCGCGAGCCACCAGACCAGATGCGGCGCCGGCGGGGTCAGCATGTACGCCACAACCGGCGACACCGCCCGCCCAAGCGACGCCTCGCCCTCATACCGGACGATCGAGTACCCGTCGACCCGCACCGTCCCATTCTCCCCACCCGGCCCCAATCGCCCAGGGTCAGGAAGGCGTCCTTCCTGGGCACCAGGTATCAGGAAGGCGTCCTTCCTGCGGGTCGACCCGCTCTGCGGGCTCAGGCCGATCGGGCCAGGCGTACGTGGAACCTGACCGCGGGACCGGTTCAGCCGGACCGGCGTGGTCGGGGCCGGCTCGGGTAACCGGTCACCGAGGTGCCCGAACCGGACGCCGTTGGGGAACCCGTACCGAGGAAGCACGATGACCAAGACCGACGAGACGCTGGGCGTGTTGGAGACGGTGACGACGTTCGAGGACGCGATGCCCACCGGGGTCACCGTCTCCCATACCGGTCGGATCTTCGTGAACTTCCCGCGCTGGGGCGACCCGGTGCCGGCCGCCGTCGCCGAACTGCGCGACCACACACCGGTGCCCTATCCCGACCCGTTCTGGAACGACCCCGGTGACGAGAGCGACGCCAACGCGTTCGTGTCGGTGCAGAGCGTCGTGGTCGACCCGGCCGACCGGTTGTGGGTGCTCGACACCGGCGCGCCCCGGTTCGAACCCACCCGTCCGGGCGGGCCGAAGCTCGTCTGCGTCGACCTGACCACCGACACCGTGAGCCGGACCTACCTGCTGACCCCTGACGTCGCCCTGCCCACGACCTACCTCGACGACGTCCGTTTCGACCTGCGCCGCGGCGCCGCCGGGATGGCCTTCATCACCGACGCATCGCCGCAGGGGCCCAACGGCATCATCGTCGTGGACCTGGCCACCGGCGAAGCGTGGCGGCGCCTGCACGACCATCCGTCCACAAAGGCCGAACCCCTGTCGAGTTTCCGCCCGGTCATCGAGGGCCGGTACTTCCTGCAGCGGCCCCCGGACGGGCCGCCCAGCCCGGTGACGGTCGGCGCCGACGGCATCGCGATCTCGGCGGATGGCGAGCGCCTGTACTACTGCCCGCTTGCGTCCCGGCGGCTGTACAGCGTCTCGGTGGACGCGCTGTGCGACCGGTCGCGCGACGACGCGGCGGTGGCGGCCACGGTCGTGGACGAGGGCGACAAGGGCACCGGCAGCGGCGGGTTGGAGTCCGACGCGGCCGGAAACCTGTACCTGACCGCGTACGAGCACAACGCCGTGCTGCGCCGCACGCCCGACGGCCGGTACGAGACCGTGGTCCACGACCCGCGGTTGCTGTGGCCCGACACGCTGTCGGTGGCCACGAACGGGTACCTGTACGTGACGGCCAACCAGTTGCATCGTCGCGGCGCCTACCACCACGGCCAGGACCGGCGGGTGCCGCCGTACGCGCTCTTCCGCACCTACATCGACGCTGCGCCGGTGCGGCTGCGCGACTGAGGCGACGGGGACAGACCGGTGAACCTCCGGCCGCCTTTGTCCCTCGGCGCTCATCCCGCCCGGTGCCGCCGGTAGTGCCGGGCGACCCGGACCCGGTTGCCGCACCGCGCCGGCGAGCACCAGATTCGCCGGGGATGGGCGGGCAGGAACAGCAGGACGCAGTCGTCGGCCGCGCACTGCCGCACCCGGGCGACCGCGGGATCGGCGAGGAACTCCGCGCACGCCTCCGCGAGCCACGCACCCAACCGGGCCCCGAGCGAGCCCGTTCGGCGACGGATCACCCCGACCCGAGCGCCGTCCCAGACCGGATACAGCACCGCAGGAGCGACGTGCTGAACCCGGACGAGGACGGCTAGGTCCTCCGCCACCGGAGGCTCGCCGGCCCGCAGCCGATCGAGCACACGCGCGGTGTGGTCCCGGACCTCGCGCACGATCCGCAGCGACTCCTCGTCCGGACCCGCCTCAAGCGCCTCGGCCGCCTCCGCGAACCGCTCCGCCTGCACGGCCAGCCAATCCGCCAGCCGGTCAGGGCCGGTCAGCAGATCTCCCGCCGCGGTACGGGTGTTGACCAGATCCAGCGCGAGCGACTCGCCGGTCAGCGGGAACGGATGGGTCACGTGCCTAATGCTACTCAACCATGTTGACGCGTTAGCACCGGGCAGCTATATCTAATGCGACTTCACTGGGAGAAGGAGTTAGTCATGATCGCCCGCACCGTCCACCGCTACATCGACGTCGGAGACGTCCGCGTCTTCTTCCGCGAGTCCCTGCCCGACCGGCCCGACGCGCCAGTGCTGCTGCTCCTGCACGGGTTCCCGTCCGGGTCACACCAGTTCCGGCGACTCATCGATGTGCTCGGATCCCGCTACCGGCTCGTCGCTCCCGACTACCCGGGCTTCGGCCGGACCGAGGCGCCCTCGGACTTCGCCTACACGTTCGACCGGCTCGCCGACGTCGTCGAGGGGTTCGTGCGCATGCTCGACCTGACCCGGTTCGTCGTGTACATGTTCGACTTCGGCGCGCCGGTGGGGTTCCGCATCGCCGAGCGGCATCCCGAGTGGATCGCGGGTCTCGTCGTGCAGAACGGCAACGCCTACGAGGAGGGCTTGTCCGAGGCCGCTCGCGACTTCATCGGGCTGCGCGCGGAGACGCCGGGCGCGCTCGACCAGGTCCACGCGCTGCTCACGCTCGACGGCACCCGCATGCAGTACGAGGCCGGGGTCCCGGACCCCGCGTTCGTCGCCCCGGACGGCTGGCTGCTCGACCAGCACTACCTGGACCTCCCTGGCCGCACGGAGGCCCAGGTCGCGCTGGCGTTTGACTACCGCTCCAACGTCGATCGCTACGACCAGTGGCAGCGCTGGCTGCGCACGCACACTCCGCCGACGCTGATCACCTGGGGCGTCGGGGATCCGTTCTTCCCCGAGCCGGGCGCCCGCGCCTATCTGCGCGATCTCCCCCACGCCGAGCTGCACCTGTTCGACACCGGCCACTTCGCGCTGGAGACGCACCTGGGCGAGATCGCCCCGCTGATCGCGGACTTCCTCGACCGCATCTGGTTCAACAACGCGTCAGCGCCATCGTGGCGAAGCGCGTGAGCGCTGCCGCGGCTACCAGCGCCGCCAGCCCGGCGGGTCGGGTAGGGCCAGCACGACGGCCGGTCCCGACGCAGGAAGGCGTCCTTCCTGGTCATTGGGCGTCAACAGGGCGTCCTTCCTGACACGAACTGGCCGGGCATGATCGGCGGGTACCCCGGGTAGTGAGTCCAGGAGGGCCATGGTGATCCGGGGATACGTCGAGCAGCCGAGCCCGCGGCCGGGGGAAGCGTTCACGCTGCGGGTCGCCACCGACGCACCGCAGTTCCGCGTCGAGTTCTACCGCTACGGTGCTGAGCTGACTCTGTGCGGCGGCACCGGGCCGCTGGCCGGCCGGGACGCACCGCTGCACCTGCCGTTCCAGGACTGGGGCCAGCCAGGGATCGACCTGTACGGGCACGAGCTGCCGGCCTGGCCGGCGTACCGCTTCGTGGTACCCCCGGACTGGCGGTCCGGGGTGTACGTGGCGGTGCTCATCGAGGGGGACGACCCGGTGCCGCGTCCGGCCACAGTGGACGCTCGGCAGGGGCGGGCACTGTTCGTGGTCCGCGCGCCCGCCGAGGCACCGACCGCCCCGATCCTCTACAAGATCCCGCTGCTCACCTACCACGCCTACAACGTGGTCGATGGCCCGCACTACGACCGTAAGGCCGGGGCCGGGCACTGGTGTCTCTACAACACCCCGGACGCCGACGACGTGCCGTGCCCGATCACGCCCGGGGTGAGCCTGCACCGGCCGGGCGGAGGCACGGGCGGGACCCCGTACGACATCGACCTCAACCCCGACCCGTTCGATCCCACACCCCGGCAGACGTTCCAGCACTGGGACGCGCGGTTCATCGCCTGGCTGGAGCGGGCGGCTTACCGCGCGGACTACTGCACGGACGTCGACCTGCACCGCGACGGCGTGGCCCAGTTGGCGCCCTACCGGCTGATGGTCAGCGTGGGCCACGACGAGTACTGGAGCGACGAGATGCGCGACGCGCTCGACGCGTTCGTGGCCGCGGGCGGCAATGCGGCGTTCTTCGGCGGGAACACCTGCTGGTGGCGCGTCGTCTTCCACGACGACGTCACCTTCTCGCGGGTGCAGTACTGGCACGAGGCCGACCGGCCCGAAAACACGTCGATCGGCGTCAGCTTCCGCAACGGCGGCGAGCGCGACCGCGACGATCACCCCACGCCGGTCGGGTACCGGGTGCAGTACGACGACCATTGGCTGTACCGACACACCGGACTCTCCAACGGGGACCAGTTCGGGGCCGGCCCGGACGAGTACCTCATCGGGTACGAGTGCGACGGGGCCGAGTTCGACCGCGCCGACCTCGCGGCCGGCCGCCCCGTCCGCCCGACCGGCGCCGACGGGACGCCCGAGGACTTCACGATCCTGGCCGTAGGCGACACCCGGCCGAGCGGCTGGGGCTACGGCAACGCGGCCGCGACCATGGGCGTGCTCGAGCGACCGGGGCCAGCACGGGACCCAGCACGACGGGACCCAGCACGGCGGAACCCCGAGCAGCAACGGTCCACAGTGTTCACCGCGGCCACCACCGACTGGGCCCGGGTGCTGACCGCGGGCACCACCCCGGTGCTGGACCGGATCACCCGCAATGTGCTGGACCGTCTCACCGAGTGAGTGCTGGACCGTCTCACCGAGTGACGCACATCGTTACGTGTGCATCGGTGGACAACCGCATCAGGACGGCGTCGTCGGCCGTCAGTACGTGTCCATCGGCGGCGACCAGGTCCGGCCGGGCACCGGCGGCTCGTCGCGTTTGGTGATGAGGTACGGCGGCAGCGCCAGGGCGTGCAGGCCCGTCCGGTACAGCGTCTCGATGGCCTGCTCCGGGGTCTCCACCAGCGGGTCCCCCGGGCCGTTGAGCGACGTGTTGATGAGCACGGGCGATCCGGTCCGCTCCTGCCAGGCGGTCAACAGCCGGTGCAGGAACGGGGTGTTGACCGGTTCGACGGTCTGCAGGCGGGCGCTGTTGTCGATGTGCGTGATGCCGGGCAGCTGGGCGCGGTACTCCGGCCGGACCTCGGCCGCGTACTGCATGAACGGTGCCGGCCGGTCCACGTCGAAGATGCGCTCGGCCTGGTCGGCGAGGACCAGCGGCGCCAGGGGCCGGAACCACTCGCGCCCCTTCACCTCGAAATTGATGTAGTCGCGCATCTCCGGGATGCGGGGATCGGCGATGATGCTGCGGTTGCCGAGCGCTCGCGGACCGGACTCGCTGCGCCCCTGGCACAACCCGACCGTCCGGGCGTCGGCCAGCAGGTCGACCATGGCCGCCACGAGGTCGTCCGGCCGCTGCACGGACAGCCCGTCCGGCAGATGGCGTACGGCCGCCTCCACCTGGGCCGGGTCAGGGTCGGGGCCGAGGAAGTCGTTCTCCCACCGGAACTCGCACGGCTGGCCCAGCAGGTCCACCAGGCCGTAGATGGCGCAGCCCAACGCCGTGCCGCCGTCGTGCGGGCTGGGCGGGATGAAGACCCGCCGGAACGGCGACTCGCGGATGATGCGGCCGTTGGCGGTGCAGTTCAGGGCAGTGCCGCCGGCGAAGACGAGGTTCTCCTCGCCGGTCTGCTCGTGCAGCCACGTCACCAGTTGCAGCACGGCGTTCTCGAACGCGCGCTGCCCGGCGGCGGCCAGGTTGGCGCAGTCGACGAACGAGCCGGTGCCGTCGATGAAGTAGCGGTACCGGTCGGCCTGCTCGAGCTGGCGCAGCCACGCGTCCGGGATGAACACCTCGTGCCCCCGCACCTCCAGGTCGGGCAGGCCGTCGGCGTCCGGGTCCCCGAACGGCGCCAGCCCCATCACCTTGCCCTCGTTGCCGTCGCCGGTCGGCCACAACCGACGGGTCAGCAGCATGTAGAAGCAACCCAGCCCGACCGGCTCGAGCCAGTCACCGTGCCACAGCTGCTTGGCGATGCACTCGATGCGACCCCGTTCGCAGCGGTAGAAGGAGCTGACCTCCAGCCGGTCGCCGGTCGTGGCGGCCGGCAGCGGGGCGCGCTCGGTGAAGTCGGCGACCCGGCTGCCCTGCGCATCGATGACCAGCCCGGCCGCTCGGTCGAACGGCGACGGGTAGAACGCGCTGTAGAGGTGGCTGAGGTGGTGCGAGACCAGCGCGGTCCGCGCGACGTCGAGGTTCTCGGCCAACTCCGACCGGTACGCGTCGAGGTTCTCCAGTTCGGCATCCGAGGAGTACCCCTCGACCACGAGGTCGATCGGCCCGGACAGCTGGGGCAGGTGGGGCAGGTAGTGCTTGGGCAGGTCCCCCAGTCGCCCCCAGTGGTGCTTGCGCCGGCTGAACCGCTCCTTCTGCACGCTGTACGCGAGCGACCGTCCACACAGGATGGCGATCGAGCCGTCCTGCGTCCGGTTGATGCCGACGACCGTGGGCTGCTCGTTCATTCGCGCACTCCTTCACCGACCGGCCGCCTGGCCGGATAGCACTGAACGCTTCGATCGACGATCGTCGTCGGGGTCTCCAGGTGGTACGCCCCGCTGGGCACGATGCCAGCCCCGCCGTAGCGACGCATGACGGCGAGCTGGGCGGCCACGTCCTCGCCGGCGTGGTTCGGCGGGAAGTCGGCCCAGAAGTCGAACCCGCCGCTGGCGAGGAGCTTCTCGCGGTCATACAGCACGCAGGCGCCGATCCAGGCCACCTTGTACGCCCGCCACTCGCCCGCGGCCAGACCGAGCCGCTGCGTCACGTGCGCCAGGTTCGCCGCGCTGTGCACGTGGTGGCGCAGCCACCGGTCGTCGTCGGGGCTGACCTCCTCCGGCGTGACCGGACCGTCCCACGGCTCGAACACGCTCTGCTGATCGGGCCGGACGTCATCCAGGTAGGACAGACCGTGGGCGGCGTTGCCGACGAACCCGCAGCGCAGCTCGCCGATCGCCTGGTACAGCCGGGCGAGGCTACCCGGGGCCAGCCAGATGTCGTCGTCGAGAGTCAGCACGTACCGGGCGACCGAGTGGGCGAGCAGGAACGCGCGCTGGTGCGCGATGCCGCGCCGTGGGAGGTTACGCCGTAGCAGCACGGGCCGGCCCTGGTGGCGCAGCACCCGGACCATCGAGGCCACGGCCGGGTGGCGCCACACGGGCTCATGGTCGGACTGGTCGCTGACCATGACGCCGAACGGCGGGGCGTCGGTCTGCGCGGCCAGGCCGGCCAGCGTGGTCGCCAGCTCGGCCGGACGGTTGCGGGTCGGGATCAGGACGTCCACGGGGCGGGCCTCCGGGAAGGTGACCGGGTCACCCAACGCCAACGGACGTCCCGCGACGACCTCGATGCCCGCCGACCCTCCGATGTTCGTCGACCCTCCGATGCTCATCGGTCCGCCCCGAGGAGCTGATCCACCTCGGTGATGACCTCCGCGACCGGGATGTCGTCCACAAAGGAGTCGTCGTGCTCACAGCCGTTGCCGCCGCCCCGCTCCGGGTACAGGTCGCGGGTGCAGTCCAGGCCGCACCGGGGGCAGTGGATCCGCCACGAGATCAACGGCCGGTACCGGGCCCGTTCGGGCCGGGCGAAGTTGATGACGTTGCCGACCCAGACCAGCCCGACGGCCGGCGTGCCGACGGCACTGGCCAGGTGCAGCGGACCGGTGTCGTTGGCCAGGACCACGGCCGAGTGCGCGAGCAGCGCCGCGAGCCCGCCCACGGTCAGCTCCCCGACGACCGCGCGGACGCCGGGACCCGCCCCGGCGCAGACGCGGTGGACGAGGTCACGCTCGGCCGGCGTGCCGGTGACCACGACGTCCAGTCCGCGCTCGGCCAGCACCCGGGCCACCACCACGAAGCGCTCGACCGGCCAGCGCCGGCGCGGGTCGGTCGCCCCGGGATGGATGACGACCCGGGGGGCCGGACCCGGCGGAACCACCCGGTCGGCTTCCTCACGGTCAGCGGTGACGAGCGGGAACCGGGGCCGGTGCGTGATGGCCGGCGCGCCCACGAGCTCGGCCACCTCGAGGTACCGGAAGACCTCGGGTTGGTAGAAGTAGTACGGCACCGTCCGGTCCAGCGGTGGCGCGTCCGGTGCGCGGAGTCCGGCCGTCACCCGTGCGCCCAGGCTGGAGACGAAAGGGTTGCTGTGGCGCCCGCCTCCGTGCATCTGCAGCGCCACGTCGAAGCTCTCGGCCCGCGCCTTGTCCAGGAACTCGGCCAACTGGTCGGCCGGGACCGGATCGTCGGGCACCGGTTCCCGGATGCCCTCGACCGCCGGCACGACCAGGACGCGGTCGACCGGTCCCGGCCGCCCGGCCAGCACCTCGGCGTGCCAGGGCGCGCCGAGCAGAACGATCTCGGCCTCCGGGTACGCGGCGCGCAGCGACTCCAGCGCGGGCAGCGACTGGATGTAGTCGCCCAACGCGTTGGCCCGTAGAACCGCGATCCGATTGACCCCGGGTATGTAGTGCATCGGCCCTCCCCAGCCGCCGCTACCCGGGTCCCGATCCACCAAACCAGGTTCACCCGGGCCGGCGGCCAGGTTCACCCGCAGCGACCCCGCCGGACTACGCCGAACCGGACACGACGCTCCATCAGGCAGGCCGGGCTCAACCCCGTTGGCCGGTCGGGACAACAGCGGTTTGCCGGCCGGCCCCCGGGGTAGCTGGCTGCGCATGGTGTGGTTGGGCGATCACGGGGGCGACCAGGGCGACCTGGCCGACGTCAGCGACCTCGCCGACGTCGTCGCGCGCTGGCGCGGCGCGCGCGTGGTCGTGCTCGGTGACTCCTTCGTGGACGAATGGTGGTACGGCGACCCCGAACGTCTGTCCCGCGAGGCACCCGTCCCGGTCATCACCCTCGACCGCGTCCAGCGCGCGCCCGGCGGGGCGGCCAACACGGCGGTGAACCTCGCCGCTCTGGGCGCCCGGCCCGTGCTCGTCACGCCGATCAGCGACGACCCCGACGGGGCCTGGCTGCGGCGCTGCCTCACCGATGCCGGGGTGGCGGTGCGCGGCGTGCCGCTGCGATCCGAAAACACACCGGTGAAGCGCCGCATGGTGGCCGACGGGCAGATCGTCCTACGGGTCGACAGCCAGGGCGGCGACCTGGCACCGGACACGGCGGACCTGATCGCGGCCACCGAGACCGCGCTGCGGCCCGACCCGGTGGCGGTCGTGGCGTGCGACTACAGCCTGGGAGCGCTCGACGACACGTTCCTGGCCTGGCTGCGCCAACGCCGGGCCTCGCTGCCCGTCCTGGCCGTGGATGCCCACCACCTGCAGCGGTGGCGCGACCTGCGGCCCACGCTGGTCAAGCCCAACTTCGCCGAGATGGCCGAGCTGCTCGCCCCGGACCACCGGCTCCCGGAGGGACCTGTCCGTGTGTCTACTGTGGAGTCCCAGGCCGAGCTGATCCTGGACCGGACCGGTGCCCGCATCGCCGCCGTCACGCTGGACATCGACGGGGCGCTGGTCCTGGGCGGACCGTCGTCGGCGGTCCGGACGGCCACGGTCGGCGCCCCGGCGAGCCACGCCGTCGGAGCCGGGGACGCGTACCTGGCCGCGCTGACGCTCGCGGTGGCCAACGGCGCGTCGATCCGCGACGCCGCCACCCTGGCCCAGCGCGCCGCCACGGCGTCCATCCAGGGCCCGCGCACCTGCGTGACCCGCATCGAGGACATCGTGGCCGGCCAGGGCGCCGACCCGGCCGCGAGCACCGACAATGACGTGGCGAGCGTGCTCGCGCGGGTCCGCGCGGCCCGGGCCCGGGGGGCGCGGCTGGTGTTCACCAACGGCTGCTTCGACGTGCTGCACCACGGTCACGTGGGCTTCCTGCGTCAGGCCCGGGCGCTCGGCGACCTGCTCGTGGTCGGGCTCAACTCCGACGCCAGCGTCGCCCGACTCAAGGGCCCCGACCGGCCGGTGAACAGCGTCGAGGACCGGCTCGCCGTTCTGTCGGCTCTGTCCTGTGTGGACCACGTGATCGTGTTCGAGGAGAACTCCCCCGAGTGGCTCATCACCGAGCTCCGGCCCGACATCTACGTCAAGGGCGGTGACTACCACGACGACCTGCTGCCCGAGGCCGATCTGGTCCGGCGGCTCGGCGGCGAGGTACGCATCCTCGACTACCTCCCCGACCGCTCCACCTCGTCGATCATCGAGCGCATCCGGTCCCGCGCGGTGCCGACCGGTCACGAGTCCTGACGTCAGGCCAGGGCAGCACGACACGAGGGGCAGGGCTACGAGGGCAGGGCCACCAGGGTAGGGCCAGGCCAGCCCGAGGCAGGGCCGGGCCAGCGTTACGGCTCCTCGGGACGGCCGGTGCCGTCGATGCGCACGGTCTGACCGGGGTGCAGCTGGGTGGTCGCGACGTGGGCCAGGCCCTGGCGGTCCAGCGCCGCCCGGAACCGGTGCGGGGCGTCCGCTGACCCCGGCGTGACGCCGTAGTGCATGGGGATCACCCGGTCGACGCGCAGCAGCTCCGTGGCCACCGCCGCCTCGTCGGCCATCATCGTGTGATGGTCGCCAACGGGCAGCAGCGCGAGCTGCGGGCGGTGGACCCGGTGGATCAGCTCCATCCCGGCAAAGGCGGCGGTGTCGCCGGCATGGTAGATCCGGGTCCCGTTACTGAAGCCGAGCACGAAGCCCGCCGCCGGGCCGACGTTCGCGAACGGGTCATCGTCCACACTGGAGCTGTGCGCGGCCGGGGTCATGGCGATCGTCACGCCGGCCACCTCGACGATGCCGCCGAGGTTCATGGTCTGGACGCGCCGGACGCCCCGCGCGCTCAGCCACTTGCCGAGCTCCACGACCGTCACCACGGTCGGTGAGCCCTTGGCCGCCACGGTGAACAGGTCGCCCAGGTGGTCGTGGTGAGCGTGCGTCACCAGGATCAGGTCGACCTCCGGCTGGTCCCGCGCGTCAATCGGACACAGTGGATTGCTCGCCGTCCAGGGATCGATCAGCCCGGACCGGCCCTCCGGAGTGGTGAACCGGAACGTGGACTGGCCCAGGTAGGTCAGGCCGACCCAGCCACTCATCGCGTACGTATGGCCGTCACGCGCCGGGCTGGCCGCGTCCCTCGCGCTCGGTAGGGCCGGCCCCGCCGGCACTCACAGAGCCGCCATTCACTGGGCCGCCATTCACCCGGCCGCCGCCGTCGGGACGCCCGCCGTCGCCACCGGCGTCGCGTGGGGGAATGGCCTGGCCGAGATTCGCCAGCGCCATGGCGTTGGCGATGTCACCGGCGCTGACGACACCCACGAGCCGATGGTTCTCGGTGACCGGCAGCAGCGGGGTGGCCGGGGAGAGACTACGGGCCGCGGTCGCCGCGGGCTCGGTCGCCGCGACGTCGGGCACGTCCGGCGTCGGCGTGACAACGGCGCGCAGTGGGACCTGGGCGCGGCCGGATTCGGGCACCCGGGCCAGGTCCGCCAGCCGCACCACACCGACGAGCCGGCGATCGACGTCGACCACCGGGTACATGGCGTGGGGGTGGCGGGCCGCCGTGTCCGCGACGAACGCGTCGACCGTCTGGTTGTCCAGGCCGTACACCGGGTCGGCCGTCATGATGTCCCGGACCGACCGCCCCTCCAGGGCCCGCTGCAGGCGGGCGCCGGCCGTCTCGGCGTTGGCCGCGCTGACCAGGAACCAGCCGAGCAGGACCAGCCAGAGGCCGGAGAACGTACCCAGGGCGAACACCTGCACCAGCCCGAGGACGCCCAGCCCGATCCCCACCACGACCCCGGCCCGGCCGGCGACGACCTGCGCCCGGTCCCGGTCACCGCGCAGCCGCCACACCACCGCGCGCACGATCCGGCCGCCGTCCAGCGGCGCGCCCGGCAGGAGATTGAAGACGGCCAACAGGACGTTGACCGCGGTCAGCCAGCTCAGGCCGACCACGATGAGATCACTGGCCCGGGCCGCCCCGGCCGCCACCGCGCTCACACCGGCCACGGCGGCGAAAGCGAGGCTCGCGGCCGGGCCGGCCACCGCGATCTGAAACTCGGCCCGGGCCGACGGCGGCTCACTCTCCAATTCGGACACTCCACCGAGCAGCCACAGGGTGATCCGCCGCACGGCGACCCCGTGACGGCGGGCCACCAGCGCGTGCGCGAGCTCGTGCCCCAGCAGTCCCACGAGGAACAGCGCCGCGACCACGACGGCGACCAGGGCGTACGCGAGACCGGAATGCCCGGGCGCGCCCGTGGGCAGCACGTTGGCCGCCAAGAGATAGCCCAGGAGGGCGGCGATGACCAGGGCCGACCAGTTCGCACCGATGTCGATCCCCTTGACGCGGCCCAGACGCACCGACTGCCTCATGGACAACCACCCCCTCCGGACGGTCCGCAGGCCCGCCCGGACATGGACCACAACGTGCCCCGCGTGGTAATGCTGACAGTCGGCACCCGGCCTGGCCGCCGGAACGCGGGACTTGGCCGGTCCCGGTGGGCCCTTACCGCCTCGATGCGTCGAATGCGTCGTTGTGGTCAGCGCGCCGGTCGGCCCCGGGGGTCAGGACTCCAGCAGGTTGGCCCGCAACGACGCCAGCACCTCGTCGTCGGCGCCCAGGCCCTCGCGCAGGTATCCGGCCATCCCGCCGTAGAGGCGGTCCGCCTCGGCGAAGGCGGCCTCCAGGTAGGCCGGGCGGGCCTCCAGCATCGGGACGACCACCTGCGGATCGGACACCCGGCCGTCCAGCAGCGAGACCACCAAGCCGACGAACTCGCGCGAGTACTCGTTGGTGCGTACGTAGTCCGCCACGATCACGTCCCGCGGCACATCGAGGGCGCTCAGCACCACCGCGGCGAGCCACCCCGTGCGGTCCTTGCCCACCGTGCAGTGGAACAGCAGCGGCAGGTTCTCCACGGTGGCCACCAACCGCAACGCCCGGGCGAACGCGGCGCGGATCGCCTCGCCGCTGACGAACCGCCGGTACAGCTCCGCCATCATGGCCGGGGCGCCCCCATCGGGCGCGTCCTCGCGCAGGAAGTCCAGCTCGGTGCCGTCCCCGCCCCGACTCATCGCGTCCATGATGACGCCGAACAGGTCCAGGTCCACGATGGGCAGCTCCACCAGGCGTGGCCCCGGGGTGGGCAGCTTGTCGGCCCCGGACCGCGCCACCTCCTCCGGGCTGCGAAAGTCGATGACGCACGCCAGCTTGAGGGACGCGACGACCTCGAGGTCGGCCTCGGAGAGCCGGTGCAGCGAGTCGGACCGGAAGAGCAGGTTGCGGCGCACGCGCCGGCCGTCGCCGGTGAGATGACCGCCGAGGTCGCGGGCGTTGGGGGCGTTGCTCAGGCGGAGGGTCATGGCGCGCAGGGTACCGTGTCGCCCGTGTCGACGGATGACTTGCGTACGGCGGATCACACTGGTCCGGTGGATCACATTCGCACCGATGGGCGTCCGGTGTCGGTCGTCACCGGAGGCGCGGGCGGCGTCGGCCTGGCCACGGCCCAGCGCATCGGCCGCACCCACCATGTGCTGCTCAGCGACATCGACGCGGCGCGGCTGGCGCAGGCGGCCGGCCAGCTCGCCGCGAACGGCATCGACTGTTCGACCCACGTCGGCGACGTCGCGTCCCGATCGGCCGTCGACGAGCTCGTGGCGCAGGCCGTCTCCCTGGGCCCGGTCCGGTCGGTCATCCACACCGCCGGGATCAGCCCGGCCATGGGCCCGGCCGAGACAATCATGAGGGTCAACGCGATCGGGACGGTCAACGTGACGACCGCGTTTCTGCCGGTGGCGACCGAGGGTTTCGCGCTGGTGAACGTGGGGTCGATGGCCGCCCACGTCACGCCGAGCCTGCTGATGCCGACCCGGTCGTACCGGTACGCCCTGTCCGACATCGAAACATTCTTCGCCCGGCTGATGCGCCGGTGCCGGCTGGTTCCCGTCGCGCAGCGGTCCCGCCTGGCCTACTCGATCAGCAAGAACTTCGTGGTCTGGTACTCGGCGCGGATGGCCGGTGCGTTCGGAGACCGGGGCGCCCGCATCGTCTCCGTGTCCCCGGGGGCCATCGACACGCCGATGGGGCGTCTGGAGGAGGAGGACAGCGCGTCCGTCGTGCGGTACGCGGCGCTCAAGCGGCCCGCCCGGGCCGACGAGATCGCCGCCGTGCTCGCCTTCTGCGCCAGCCCGGACGCGGGCTACCTGACCGGAGCCGACATCCTCTGCGACGGCGGGGTCGTGGCCGGCCTGCGGTGGCGCGACGTGCTCACCATGGCCCGCGCCCGGTCCTGACCGCCTAGCGACGCAGTGGCCGGTCCGTCGACGAGCGGTGCGGCCCGGCGGTCGTGGAGCGGGGCGGGGCCGGGCGGGTCGGGCGGTGGGGCGCGGCGCCGGTCAGCACGAGCTCGACGAAGGCGCGGGCGTCGTCCGGCCCGGCCGGCGTCCGCAGCAGCAGCCGCGAGAAGACGATACCCATAAACATGTCGGTCAGCCGGTCGACAGACGTGCCCGGCCGGAGCTGGCGGGCGGCGGCCGCGGTGCGCAGCCGCTCGGCCAGCACGTCCGGCGAGGCCCCGAGCCGACCGGTGAGATGCTCGCCGATCTCCGGATTGTCGACGGCGGCGGCGATCAGGGACCGCAGCATGGTCTCGTGGCTGGGCGCGGCGATGAAGTCGAAGACCCGCTGCAGCCACTCGGTGAGGTCGGTCACGATGTCGCCGGTGTCGTGCGGGGCGTACGTTTCGGGGAGCAGGGCGCCCTCGATCAGGCACTCGGCCACGACCGCGCTCTTGGAGGGCCACCAGCGGTAGATCGTCTGCTTGCCGACGCCGGCCTCGCTGGCGATGCCCTCCATGGTCACCCGGTCGTACCCGAACCGCTCGATGAGCGAGGAGGTCGCCGCCAGGATGGCCGCGCGGGCCGCCTGGCTGCGGGTCGCACCTCGCCGGCCTGCGGTCATGCGGCTGATCCTACGTCCCACGAAAACCGAGACGAGACGTCTCGTATAGTTGGTCGCGGCCCGGCCGGGACAACGGGGAGGGGACGGACGAGTGGCACGGCTTCTGTACCGGATCGGACGGTTCTCGGGTCGGCGGCCCGGGCTGGTCGTCGCGGTCTGGCTCGCGATCCTCGCCGCGTCGGCGGCGGGCTTCCTGGCCGGCCGGGGACCGCTGGCCAACGGCTTCGACATTCCCGGCACCGAGACGGCCCGGGTCACCGAGGAGCTGGACCAGAAGATTCCGGGCCTGTCCGGCGGCGCGGGCATGGTGGTGTTCCGCACCACGGACGGCGCGCCGATCGACGAACGTCAGCAACAGGCCATCCGCGAGCTCGTCGCGAGCGCACGCTCGCTGCCCTACGTGGCGAACGTCATCGATCCGTTCGAGACCGAGGCCGAGCGGGCCGCCCGGGCCCAGGCGATCGCCGACGGCCCGGCCCAGCTCGACGCGTTCGAGCAGCAGGTGCCCGCCGGCCCGGCCGGTGAGGCGATGCGCCAGGCCCTGGCCGAGCAGCGCCGCCAACTGGAGCTCGGTGCCGAGCTGCTCGAGCTGGCCGACCGGGTCCGGCTCGTGTCGGCGGACGGCAGCACCGCCGTGGCCCACGTCAGCTTCACGGTCAGTCGGCTCACCCTCCCCGACGAGGCCAAGATCGCCGTCCGCGACCACTTTGGACAGGCACAGATCGACGGCATCGCCGTGGACGTGTCCGACGAGATCGCGTCGACGCTGCCCAGCCTCGTGACGCCGACCGAGGTCGCCGGCGTGGTGATCGCCGCGATCGTCCTCATCGTCATGCTCGGCACCCTGATCGCCGCCGGCCTGCCCATCATCACCGCCCTGCTGGGCCTGGCCGTCGGGATCCTGATAAGCCTGTCCCTGTCCAGCCTCGTGCAGATGTCGTCGGTGACGCCGGTCCTCGGCGTCATGCTGGGCCTGGCCGTGGGCATCGACTACGCCCTGTTCATCGTGAACCGGCACCGCCGCCAGCTCACCGAAGGCACGGACCTCAACGAATCCATCGGCCTGGCCACCGGGACGGCCGGCAACGCCGTGGTCTTCGCCGGCTCCACCGTGCTGGTGGCGCTGCTGGCCCTCAACATCACCGGAATCCCCTTCCTCGGCGTGATGGGCAACGTCGGGGCGATCTGCGTCGCCGTCGCCGTCCTCATGGCGGTCACGCTGATCCCGGCGCTGCTCGGCCTCGTGGGCCGCCGCGTGCTCCGTCGCCGCCAGCGCGACTCCGTCGCCGCGGCTTCCACGCCGGCCCGCCCCGCGAAGGCCATGTCGACCGCCCGGGCCGTGGCGGGCCTGCTCGTCGGGGCCGCCGCGCTTGTGGCCGTGGCGATCCCAGCGCAGAGCATGCGGCTGAACCTGCCCGACGGCTCGGCCGAGGACCCGGATTCGACGCAGTACCGGACGTACCAGATCGTGGCCGAGCAGTTCGGGGAGGGCATCAACGGTCCGCTGCTCGTCACGGCCACGCTGCCCGAGCGGGCGACCAATCAACTGGAGCGGCTGGAGGCTCAGGTCCGCGTGGCCCGCCTGATCGCCGAGCAAGAAGACGTGGTGGCCGTGGCCCCCGTGGCCGAGTCCTCCGACGGGACCATGCTCGCCTTCCAGGTCGTCCCGAGTGAAGGGCCCACAAGCGTCTCCACCGAGGAACTGGTGCGAGCCCTGCGCGCCCTGTCGCCCCTGCCCGACGGGACCACGCTGGGCGTGGCCGGCCAGGCAACCGGAAACATCGACATATCGCAGATGCTGGCCGATGCGTTGCCGGGCTACCTCGCCCTCGTCGTCGGCCTCTCGGCGCTGATCATGCTGGTGGTGTTCCGCTCGGTGCTCGTGCCGGTCGTCGCCACATTGGGCTTCGTGCTGTCGCTGTTCGCCACCTACGGGGCACTGGTGGCGGTCTATCAGTGGGGCTGGCTCGGCGCCATCTTCGGCGTGCACAACCCCGGGCCGATCCTCAACTTCCTGCCGGTGCTGCTGGTCGGCATCCTGTTCGGGCTGGCCATGGACTACCAGCTGTTCCTCGCCTCCGGCATGCGCGAGGCGTACGTCCACGGCACGCCGGCCCGCCCAGCGGTGGTGGCCGGCCTGCGGGCGGGCCGGGCCGTGGTCACGGCGGCCGGGATCATCATGATCGCGGTATTTAACGGTTTCATCTTCTCCGAGTTGACCGTGGCCCGTTCGCTCGGGTTCGGCCTGGCCTTCGGCGTGCTCGCCGACGCGTTCCTCGTCCGGATGCTGGTCATCCCGGCCCTGCTGCACCTGCTCGGGCCGGCGGCGTGGTGGCTGCCCCGGTGGCTGGACCGCATCCTGCCCCGGGTGGACGTCGAGGGCGCCGGCCTGCGACGCCACCATCCGACCGACCGGCACGCCGACGCGGAGCCGGACCGGGCCCTGGCGACCGCCCGGGGGTAGGTGCCGCGCCGAGGGGATCTGGAGCGAGCACCGCAGTGATTGAACTTCGGCCGGGGACGATGCGCGTTTCGAATCTTTGACGCCTTCCACGCCGAGCCGGCCGCGGCCTAGCATCAGCCCACACGAGGGCGGCCGGCCCGCGGCGTAAGGAAGGTGAGCGTGGCCACCAAGCCATTCGCATCCTCGGCGGACACGGCGCCGAAGCAGCAGACCCTGGAGATCCTGGCCGACGGCGTCTACGCGCTCACGGCCGAGGGTGACCCGAACGTCGGCGCCGTCGAGGGCGAGGACTTCCTGGTGTGCTTTGACGCCCTCGCCACACCCGCGGCGGCCCGGGACTGGCTGGCATTGCTGCGCGAGCACACCGACAAGCCGGTCCGTTTCCTCGTCCTGTCGCACTATCACGCGGTGCGCGTTCTGGGCGCGAGCGCGTTCCAGGCCGACGTGATCGTCGCCCACGAGCAGACCCGGGCGCTCATCGCCGAACGTGGCCGGCAGGACTGGGAGTCGGAGCTGGGCCGCATGCCGCGGCTGTTCAAGCAGCCTGAGACCATCCCCGGGCTGACCTGGCCGACCGTGACGTTCACCGACCGGCTCACCATCGACCTGGGCGGCGACCGAGGGCCGCTGGTGCTCCAGTTCTGCGGTCGGGGCCACACGGCCGGCGACATCGTCGCGTGGCTGCCCCGGCAGGAGATTCTCTTCACCGGCGACCTGGTCGAGACCCAGGCCGCGCTCTACACCGGGGACGCGTTCCACCACGAGTGGGTCGACGCCACCCTCGACCGGGTCGCCGCCTTCGGCGCGCGCAGCCTGGTCGGCGGTCGCGGTGGCGTGGCCCGCGGGGCAGCGGCCGTGGCCGCGGCCATCGACCAGACCCGTGCGTTCCTCACCACGATGATCACCGAGGTCGAGGCGGTGCACAGCCGCGGCGGCACCCTCAAGGAGGCCTTCGCGGCGACGCACGCCGCGCTGGCCCCGACGTACGGACGTTGGCCGATCTTCGAGCACTGCCTGCCGTTCAACGTGGCCCGCCTCTGGGACGAGCTCAACGGCGTGTCGTGGCCCACCATCTGGACCGCCGAACGGGATCGCCAGGTGTGGGACCAGCTCCAGGACTGAGACCGCCACCGCCGGGCTACGATAATCATGAATATTTCGACAGAAGATCGGAGCGAGCCGGTCGCCGTGATCGGCAACGGGCCGGTGGGCCAGACGGCCGCGCTGCTGCTGGCCCGGTGGAGAATCCCGGTCGTGCTGCTCGATGCCCGCCCCGAGCGGGAGCTGGTGGGCTCCAAGTCCATCTGCCAGCAGCGCGACGTGCTCGACATCTGGGAGAGCGTGGGTGCCGGGGCGATCATCGCGCGCGAAGGGGTCACCTGGACCACGGCCCGGACCTACTACCGGGACCACGAACTGTTCAGCGGTACGTTCGAGGACGCCGGCGTCTCGCCGTTCCCGCCGTTCGTCAACATCTCGCAGTCGCGCACCGAGCAGATCCTCGATGAGCGCATCGCCGCCCAACCGCTGATCGACGTGCGCTGGGGTCACCGCGTGACCGGGATCGAGCAGGGCCCGGACGGTGTACGGCTGACCTGCACGACCGCGGCAGGCGAGGTCGAGCTGACCGCGGGGTACGCGGTGGCCTGCCCCGGCTCCCACGGGGACGACATCCGGGCCATGCTCGGCGTCACGTTCGACGGTCACTCGTTCGACGACCGGTTCCTGATCTGCGACATCCGCGCGAACCTGCCCGACGCGGCCCAGGAACGGCGGTTCTACTTCGATCCGCCGGGCAACCCGGGCCGGCAGGTGCTCGTCCACCCGTGCCCGGACTCGACCTTCCGCATCGACTGGCAGGTGCCGGACGGGTTCGACCTGGCCGAGGAGGAGCGCACCGGGCGGCTGGACCAGCGCATCCGGTCCGTCATCGGCGACGCCGACTACGAGGTCGTCTGGCGCTCGGTCTACCGCTTCCACTCCCGCGTGGCCAGCCGTATGCGGGTCGGCCGGGTGTTGCTGGCCGGCGACGGCGCCCACCTGGTCGCCCCGTTCGGCGCCCGCGGTCTCAACTCCGGCGTGGCGGACGCCGAGAACGCCGCCTGGAAGATCGCCTTCGTCCGCCACGGCTGGGCGCCCGAGGCTCTGCTCGAGTCGTATCACGCGGAGCGGCACGCGGCGGCGTTGGAGAACCTGGCCGTCACAGGCGCCACCATGCGCTTCCTGGTCCCGCGCACCGAGCAGGAACGGCAGGAGCGGCAGGACATCCTGGAGCGGGCCGGCCACGATCCCGCCGCCGCCGCCGCGGTCGACTCCGGCCGGCTGTCCGAGCCGTTCTGGTACGTCGACTCGCCGCTGACGACCCCGGACCCCCGCCGACCCTTCGCCGGCCGCCCACCCAAGGGACGGGTCCCGCGGCCCGCCCCCGGCATCCTCCTGCCCGACCTGCCCACGCCGGCCGGGCGGTTGCGCGAGCTGTGCCGGGCCGGCATCACCCTGCTGGTCGGACCCGGCGTCGACCCCGAGCGGGTCCGGGGCCCGGTCGCGCCCGCCGGGGTGCCCGTCCGTGTGTTGACATTCGACGATGTCTCGCCGGACCTGGCCGGCGTGCTGCAGGCCGAACCGGACGAGGTGTGGGTGATCCGACCCGACGCGTACGTGGCCGCCGTGCTCAAGCAACCGAACGCGGCCGATGTCGCCGCGGCCGGCGCCCGCCTGCTCGCGTGCGAGACCGCGCCCGTCGCGTAAGTCAATCCGTCAACAGCGTGGGGAGATTCGCGCCGAGGGCGCGCTCGGTGGCGCGTTGCTGGCCGCCGCGAGCGAGGAACCGCCGCAGCCGCTCGTCGGTGCCCGGCGACCGCAACGACAGGTTGAAGTAGTGATACTCGTGGAGCAGCCCGTCCGTCGGCGACGGCGTGGCCGCGTCGACCGCCTGCTTGGCCAGCCGCAGCGCCTCGGTCGGCCACGCGCTGATGCGCTCCACCACGCTCGCCACCTGGGCCGCCAGGCGGTCCCCGGGCAGGGCCCGGGTGACGATGCCCCAGCGCTCGGCCTCGCGGGCGGTGTAGTCGTTGCTGGTAAGGACCATCTCCAGGGCCTGCCCACGAGAGGTGGCGCGGGCCAGCCGTTGGGTGCCCCCGCCGGCGGGGATGATGCCGAGCGCGACCTCGGGCAGCCCGACGACGGCCCGGTCGGCGTCGGCGTAGACGAGGTCCAGGCTCAGCAGGAACTCCAGTCCCCCGCCCCGGGCCGCCCCGCGCAGTTCGGCCACCGTGACCTGGGGCAGCGTGCGCCAGCGCTCGACCATGGTGTGGAACTGACCCAGGACACCGGCGCGCCGGTTCGCCGACACGCGGCGGCCGATCACCCCGGTGACGTCGGCGTGGGCGATGAAGAAATCCTCGTCGGCGCTGCGGATGACCACCACCTTGATGCTCTGGTCGTCGGCGAGCCGCCGGGACAGATGGTCGAGGTCGGCCCGCATGGTCTGGTCGAGCAGGTTCATCGGTGGATGGTCGATCAGCACCTCGAGCACCGGTCCCCGCTCGGTCACGCGCAGGCTCGCGTACTCGGACACGCCGTCACCGCTCATGGTTCAGTCCCTTGTGGATGGCTGTGGATCGGGGCGCCGGCCCTGCGGGTACGGCGGCCCCTCGAAGAGCTCCACCGGATACCCGTCCGGGTCGCGCACGTACAGGCACCAGGTTCCGGGAATCCGCGACGAGCAGTCGACCGGGCCCGGACTGATCGCCGTCACCCCGGCCGCGCGCAGCCGGGCCCACAGCCCGTGCAGGTCGTCGGTGTAGAAGCACAGGTGCCCGGTCCCCGGCGTGCTCACCGAAAAGCCAGCAAGGCCGTCGGCAACCGTCACCGAGGCGGCACGGCCCGGCAAGCCGAGGTACTCGACGAGCTCCACATAGGACGGCGACCCGGGGATGGCCAGCATGCTGACCCGTATCGCGGTCGCGGGCACCCCGACCACCCGCAGCAGCGCCGGGTCGTCGGTGGTCCGGTCGGCCACGAGACGCAGCCCGAGCAGGTCCACATAGAACCGATGCGACGCCGCCGTGTCGGAGACGGTGATTCCGCCATGCCAGAAGCCGGTGACGGTCACGGCTCACCCGCCCGCGTCCACGGTCGCGAAGCCGCCGTCGGGGGACAGCAGCGATCCGGTGAGGTACGAGCTGTCGTCCGAGGCGAGGAACGCCACCACCGACGCCACCTCGTCCGCGGTGCCGAGGCGGCGCAGTGGCAGCCGGGCGATCTCCGCGGAGTAGAACTCCTCCACCGAGCTGCCCACGGCACCCTGGCCACCCGCGAGGCTCGTCCGGCGGGCGAGCATCGGGGTGTCGATGAGCCCCGGCGCCACGGAGTTGACCCGGATCCCGTACGGACCGAGCTCGGTGGCCAGCACCCGCGTGAGCATCCACACCGCCGCCTTGCTGACCGCGTACACGCCACCCCGCGGCTTCTTGGCGGCGAGCGAGGCGAGCGTGATGATCGAGCCTGGTCGCTGCGCCGCGCGCAGGTGCTCGGCGAACGCCCGCGCACACCGGAAGGTGCCGTAGAGGTTGACGTCGAGCACGTACGACCACTCCTCCGGCGGTAGCTCGGCCAGCGTCACCCGGCGGCGCGCCTGCGGATGGGCGTCGACCCCGGCGCTGGTCACGAGGATGCCGGCCTCACCCGGGTCGCGCGCCGCCTCGGCCAGCACCGCCTCGACGCCGTCCTCGTCGGTGACATCGAGCACGGCGAACCGGGCGAGGCCGCCGTCACGCCGGATGGCGGCGGCCAGGTCCTCGCCGGCGGCCGCCTGGCCGGGCAGGTCGCACAGGATGACGTCGGCGCCCCGCGCCGCGAGCCGGCGGGCCACCGCGGCCCC
>Ga0065720_1003795_pt1 | contig 24825 bp, 19 predicted proteins | sample Thericmetagenome_FD_59107 | JGI IMG/M metagenome (GOLD analysis project Ga0065720, IMG submission 59107) | Thermophilic microbial communities from the Joint Bioenergy Institute, California, USA of rice/straw/compost enrichment - eDNA_2 v2... | ecosystem: Engineered > Solid waste > Grass >... | reverse complement strand
GTGAAAGCCGACGAGTTCGCGCAGGTCGGACCGTGGGTCGTGGATTCCCGACGGCGAACGGGATCCTCGGGACGCCGAGTCGGGGATTCCGGTGCACGGGCCCGCCGGGGAGCACGTGCTGGGATCGGCAACTCACCGTCCTGGGCCGGGCAACTCGCCGGTCCGTTCGGGGCAACTCGCCGGTCCGCTCGGGCCAACTCGCCGGTCCGGGCCGGGCGACTCGCCGGTCCGCTCGGGGCGACTCGCCGGTCCGGGCCGGGCGACTCGCCGGTCCGCTCGGGGCGACTCGCCGGTCCGGACCGGGCAACTCGCCGGTCCGTTCGGGGCAACTCGCCGCCGCGGAATCCGCGACTCGCCGTCACGAGGGGCGCAGCTCGCGCCCGGTGCGGCGGCCTCAGCCGGTGGGGGTGGGGTAGTAGTCGGCGGCGCGCAGCGCACCGTCGACGAACGTCAGCACCCACGTGCTGCCCTTGCGGGCCGCCACCGTGCCCGGGTCGACTCCGAGGTCCGCCTCGCCGACCAGCGCCGCGACGAGATCGGGGATCACCCCGCCCTGGCTGCAGACGATCGTCACTCCGGGTTGCGCAGCGAGCTCCCGGAACCGGGCCAGCCCGGCACCGGGATCGGTCTGGTAGCCCCGCTCACCCAGCGCCGGTTCGATGCCGATCTGGAGCCCCGCCGCGGCCGCGACCGGCGCCACCGTGTCGCGGCAGCGCAGGGGCGGCGCGCTGACCACCCGGTCCGGGCCGAACAGCGGCAGCAGCTCATCGAGCTGCTCGACCTGCTCCCGCCCGGTAGCCGACAGCGGGCGCAGGTCGTCGTCGCCGTCCCACTTCGCCCGGTTGCCCGCCTCCGCGTGCCGCACCAGCAGGATCGTCGACGTCGGCACGCCGATCTCGACGAACCGGTTCACCACGGCGGCGTCGTGCGGGTAGGTCAGCAGTCGTGCGGCCTTCTGCGGGTCGAGGAAGCGCAGCTCGTCGACCTCATCGTTCGGCTCGAACGCGCCGGAGCGGATCTCACCCGCCCAGTAGTGCACGGTCTTGGGCCCGCGCGCGGTGTCGTAGTGCACCTCGCCCAGCCGGGCACCGAGCCGCACTGCGAGCCCCGTCTCCTCGACGGTCTCGCGCGCGGCGCAGGCCAGCAGCGTCTCGCCGCGCTCGAGCTTGCCCTTGGGCAGCGACCAGTCGTCGTAGCGGGGGCGGTGCACCACCGCGATCTCCGGGCCGTCCGCGCCCCGCCGCCACGCGACGCAGCCGCTCGCCAGCAGCTCCTTGCTCATGCCGGTCCTTGCTCATGCCGGGGTGTCGTCCGCCTCGACGGCGGCGTGGGTGTGGCGCAGCATCATCTCCGTCTGGTGGTCGCGGACCGGCGTGATCCCCGAGTCCGGGGCGGGGGAGGGCACCCAGGTGCCGTCCGGGCGCAGCGTCCAGCAGCGCGTGGCCGGGTGCAGGCACGAGTCGAGGATCTCGGCGAGGCGGCGAGCCGGTTTCTCCGACACCCGCAGCAGCACCTCGACCCGCCGGTCCAGGTTGCGGTGCATCATGTCGGCGCTGCCGATCCAGTACTCGTTCGCCGCGCCGAAGTGGAAGATCCGGGAGTGCTCCAGGAACCGGCCCAGGATGGACCGGACGTGGATGTTCTCCGACAGCCCCGGCCGGCCCGGCTTCAGCGCGCAGATCCCGCGCACGACGATGTCCACCGGCACCCCGGCCTGCGACGCCCGGTAGAGCGCGTCGATCACCTGCTCGTCGACGAGCGCGTTGACCTTGATGCGGATACGGGCGTCCGGGTTGCCCGCGCGCTTCGCCTCGATCTCGTCGTCGATGCGGCGCACGATGCCGCGCCGCACCCCGTACGGTGCGACGAGCAGGTTGCGGTAGGTCGTCTGCCGTGAGTAGCCCGTGAGGGTGTTGAACAGGTCGGTGAGGTCGGAGCCGATCGTCGGGTCGGCCGTCAGCACCCCGATGTCCTCGTAGAGCCGGGCGGTCTTGGGGTGGTAGTTGCCGGTGCCGATGTGGCAGTAGCGGCGGATCTGCCCGCCCTCCTGGCGCACGACGAGCGCGGTCTTGCAGTGGGTCTTCAGCCCCACCAGGCCGTACACCACGTGCACCCCGGCCTTCTCCAGCTCGCGCGCCCACCGGATGTTGGCCTGCTCGTCGAAGCGGGCCTTGATCTCCACCAGCGCCACGACCTGCTTACCGGCCTCCGCGGCGTCGACCAGCGCGTCGACGATGGGGGAGTCGCCGGACGTGCGGTAGAGCGTCTGCTTGATCGCCAGCACGTTCGGGTCCGCCGCCGCCTGCTCGATGAACCGCTGCACGCTCGTCGAGAACGAGTCGTAGGGGTGGTGCACCAGGACGTCGCCCTCGCGCAGCGTGGCGAAGATGCTCTGCGGGTTCTCCCGGTCGGCGAACGCCGGGTGGGTGGCCGGCACGAACGGCTCGTCCTTCAGGTCCGGCCGGTCCACGGCGTGCACCGCCCAGAGCGCGGTGAGGTCGAGCAGCCCGGGGATCGTGATGACGTCGGCCGGATCGACGTCGAGCTCGCGCAGCAGCAGCTCCAGCACGTGCGGGCTCATCTGGTCGCTGACCTCGAGCCGCACCGGCGGGCCGAAGCGCCGGCGCGCCAGCTCCCGCTCCAGCGACTGGAGCAGGTCCTCGTCGCGATCCTCCTCCACCTCCAGATCGGCGTTGCGGGTGACCCGGAACGCGCCGACCTCGGCCACCTCCATGCCGGTGAACAGCTGGTCGAGGTGCGCGGCGATGAGGTCCTCGATCGGCAGGAACGTGATCTCGTTGCGGTCCCCGCCCGGCGCGGTCGCCACCCGCACCAGCCGCGGCACGTTGTTCGGCACCTTCACGCGGGCGAACCGCTCCGTGCCGCCCTCCGGGTCGCGCACCGTGACGGCCAGGTTCAGCGAGAGCCCCGAGATGTACGGGAAGGGGTGCGCGGGATCGACGGCCAGCGGGGTGAGGACGGGGAAGACCTGCTCGGAGAAGTAGTCCGAGAGCCGGGCTCGCTCGTCGTCGGTCAGCTCGTCCCAGCGGCGGATGTAGATGCCGTGCTGCTCCAGCTCCGGGCGCACCTGGTCGAGGAACACCCGGGCGTGGGCGCGGGCGATCGCCTGCGTGCGCGCGGAGATGCGGGCCACCTGCTCACGCGGGGACAGACCGTCGGCGCTGCGCACGGCCAGGCCGGTCTCGTCGCGGCGCTTCAGGCCCGCGACCCGGACCATGTAGAACTCGTCCAGGTTGGACGCGAAGATCGCGAGGAACTTCGCCCGCTCCAGCAGCGGCTGGCTGGGGTCCTCGGCGAGCGCCAGCACGCGGGCGTTGAAGTCCAGCCAGGACAGCTCGCGGTTGAGGTAGCGGTCGTCGGGCAGCTCGGAGCCGGGGCCGGGCGTGCGGGCCGGAGGGCTGACCGGCACGGCCGCCTCCGGGACGGTGTCCGGTTCCTCCTGGGCCGGTGGCTCGACGCGGCGCGCGGGCGGCGGGCCGGCCGGCTCCGGTGGTACGGCGGCCGCCGCGGCGTCGGCGGCGGGCACCGGGGCTGCGGCGACGCGCCGGGTCGACGGTCGCGGCGGCCGCCGCGTGGACCGTCCGCCGCTCGAGCGCGTCCTGGCCTTGCTCTCGTCAGCCACGGCGCCGATTCTTCCGCACCCGACCACACTCGCGCCGAGAACGACGTGGCCGAGGGCGGAACGCTCTGTCGGTCACGGCAGCGGCGATCGACACCGGCGTCCTCGACGCGGGGCCTCAGCCCCTCGTGTACTCGATCGCGGCGAGCGTGCGCTTGCCCCGGCGCAGCACGAGCCAGCGGCCGTGCAGCAGCTGGTCGGGGGACGCCACCGCGTCCTCCTCGGTGATCTTGGTGTTGTTGACGTACGCGCCGCCCTCGTTGATGGTGCGCCGCGCGGCCGACCGGCTGGGCGCCAGCCCCGTCGCCACGAACAGGTCGACGACCTCACCCAGCTCGCTCACCTGCGCCGACGGCACCTCGGCCAGCGCAGCGGCCAGGGTGCGCTCGTCCAGGGCGGCCAGGTCGTCGCGGCCGAACAGCGCCCGCGACGCGGCGACCACCTTCGCGCACTGGTCAGCCCCGTGCACGAGCGTGGTGAGCTCCTCGGCCAACGCCCGCTGGGCGGCCCGCGCCTGCGGCCGCTCCCGCGTCTGCTCCTCCAGCTCCTCCAGCTCCTCGCGGGACCGGAACGACAGCGCCCGCAGGTACCGCAGCACGTCGCGGTCGTCGGTGTTGAGCCAGAACTGGTAGAAGGCGTACGGCGTGGTCATCTCCGGGTCGAGCCACAGCGTGCCCGTCTCGGTCTTGCCGAACTTGGTGCCGTCCGCCTTCGTCATCAGCGGCGTGGCCAGCGCGTGCACCTCGGCCTGCGGCTCCAGCCGGTGGATCAGGTCGAGGCCCGCGGTGAGGTTGCCCCACTGGTCGCTCCCGCCCTGCTGCAACGTGCAGCCGTGCCGGCGGTACAGCTCCAGGAAGTCCATCGCCTGCAGCAGCTGGTAGCTGAACTCCGTGTAGCTGATGCCCTGCTCGGAGTTCAGCCGCCGGGCGACCGACTCCTTGGTGAGCATCGTGTTCACCCGGAAGTGCTTGCCGATGTCGCGCAGGAAGTCGATCGCGGACAGGTTCGCCGTCCACTCCAGGTTGTTGACCATCGTGGCCGCGTTGGGGCCCTCGAAGTCGAGGAACGGCTCGATCTGGCTGCGCAGCCGCTCCGCCCACGCGGCGACGGTCGCGGCGTCGTTGAGCTGACGCTCCGCGGTGGGCCGCGGGTCGCCGATCTGCCCCGTGGCGCCCCCGACGAGTGCGATCGGCCGGTGCCCGGCCTGCTGCAGCCTGCGCATGGTCAGCACCTGCACGAGGTGCCCGACGTGCAGGCTCGCCGCGGTCGGGTCGAACCCGCAGTAGTAGGTGACCGGACCGTCCGCGAGCGCCTTGCGCAAGGCCTCCTCGTCGGTGGACTGGGCGATCAGCCCGCGCCACCGCAGCTCGTCGACGATGTCCGTCACGGTTGCGGGTCTCCTCTGGTCCGATGGCACGACGATCGGTCCAGTCTAGGTGCGCCGAGATGACGGGCTGCTCCGGGAACCAAGGCGAGCGGCGGGACTGCTGGGTCCCACGAGGCGGGCCGAAGATCACACACAACGGCCAGGTTCACTTCAGATGAAGTTAGCCTATGCTTCTCGAGCGTGACGTCACCGTCCCCCGATCCGGTGCCCCGCATCACCGGTGCGGATCTCCAGCTCGGCTACCACGGCCGCACGGTCGTGCACGGCGCCGGCATCTCGCTGCGCGCCGGCCGGGTCACCGCGCTCGTGGGACCGAACGGCAGCGGCAAGTCGACGCTGCTGCGCGCGGTCGCGCGCCTGCACCGCCCGGACGCGGGGACCCTGCGGGTCGGCGAGGAAGCGGTGGACGCGCTGGCCATGAGCCGTCGTGAGTTCGCCCGCCTGGTCACGCTGCTCGCCCAGAGCCGGCCCACCCCGACCGGCCTGTCCGTCGCCGACGTCGTCGGGTTCGGGCGCCATCCGCACCGCGGGCGCTGGCGCGCAGGCGATCCCGACGGCCCGGCCGCCGTCGCCCGCGCGATGGCCGTGACCCGGATCGAGGAGCTGGCCGACCGGCCCGTCGACGAGCTGTCCGGCGGCCAGCTGCAGCGCGTGTGGCTCGCGTCCTGCCTCGCGCAGGACGCCGGTGTGCTCCTCCTCGACGAGCCCACGACGTTCCTCGACCTGCGGTTCCAGGTGGAGCTGCTCGACCTGGTCCGCGACCTCGCCGACCAGGACGGCGTCGCGATCGGCGTCGTCCTGCACGACCTCGATCAAGCCGCCGCCGTCGCCGACGAGGTGGTGCTGCTCGCGGAGGGACGCATCCGGGCGGCCGGTCCGCCCGCCGACGTCCTGACGACCGAGCTGCTCACCGACGTCTACGGCATCCGCATCGAGGTCGACCACGACCCCCGAACGGGTGCGCTGCGCACCCGGCCCGTCGGCCGGCACCCGAGCCGGGTGCCGGCAGCTGCCCCCCGGAGGTAGGACATGAGAGCGCGCACACCACTCGTCCTGGTGGCGATCCTGCTCGCCCTGGCCGGACTCACGGCCTGCGGGACGTCGGAGCCGGCCGCCGGCGCCGGCCCGACCGCGGCGGCCGCGGCCTCCGGTGGTCCGATCACCGTGACCGACCTGCGCGGCAAGCAGATCACCCTCGACAAGCCCGCCGCCCGCGTGGTCGGGCTGGAGTGGAACGTCATCGAGCACGCCGTGTCGCTCGGCGTGATGCCCGTCGGCGCGGCGGACATCAAGGGCTACTCGGCCTGGGTGCAGAGCGAGCCGCTCGACGCCTCCGTGAAGGACGTGGGCGTGCGCGGCGAACCCAGCGTCGAGTCGATCGCTGCGCTGCAGCCCGACCTGATCCTCGCCACCGACCAGCTGCCCGAGGGTGCGGTGGCGCAGATGGAGCAGTTCGCGCCCGTCGTCTTCGTGCCCGGCGGGGACGCCGAGGACCCGGTCGGCCAGATGCGCGAGAACCTGCAGCTGGTCGCGAAGCTGGTGGGCAAGGAGGCCGAGGCGCAGAAGCTGCTCGCCGACTTCGACGCCAAGCTCGCCGACGCCAAGACGAAGCTGGCCGCCAAGACCGGGCAGAAGTTCGTGTTCACCGACGGCTGGGCCGAGGGCGGCCAGGTCTCGCTGCGGCCCTACACCAAGGGCTCGCTCGTGGGTGGGGTCACCGAGCAGCTCGGGCTGGTCGACGCGTGGCCCGCCGAGGAGGGCGACGCCGTCTACGGGCTCGCCCAGAGCGACGTCGAGGGCCTGACCCGGGTCGGCGACGTCGAGTTCCTCTACATCGTCAACGACGCCGACGGCGGCGACGTGTTCGCCAACGAGCTGAGGGACAACGCCGTGTGGAAGTCCCTGCCGTTCGTCCAGGCCGGCAAGGTGCACCGGATCCCCGACGGCATGTGGATGTTCGGCGGCCCGACGTCGCTGGCGATCTACGTCGACGCCGTCGTCGCGGCGCTGGCTTGATCGCATGACCCGCACCGCACCGGTACCCGCCCGCACCGCCGACGCGGGCGGGGCGCCGACCCGGCCGCTGCGGGTGGCGGGTGTCGCGACGGTCGGTGCAGTGCTCGCCCTGCTGCTCGCCGCGGTGCACCTCACGCAGGGCACCGCCGACGTGGGGGTGGGTGACCTCCTGCGGTTCGTCGTCGGTGCGGGCACCGAGCAGGCCGACGCGGTCGTGATCGCCTCCCGGATCCCGCGACTGCTCGCCGGGGTCCTCGTGGGGGTGGCGCTCGGCCTGGCGGGCTGCGTCCTGCAGACGATCTCCCGCAACTCCCTCGCCTCTCCCGACACCCTCGGCGTCGGGAGAGGCGCCTACGTGCTGATCGTCGCCCTGTCGGTGGCCGGGCTGGCGCTGCCCGTGCCGTTCGCGGGCGCGGTGGCGTTCGTGGGTGGACTCGCCGCCGCGGCGCTGGTGCTGGTCCTCTCGTCCGGGGTGGGCTCGGGGCCGACCCGGCTCGTGCTGGCCGGCTCGGCGGTCGGGCTGGCGCTCGAGTCGGTCACGGTCGCGCTGCTGCTGCTGTTCGAGGAGCAGACGGTCGGGCTGTACGCGTGGGGGAGCGGCACGCTCTCCCAGTTCGGCATGACCTCGATGGCCTGGATGGCCCCGGTCGTGGCCGTCGCGTTCCTGCTGCTGCTCACCCTGTCCACCGAGCTGGACCTGCACGGGCTGGGCGACGACTCGGCCTCCGTGCTGGGCGTGAACGTGCGCCGCACCCGGCTCTTCGGGGTGCTGCTCGCGGTCCTGCTGTCGGCGGCCGCGGTGACGGTGGCGGGTCCGGTCGGGTTCGTCGGCCTCGCCGCACCGGCGATCGTGCGGCTGCTGGTGCCGCTGGTGCCGGGCCTGGCGCGGCACCGCGCGCTGCTGCCGATGTCGGCGCTGGCCGGGATCATCGTGGTGATCGGCGCGGACGTGCTCGCACGGCTCGCGCTCGGTGCGCAGGTCGGCGGCGTCGAGGTGCCGACCGGCGTCGTCACGTCGTTCCTCGGCGCGCTCGTGCTCGTGGGGCTCGCCTGCCGGTACCGGCAGTCCGGCCCCACCCGGGCGGCGCCCGCGGCGCGGTCGGCGCGGCTGCGCGGGCGCGCCGGGTTCGTCGTGGTGCTCGTCGTCGTCGCCGTGGGCACGGTGGGTGCGGCGACGGCGGCCACGCTGCTCGGCGACGCGAAGCTGCTCACCGGCGACGTCGTCAACTACCTCACGGGCCGGTCCGGTCCGCTGGTCACCTTCGTGCTCGACGCGCGGGTGCCGCGGGTGCTGGCGGCGCTCACGGCCGGCGCGGCGCTGGCGATCGCGGGCGCGGTGATCCAGGCGGCGTGCCGCAACCCGCTCGCCGAACCGGGCATCATCGGCGTCACCGGTGGTGCCGGGCTGGGCGCCGTCCTCGCGATCACGCTGGTCCCGGTGGCGGGCACCGCGCTGATCACCGGGTCGGCGCTCGTCGGTGCCGCGGTCGCGACGCTGGCGGTGTTCGGGCTCGCGGCGCGCGGCGGACTGGACTCCGACCGGCTCGTGCTCATCGGCGTCGGTGTGTCGGCCGCGGCCGCCGCGGCGATCACGTTCGTCATCCTCCTCAGCGATCCGTTCAACGTCGGCAAGGCGCTGACGTGGCTGTCCGGCTCCACATACGGACGGACGCTGCCGCAGGTCGTGCCGGTCGTGCTCGCCCTGCTGGTCGCCGTGCCGATCCTGTGGCGGTCACGGCGCGAGCTCGATCTCGTCGCCGTCGACGACGACACCCCGCGGGTGGCCGGCATCGCGCTGGAGCGGTCGCGGCCGCTCCTGCTGGGGCTGGCCTGCTTGCTCACGGCGATGGCGGTGTCCGCGGTCGGCGTGATCTCGTTCGTCGGGCTCGTCGCGCCGCACGCGGCCCGGGCGCTGGTCGGGGCCAAGCACGAGCGGGTGCTGCCGGTGACGGCGCTGCTCGGGGCGCTGCTGGTGTCGGTCGCGGACACGGTGGGCCGCACGGTCATCGCGCCGGGGCAGCTGCCGGCCGGGCTCGTCGCCGCGCTCGTGGGCACGCCGTACTTCGTGTGGCTGCTCTGGCGGTCGCGCACGGCGTAGCGGGAACTGCGTCGTGCTCGACGGGGATCGAGCTCAGGGCTTCACCGCCAGTGCGGCGTGCATCGACACGTCGGAGTCCGAGGCCGCCCACATCTCCGCGTCGTCGTGCTGGCCGCTCAGCGGCACGGAGATCCCGGGGCGCCAGCGCAGCAGCCCGACGACGCCCGGCTCGACGATCTCCAACCCGTCGAGGAACAGCCGGCGCACGTCCGCGGCGGTGCGCGGGTACAGGGGGATCCCGGCGGCCGCGTACCGCTCGACCGATGCGGCCAGCGTCGCGCCCACCGCGAAGTCGGACGTGACGTGGGAGATCGCCAGCGCGCTCCCGGACGGGACCGCGGCCAGCAGCGTGGCGACCAGCCGGTGCGCGGCCTCGTCGTCGAGGAAGTGCAGCAGCCCCAGCGCGGTGACCGCGACGGGCCGGCCGAGGTCGAGCAGCTCGCGCACCTCGGCTGAGGAGAGGATCTCCTCCGGCCGCCGCGCATCCGCGTCGACGTGCGCGATCGCGCCCCGTGGATCGCTCGTCATCAGCGCGGCGGCGTGCGCCAGCACGATCGGGTCGTTGTCGACGTAGACCACCCGCGCGCTCGGGATGACCGCCTGGGCGATCTGGTGCAGGTCGGGCTCGGCGGGGATGCCCGTGCCGACGTCGAGGAACTGGTCGTGCCCGGCGCGCGCCAGGTGCGTCACCACGCGGTGCATGAACGCGCGCTGGGCGCGGGCGGCCACTGGCGTGGTCGGCGCGACCTGGACCAGCTCGTCGGCGGCGATCCGGTCGGGCCAGTAGTTGGTCTTGCCGCCGAGCAGCACGTCGTAGACCCGGGCGCTGTGCGCGCGATCGAGCTGCAGTTCGCTCGGCAGCGGGGGCACCAGGTCTTCGCGGGGGTCCGGCGCGGGCCCCGCCTCGGCCGGGGCCGGTTCCGGCGGCGGGCCCACGACGACGAGGGCGCGCGGCCGGCGAGCGCGGGTGTGCGCCGTCATCCCGGCGGCGATGGCGTCGCGCAGCAGGGCGGCGCGGTCGTCGACGAGTGGTTCGCCGCGCAGCTCGGCCTCGACCTCCAGGCGGTCGAGCAGCCGGTCCAGCTGGGGGTCGGAGACGCGGTGGTCGACGAGCACGAACCGGCCGGCCTCGGGGTGGTCGACGACGATCGCGTCGGGGGTGGGCAGCTCGCAGCGCACGATCGGGACGGGGAGCTGCGCCACGGTCGTCTCCTGCTCCGGCGGGGTCCGGTCGGCCGGGCTCGGCCGGTTGACTCAGGGGGTCAGTCTGCGCTCCCCGTGCGCCGCGCGGTGGCCGAATCGGCCAGCCGGATCGCCGAACGGAGCATCTCCACCAGCGCAGCGCGCTCCTCGGGGGTGCGCTCCTGGAACATGACGATCACCGCGTGGGTGTCGGGATCGAGGTCCGTGTGCTGGGGACGCAGGTTCATGGACACGCCCGCGGCGTCGTGCACCTCCTGGGTGGAGACCTCCAGAGCCGCCGCGATCCCGCGGATGGGATCGGCGCCCGGACCGTTCTTCCACTCGGTGTTGGTCCACTTGTGCCACATGGGGCGGGAGATCTCGTGACCCGCGCGGCGGGACCGCTCGACGAGATCCTGCTGCGTGAGCCGCAGCTCCTTCATGCGCCGACGGATGAGATCCTGCAGCCGCTCCCCGGCTCCCCTCGAGCCGGGTCGGTCGCGCGCTGCCGGATCCACCCGTCGGCCCCCCTCGTTCCGGACGGTCGGTGGCCATCCCCCCACGTCCGGTGCCCACGATAGCACGCAGATCTGTTTGCTCTGATCGGCACGAGCGCCGCATCAGGCGGGTTCGTCGCGCTGGTAGACGTCCGGGACGCCGTCGTGGTCGTCGTCGCGCTCCTCCTCGGCGCACAGCCGCCGGTAGTGGGCGTTGCGGATGCGCAGCACGACGGTCGCGATCAGCGCGGCCACCAGCGACCCGGTGAGCACACCGATCTTGACGTGGCCCTCCGCGGCCGATCCGGTGCCGAACGCCAGCTCGCCGATCAGGAGCGACACGGTGAACCCGATGCCGGCGAGGATCGACAGCCCCAGCACGTCCCACCAGGACAGGCCCTCGGCCAGCCGGGCGCGGGTGAACCGCTGCACCAGCCAGGTGCCGCCGAGCACGCCGATCGTCTTGCCGACGACGAGCCCGAGCACGATGCCGAGCGTGATCGGGTCGGTGAAGGCCTCGGCGAACCCGCCCGCGTCGACGACGCTCACGCCCGCGGCGAAGAACGCGAACACCGGCACCGCCACGCCGGCCGAGATCGGGCGGAACCGGTGCTCGAAGTGCTCGGCGAGCCCCGGCCCCGGGCCAGGGGCCCGCCGGACGACGGGCACGGCGAACCCGAGCAGCACCCCGGCGACGGTGGCGTGGACGCCCGAGGCGTGCATGAGTGCCCAGGTGACCACGGCCAGCGGGAGCAGTAGCCACCACGAGCGCACCCGCCGCTGCACGAGCACGGTGAACACCGCCAGCGGCACCAGCATGAGCAGCAGCGGGACGAGGTGCAGCTCGGACGTGTAGAACAGCGCGATGATCACGATCGCGAGCAGGTCGTCGACCACCGCGAGGGTCAGCAGGAACAGTCGCAGTGCGGCCGGCAGGTGCGTGCTGATCACCGCGAGCACCGCCAGGGCGAAGGCGATGTCGGTCGCGGTGGGGATCGCCCAGCCGACCAGGCCATCCCCACCGGCCGCCGCGTTGATCGCGACGTAGATCAGCGCCGGGGCCGCCATCCCGCCCACTGCGGCGGCCACCGGAAGCGCGGCCCGGCGCGGATCGCGCAGGTCGCCGGCCACGAACTCGCGCTTGAGCTCCAGTCCAGCGACGAAGAAGAAGATCGCGAGCAGTCCGTCTGCGGCCCACGCGGCCACGGTGAGGTCGAGGTGCAGCGACGCCGGCCCGACCCGCAGGTTCGACAGGTCGGCGTACGCCTCGCGCAACGGCGAGTTGGCCCAGATCAGCGCGAGCGCGGCCGCCCCGACCAGCAGCAGCCCGCCGATGGTCTCGGTGCGCAGCAGATCGCCGATGCGGCGGACCTCGGGCCACGAACCGCGGCCGAACAGGCGGGGGCTGGCGGAACGGTGCATGCGGGCGTCCTCCGGGCACGTCGAACGGATGCCGACCAGACTTCCCGGCACGCCCCGGGTGACGGTAACCGGCCCACCCGGCCGGGAGCAGGGCCGTCGAGAGCGATGTCACACGGCCGTTCGGTCGAGCGGCGGCGGGGTTTCCGGGCCCGAGTGCGTCGAGTCGTCCGGGCTCGAGTGCCGTCGAGAACGAAGTCGTGGCTGTTCCGAATCGATTCAGGACCACCACGACTTCGTTCTCGGCTTCGTTCTCGACGCAGCGCCCTCATGCGTCCTCGCAGATCAAGGCCCACGGGCGGTCCGCCAGGCGGGTCATGACGAGCGTGACCCGCCTGCTGCCCGTGAGGCCGCGCTGCAGCGCGCGGTGCAGGGCGTCGACGTCGCCGGCGAGGCCGCGGCGGCGGATGTCCACCGCGCCGGCGTCCACCGCGCGCAGCCGCCGCAGCAGCGTCTTCTGGTGCCACGGGCCCGAGTCGAGCACCCGCAGGGTGCGCGCGAACGGGGTCGTGAGGCAGGCGTCGCCGGACAGGAACGCGATCTTCTCGTCGAGCTGCCAGGTGCCGGTGGCGCGGGCCAGCTCGGCCACCAGCCCGGCGCGGGTCACCGCCGGATCGGGATCGAGCAGGTAGCGGCCCGGTTCGCGCACCGGCACGGGATCACCCGGCGCGGGCAGCAGCTCGGCGCCCGCGGGCAGCACGGTGGCGCGCGTGCGGGCCCCGGCCAGGGCGGGCGACCACAGCACCGCCTCCTTGAGCTCCCGGCCCACCGACACGAACTCGATCTCCCACCCGGGCGGGACGACGTCGTGCTCGACACCGGGGGCGGCCTTGATCCCGACCGCGGCGACCCGCTCGGTGAGCCCGGTGCACCAGGCCAGCGGCGGTTCCGACGCGCCCGTGCGGTGTCGGCGGCCGCCGCTGCGGCGGGCCGGATCGACGAACGCCGCGGCGACGCCGGTCAGATCGATCTCCCGCACGTCCGCCTCGGCCGTCGTCACCGCCAGCCCGTGCACGGCGGCGTTGCGCGCGGCCATCCACAGGTGCACCGGGTCGCGGTCGACGGCCAGCACGTCGTGGTCGCGGGCGAGCGCGAGCAGATCGCCGCCGATGCCGCAGCACAGGTCGGCGAGGCGGCCGAGCCCGGCGAAGCGCGCCCGCCGGTGCTCGGCGACCTCCTGCGCGGAGGCCTGCTCCAGGCCGTCCCGGGTGAACCACATGTCGGCGGCCCCGGCGAACTTCGCGCGCGCTCGCAGCCGCAGCTCCGCCAGGCCGAACGCGTCGACGACCAGCTCGGTGGGGTAGCGCTCGCGCAGTCGGGCACCCAGCCGCAGCCCGGCGGGGCCGGTCAGCTCCGCGGGGCCGAGCCCGGCCAGCTCGGCCAGCACCGCCTGCCCGTCCGGCCCGGCGAGCGCGTCGAGGCGGGCGAGGTCCACGGGGCAATCCTGGCGGGCCGCGCCTGCGGGGTGGTTGCGGGTCCGCCATCTCGACGATGCGGGTTCGCGACGACCGGACCCCGTCACCACCACCTCGTCACCACCGTGGCGCACGGAAGGGCCGTCGCGGGTTCGGGGCGGGATCATCCCGCGGATCGAGTGAGACCGCTCCCTGCCTCGTTCGCGTAGGTTGCACGGTCATGGAGCTGCACGCGCCGATCGTCGCCGTCACCGTCCACCCGGGACGGGCGCGGATCACCCGCCGGGGCCGGGTCACGCTGCCCGCCGGGGGCTCGGAGGTGGTCGTGCCCGATCTGCCCGGCAGCCTGCTGGAGGAGTCGGTTCGGGTGGTCGGCCGCGGCGAGGGGATGCGGGTGATCGGCGTCGACGTGCGGCACCGCGACCTGGCCGAGGTGCCCGACGAGCGGGTCCGCGCCGCCGAGGCCGCGCTGCGCGACGCCGAGCGGGCGCTGGCCGACGTCGACGCCGCCGACGCGGGCGCAGCGGCCCGGCAGGACCTGCTCACCCGGCTCGCCGAACGCAGCGGGTCCCGGCTCGCCGTCGCGCTCGCCGAGGGCACCACGCAGCTGTCCCAGGTGACCGCCATCGGCGAGTCGGTGGCCGCGGAGGTCGCCGAGGTCGCGAAGCTGCGCCGCCGCTGCGCCGAGCAGCGGGCCGAGGCCGAGCACGCGGTCAACGCGGCCCGAGCCGAGCTCGACCGGCTGCGCAACTCCGGGCGCAGCCGTCGCGAGGTCGTCGTCGCGGTCGAGGCCGCCGGTGCGGGCGAGCTGGAGCTCGAGGCCGTCTACCAGGTCGAGGGCGCCGGCTGGAGCACGGCGTACGACGTGCGGCTCACCGGCTCCGGCGCGGTGGCGCTGACCTGGCACGGGATGGTGTGGCAGCACAGCGGCGAGGACTGGCCGGCCTGCGAGCTGACGCTGTCCACGGCCCGGCCGACGGTCGCGGCGACGGTGCCGGAGCTGGAGCCGTGGTGGGTGGCGCCCGAGCCACCGGTGCGGCCCATGCCCCGCGCCGCAGCGGCGCCGGGCGCCGCGAAGGAGATGGCGGCCTTCGACACCGCCGGGTGGGTGGCCGCCGAGCCGGTGCCCGAGACGTCCGAGCACGCCATCGCCACCAGCTGGCGGTTGCCGCGCCCGACCGCCGTGCCCGCTGACGGCACCCCGCACCGCACCACCGTGACGACCGCGGAGCTGCCCGTGCGCCTGGACCACGTGGTGGCGCCCGCCGTGTCCACCGACGTGCACCTGCGGGCCACCGTCACCAACACCAGCGGGCACGTCCTGCTCGCCGGGCCCGCCTCGTGCTACCTCGACGAGGCGTTCGTCGGCACCACCGCGATCGAGCAGACCGCGCCGGACGCGGAGTTCGAGCTCGCGCTCGGCGTGGACGACCGGGTGGTGGCCGAGCGCGAGCTGACCTCCCGCACGACGCACAAGGCCCGCTTCGGCGCCAACCGCGCCGCGATCGAGGAGTGGACCACGACGGTGGTCAACCGGCGCCCCAGCCCGATCCACCTGGTCGTGCGGGACCGAGTGCCGGTCACCCGCAGCGCCGACATCAAGATCGTCGACGTCGTGCTGAAGCCCGAGCCGGCCGAGCGCGACGACCTGGGTCGCATCGAGTGGACGGCGACCCTGCAGCCGGGCGCGGAGTGGACCGCCACAGCGCGGTTCGGCGTCGAGGCCCCGCGGGACATGCGGCTGACCGGTTGGCAGTGATCAGGCGGTGACCTCGGCGGTCACGGGGGCGTCCCAGTCGATCCGGTGGCGGTGCAGCCAGGCGAACGACTGCGCTCCGGTGCCGGCTGCTCGCTTGAGGAAGATCGGCATGAGCAGGTCGCGGATCCGGCGCGCGATCGGCCCGGCGGCCTTGTAGTTGCTGGTCCGCGCCCCCGCGGCCACCACCTTCTCCACGCGCTCGCGACGCAGCCCCACGAAGGCGGCGAACGCCGCCTGCGGGTCTGCGTGGTCGCGCAGGCAGCGGCCCAGCTCGACGGCGTCCTCGATCGCCATCGACGCGCCCTGCCCCGACGACGGCGACGTGGCGTGAGCGGCGTCGCCCACCAGGACCAGGCGGTCGCGGTACCAGTTCGGCAGCGTCGGCAGGTCGTAGATCGCCCACCCGCGCAGCTCGCCCGGGGTCGCGGCGATGATCCGGGCCGCCGGCGTGTCGTCGTCGGCGAACAGGGTGAGCAGCCAGTCCCGCCACTGCTCGGTGGTCATCGCGGACAGCTCGCCCGGGGCTGGTTCGTCGCGGCGCGGCGGGTTCGCGAACCACCAGACGGTGCCGTCGGGGGCGACCGCCTGGCCGAAGAACGCGCGCTTGCCGAACACCATCTCGTACCGCCCTTCGGGCAGCTCGACGTCGGGCACGCGGGCGTAGCCGCCGATGTTCAGCACGGGAACGTAGCGGGCCCTCGGCGCACCCGGGTCGATGATCGTGCGCACCCGGGAGTGGATGCCGTCCGCGCCGACGAGGACGTCCGCGGTCGCGGTCGTGCCGTCGGCGAAGACGGCCGTGATGCCCTCGGGTGCCTCGCTCACGTCGACGAGCCGCTTGCCGTTGCTGAACGCGATGCCGCGGCGCCGGGCCTCCTCGCGCAGGACGCGGTGCAGGTCGGCGCGCTTGAGGGTGATGCCGACGGTCCCGTCGGGCAGCGGCTCGCCCGTGCTGACCTCGCCGAGCACCTTGCCCGTCCCGCTGCGGAAGGTCATCGCGCTCGTGGGGAACCCGACGTCGGCCAGCACGTGCCCGGCGTCGATCGCGCGCAGCGCGGAGATCCCGTTGACCTGCAGTGTCAGGAAGGAGCCGACGTCCTCGTCGGGATCGGTGCGCGCCTCGTGGACGCTCACGGCGACGCCGGCCTTCTGCAGCGCCATCGCCGCGACGGGACCGGCGACACCGCCCCCGATCACCAGTGCTGTGCGTGCTGCGGGCATCTCGTCGCCTCCGATAAGGTTTGTTCGATGAGCCAAGTATCTAGTGATACCAAGTCTCTTGGAGTGACGAGATAATGTCAAGCGCGCTGCACGCCGAGCTCGGGGACGCCCTGCGGCGGTTCATCGCGAACGTCGTGCTGCACAACCAGAAGGTCGCCCAGGAGCTGGGGCTGGGGGCGAGCGACTCGCAGTTCATCTCGCTGCTGCAGACCCACGGCCCGCTCACCCCGGGCCGCCTCGCGGAGCTCTCCGGCCTCACGACCGGCTCGGTGACGGGGGTGCTCGACCGGCTGGAGAAGGGTGGCTACGTCCGCCGCGAGCGGGACCCGCACGACCGGCGCAAGGTGATCGTGGACCTCGTCCCGGCCGCGGCCGCGCGGCTGGCCGAGCACTACCGGGAGCACGGCGAGCAGCTCGCCGCCGTCATGGCGCGGCGCAGCGACGAGGAGCTGGCGGTGATCCTGCGGTTCTTCGACGACCTGCTCGCCGAGTGATCGAACGGGGGCACCACGAAGGCGACGAACGGCCCTTTCGTCCACTCCGAGTGGACGAAAGGGCCGTTCGTTGAAGTTGTGCGAGCAAGTGGTGGTCCGGGTGCGCGATCTGGTGCCGCGGCGCTGGCTCGCGAGCCGTCCGCCAGGGCGCCGATCGCTCAGAAGTGCACGTACTCGTACTCGAACGGCTTCCCGTTGATGCCCTGGCTCGGCGGCGCGACCCAGGCGGCGATCTTGCCCGGCTCGTACACCGGCCGCATGAGCGAGCGGACGTGCTCCTTGTCCGCGGCGCTGGGCAGCCACTCGTCGCGGTTCTGCTCCCACAGCTCCTCGCTGATCAGCTCGCCGTGGGGGGTGACGTGGTGGCCGGCGAAGATGCCGACCTTGCGGTTGAACCCGACGTGGGGCAGGTAGAGGTGGGTGTCGATGCCGAACCGGTCGAGGATGCGGTTCCAGCGCTTGAGGCCGGTCCGGCAGTCGGCGACGTACTCCGAGCGCAGGTCGTGGTTGAGCGCCAGCAGTGCGGGGACCTGCTCGGTGGTGATCCGGTCGCCCTCCACGACCTCGATCTCGGCGGCGTCCTCGGTGAGCACGTGGTCGTCCTGCCGCCGCTCCTCCTGCCAGCGCCCCTTCAGCCCGGCGGTGAAGTAGTTCGCGGCGTTCGTGCTCTGCTCGGAGCCGAACAGGTCGAGGCTGACCGAGTAGTGGAAGTTCAGGTACTTCTGGATCACAGCGAGCGGGATGCCGCCGTGCGGGGCGATGTCGTCGGTGTCGTGCTCGCGCATCAGCTCGGCGGTGCGCTGCACGACCCGGTCGATGCCGGTGGTGCCCACGAACATGTGGTGCGCCTCTTCCTTGAGCATGAACTCGCACGTGCGGCTCAAGGGGTCGAAGGCGGATTCCCTGAGGGTGCCCAGCTGGTACTTGCCGTCGCGGTCGGTGAAGTAGGTGAACATGTAGAACGACAGCCAGTCGGGCGTCTCCTCGTTGAACGCGCCGAGGATGCGGGGGCTGTCCAGGTCGCCGGAGTTGCGCTGCAGCAGTGCGTCGGCCTCCTCGCGGCCGGCGCGGCCGAAGTAGGCGTGCAGCAGGTAGACCATCGCCCACAGGTGCCGGCCCTCTTCGACGTTGACCTGGAACAGGTTGCGCAGGTCGTACAGCGACGGGGCGGTCAACCCCAGGTGCCGCTGCTGCTCGACCGAGGCGGGCTCGGTATCGCCCTGGATCACGATCAGTCGCTGCAGGTCGGCGCGGTGCTCGCCGGGCACCTGCTGCCAGACCGGCTCGCCCTTCTGCTCGCCGAACGCGATCCGCCGGTCCGGGTCGCGCTCGGCCAGGAAGATCCCCCACCGGTACTCGTCCATCGGCACGTGCGCGAAGTGCGCCCAGCCCTCCCGGCCGACGTCGACGGCGGTGCGCAGGTAGACGTCCTCGGTGGGCAGCGCCGGGCCCATGGTCTTCCACCAGGTCAGGAAGTTCGGCTGCCACGCCTCCAGGGCCCGCTGCAGCTTGCGGTCACTGGCCAGGTCGACGTTGTTGGGAATCTTCTCGGCGTAGTCGATCGCCATCGGTCACACCCGCTTCCGGTCGAACTCGGCCCGTCGTCCCGTGCCGTAGCGGCGCAGCGCACCGGCCGGCCCGGACGCGTTCGGGCGCACGAAGATCCAGTTCTGCCAGGCCGACAACCGCGCGAAGATCCGCGACTCCATCGTCTCCGGGCCGACGAACCGCAGGTTGGCCTCCAGTCCGGTCAGCGCGTCCGGCGACAGCGAGCAGCGCTCCTCGAGCAGGATGCGGATCTCGTCGTCCCAGTCGATGTCGTCGACCGCTTCGGTCACCAACCCCAGCTCGGCGGCCTCCACCGCCGCGATCCGCCGCCCGGTCTCCGGGCGCAGCTTCGCCACGGCGTCGTCGTCGCCGTAGAACCGCGACGCCAGCCGGGTCAGGCCGTTGCCCATCGGGAAGGCCCCGAAGTTCGCGTCGGTCAGCACGATCCCGGCCGGCTCCTCGGCACCGGTCTCGTCGAGCGTGCCGTCGAGCATGTACTGGCGGTCGCAGGCCAGGGCGAGCTCGAGGAGGGCCCCGGCGAAGCACGAGCCCGGCTCGATCAGCGCGATCAGCGACCGTGAGGTCACGTCCAGGCGCTTGAGCACGCGCTTGACGTAGTGGCGGATCTCGTCCACCAGCCAGTCCGCCCCGGCGTGCTCAGCGAGCAGCCGTTCGTGGGCGAGCACGCGGTCGAGGTCACCGCGGGTGCGGAACACCCACGTGCCCAGCTCCAGCTCGTTGGTGCGCAGCCGCAGCACCAGGTCGTCCAGCTCGCGGGTGACCGCCAGCGGCCAGAACGCCGCACCTCGCTCGTGGATCTCCCCGACCGATCCGGGGGCGTCCGCCGACGGCCCGGACACGGTGATCTCCACCAACCCCAGCGCCCGGTCGAACGTCGCCGACACGTGCGGATAGCTGATCCCGTCGCCGGTCACGGTGCGCTCCAGCGCAGGCAGCGCGATGCCGCGGGCGCCGGCCGGGCGGGGGGAGCGGGCCGCCGCCTCGGCGGCGCGCTCGCGCACCGTCTCCTCCCAGCGCCGGTTCGGGACGGCCTCGTCGACCAGGCCCCACTCCACCGCCTGCTTGCCGCGCACGCCTTCGGCCCTGGTGGCGAAGACGTCCGCGCGGTCCTTGCGCACCCGCCGCTTGTCGGTCACCCGGGTCAGCCCGCCGGTGCCGGGCAGCACGCCGAGCAGCGGCACCTCCGGGAGCGACACCGCCGAGGAGTTGTCGTCGACCAGCAGGATCCGATCGCACGCCAGTGCCAGCTCGTACCCGCCACCCGCGGCGGTGCCGTTCAGCGCGGCGATGTACGTCTGGCCCGAGCACTCGGTCGCGTCCTCGATCCCCAGCCGGGTCTCGTTGGTGAACTTGCAGAAGTTCACCTTCCACGGATGCGGGGACGCCGCCAGCATCCGGATGTTCGCCCCCGCGCAGAAGTTGCGGTCCTTCGCGCTGGTGATCACCACGGCGCGCACCTCGGGGTGCTCGAACCGCAGCCGCTGGGTCGCGTCGTACAGCTCGATGTCCACCCCCAGGTCGTACGAGTTCATCTTCAGCTCGTACCCCGGCGCCAACCCGCCGGACTCGGCCACGTCCAGCCGCAACCAGGCGATCTCGCCGTCGAACTCGAGCTGCCAGTGCTTGTAGGACGCCGGGTCGGTGTCGAAGGAGACGGTGGGCATGGGGGCCGCTTCGTGGTCGGACGCTTCGTTCTGGGACATGGTGGGGCTCCTCTGCGCGTCGCCGGTCAATCTACAACAACATCGATCGACGCGCCATTGTTGTAGAACTTCAGGGGTTGAGGCGGAGGAATCCGCCGCGTGCGGGGCCGCTTCCCGGGGTAGCTCGGCTCGCGCCCGGGCGAGCGCGGCGGCGGGTTGCGACCCGCGCGCAGGTGCTGGTGGAACACGGTCATCAGCGCGCTCGTCACCGCGTCGCCGACGGGCAGGACGGCGCCGACGCGACTGGACGCGCCCAGCCCGAGCAGGGCGGACGCCAGCCCCAGCTGCTCGTCGCCGGGGCGGACGTCGGCGAGCGCGGAGTCGCACGCGGAGAGCACCATCAGCGGCGGCGAGGTGGTGAGCCGCACCAGGTCGTAGACGGTGACCGGCTCGTCGGTCAGCTGCAGGGCGGAGGAGAGCGGGTTGTCGGTCCGCAGGCGGCCGGTGCGGCGATCGTGCGCGATGCCGGACCCGTCGAGGCACAGGTGACCTGGGCCACGGTCGCCTCCCGGCCGGCGGGGCGGACGGGCAGCCGGACGCCGGTGCGGCGCTCTCTTCGATCGCGCGCGGCAGATCGGGGCCCGCCACCCGCACGACCGGGCCGTCCGGTGGGCGGCCGCTACCGTCCTCGCGGTCCCGCAGCCGCAGCCGGGTCGATGGGCTGACCGAGATCGCGCGGCCCGCAGCGGCCGGCCGGACCCCTACGGAACGGCGTGCAGCAGGCCGGTCGGCGCCACCACGAGATCGCCCGGCGGCAGGTCCGGCGGCGCGAGCAGCAGGTCGGCGAGCCGGCCCGCCGCACGTTCGGTCAGCGCGACCAGCCGCGGCGCGGAGGCGTGCGCAGGCGGCGCAACCCGAACTGCAGCGCGGCGCGGCGGGCGCGCACGGCGTCGACCGGTCCGAGACCGTGCACCGTCGCGCGCGCCGTGGAGGCGACCACCGCGTTCAGCCGCTGGTCGACCGCCAGGTACTCGACGAGGACCGCCTCGTCGAGCGTCCGCGTAGCCGGGGGAGGGACAGCTCGTGCAGGTCCGGTCCGGCGGTCCGGCCGCGGGCAGGCCGGGACCGCGCCCGGATCGAGGACTCCAGCTGTGCCTGCCGGCGGAGCAGGGCCGCGGTGGGCCGGCCCTCGGCCGCGGCGAGGTGATCTCGGCGACCGACCTGGCGCAGCGCCGCCAGCTCGTCGTGCAGCTCGGGATCGTCCGGGGAAGGGCGCTGCGCCGCTGCAGTGCGCTCGCCCCTCCACCTCGGCCCGGTCCACCTCGGCCCGGTCCACCTCGGCCCGGTCCACCTCGGCCCGGTCCACCTCGGCCCGGTCCACCTCGGCCCAGTCAGGCTCGGCTCGGTCCGGCTCGGTCCGGCACGGCCGCGGCTCGCCCGTCCGCCACGGCGAGCCGGATCCCGAGCGCCAGCGCCGCCCGGCACCCGGGCCCGAGCGCAGGCCGCGGGTGCGCAGCTCGCTCCCGTGAACCGGTTCAGACCAATCCGCGGGCGGCCTCCCGCAACCGGTAGCGCTGCACCTTCCCCGTCGCGGTCTTGGGCAGTTCGTCGACCTGCACGACCCTGCGCGGCCGCTTGAACGACGCCAGCTCCTGCTTGCAGAACGCGACGATCTCGTCCTCGTCGACGCTCCGGCCGGGCATCGGCACGACGAACGCGACCGGCTTGTCGAGCCCGTCGGCGTCGGGAACCCCGACGACGGCGGCCTCGGCGACCGCCGGGTGGGCGAGCACGCGCGTCTCCACCTCGGTGGGGCTCACCCAGATGCCGCCGACCTTGAGCACGTCGTCGGCGCGGCCGAGGCAGGTCCACGAGCCGTCGGCGTTGCGCACGTAGGTGTCGCCGGTGCGCATCCACTCGCCCTGGAACACCGCCCGGTTCACCTCGGTGCGGCACCAGTACCCGGTGCACAGCGACTCGCCGGCTACGTAGAGCATGCCGGGTTCGTCGGGCACGTCGATGACGCTGCCGTCGGCGCGGCGCAGCTCCACCCGGTACCCGGGTACGGGGAACCCGGAGCTGCCGGGCACGACCTTCCCGGGCACGTTGGAGATGAAGATGTGCAGCGCCTCGGTGGAGCCGATGCCGTCGAGGATCTCGAAGCCGTACTGCTCGCGCACGCCGTGGTACATGCGCGGCGGCAGCGCCTCGCCCGCCGAGATCCCGTTGCGGACGGTCGCGAACGTGTCCGCGGGCAGTTGTGCGGCCAGCAGCGGTCCCCAGAAGCTGGGGCCGGCGAAGAACAGGGTGACGCCGTGGCGGCGGACCAGGTCGCCGTACAGCTGCGGGGAGGGCCGGCTCGGCTCCAGCACGGCGCTGGCGCCGACCGACAGGGGGAAGAACAGCGAGTTGCCGATGCCGTAGGCGAAGAACAGCTTCGCCGCGGACAGGCACACGTCGTCCGGCTCGATGCCCAGCACCTGCGCCGCGTACGTCTCGGCGACGTAGCGGATGTCGGCGTGGCGGTGCATCGCGCCCTTCGGGGTGCCGGTCGTGCCGGAGGTGTAGAGCCACAGCGCCGGCGACTCGTCCCAGCTGGGGTACGCGGCCGGCAGCGGCTCGTCGGCGACGAGATCGGCGAAGCGCAGCCCCACGAGCCCCGGCACCTGCGGGGCCTCGGGGCCGGAGAGCACGACGTGCCCGAGGTCCGGGCCCTCCGCGGCCGCAGCGGCCGCCGCCGTGACGGCCGGGGCGAACTGCGGGCTGCCGATCACCATGCGGGCCCGGGAGTCGGTGACGAGCTTCGCCAGCTCGCCGCCGGTCAGCATCGTCGAGCAGGGCACGGCCACCGCGCCGAGGTACATCGTGGCGAGGATCGCGACCGCGAGATCGATGTCGTCGGCCATCGCGAGCACCACTCGCTCCTCCGGGCGCACGCCGTGCTCGGCGAGCCCGGCCGCTACCCGGCGGACCTGATCGGTCAGCTCGGCGTAGGTGGTGGCGCCCGAGGGGTGGTGGAAGGCGATGCGGTCGCCGTCACCTGCGGCGACGCGGCGTTCGGTGAGGTAGACGGCGGCGTTGAACGGCTCGGTCATGACCGAACCACCCGTGGTGGGGCGTACGTCATCGTGGTGGCCTCCACGTCCGGTCCGAGGTGAGGTCACTCTACGAGGTGATGAACGGTCGTCAAGGATCCGTAGCAGATCGTTCGATGGTTGACCTTGTGGAGAGGACGGCTTTCCAAGGTATGCGCATGCTGCTATGAACGGCTGTGTCCGGGCACACACGCCGAACGTTCAAGGGAGAGCGACAGGATGCAGACCCGAGGAGCAGTCATCCGGCAGACACCGGGCAAGTTCGAGGTCGTGGATCTCGAGGTGGAAGACCCGCGCCCGGGTGAGGTCCAGGTGAAGATGGTGGCGTCGGGGCTGTGTCACTCCGACGACCACGTCGCGACGGGCGACATCCCGGTGGGCGTCTACCCGTTCGCCGGCGGTCACGAAGGCGCCGGCATCGTCACGAAGGCCGGTCCGAACACCAAGGGGCTCAAGGAGGGCGACCACGTCATCTTCTCGTTCCTGCCCTCCTGCGGGCACTGCCGCTGGTGCGCGTCGGGCATGCAGAACCTCTGCGACCTGGGTGCCGGGCTGCTGGCCGGCTCGCGCTGGGATGACCCGACGTCGTTCCGGCTGAAGCTCGCCGGGACCGACACCCCGGTGGGCCAGATGTGCGGCATCTCGACGTTCGTCGAGACGACGACGGTGTCGCAGGACTCGTGCGTGAAGGTGCCGGACGACGTCCCGCTCGAGGTCGCCTGCCTGCTCGGCTGCGGCGTCGGCACGGGCTGGGGCTCGGCGGTGAACTCCGGCGGCGTGAAGCCGGGTGACACCACCATCGTCATGGGCATCGGCGGCATCGGCATCAACGCCGTCCAGGGCGCGGCGCACGCCGGCGCGTCCAACATCATCGCCGTCGACCCGGTCGCCTTCAAGCGCGAGAAGGCCCAGGAGCTCGGCGCCACCCACGCGGTGGCGAGCATGGAAGAGGCCACCGAACTGGCCAAGCAGTTCACCAACGGCCAGGGCGCCGACCAGACGATCGTCACCGTCGGCGTGCTCAAGCCGGACATGATCGGCCAGGCCATGGCGTCGATCCGCAAGGCGGGCACGGTCGTGGTCACGGCGCTGGGCAACATGAACGACACCACGCCGGTGCCGATCTCGCTGGCCGACCTGACCCTGTTCCAGAAGCGGCTGCAGGGCGCGCTGTTCGGCGCGTCCAACCCGAACTGGGACATCCGCCGCCAGTTGGAGCTCTACCGCTCCGGCGTGCTCAAGCTCGACGAGCTGGTCACCAAGACCTACACGCTCGACGAGGTGGCGCAGGGCTACCAGGACATGCACGACGGCAAGAACATCCGCGGCGTCATCCGCTACGACAGCTGACCAGCGGCGACATCGGCGGGGCGGGCGTCCGGGCCGCCCC
>Ga0065720_1019507_pt1 | contig 24835 bp, 24 predicted proteins | sample Thericmetagenome_FD_59107 | JGI IMG/M metagenome (GOLD analysis project Ga0065720, IMG submission 59107) | Thermophilic microbial communities from the Joint Bioenergy Institute, California, USA of rice/straw/compost enrichment - eDNA_2 v2... | ecosystem: Engineered > Solid waste > Grass >... | reverse complement strand
TTTTTTTTTTTTTTTTTTTTTTTTTTTTTTTTTTTTTTTTTGCTCGTGATGTGCATATATGCCTTTGTGAAGACAGTTTTAAATCAGTTTGGTACTGAAGGTTCCATAATTATGACTTTGCAGCTGTATGGCACAAGCCAGCAAAGACGAAAAGCACTCGGGACATTCAAGCTCTCAATCCAATCTTTGGAGTCTGCAGACAATGAGTGCATGAAACTGTCAAAAGAAGGGGCTCGTAGCAGTTTGCATGTTAAATGTCTCACCAATGTTTCTCTTTCACGCCACATTTTGGATGCCCACCCGCTCTCTAGGAATTGAAGGTGAACCAACACGCAACCAAACGGAAATGTCCCGAAGTTTAAGTCGACATTTACAGCAATCCAGGCATTCTCGCAAGAGTAGCTGGAAGAATACTCTGTGATCTAGTAAACCCGTCTTTGTGCTAGCAGATCAGGGTTCCTGCCTTGTAGTTGCTGCTATACTGTGTGTTTCCGTGTGTTTCCCAGGATCGAAGACTTTGCCGCCCATCATTAGGCAATTCTGTGTGGCAACCGTGATAATTAGGGGTATTTGAATGGGTTTGTTGCTGTAAGCGGGGTGTTAATTAGCTTACATGGCTTAGGCATGTTTCAATAGTAATCTTACACCTATGTTCAAAGTCACCTGAAATCCTTTGACCCTGTCTTGCTTCGTGGTCTGGAAGAGCATCACGCCTAGGCAATATCGCTGAGTCTTATTCAGCCCTAAGCCCAAATTCTGCAAAGTCTTTCCCTCTCCAGGGTTGATCTAGACTAGGTGAGTCAAACCGCGCATCCCCATACTTCCAGAGATCAACTCCCAGCTTCATTGAAAACTGGGGTTTGCATAGTCTATTAATAATGCAATAAATAACTCCGGCTCTGGTGAATATAACACATGTCAATGGCCTCACATATCTGAGTTTTTCCTAGGCATGATGTAATGGAGATAACCCTTGTAGGTGACAAAAATTTCGCTCTCGTCCCGCCATCATGGGTCTGTGCTCGTGTGTGGCTCGCGCAAACTTTTAAGAGTTTCGGTCCTTGCGTACAAAATGAGGGGCATTCAGTGCAATTAAGAGGTATCTCATTCTGTCATATGGCTGAAAAACTCCGAAGGCAACCTGAGCTAGGAGTTAGCCTTAGAGTAGCTAAGGTACTACAAAGGTTGATGTGAGTTTTAGTCAAGACCTGACCACTGGGGTGACCCGGGTTTCTTCGAGATCATAAGCTTTTTTCATTGTCTTGATGTTGTCACTTTTAACCCACCAATTCCCAATATTCAACAGTCAATTACAAAGGCGGTCTCCCGTTACGTGCCTTCTTTACCCATCTTTTCTTAAGGTGGATCATAGCCCGATTAAATCCTCGATGTTCTAACTCTCTATCCAACTTTCAAAAGCAATTGTTTGTGTTTTTGCCTGACCTTATAGGGTATTCGACCTACTAGTATATCAAGCAGCCTCATCTGCTAGATATGCTGCACATATAGGTAGGCAAGCTTCGGTCTCCCCGTGCTGCATGTGGCTTGGATTGCTTGGACCCTTCTCAGCCGGTTTGCCTGCATTTATGGCGCCGCCAGTGTCACCCGATACCATTCTTCGGACATGGCCGTGAGCAGCGCTCTGGTAGGCCCTTCTCGGCTTAGGCATTGGTATCCAAAGACGGGGGCAAGTGACTCGTGATAGTTACGGACAACGCTCTTTCTATGTATCGTCCTGTCGACTCGCACCCAGAAGTCCGTCCCGAATCGCTGCAGTACGTTCTTACCACCGCCAAGTCTGAAACATGTTCAATGGTTGTCTCTCCTCACAAGTCAAGTCGCCAAAAAATTGAATGAACAATCGATGGGAATTGATAAGTATGTTGGATGACGGGTAGACTAGCCGAGCATACTCTGCTTGGCATCATGGGTCGACAAGCACTACGGATCCGTGCGTATGTCTCGGATCCGGAAGTAAAAGCAGACGTTGTCGTTCATGATTAACAAGACAAGCCTGAGACATTTGAGCATAGAGGTCGTTCACGAACCAGTCGCAAGATTATCAGGTTCTCATGTCCCTCAGGCGCGTGCACGGCAAGCTATAAAGCGTCTTGTGGCTGAGATATTTTGGGCCAATCCCAAGCAAACATAAACCAGTCGTTGCCTATCGGACGGCAGACAATAACAGTTGATAAGAAGAGAGCTTTGCTTAGCTTTCCTAAAACCTGCTCAGTCCTCGTACGTAGCTCTATGGCAGCCTTCCTGTGTGCTTCAGGTTCTCGGTGTATTGGCTCAGGAGCCAGGTAAATAGCCCGAGGTTTATACCTCACAATCTGGTTGGGTAAGCATAACAGGTGATGGTGACGGCTGGCGGCACAATTGACAAACATTCTACCAACAAACTTGTGCCTCTGGAAATCCTTTTCGGACTGCCCATGTCAAAGAGCTGGGTTGACGTGCGGCACAGACTGGGCGAACCGCAACTGCAGGTAGGGCCAATGGATCGAGCAGAGTGGTCCGACAGGCTGCAGTAGGCGCTGGGGCTTTGGTCCCTACAAGGAAGACAACCCAGCACCTCAGTGGCGAGAAAGCTTTGCATTTCATAGCTGTCCCAAGCCTATACCCCTCTCGAGACTATGAATGATTAGTCCTCTTGACTATTGGTGCGTCCACAACGTGCTTTTAGACTGAATTACCAACAGTCTGAACGGATGTAAGGAACGAGATTATCAAGATGTAGCAATGAGACATAGAAAACGTCGACAAGCGGAGGTAGTTGGTTGACACGACGCACAAATTGTCAGCCTGGACAGTCAGCCGACACTGCCCTCTTTCGCAAGACAGAGGGGAAGGTGGGTTTTGGATGGCACCCAAACATGTCACACTGTGGCCTTCTTCCAGGTTATCTCACCCCGCATCCATCTGGTCAAGCCATGGTTCCAGTGCAGCGACGAGAGTCGCTCAGCCAATGGACGCCAGACAAAGGGCTCAGTTTTCCCACTGTGTCGTCGAACCAGAAGGTACGCACTCCCTCAGAAAAATCCAATTGTGACAAGACGAAAAGCGGAACGAGACTGACCGGTGGGACTAGGTCTTCACGGGCAGGTACGTAATCCGTACACTCGGTGCTGGTATTCCATCGCAGGCTGCACGGGTGCGCGATACGCGAGGACCTGCTCAGGAACTGGAGGAGTTCCAGTGTCAGGCAGCCAGCAATTTGAAAGAATCGAGACAAACCGCCGTACTCGGACTCGGGATCCCTATACCTTGCCTGAGATGATGTTCCGGCGAAATTTCCGAGGTCTTTTTGAGTTTTTGGCTACAGCGTACAAAGCGGTCGATTCCAGCCCGGATCCAAAGTCATTCTTGACCTGATTTTCCAGGCTTCCCTTATGCTCAGAATGTTTGGGCTTGCAGGTGGTGTGGCAAGTTGAAGTACTTGTAGAATCCGTAGCGGTACAGTTCACACTTGTTTGATAGTTAGCGCGAAACCTTGGATAGGGTCCTAATCAGCCATATAGTTGAATTTGCAATTTTCTTCCTCGAAAGTTAGTTGAAATGATTAAGAAATGGATTCTCCATTCATCAATACCACTTCTTTTCTCTGGAAGTAGTCTTTTTTGTAGTTGCGTTGTGATATCGTTGGACAAATCTTGATCCTAAAGTTTTGCGCTGACGAACAAATCAGGGGAGTATTGTACGTAAATCTGCACACGGCAAAGCCTCGACCAGCAGCGCTACAATTCATACTGTGACATACGGTGCAAGTTGACTTGGATGCTCCGTGCACAAAGTGTTAAGCGTTGGTCATTGGGTCGACAGCCGGTCAAGGGACCATCGCTTGGCCCACCGCTCTCCCCACTGGCCAGCAGGGACCAAAGCAAGGGGCCCCGCTTTCTCAACGTCGGATCCCCCAGAGTGGGTTCTCAGGTGCCGGCCATCCATCCCGTCCCAAGGTCTGGTCTGCAGCGACTTTTTTGCGTCGCAGCGGGCTCTCGTCACTTTCCAGTTTGTGGGAAAGTCAGCAACGTCAAAAACAGACAGTATACTATGGAGCAACATCATAGGCGGAGCGGTGACGGCTGTTACTTACATACGCCCATGACATGAGCTGCAGCCGCTGTCAGCGCGCGCAGCGCTCTGCCCGCCAAGTGCCAAGTGCCCTGCACCAGCGCCACGACTTGCACCAATCTGGAATGGCGCGATAAGGGGGTGAGCGAGAAGCTTAGGGGATGCTGGTGTGCAGGTGTGGAAGAGAGCAGGCACAGCGTGTAATGAGTACAGCCGGGCGTTGCTGCGCTTGTTGTGGTGTTGGTCCCGGTCTTTTGCAGCCCCCTCCATAAAGGCTCAAGGCGGACCAGCCCCAGGCTGAGTTTAGCGTGGATGGGGACCTGGATGGACCAATCAGCGCGCACATCCCGTCTGCGGCCAAAATGTGCTTGATCTCGAATCCTCCCTCTTTCTGTCCCCATATTACCCACAGTTCCAAGGCCGCACGACGACATAGCGAAGCGCCATTCTCCCCCATTTCAGATGATCTCAACGACCGGCTTTCCGATCCCACCGCCGTCGCATCGTAACCCCCCGATCCTTCTGCCGAAAGCGACATTGGATCTGGCTTGAAGGGAGCCTCTTTACTAGACCATGGCGGTCTTCGCCATGGGCTGGCAAAAGCCCGACAATGTCGCCGGGTCGTCTGCCCCAGCGATTATGGTCGGGCTGTTTGTCGCCAGTGGTGGGCTATTATTTGGCTACGATATTGGGTAAGACATGTCGTGTTGTGGTGTTGCAGGTGTGCCGGAACATTGGGGAGAAGTGTGACTGACCTGTCCACCGTAGCGCAATCAACGGCATTCTGGCCATGGACGCATTCAAACGAGACTTCACGACAGGATACGTGAGCGAAGATGACAAGCTGGGTATGTCCCCGGCACAAGTAGCATTGATCGTCGCGATGCTCAGCGCGGGAACGGCTGTCGGGGCGCTGCTGTCTGCTCCGATGGGAGACTTTTGGGGTCGTCGAACATCGCTCATTGTCGCTATCGGCATCTTTTGTATCGGCGCCATTTTGCAAGTTTGTGCGAGCAGGATACCACTTTTGGTTGTTGGGAGGTATGAGCAAGAACCATCGGATGTTTGCGCAGGCTGCGCGTTGTTCGATGCTGACTTCGTTCGTATTAGGACGGTGGCAGGTCTCGGTGTTGGTATCGTTTCCGTTCTGGTCCCGTTATACCAGTCCGAGATGGCGCCCAGGTGGATTCGTGGTACATTAGTCTGCGCCTATCAGCTTTCCATTACGATGGGTCTTCTTGCCGCCGCAGTCGTTAATATCTTAACGTATAAGCTCGAGTCAGCAGCAGCCTATCGCATTCCAATCGGTCTCCAGCTCACCTGGGCTGTCGTGTTAGCTCTCGGTCTTCTCATCCTTCCTGAAACACCTCGATATCTCATCAAGCGTGGGCGCAAGGACGATGCAGCCCTGTCCCTTAGCCGTCTTCGACGACTCGACATCACGCACCCGGCACTAATTGAGGAACTGGCTGAAATCGAAGCTAACCATCAATACGAAATGTCTTTGGGTCCCGACACCTACAAGGACATCATTTTCGGAGAACCTCATCTCGGCCGTCGTACGCTGACTGGCTGCGGCTTACAAATGCTCCAGCAGCTGACTGGCGTTAACTTCATCATGTACTACGGGACCACCTTCTTTAACGGAGCAGGTGTTCAGAATCCACACACGATCTCTCTGATCATGCAGATCATCAACGTGGTGTCGACATTCCCTGGTTTGTTTGTGGTTGAATCCTGGGGGCGACGCAGACTGCTTATAGTGGGTGCAATTGGCATGGCGATCAGCCAAATCCTTATCGCTGCCTTCGCTACCGCCATGGGTCAGGATAACCAGACTGCCCAGAACCGGATATTAATCGCCTTTGTGGCAGTATATATCTTCTTCTTCGCAGCCTCTTGGGGGCCCGTGGTATGGGTCGTCACGTCCGAGATCTACCCGCTCAAAGTTCGCGCGAAATCCATGTCGGTGTCGACCTTCTCGAACTGGCTACTCAATTTCGGTATTGCTTATGGCACGCCCTTCATGGTCGATACTACTGGTGTCAAGGAAGATGGGAGGGTACGAACAGCAGATCTGGGCTCTCGCGTCTTCTTTGTATGGGGTACATTCTGTCTGCTTTCGATTGCGTTTGTGTGGTACATGGTGTACGAGACGAGCAAGATGAGTCTCGAGCAGATCGACGAAATGTACGAGCGCGTCAACCACGCGTGGAACAGCCGCAATTTCCAGCCCAGCTGGAGCTTCCAGCAAATGCGCGACCTTGGCTACTCTGACAGTGGTGTCCCTCCAGATCCCCAAGTAGAGCTGCAGCAACAACAATCGAACCAGAACCACTCGTCATCCTCGTCGTCATCGTCGTCATCGAGAAGCAGTACCTCACAATCGGAATCTGGCGGTAGTAGCGCACCAACGGGTATCACAGCTCCGAGTTTGCCTAACTCCCAAGATAACAAATTCATGTCGAACTTAGGCCATGTCGATTTTAGTTACTGATGCTCCGCTTTCTTTTTTTTCTTTTTTTTGCTATTTCCTTCGGGATATGATGTTTTAGTACATGTTAGGGATGTCGGTCGTTTTCATCTTGGTATTGCTCATTTCTTAGCGATGTTGGGTGATATATATTAGCGATGGAGTTTTCTGATATGTCGGAGTTCAAGGAGGGAGGCCGGGCGTCAATATGTGGGTATATCATTGGGTATCAAATGTCGTTTTCCGTTGTACTTCTTTTGGATATTGCGGAAGAGGGATTTGGGCATATATGAGCTTTTGATATCTATGGTTTTAGTTTCCTGTGTAGCTGGATTCAGGTCAAGTTCATGTTTGGCCTGGGATGACATCTTGTCCTCGGACATGATAAAATAGTACTACTAGTATATTCCCTGACCACAGTGCTTCCCATGGATAGCATCTGTCTTGTTGAATGAGAAGTGAACCTCCTGTCCGCTTGAGCAAGACTTGTGTCCGACTCGACCGATTTCATCCAAGGTGCTGTGCCACGAGTCAAGCCGAATGCTTCTGCCCGAGTGGCCACAAAGAGCGTGGAACAACAAACGATTTCCTCATGTACGGCCCGATCTCGTACCTGGCTTTGCCAAATCACGCACACACCAAGTGTCGCTCTCCACACAGTGGCAGTCCTGTTGACTCGGTGGATGTCTGTGCATGTTGTGTTTGTGGCCCTTTAATACATTAATTGCCAGTGTTTAACAACACATCTTCACACGGAGCCGAAGCCGGCTTTCCTTGTACTACCAGTCACCAGCACTTTTTGCCAGACACCTTCAAGCGTGTTGATCGCTAATTTGCTCTCCTTTGTGAGCCAATATTGACTTCTATTATACTCCTGTTTGGTTCCCTATCACGCATTTGATGCGATGTCCAGGGGCTGCTGTCAGCCCCTCACCAATGGCGTACTGGTTATCTCGAAATTAAAGAATAGAGGAGCATTACCTATCATCATTGATCCCGATCCAGGCATCCATTTAGTTTTCCATTGCCCTGGAAGCAAGTTTCTGCCTCTCCTCAAAGCGACCGCGGCCTGCCAATTCACGCCATGACAAAATTGACAGCCACAACTTCAATCCAGGGAGGAGCGTCTGGCTGTGATCATGCGCGTACTTACCTCATCACTGTAGGAAACACAGCAGAACCATGTGATGCAACTCCAAAGAATGTTCGGAGACTTGGCAGATCAGCTGTTGGCACAGAGCCAGCTGGCAATATTTTGAACTCATCAGTCCTCAAGCCTGTCGGTCGCTCTCTCAGTCACACAATACTCCAGTCCTATGCTGACAGGGTGAGTTTTGAACTGATAAAGCTGATTATCAGCTACCTAGTTTGCTTTAACTGTCACAAAAGGCTATTTGACTTTCTTTCTGATGGTGCTAATGTTGAACCGAGGTGTCTTCATCATCGAGTTTTTCGAGGTTACCCTGCTCCTTGGTCACAACCAAGGCCATAAGGCTCATGAAGCCGCTCATCGTTCTGATCATTGGCATTCGGGTGGTATTTGCCGAGGCGGCTAGGGGGGTCGGCATTGAGGCAGAGGTCAAGCCAACAATTTGGGCAAACATCCACAAGTCAAATCCGGTGTCATCGGTCAAGGAGAAATTTCTCTCGGGTTGGAGACGGAAAATCTTCCAACTCGACGACATAGAGTCCTTCAACTCACTTGCATTTGGTCTGTTACTCTTACTGTTCTTGCTGGTAGGTGGCTTGGCCTATCTGACCAGGGGCCGCCAGCATAGAACATCGAGAAAAGGAGTAACACAAGCAAGCCAGAGGCCCATCTTGGTCGCTATGGCATCGTTCACATTTCTCTCGCTCCTCCTTCTCACAGCATTGCATCTGCATCTTAGTTCATCCACACAGCACGAACACCTCTCGACTACATGGATATTCGGTCCTCACTCTTCTGCATCAGCAGCCTCAAACCAGGAACCAACATACACACTCTCCCCAGAGGTTGATACGGGCCAGAATGTGCTGCCGAACATCAAAGATCCAGAAGCCATCAATCCGCAAGCTATTTGCCCCGGGTACAAGGCCGCAGATGTTCGGTATACACAAGACGGAAGCTTCACAGCAAACCTGCACCTTGCAGGAAAGCCGTGTAATTTGTACGGCAATGACATTGAGCACTTGATTTTGGAGGTTGAGTTCCAGGCTTCAGACCGCTTGCACATTGAGATTAAGCCAAGATACATTGGTCGGGAGAATGAAACATGGTTCCTTCTCCCAGATGTGCTGGTTCCGCGTCCTCGGCCGGAGTCTTGGTCAGAGCAAGGGCCGAGTGATTTTGAAGTTGAATGGTCCAATGAGCCAACTTTCTCGCTCACAGTGAAGCGTCGGGAGACAGGGGACATCCTGTTCTCAACAGAGGGAACAGTACTAGTCTACGAGGACCAGTTCGTAGAATTTGTGAGCTCGCTGCCTGAGAATTACAATCTTTATGGACTGGGTGAGGTAATCCACGGGTTCCGGCTAGGAAATAATTTGACGAGTAGGCTAAGCTTGACCAGTTAATGATGAGTAAAAACCACTGACGATGTTTAGGAACGCTTTATGCCGCCGATGTGGCAGACGACATCGACGCAAACATATATGGAACTCACCCTATCTACCTCGATACCCGGTATTTTGAAGTAAATGAGGAGGGCTACATGACCTATACACCATATGCAGCTGCAACAGACAGGACAACCAGCTATGTGTCCTACACCCATGGTGTATTCCTCCGGAATGCCCACGCACAAGAGGTCCTCTTGACATCCGAGGGTATCACATGGCGAACCCTGGGTGGTAGCATCGACTTATATTTCTTCAGCGGGCCCACGGCAGATGCCGTCATCCAGTCATACCAGCGAACTGCAATCGGGTTCCCTGCCGCACAGCAATACTGGACTTTGGGCTTTCATCAATGCAGGTGGGGTTATGAGAATTGGACCGTTGTACAGGAAGTCGTGGAAAACTTTTCCAGGTTTGAAATTCCCCTGGAGGCGATCTGGAGTATGGCAGATCCTCCCTACTCTCGAAGAAGGAATCATAGGCTAACATACTTCCTTGACAGCCGACATTGATTATATGAACAAGTACCGTGACTTTGAAAATGATCCTCAGAGATACAGCTACGAAGAAGGGGCGGAGTTCCTGGATCGATTGCATTCCAATGGCCAACATTACATACCGATTATCGACTCGGCCATCTATGTTCCGAACCCGGAAAATCCAGAGGATGCTTATCCGACATATGATCGAGGTGTGAAGGCCAGTGCCTTCCTGCTGAACCCGGATGGTTCCATTTACTACGGAGCAGTATGGCCTGGATACACCGGTATGACATGAAGAGAGAAAGCCTGCCAGAAATCCTTGACGCTAATATTAAAGATAGTCTTTCCAGACTGGGTCGGTGCCGTCTTGAACGGAACGGGCACTATTGACTGGTGGATCGAAGAATTATCGATTTGGTCGGAGAAGGTTGCTGTAAGTTGACGGAGTCGAGGAATGTACCGTGCCGAGAGAACTAGCTGACCTGTCTGCTCAGTTCGATGGAATTTGGATTGACATGTCCGAGGTATCACTGTCGAAAACAACGTTCCCCCTGCATCAGTACTAACCGGTTCACAGGTTGCTTCGTTCTGCGTGGGAAGTTGCGGTACTGGAAACCTCACGCTCAACCCGGTTCACCCTCCCTTTGTACTACCTGGAGAGCCGGGAAATCCGATCTTGGAATACCCAGAGGGGTTCGAGCTCACTAATTCCTCAGAGGCAGCGTCAGCTTCAGCAGCCAAGCATTCTCGCACTGCAGCGGCTAAGCCAACCAGCACGACCAAGACGTCTAGCTACCTTCGGACCACTCCAACTCTTGGGGTGCGGAATGTCAACTGGCCACCATATACAATCAATAACTTTCACGGCGATCTGGCTGTACATGCGGTCAGTCCTAATGCAACTCATCACGGAGGATACCTCCAATACGATTTTCATAACCTCTTTGGACATCAGATTCTGAATGCCACCTACCAAGCTCTACTCAAAATCAAGCCTGGCAAGCGACCTTTCATCATCGGCCGTAGCACCTTTCCAGGATCGGGCAAGTGGGCAGGACACTGGGGCGGAGACAATGAATCCAGGTGGGCGTTAATGTACTTCTCTATTCCGCAAGCTCTGTCCTTCTCAATTTTTGGCATCCCCATGTTTGGGGTCGACACGTGTGGCTTCGGTGGCAACGCCGACGCAGAGCTCTGCTCGCGGTGGATGCAATTGAGTGCCTTCTTCCCCTTTTACCGGAACCACAACATCCTGGGCGCCCGAAGTCAGGAACCATATGTATGGAGCAGCGTCGCTGAGGCCAGCCGTCGCGCTATGCGTATCCGTTACATGCTATTGCCATATCTCTACACCCTTATGATGCAGGCGAGCTTGGACGGGAGCACCGTCATGCGAGCCTTGGCCTGGGAGTTCCCCAATGAACCCTGGCTCGCGGACGCAGACCGGCAGTTCATGCTCGGAAGCGCAGTAATGGTGACGCCCTGCTTGGAGCAGGGGGCTACCACAGTCAAGGGTGTGTTCCCTGGTGTTCGAGACGGAAAGACTGTTTGGTATGACTGGTACACGGGGAGGAAGGCCTCGGAAGGGGTCCGACCGGGCGAAAACATCACTATTGATGCACCCCTCGGGCACATACCTGTCTTCTTGAGGGGAGGCAGCGTGGTTCCTGTGCAGGAGCCCGGCATGACGACGACAGAAAGCAGGAGCAAGCCGTGGGGGTTGATTGTGGCCTTGGATTGGCACGAGTTTGCGGAAGGCGTGCTGTATTTGGATGATGGGGAAAGTCTGATGCCACAAGAAGTGACGTGGGTCAAGGTAAGTTACATACCTATTCTCACTCCGTTAGTGTTTAGTGTACGTTTCTTACTTGATGGTCAACAGTTCTCTGCCTCCACGGGCTCCCTTATCGTTCAGCCTGCGGGCACATACGTTGATATTAACCCGCTTGCGAATGTCACTGTCTTGGGGGTAAAAAATAAGCCCCACAAGATGTGGCTAGATGGGCAGGACGTTGAACCCGGGTACTGGAGATATAGAGAGGAAAAGGAGACGTTGGAGTTGCGAGGTCTGGAGGCCTTGTTTATGGAGGGGGCTTGGAAGAAGACATGGGAGCTTCGGTGGGAGTGAGAGAAGTGATTGCGTGGGGGTGACCATGAGTGATGGAGTTGCTATAGGGTTTTATATTATAGACTTTATGGTTATGGGTGTTTGAACTGGGCTGATCGAGAATGAATGCCGTGTCGAGGGAGCAATGATTTTCTCTTCCAATATTAGATTCGATTCCTTGCCATTGAGATCTTCGTATGCGTTATGCGGTTTTAACTTTATGCCAGCAATAATATTCTATCCAAACCCGAGGGCTTAATCCAACTTTCTGCTCCTTGCTCCGTCACCACCACCGTTCCTTCTCCGTCCCCCAACGACTTCCTGTCTCCAACCGCTCTCCTCACCACTACTATACCCATCTCTATCCATTAGTCGAATAGATTCCTCGTCTTTCCCCCTGCCTGCTCCCTTCTTACCCTTCGCTAGACCCGCCTCCTTAGCCAGTAAACCGGCCGTGTTCTTCCGACCGGTCTTCCCCATCACATTGCCAAGGCCGATCCGCCTGATATTCCGGTTCCAGCACGACAGCATGAAGATGATGAAAGCCGACACGACCATGACGATGGGCAGCGCAATGACTAGTACAGGCTCCTCGCTCGGAGGGCGCTTCGGCTTCTCCGGGGCCACCTTGGTCTTTTTCTTGGCCTTCTCCAGAATCACGGTAGGACCCTGGACCCAAGTCGAGCGCGGGGAATCGGGGGCCAGGTAGACCATGCAAATGGTGATGTTTGCGGAGCGCAGTTTCTTGGAGTTGAGCAGGGACTTGTCCAAGTGCCATTGATAGAAGCCCCAGGCGGCAGAGATGGAGTCAGTCGTGAAGGCCTGTTCGCCGCCGAGGTCATGGGCGGGGGGACCGGGGAGGGGTTTGTTCTTGTGTTCGGCCTCGTCGGCGCTGGTGATGTTAGGGAACTCGGACGTGTAGAAGCCGATCAAGCGGAGGCTCGTGTTGGCTGTGGGGAAGTAGTCCGGGTCCCATGTGACTGGTATTGGGTGTTAGCATGGTTCAGGACCTGGATGCGCTTGGATGGAGGGGTAGAAAGAGGGACGTACTATAGTGTGTGGTATCCCAAGCGTAGACATCGCCGTGGCGAGGCAGGCAGAACGGCGCAAACTCGCCGTCGAGGTTGCGGCAGGCAGCGAAATCATCTTTGCGGTGCTCATTCTTTGGTACTTCCGGTGCGACGTTGGCGTCGGCGTCGGCCTTGTCGGAGGCTGCGGATGCTGACACTGTGGCTGCGAACAGCCAGGCCGGCACAACAAGCGCAGAGACGAGCATGGTCGGTAGACGATGTGCTTGATGTGCTCGACCGGGCAATTGAGCTCTGCAAAAGGTGTTTTGCCTGGCGGCGACCTCTGCACTTTGCTGTCGCGGGCTCTCGGTGTCCCTCGGTTGCGGATGGCGAAACCGACGGCAGACGTAAAGAACAAACGCGATCGTTCTCTCCAAGGGAGAAGGGCAAGGGGCCGAATTTTATAATTCTATACGCAAAGGCGGGGAGGGGGGGAAGGAATGGACGGCTGACTGCTGGAATTGACGGCCCTTGCGCGACGTCGGTGCCAGGTCGAGGGCAATTTCAACGCTCCAGCCGGTGACTTCGGCAACTGGGTCCTCCAGACAAGGGGCACCCCGGCGCTAGTTCGCGGCCGACGCGGGAAAAAAAACGCGCGGATCATGCACGGCGCAGCGGAGCCACGGGCGGTTGCCAAGCCGGTAGGCAGGTTGCCCACCTGACCCAAGTGCCTTGCAGCTTTCAAAAGCTTTGAATACATGGACAATAGTAACTAAGCTATGGATGTACAGCCTCTAGCACAGATATGTATTCCTCCCATCTACAACTGGCATACTAATAGACGGTATTCTTCTCGACAACCTGGCGTGCAAACTCCCCAAACGTCAGCCCTGTCTCGCGATCCACCACCTCACCCAGATTCGGTTGGGTAAAGACGGCCAGCGTGTTGCGCGCGATGCGGCCCTCGCTCAGCGCGGCGCGGACCCCGCGCACAAAGTGCGGCACGGCCTTGAAGCGCCCGCCTGTGATGCGCTCCAGCGCTTCTCCCGTCTGGAAGGCGATGCAATCGCGGGGGATGCGAACCTGCACCGTTTCTCCGGTCCGCGACTTGATGTACAGTCCGGCTGCCGGGTCCGGCGAGGCGTCGAGCTCGGGGAGCGGCATCAAAGGGAGCTGGCGCTGGCTTTGCGTGTCGGAATCAATCTCGGGCGCTGCGATGGTCGGGTCCCATTTGGACTCGTCGACGAACATGGCTGATGTCAGTCCAGTCAGGCAACCGTGGTCGAGATGCGTCGTGCACCAGTCATCCGGGTCGGGTGCGCCGTCGTTGGCTTCGGCGTCTGATATGGACAGCGGGGATGGCTGTCCGGTCGGATCGACTGGGTAGTAGTGCAACAGCCGGGCCTTAGTCGTCGTCGACGTGCTCACCATCTTCTCGAGGTAGCCAGCTGGGTACCCCTCGATCTCGCGCTCGGCAAACCGGTCGCAGGAACGGGCGACGAGCACCGCTACGTCGATGATCAGGCGGCATAGCTGCTCAAAGGTCTCGCGAAAGCCCGGTAGAGTATCTTCTCCTGGCCAGATGTTTGGCGCGAGGTACTCTGGGAAGCTCTCCGGATTGAACTGGCCTGTTGGCACGGCGCAGTCCAGGGATGGGTCGACGTAGAAAGCACAATTTGCGTAAAAGGACCCCTTGCGGTCATCGATTTGCCCATCTCGGAGCTTCTCCTTGCCCTTGGCCCAGCCGATAAGGTATTTTGCCTTTTCATTCTCGAGCTTGTCTGCAGAGCGTCAGTGCCTGTCTGTTGGGGTAGAAGCAGACGAAGGAATGACACGGCTCACCCAGCTGTGACTTGGGTAGGTTTCCAAGATACGACGCATACGAGAGGAGATGGTGTCTCAGCCGGCCGAAGTCAGGAGGAACATCCTTGACGAGTAGGATGCCCAGCGACTCTGGCCCGAAGGCTTCGCAGAGTGTCTCGAACGGTACTGTCCCTATGGACGCATGGTTGGTTAAGCGTGATATCCGGGGCAACCATTTACCATTTATTCAGGGTGCGGATTAATTCAGCAATTCATAATCATAAGTATCATACCGTCCTTGAGCTCCTGCAATGATACCGTCACGGCCTTAGCGGCGGGAGCCATGGCGACACGGTCACACGTATACCGGCACGGGAATGTACTGATGGTGTAGGTGGTCCAGGAGTGTAGGAGGGTGTAAGTATTCACCACACTCTCAGACTAAGTAAAGCGACAAAGAAGAAGTGTAGAAGATCAGCACATGAAACAGCACCGGAAGAATACTTAGGTAGGTAGTTATCTGCGATCCTGTGGCCCCCCCTGGTCAGCTTCATGCTTCTCTCATATCTCCCACTCTGGGCCACTCATGATGACCTTGATGGCGGGGCTCCCCGATGCCAAGCCTTCAAGGCCCTTTGGCGTGCTTAACCTGGTAGGTGGCAGAAGGGCATGACGACAGCACAAGGCTGCAGTGGGTCCGCAGATGTGGGCAAATGGACCCCCCAGCATGCGGTCGGAGGGCGCTTGCGCTTATTGAGGGCTCCACAGAAGCTTGGCACCCAATCGGACGCGCTTGCTGAAACTTCGACTTTCTCCATCTTGACATCTACGACACAGGTTCTCTCTCATCACCCTTCACAATGGTCAAGCCTCTGACATTTAAAGGCGACAAGAAACCAAAGAAACGCAAGCGCGCTGTTAATGACGACGACACGGGACGAGAAGTCAAGGCAGCAAAGCCCTCGGCCGACACCGTCGATGTCGAACCGGAAGCCGACGACAGCTGGGTCTCAGCCGACGTGCCCTCCGACATTTCTGGGCCGGTGATGCTCGTGCTGCCGACTGAGCCTCCATCGGCACTAGCATGCGACGCCAACGGCAAGGTCTTCACAATTGTCATTGAGAATATCATCGACGGTAACCCGTCTAGCGCAGAGCCGCATGACGTGCGCCAGGTGTGGGTAGCCAACAAGATCCCCGGGACGGAGCATTTCCGGTTGAAAGGACATCACGGGAAGTGGGTTTCTCCTTCGATTAATCCCATCTCCCCCTCTTCCTTTAGCCACCACAGCGCTGACGTCGCGACCGCAGATACCTCTCCTGCGACAAGATCGGCGTACTGAGCGCCACGGCCGATGCCGTCTCCCCCCTGGAAACATGGGATATCATTTCGACACCCAGCACACCAGGCACATTTCAGCTCCAGACACAGCGCGACACTTTTGTCACTGTGCGGGAGACGCCTAACTCCAAGAAACAGCAATATGAGGTCCGTGGCGACGAGACTGATGTGACCTTCCACACAACGTTACGCATCCGCATGCAGGCTCGCTTCAAGCCGCGCGTCCAAAAATCCAAGGAAGAGAAGGCGCTCAAAGAGCGGGTCATCAGCCGCCGCGAGTTGGAAGAGGCTGCTGGCAGAAAGCTGACCGACGAGGAAGTCAAGATGTTGAGACGCGCAAGGAAGGAGGGTGATTATCATGAGAAGTTGCTGGATATCAAGGTCAAGAGCAAGCATGACAAGTTTGGCTGAAGATGCCGATCCCCACAAAATTGTGGTTAGACGTCGATTGGTTGCATGCAATGTGGAGTTGTGTGGGCAAAACACATGAAAACATACATGACAATGATACCCGTTGATTTGATTTTAGCGGAGTTCCGTGTACTTACACTATGGAGCCAGATGTGCAAAGATCCAGAATGACCTAAAAATGCCTAAACACCTTACTGACGAAACTGCATCCATAGTATGACGCCCACGCGACATTTGTTAGGCGCACTCAAGCAGGTGGTTGATACTTCCGCAGTTGAAACAAAAAAACGCTCTAATTCCTGTGCAAACTAGTCGAAAGAAATTGTCCAATTCCAGTTCCCACTGAGAAGAGCCAATATTATACCCGCTTGGCTATGCCCTAATCCATACGTCCACCGTCTTTTGTTACCCAAAATCAAGCTAACAGCCTATACCCAATTCCTACCCGCCAAAAATGTATGTAGACGTGAAAAGAAAGCCAACCCAATGAGTCAAAACATCAACCAATTCTGTTCCTTTCCGTAATATACCAAATGCATCGAAGTATTCAAGAAGGGGGGTATGTCAGAAATGTAACAAATCTCAAAAACTGTACAACCGAAAGAACATCTCTTTCTCAGGTCTTTCAGACCTATTAATGTAAAAGAGCCCCGCTCAAGGCGCTTCAACTTTCAACCTTTTCGCGTCATTTCCTTCACTGGACCCCTCACCTCCGCTATTCCCATTTGACCCCGAAATTTCAGGGCTCTTCCTCTTCAGAAGACTCGGTGGTGGTGCCGGGTCATCGCGCAGGAACGACGGGCCCGTGCCAACCACGGGAGTGGCAAAGTTTAGAGGGCTTGGCAGCGTGTTGCTATCGCTACCGCGAAGGTTCCATTCAGGGTAGAACGAACTTGGGCTAGGTAGATAATCGGTGTTGAGGAACCGAGACGGAAGAGCCGAGACGGGCGTATCGATACTGTCGCGATTACTGTTCTGCTGCGGCAGGGGGCGTGCAAACGGGTTGGGCGGACCGGTCGCGCCGGCCGAGAGGAGAGCAGAAGCTGACGGAGACGGCGGAGGAAGGACGACAGTGGAGCAATGAGTGAGCCTGGATGGTTGCGATGTCGCTTCATTGGTCGTTGTCGTGCCCTTAGGGGATGCTGATCCCGTCGCGCTGCCATTGTCCGACTCATCAGGAATTTGCACCTTCAACCGGGGCCGTACAAGCGGGCCTCCAGTGCGTAAACTGTTTGACCGGGATGGCGGTGTGAAAACAGTCTCTGTAGTCGAGGAAAGTGAGGTTGTCCTAGTGATCTGAGGAGGCTGTACAATCTGTGGGTTGGAACGCTGTCCGTTCGACGGCGAAGAGTTATTCGAACCGCTTGTGCTGACAGGCTGGGGCTTGGGCTCTGGTGGGCTTGACTTGTCCGCAGCGAAAGCGGCCAGGTGCTGTGATAGAACTGACCGATTTTCATCGATAGGGGTGAAGATGCTACCACGTCCACGGGGCGGTAGTCTCTTGATATTGGTGTCTAGCAGTAGAGTTGGTTGACGCCGTTCTGGTTCTTGAATCGGCTTAGGCTCCAGGGGGGCAGGAGGTTGGCTCTCATGCGGTGGAGGCATACTCGAAGCCGGTTGCTGGATTTGCGGCGGCTCCATAGTCCGTGTCGGCTCCGGGTTGTGAGACGTCTCTTGTGGTGGCGGCAGAGATGGTAATTGCTGCTGAGGTTGAGGAGGGGTCTGCATCTGGTGAGCTGTTGGTTGTGATTGTTGCTGAGGTTGAGCAGAGGGTTGTTGAGGCTGTGACGGAGCTGCAGACATCTGGGTTACAGGCTGCGGATGGAACTGTGCAGGCAACTGTGGCGCCGGAGGCTGGGGAGGAGAGAGAGAATGCCGTGGTGCTGTAGGCTGCGTGTGGGGTGGAGGAAAAGCCGGAGACGGCTGCGGCCTCCTTTGGTCCTCAACAAAAGGCTGCATCTGAGGGGGTTGAGGTGCTGGTTGAGAATACGGGAACTGCGGATGGGGTTGCGGGAGACCATGAGTTGGCATGCTGGGGGGCAGCGAAGCGTTCTGAGGGTTATAGATGGCAGGCTGCGGCATGTAGGCGTACCCGCCGTTTACTGGCTGAGGAGGGGCCTGTGAGACGACTGGCTGGGTCACCATGTTCGGGGGCATTCTGCGAATATCGTTCCGCGATGCTGGACGAGAGCCAATTTGGGGCTGCGGGGTATGGCCACGAGGAGCGTTTGCAGGATGGGCCCCGAAGACAGCACCGTTAGGCATTGGCGGAGACAATGAAGGAGCGTGTTGATGCCTTATTTGCGGCGGAAACTGGGCTTGTGGTTGAAAGGGCGGGACGACCATCTGAGACTCCATTCCGGTCTCGTTCTGGGGCGGAGTGCCATTGTTATTGTTGTTGTTGTTGTTGTCATCGTCTTCCTCCTCGTCGTCTGCTGCCGCTGTCTGGAAGTCTTGCGGTCCCTTGTGTTCGTTTGGCCCGCCATGCTGCAGAGCCTGATGGTAAGTTAGGAACAACGTCCGAGAGAATGCTCAAACGGCCCAAACAACACAGCACAACTTACATAGGTGTACCGTGTGATCATCTCCCGCATGTCAGTCGACGAATACTCGTACAGCTTCTTGTTGTTGCCAAAGATGAAGACGGCAACATCGACACAGCAGAGTACGGACAGCTCGTGCGCCTTCTTAAAGAGACCTCCCTTTCTTTTCAAGAAGGTACTATTGGCGAGACATCAAGTCAGCGGCTGTTGTCAAGGAGGGGATTGAAGAATGATAGGAGGCTTACACAGAACGGTTTCTGTCATCTTTGATAGCTTTGATTTCGATCTTCCTGCGACCCATTTTGCCGACCGCCTAACGGGGCGAGAATGGACTAGCCAGGGCAGAGGAGAGGAAAAGCAAGCCGATGCTAGCGACTACCTAAGTAGATAGTAGTAGTGTCGGGTATCGGCCAGCGGTAAATAACACCAACGGCAACAAGTCGGGCCAAGGAGACGGCGACGTGGTGTAAGTGCAGTGTGGTAGCTAGGCGAGCTAGGGGCAGGGGACCCCAAACAAAAAACAGGGCGAGAGTAGGGAGCGCCAGAGACGTTGAGGACCCCAAGGGCAGGGCGTGGATGGAATGCCGCGTGAGACCGGCGTTGGATTTGCCGCGTCTAAGTCTCTGTGGATGATGGAGGAGATGCAGACCAGAACAGAAAGGACCACTGTCGTGACAAGTGTTGAAGCAATGAGATGATGGGGCAGGGCCGCCAGGGCAGGCTAGAGATTTTGTATAAACTCGGTCGAGCTAATAAGCACGGCCTTGCTGCTCGCTGCTCGCTGCGTGTTGCGTGCTGCGTGCTGCTTGTCCCTGATCGAGTCGAGCAGAGCAGCACAACAACCGACGTCAATTGAGCGACGGCGTCGTTGTTTAATCACAGGACGGGACGCGCGCTGCAGCAGTATCTAGGATATAGTATCTCGCCGGCACTCCGTACCTGCAGCGACGCTTGTGCGTGCAGTTTCCAGGCTCGAGGTTGCGTGGAGGTGAGGCTGGATCTGGTGATGCTAATAATAGATCGAACTTGTGAGATCAGAGGAAGAGAGACAGAACGTGTGGGCAGCCCGGCATGGAAGTGTGGGCACTGGAGCTGCGGGCACGAGGGAGCGAGCGGCGGGTGAGCAAGCGGGCGGTGGGAAGGGATTGAAAAGGCATCGCCTGGGGGGACAGCATGCCGATTCAGACAAGCCAAAAGCCACGAGTCAGGCTTGGCAGACCCACCACTTCGAGCGGGCTGCACCCTTGTGGAGCCGGACCAAGGCTAGCGTCCTTCTCGAACAGGCAATCGTGTACAAAAAATTGGTCTTGGAGAGTGGTGGCCGCCCTATTGTTGATCAAGCCGTCCGAGTTTCGTTGCGTGTGACAGTCGAGTCTAGAGACCACAAGCATCGGCAAGTATTGACGAAAGCTCCAAACAGAGGAGCGTCAGAGATTTCTCGCTGATGAGACGACTACAACTTCGTCTGATTATAGACAAGATGGTGAGCCTTTTGGTGAGATCACACGGAGCAAGAGAAATTTTGTAGGAAATACGAACATCGAAGAGATCTGCACTCTGAAGATTGCAACTCGTGATACAGGCCGTTTGACAGGCTGATTTTTCTGTAGCAATGGGGATGGAGCGTCCGGCTGGCGCACATGGAAATCAAAATCAATATATCCGGTTGAACTTTTCACAGATCACTGATGATCCGGTTGCAATGCAGCAACGGAACCTGGATTGTGCGGTATCAGTCTTAAGGAGTCCGTCAAAACGTAGATTTTTCGATAACTTCTAGCAACACATCTCCTGGAACCCACAACCTAGTAATCTGTGAGCAGGAAGCCTAATTAGTGTAAAGCATGTAATCAGTATGTACACTTGCTGGGCAGACATCATGATGCTGGTGAGGTGGACTTCTCATTCGCACAAAGTGCGTGAAGACAAGGCTGCATCTTAGGCAAGATCGAAGCCAAGACCTCGCTTGTCCGCCCTCCTTTTCGCTCGGCTGTTCATAAATCTCAAACAATCCAGATCCGACTGAACGGTGGGGAGGGGGGTGTTCTTTCGCCTGAGAGGGCTCCGTTGCCGGCCTTCAACGCTCGGCCCACAGCAGGCCCGCCTGTTGAGACTGGTTGTGAAGAGCCGCATCGCAAAAAATGAATATCGATTCAGATGGAACCTACAATTCTGTTAAAAGCTACCTATCGCTCTAAGTCTCGCACGGTTTCCAGCAGCTAGGCCCTTGACTTAGTCTTGCCTATAGCCTTTCAGAAGGACGGACACTGGGGGCCAAAAGGCAAACCACGTTTTACCAGTCGAGCGGAACGCTCTCTGCCGCAGCCTTAGCGCGGAAATCCTTGCAGGCAGTCTTCCTAGCCAGACTGCATAAGAAGCCTGGATGCACTTAAACGCCTGTAGCCCGATTACGGGTTGTTACTGAGCTGCTAAGCAACATGTTACTCAAAACGGTTGCGATGCATCCAGAACAGCAAACGATTCAAAAAGGTCGAGCTAAGAGGAAAACCGTTTCATGGGTTTCTCGGGGCTAGTAGTAAGTCAACAGGTTGCGCATTTCCGGTTTGTGATGTCCCATAGTGTTGAGGGGTTGAATCACGCTCCTCCTCCAGCCCGCTGCTCATCTGCGAAACCCTGCCATTCGCATCCCTCCCCGCCCGCAGCACGCCTTGGGCTGTGGCAGTCGGGCACAGCCCTCCCAGGTGGAGCAATTAGTGCTCGTTACCGCGTCAATCAGAACTCCGCTTTGCGTTCCCATGAGATGATTGGCCGACTGTCTACGAGTACCGAGGAGTTTCTCACAAATGATTGGTCAACGGCCGCCGCCATTTTGCCCGCAGGGCTCTTGCAAGCGCCGGAAGGGTTAAACTCGCCATAATTGGGCAAAATTGACAATTAGCCCGATTTCTGACCCCACACGTTTGCCCTGTCGGCTCTATTTTTAGATAATTTTAGCAACATCACTTGCAGCTCCCGCACTGCTCCACGCTTCTTGTCACACATCCGAAAACTCCATCTGGTGAGTTTTTTCAACGGCTGCCCGTTAATCAGCCCTGTCGGCGAATTCTGAAAAGCACATGGACAAGCGATCCAAATGTTGCATTACCGATGTTTTTTTATCATCCAGGTTTGTATCGACAGTTTCCACCAACCAACAGGGACAGAACACTACCTAGTTGATATCCAAGTCCCAACATGCAGAAGCCAATATAGTCCCGTTCTACATTGCTACGTATCCAAATTCCCCTCGCCAGCTGCTGTCTCCAATCATATCAGCCCATTTGACGTCCTCTGCTCCTGAAATGGAAAGAGGCTCACAATAGATTGTATTGTCCACTCAGTTTAGAACTTCTGCCCCATCTACAGCAAAACTCGCTTCGATCCAAAGCCTTGGTAAAGGCGCCATCTCACATCAACTCCTGCTCGGCGCGGCGGTTAAGCTGCAAGATAGATTAAGCCATTGTAAACATAGAAACAAAATATCAATCACTCTTTCATCGCCCTGACCTCTGTTTATGTGAAGTCGATCGCTGAGGATGCATGTTCATCCAACAAGGTACCTTGCACGCATCCGTCTACGCACGCCATTTCTCACTATCGTTTCACCGTTAGAGTTGATTAGCAACTTTACAGAGTTTAAGAGAAAACCTTCGGTGCATGGCAAAAGATTGCCGGATCGAACCGCCGCACCATCGGTAATGGATGGCACACTGCGCTTGTTGAGCTCCAAGTTTAGACCCTCATCAGCAAGGCTGAAAAGGAGTGGCAGGGTCGCAAGGCGTATGTGATCCTCGGTACCGATATCCGGGAGACCAACACAACCTACGGATACCCAAACACAAACGCCGGTGCTTTCCCGCGCACGGGTAAAATCTCACCACACTGCGCTTCCATGGCGCGGTAAACGCTCGGTTCATTCTACCTGACGAGACGAAGCTGGTGAGATCTGGCTGGCCGTAAAGCAGTTAAGCACGTCAAGAAGCCCGAAGCAAAACAACTTAATGACTTGCGCCGGTTTGTACCACCATAAATGTACCTAGCACGGTGGTCACTTTGCAGACTTTCAGTTTAGAATCAATGATTTATATGAAGATGGGTTCAAACAAGCATGCTTAATGGAATCCGAACAGAGCTGAATTGCTGAAAATCACCTATCAAGTAGCTCTGGAAGCAAATGTCCATCCAAGACCCGAGTCAATATTATGGCTCGTTCCCAACACTTCCCAGAATTTTTCCCAACCGGACTAGAACAGGTAATTTCAAATTATTCCCCCACTGCTTGTCTTGCAGCTATTGATGTAGGAATGGATCTCACTGCTTTCTGAAAGGTAGTATCATGCCCTCCTTAGCAGCCTGTCTCGCCCTTAACTCAGGAATGGAGCGGCACTCTTCCTTCTGCAAATCTCTGGAACTAAACATATCATGAAACAATCCCTGAGAGCAGAGAGCAAAAGACTGGAGCAAAAAGTGATGCGAGAATCCGATTGCCAGGGTTGGTGTACATAGGCAGACATCCCATCTTTAGAGAGGAGCAGATGCTGTTGTCAGCACGAAACAGCGGACCACGTCATCGGACTCAGTCACATCTTACACTGCGACTCGGCAAACCAAACAAGAGAGCACCAAGTATAGCCCGGTACCCAGGTGGCAACAGCCTGAAGTTGATTAAACACTACACCCAAGTATCCCATATATGGTATGATTCATCCACGACGCCATGGAAGCCAATGTTTGTTGACCCGTAACCCCTTGATGAACCGTCCTGCAGTCCAAACTAGACCCTTTCATCCGTTGACCCATCCTCCATTCAACCCTGCCCATGTCATGCTATGCGATGTAAGAGTAAGAGAACAAATAAGGAGGAGATCGATGATTCCGCTCCTCGATTGATACACAGCTTAGTGAAAAAGACCAAGTGGTATCATCCTGTCGTGGCCATCCAAATCCCACCCTATCACTTGAATCTTCCGGTCCTCCCGGATCGCCGCCAACAGACGGTCCGGTAAGCAGATCGCCAGGAAGACTAGTACTCCAGGTAACCAACCATGCTGCCAGTAAGCCAACCGGTGACAAAGTGCCCTTGGAAGAAAAGGAGCAGTGCATGGAGATCCATAAGTGTGCTGTCAAAATAGTTCAACCCTCCCCACTCCTAAAAAAGGAAATTCGTCTCAATTGCCTGGCATGAAAGGCAGGCCCTTGCCACCAACTCAAGCAGTTGATGTACAAGAAGCTAACCCCCACACACCCAACACATGGGTGAAGGCACCTTGACTACCCCTTGAATTTGTACCATCTCCGTCAGGCCACATTTTAACTGGTAATGGCCTGGTAATGGCCTGGTAATGGCGTGTTGTATGTCTTTTTGAGTACATGTCGCCCAAATAAAGGTTGACTCAACTAGGTTGCCATATAGTGTCAATGGTTTACCTAACTAAGGCTGATAAAGCTGGCGGCAACAGGAGCATTGGTCGACCCCAAACTAGCAGCGTCATCCGGGTTCTGGTTCTGGGGACGTGAGCCGTTAAGAAGTGGGCAGAGCCTGACATTCGTTGATTAATCGTTAGCAACCTGGTCATTCAAAAGTTGACGATTATCTTCCATGGAGAAAAGAGGGGGGAAAAGGGGGGAGGGAAAAAAAAGATAGGGAAAACGAGTCCAGAAAGAGCATGAAGGGAGCGGAGCGCTACCCTTCCCAAGCAAGCCCCGGATGATTCTTCCGGGAAACCATAGAGAAGCACTTGACACCTTCCTCAAGGTCCAAAGGCGGTAACCTGCCTAAGGATCCTTTCGTAAACTGTCTTCATATGCCTTTGCAATACAAGGATCTTTGGGAACAGCATCCATCGTGCGGCTGAAAGTTGTCATGTCCCATTTGCTTGGGTCAAAGAACCGATCTCTCTTGCTCTGCTCGGACGCGGGCCTGTTCTTGGAAAGGGTCCTTCTCCGTAGTAGAGCTAAAAGATTTTTTTTTTTTTTCATGTTGGGTTGGTTTGTG